>CXWL01020186.1_pt1 | contig 15095 bp, 15 predicted proteins | sample 590931 | NCBI WGS metagenome assembly CXWL01 (sample SAMEA3498368, study PRJEB10139) | groundwater metagenome | biome: water well; material: biofilm material | place: Germany | collected 2015-04-27 | reverse complement strand
GACCAGGGAGATCGGCCCACACCCGCCGGTTCGACAGCGTGCCGTCACTCGCCCGATCGAACGCAGTCAGTCGCCGGCCGATCGATTCGGCGACGACGAGCGTGGAACCGTCAGCGGTTATCACCGTGCCGTTCGGGAACAACAGATCGCCGGCGGCGACCGACACGGCTCCGTTCCTCTCCACGACGGCCATGGCTGCAGGGGTCATCGCCGAGAAGTCGCCGGCCGTCTCGGCAGCGTGGAGATCGAAGCCGAAGTTGCCGACGTAGGCGCGACCGACCGAGTCGACCACCATGTCGTTGCAGTGCCACGTGGCCACACGTCTCAGATCGGCATGCACCACCAACCGATCGATCTCCAGACGAAGGATCGACCGATCGAGCATCGACACCAGCAGGAGGGTGCCGTCGGGCAGCCAGCCGATACCGCTCGGTTGCCCGGCGATTTCGATCTTCGTCTCCACCCGACCGTCGAGGTCGACGGTCTTCACCGCGTGGTCGTACATGTCGCTGAACCACAGCTTGCCGCCGTGCCAGCGGGGGCCCTCGGCGAACCGCAGGCCATCGGCGAGCAACTCGACTCTGCTCATCGCAGCACCTGCCCGGCGTTCGCCGGCCGGGCCCGATCGGGCTGGTCTCCGATGTCGTGCACGCGAGCGCCGTCGACCGGGCGCACGACCCAGCCATGGTCGAGCGCGCCTGGATCGGTGAGGGCCACGACGCAACCGCCGAACCCGCCGCCGGTCATCCGCGCCCCATGGACCCCGGGGATCGCGGCGAGGCGCTCGACGGTTCGGTCCATCGCCGGGATCGACGTTTCGTACAGATCGCGCAGGCTGGCATGGCTCGCCAGCATCAGCTCGCCTGCAGCCGCGAGGTCGTGAGCGAGCAACGCATCGGCGAACTCGCGCACCCGGCGGTTCTCGGCGACGACGTGCCCGGCGCGGCGCCGCACGACCGGATCGGCGATCTTGGCGAGATCGGCGGCGGTGGCCGCCCGTAGTGGGCCGACGATCTGCTCGGCTGCCGCGCACTCGCCAACCCGCTCGGCATATGCCGACCCGACGAGGGTTCGGTGAGCGACGAAGATGACCACGATCTCGACGTCGGTGGGCATTCGTACGGGAGCGACGGTGAGCGCCGCGCAGTCGATCAGCAAGGCGTGCCCGGCGACGCCGGCGGCGATCGCGAACTGGTCCATGATCCCAGTGGGAACACCCGATGAGCGGTTCTCCGCCCGTTGGGTGAGCTTGGCGAGCTCAACCGGCGGACCGTCGAATCCGAGGGCCAACGCAACGGCGACCTGCAGCGCGTGGCTGCTCGACAGGCCCCCGCCGATCGGGATGGTTGTGGTGATCGAACCGGTGATGCCACGTTGCGGCGACATCTCGGCTACCACGCCGGCGATGTATCGCCCCCATCCCGGGCTGACCGAAGCCGGATCGGCAACGGTGAGCGGCAACGACACCGGGTCGGGCTCGTCGGCAGAGATCAGCTCGATCCGTTCCGAGGGCTCGAATCGGATCTCTGTGTAGCGGTCGACCGCCATCGGGAGAACCAGGCCACCGGTGTAGTCGGTGTGGTCTCCGATCAGGTTGACCCGGCCCGGGGCGCTGGCGATGCGGGTGTTCACGACAGCCCCAGCGCCACGCTGAGACGTTCGAGGGCCTCGAGGTCGAACGGGCAGCGCAGGGCGATGTTCACCTGGTCGGCCCCGGCGTCGACGTAGCGACCGATGGTGTCGAGCACCTGTTCGTCGCTTCCAGTGAGCACCCCCGGGCGGACGAAGTCAGCGATCGCGCCGAACTGCTGCTGCAAGCTCTCCTCGGTCCAGGCGAGCCCGGTGTTGACGGCCCGTTTGATCTCGCTCGCAGGACGGTCGACGGTGTCGCAATGCTGGTCGAGGATCGTGCACTTGCGGGCGAAGTCGGCCGGAGCGATGAACGGCACGTTCCAGCCGTCGGCGTACTTGGCGGCGATCTTGAGCGTGCGCTTCTCGCCTCCACCGCCGATCCAGATCGGCAGCTTCGGCTGCACGGGGCGTGGCTCGTTGCGAGCCTCGTTGAGGCTGAAGTAGTTGCCGCGGAACGATGTGACCTCGTGGTGCAGCAGGCCGCGGAGGCATTGGATGCCCTCCTCCAACTGATCGAGGCGAACCTTCGGCGAGGGGAACGGGATGCCGTACGCGTCGTACTCGACCTGAGCCCATCCAGCGCCGATGCCCATCTCGGCGCGGCCTCCGGAGAGCTGATCGATCGTCGTTATCGCCTTCGCCAGCACCGCTGGGTGCCGGTAGCCGACCGAGTAGACGAGCGATCCGCAGCGCACCTTCGTTGTGCTGCAGGCGAGCGCGGCGTGCATAGCCACCGCCTCGAGGCAGGCGGCGTCGTCGGGCCGTCCGGTTGCCCCGTAGAAGTGGTCCCAGATGGAGATCCAGCCGAACCCGAGGGCTTCGATCCGCTGCCACACCGAGCGGAGCTCGTCGGCTGTGGTGTGCTGGAGGCCGGCGTGCACTCCGAACAGGGTCATGGTTGCGACGGTAGTCTGCGCAGATGCCCCGCGCGACGGTCGTCACCACAGGAATCGAGCTCGAGTACGACACCTTCGGATCGCCACGCGATCCGGCCCTGTTGCTGATCATGGGGTTCACCGCGCAACTCACATCGTGGCCGGAGGACTTCTGCAAGAAGCTCGCCGATGCCGGGTTGTTCGTCATCCGTTTCGACAACCGCGACTGCGGGCTGTCGTCGAAGCTCGATGGCGTGCTGGTCGACATCGCCCCGGTGATGATCGCTGCTCTCGCCGATCAGCCGGTGCCGCCCGTGCCGTACACGTTGAGCGACATGGCCGCCGACGCGGTCGGGCTGCTCGATCACCTCGGCATCGTCCGGGCGCACATCATGGGAGCGTCGATGGGTGGCATGATCGCCCAGACCGTCGCCATCGAGCACCCGTCGCGCTGCCTCAGCCTGGTGTCGGTCATGAGCATGCCCGGCGAGCCCGAATTCGGCCAACCGACTCCGGAGGCGGCGGCCGCGTTGCTGGCGCCACCGCCGCTCGATCGTGCCGCGTACATCGCTGCCTCATCGAACTGGATGACGTGGCAGTCGAAGAAGCACCGCGACGAGGACCGCACCAAAACGCAGGCCGCTGCCGACTACGACAGGTCGTTCTACCCTGAGGGCGCCACCCGGCAGCTCGCGGCCATCTATGCAAGCGGTCGGCGTACGGCGGCACTCGCCGCACTGCAGGTGCCCACGCTGATCATCCACGGGCGCGACGACACGCTCATCACGCCCAGCGGTGGCCTGCGCACGGCCGAGCTCATCGATGGCGCCAACCTGCTCCTGCTCGCCGACATGGGCCACGACCTGCCTGAGCCGCTGTGGCCTGTTGTCATCGACGCAGTCGCCTCCCACACCAGCCGCTCCACGACGCGTCCCTGAGCTGATGCCTGGACCACTCGCTGGTTACCGGATCCTCGAGATCGCCGGCATCGGACCGGGACCGTTCGCGGCGATGATGCTCGCCGACATGGGGGCCGAAGTGCTGCGCGTCGAACGAGTGCAGGCCGTCCGCGGTCCGGCGCCCGACACGCCTCACTTCGACGTGATGCTCCGCGGTCGGCGCAACATCGCCATCGACCTCAAGCAACCCGATGGCGTGGCCACGTTGCTCGACCTCGTCGACCGCGCCGACGCGCTCGTCGAAGGGTTCCGCCCGGGCGTGATGGAGCGGTTGGGTGTCGGCCCCGATGTGTGCCTCGCCCGCAACCCCAAGCTCGTCTTCGGACGGATGACCGGTTGGGGACAGACCGGCCCGTACGCGCAGGCGTCCGGGCACGACATCAACTACATCTCGCTCGCCGGCGCGCTCGCCCACTTCGGTCGTTGCGGTGAGGCACCGGTCCCGCCGCTCAACATGGTGGGCGACTTCGGTGGCGGCGGCATGTTCCTCGCGTACGGCGTGGTGTGTGCGTTGCTGGAGGCGCAACGCAGCGGTCAGGGTCAGGTGGTCGACACCGCGATGGTCGACGGAGCAGCGGTGCTGATGAGCATGTTCTGGGCGTTCAAGGCAGCCGGCATCCACGACGAGAGCCGCCGCGGCACCAACCTGCTCGACACCGGCGCGCCGTTCTACGACGTGTACCGATGCGCCGACGGCGAGTTCATCTCGATCGGTTCGATCGAGCCGCAGTTCTATGCCGAACTGCTTCGCCTCAGCGGGCTGCAAGGCGATCCCGAGTTCTCCCAGCAGATGGACAAGAACCTCTGGCCACACCTCAAGACCCGACTGCGCCAGCTGTTCGAGACGAAGACCCGCGCCGAGTGGTGCGCGATCATGGAGACGACCGACGTTTGCTTCGCCCCGGTGCTCACCATGAGCGAGGCGGCCCGCCACCCGCACAACGTAGAACGCGGCACGTTCATCGAGGTCGGCGGAGTGCCGCAACCTGCCCCTGCGCCGCGCTTCTCGCGCACTGTGCCCGAAGTCGGCAGCGCTCCGGCGCACCCGGGCCAGCACTCGCGTGAGGTGCTCGTCGACTGGGGGCTCACCACGGAGCGCATCGAGGCGCTGCTCGACGCGAAGGCCGTGGTCGACGCCTGATGGGCACCTTGGTCTGCTTCCACGCCCATCCCGACGACGAATCGATCTCTACCGGGGGCAGCATCGCCCGGGCCAAGGCCGAAGGGCATCGCGTGGTTCTCGTGGTGGCCACGAACGGCGACTGGGGTGAGGTTCCAGACGACCTGGCCGAGGGTGAGAGCCTCGTCGATCGCCGTCGCGACGAGACCGACCGATCGGCTGCCGCGCTCGGGATCGACCGCGTCGTGTGGCTCGGGTACACCGACAGCGGGATGACCGGCTGGGAGCAGAACGAGCACCCGGAGTCGTTCTGGCAGGCGCCGGTCGACGAAGCCGCGGCGAGGCTCGCCGCGGTGCTCCACGAGGAGACGGCCGAGGTGCTCACCACCTACGACTGGCACGGGAACTACGGCCATCCCGATCACATCAAGGTGCATCACGTCGGCCACCGCGCCGCCGAGATGGCCGGCACGGCCTCGGTGTTCGAGGCGACGATGAACCGCGATCACATCGCCCGGATCATGGCGATGGCTTCCGACATCGGGTCTCCTGGTGGCGACGAGGCTTTCGATCCCAACGCGCCGGCCGACGACGGCAACCCGTTCGGGATGGCCGAGCACGAGCTCACTCACGCGGTCGATGTCTCGCCCTACCTCGAACACAAGCGTGAGTCGATGCGATGCCACCGCAGCCAGATCACCGACACGAGCTTCTTCTTGGAGATGCCTCCCGACGCGTTCGCCGTGGCGTTCGGCACCGAGTGGTTCATCTTGAAGGGCGCCGAACCCGGCCTGTCCCCAGGGTGGCTGTTCGGGTGACCCGGTTGTACCTCGTGCGCCACGGGCGCGCCGCGGCTGGTTGGAGCACCGACCGCGACCCTGGCCTCGACGAGATCGGTCATGGCCAGGCCGTCGCTGTCGCCGCGCGGCTGCGCCCATTCGGCCCCTTGCACATCGAGACCAGCCCGTTTCAGCGCTGTCGCGAGACTGCATCACCCCTGGCGACGGCTTGGGGAGTGACGGCTTGCGTAGACCAGCGGATCGCCGAGATCCCCTCGCCGGAAGGCGTCGCGATGTCCGACCGCGTCGAATGGCTGCGGCACGCGATGAACGGCACGTGGAACGAGCTCGGCGTTCGTTACACCGCGTTTCGCGACGCCGTCGCCGCCGCGTGCCGGTCGCGACAGGGTGACTCGGTGCTGTTCACCCACTTCATCGCGATCAACGCCGCGATCGGCGCGGCCACGGGCGATGACCGCGTCGTCATCCGCCGCCTCGACAACTGCTCGGTCACGGTGATCGACGTGATCGATGGGGTCCTCCACCTGGTAGAGGGCGGCCATGAGGCCGACACCCTCATCCGCTGACGTCTTGCTCCGCTGACGTCTCGCTCTGCTGACGCCATGGCAGACTGCCCGGCATGAGAACCGGAGCGGCGTTCCTTTCGGCGTTCGCGGTGTCGTCGATGCTGTCTGGGTGCGGCGGTGATTCGTCGTCGCAGGAGACCCTCGTACCGATCATCACCACTACCACCACTTCGGCCCCACCCACCACGGTGCCGCCTTCGACCATTGCTCCTACCACGACCGCTCCGACCACCTCGACGACCAGCACCACGGTGCCGGCATCCACCACGACGTCGTCCACCATTCCGGTTGCGGCCTCGCTGGTGTTGCGCGACACCGGGCTCGGTGACGCGGCGTTCGGCGCCGACCCCGGCGAGGTGATCGCCTACTTCACGTCGATCCTCGGCCCGCCGACGGCCGACAGCGGTTGGGCCGACCCGTTCTCGTCGTTCGGCATCTGCCCCGGCACCGAGGTGCGCGGCGTCACGTGGGCCGACCTCACGGTGTTGTTCAGCGACGACAGCACGGTTCTGAGCGGACGCCGGCACTTCTTCAACTACCTGTACGGCCCGCCGTTCGGCGCGAGCATCCAGCCCGAAGGGATGCGCACCGAGCGGGGCATCGGCGTTGGGTCCAGCGTCGCCGACCTGCTCGCCGCGTATCCGGAGGCGCAGGTCTACCCGGAAGATCTGTACGGCCCGTACTTCGTCATCAACGAGGAGCTGATCGGCTTCCTCACCACCACCGAGCCCGATGGCACGATCTTGTCGTTCATCGGAGGTATCGGCTGCGGTGAGTAGAGCCGGTCCTTTTCGCTAGGGTTCCTCCATGAAGCGCATGCTCCCGGTCGCCGAGCTCGCCCGCGACGAGCGATTCGTTCGAGTCTCCGTGGAGGAGACGCTGTTCGATCCTCGAAACCTGAGTCCGTCGGCGCAGACCAACGGCCTCGCCCCCAGTGTGCGGAACGCGAGCGACAACGCCCGCGGCCTCATGCACGGCATCTTCGTCGGCGAGATCCAGGCGCTCGAGGGTGCCGGCCGAACCTGTTTCGACTTCGATCTCGGCGACGGGCGCGATCAGGCGCCGTTCGGCCTCAAGCTCGACATGGCCCGGCAGTGCTGGGACGAGGCGCGGCACGTGGAGATCAGCTGCAAGCTCGGCGATCACATGGGCGGCGAGATCGGCGAGTTCGCCGAGCAGACGCTGTTGTACGAGGCCGCATGCAACGCCGACCCGGTGCTGCGACTCACCGGTGTGAACCGCGCCCTCGAGGGTCTGGCGATCGATGTGTTCAAGACGATGCGCGACTTCGGCACTGCGCTCGACGATCCGGTGCTCTTCTTCTGCGAGGACTGGATGCTCGCCGACGAGGTGACCCACGTGAAGATGGGCAGCGATTGGCTGCGGCGCCTCACTGCAAACGATCCCCAGCGCCAGAAGGACGCACTCGATTTCCAGAAGGCGGTAGACAAGCTGTTCAGCTTCGGCGGGTTCCGCGGCGAGACCGACGAGAGCCCGGTGCACCTGGCCCGGCACTTCCGTTCGCTGGCCGGCTTCAGCGACGAGGAGATCGAGGAGCTGGTCGACATCGCTGCCGAGGCCTACGCCGAGGCCGTGGTGCAGCAGGAGGCCCGCGCCCTCGCCGTCAACGACGGCTGAGCGTTCCTCCAATGTCGCTGCGCGACGTCCACCAGGGGTTCTCGTGGGTGCCGATCCTGGCCAACGCCGCCGCAGGTTGCTGGGCGCTCGGCGCCAATTGGCTCACGGGCCTACGCGGGCGGGCCCTGTGGTGGTTCACCGGCGCCGCCCAGATCACCGTGTTCGTGCAGGTGATCCTCGGCGTGATGGTGGTGCGCCAGACCGGGGTCGAGCTGCCGAGGTTCCACGCCTTCTACGGCTTCGTGGCCATCGTCGCAGTGGGCATCATCTACTCGTATCGCACGCAGCTCCGGCACCGCATCTACCTGTTGTACGGGTTCGGGGGGCTGTTCGTGATGGGGCTCGGCATTCGAGCAATGCTGCTCAGCCACACCTTGCGCTGACCGCCCGGGCCGAGCCCGTCGGTCAGGCGGAGGCGAGCTTGGCGTCGAGATCGTCGAGGGCGAGCGCCAGCTGCGCCGGCAGCTTGTCGCCGAACTGGGCGTAGTGCGCCCTGATCTGCGGGATCGCGCCCTGCCATCCGGCGATGTCGACGGTGAGCAGCTCGTTGATGTCGTCGGCCGACACGTCGAGACCGGTGGTATCGAGCCCATCGGCGGTTGGGAGCAGCCCGATCGCGGTCTCGACGGCATCGGCGGTGCCGACAACGCGTTCGAACACCCACTTCAGCACGCGGCTGTTCTCACCGTACCCGGGCCACAAATAGCGTCCATCGTCGTCGCGGCGGAACCAGTTGACGAAGAAGATCTTCGGCAACTTCGGGATGGCGGTCTGCTTGCCGATGCTGAGCCAATGGGCGAAGTAGTCGCCCATGTTGTACCCGCAGAACGGCAGCATGGCCATCGGGTCGAAGCGCAGGTTGCCGACCGCACCCTGCTGGGCAGCCGTGGTCTCGCTGGCCATGATCGAGCCGAGGAACACGCCATGGTCCCAGTCGCTGGCCTGGGTGACCAGCGGAACCGTGGTGCGGCGGCGACCTCCGAAGAGGATGGCCGAGATCGGCACGCCGGCAGGATCTTCCCACTCCTCGGCGATCGATGGGCACTGTGAGGCCGGAGCGGTGAACCGGGCGTTGGGATGAGCGGCCGGGGCGTCGCAGTCGGGCGTCCACGGGTTGCCGCGCCAGTCGGTGGCGTGTGCCGGTGGCGTGGAGCTCATCCCTTCCCACCACACGTCACGGTCGGCGGTAAGCGCCGTGTTGGTGTAGATCGAGTTGCCCCACAGGGTCTCCATCGCGTTGGCGTTGGTGTCGTAGCCCGTGCCGGGCGCGACTCCGAAGAAGCCGGCCTCGGGATTGATCGCGTACAGGCGGCCGTCGGCGCCGAACTTCATCCAGCAGATGTCGTCGCCGATGGTCTCGGCCTTCCAACCCGGAATCGTGGGCACGAGCATCGCCAGGTTGGTCTTGCCGCACGCCGAGGGGAACGCTGCGGCGATGTACCTGAACTCTCCGTGCGGGTTGGTGAGCTTGACGATCAGCATGTGCTCGGCGAGCCAACCGTCGTCGCGGGCCATCACCGAAGCGATGCGCAACGCGAAGCACTTCTTGCCGAGCAGGGCGTTGCCTCCGTAGCCGGAGCCGAAGCTCATGATCTCGCGCGTCTCGGGGAAGTGGACTATGTACTTGTTGTCGGGGTTGCACGGCCAGGCCGCATCGGCCTGACCGGGCCCCAGCGGGGCGCCGACCGAATGCAGACACGGCACCCAGTCGTCGTCGCCGAGCACGTCGAGCGCGGCCTGGCCCATGCGCGTCATGATCCGCATGTTGGTGGCGACGTAGGCCGAATCGGTGAGCTGCACGCCGATGTGGGCGATGGGGGAGCCGAGCGGGCCCATGCTGAACGGCACGACGTACATCGTGCGACCCCGCATCGCTCCGGTGTAGAGCCCGTTCATCTCGGCGCGCATCTCGGCGGGATCGCGCCAGTTGTTGTTCGGCCCCGCGTCGGCCTGGTGCTCGCTGCAGATGAACGTGCGATCCTCGACGCGGGCGACATCGCCCGGGTCGCTGTGCGCCCAGTAGCTGTTGGGTCGCTTGGCGTCGTCGAGCCTGGTGAAGGTGCCACCATCGACGAGCGCCTGGCAGAGCTGCGCGTACTCCTCAGCGCTGCCGTCGCACCAGTGCACGCTGTCGGGCTGCATGATCGCCGCCCAATCGTCGACCCACTGTCGAAGACGGGTGTTGCTCGTCGTGGCACTCATCGGGTGACTGCTCCTCTACTGAACCGCCGGGCCTACTGGCCGGGCGTCTTCATGTCGACCTCGCTACCGAGGCGGAGCCGTGAGGCACGGTTTTGCTCGTCGAGGTCGAACACCACGCGTTGCCCCTGACGGAGCATGCGGAACACCGAACCGAGGGTCGCGTCGGCCGCGAGGTCGTAGTCGGTCAGGTCGGTGTCGCACAGGACCACGCCGTCACCCGTCATCGGGTCGTACGACTTGATCACGCCCTGCACGTGACTCAGCCGGCCTTGACGACTTTGCCGCTCTTGATGCAACCGGTGCACACGTGCAGGCGCTTCGGCGAACCGCCGACGAGGGCCCGGACACGCTGGATGTTCGGGCTCCAACGCCGCTTCGTGCGCCGGTGCGAGTGGGACACGGACATGCCCCACGACGGCCCCTTGCCGCACACTTCACATACTGCTGCCATGACAACGCCTTCTTTCGATCGATCGAGCCTCGCGAGACGTCGTGTAGCGACAGCGCCGTGAGAACCACAAAACGATATCAGCCGTCCCGTCGTGTTCCCCAAGTGCCGGCGGGCCGCGCTCATCGTTTGGGGTGATGGCCCCATTCACTGCAGTGGGGATCATTGCAGTGAGGATCCGTACAGTGAGGAGGTGCCCTCGCTCGAAAGCCTGTCCGCGGACGCCCTTCGCTCCATCATCGTCACCTTCCGCGATCTGCTGAAGGTGCATGCCGACCGGTTGAACCGGCTCAACGTGTATCCCGTGCCCGACGGCGACACAGGCACCAACATGGCGCGCACGCTCGAGTCGGTCGCTGCCGAACTGGGTGAGGCGGCGCCCGACCTGGCGTCCACCTGCGCGGCGATCAGCCACGGTTCGTTGATGGGGGCCAGAGGCAACAGTGGCGTCATCGTCAGTCAGGTGCTGCGCGGGTTCGTCGCCGCATTCCGCGACGATGTTGTGCTCGACGGCAGAGTCGTGGCCGATGCGCTCACATCGGCATCGGCGGCCGCGTATCAGGCCGTGCTGCGACCGATCGAAGGCACCATCCTCACCGTCGTCCGATGCGCTGCCGAAGCGGCGGCCTGCCTGGATGGGGGGTCGCTGGTCGAAGTGTTGCGCGCCGCCAGAGCAGAAGGGCAGTTGGCGCTCGACAGCACGCCTGATCTGCTGCCGGTGCTGCGCGACGCAGGAGTGGTCGATGCCGGCGGCGCAGGTTTCATGCTCCTGCTCGATGCGGCGCTGCATGTCGTGGCCGGAGAATCGCTGCCCGAGCCCGGCAACGAGCCTGGCCCTACGGCCGAGCAACTGGACGCGGCCGCCCATCGCCACGCGGAGCAAGGAACCGATGTGTCCGAGCTCCGCTACGAGGTGATGTACTTCCTCGATCTGCTCGATGCCCGCATCGAGGCTTTCAAGCAGGGTTGGGGTTCCATCGGCGATTCGATCGTGGTGGTCGGTGGCGATGGTCTGTGGAACTGCCATGTGCACACCAACGACGTCGGCGCGGCGATCGAAGTGGCGCTCGATCTCGAGGGTCGCCCGCGCGGCATCCGGGTGACCGATCTGTTCGAGGAGGTCGCCGAGGAGCACGCGCAACGCGAGCGCGAGCTCACAGGAGACCATCCGCCCTTCACCGGCTCGTCGCCGTCGCTGCCGCACGTGACGTGCGCTGTCGTCGCCGTCGCCAGTGGCGATGGCCTCGTGGAGCTGTTCGGCAACCTCGGCGTGCAGGGTGTGGTCACGGGTGGCCAGACCCTCAATCCGTCCACCGCCGAGCTGCTCGCCGCGGTCGAGGCTGTCAACTCCGATCAGGTGGTGGTGCTGCCGAACAACAAGAACATCATCCCCGTCGCCGAACAACTGAACGCACTCACGCAGAAGCACGTCGTGGTGGTGCCGACGCGGTCGATGCCAGAGGCGCTCGCCGCCCTCGTGCTGTACGACCCCGAGGCCGACGCGGAGGCGAACGTCGCCGAGATGTGCGACGCCGTGCAATCCGTCGCCGCCGGCGAGATCACCATGGCGGTGCGCGACACGTCGAGCGCCGCCGGTCAGATCTCCACCGGCGATTGGATCGGCATCGTTCGAGGCGACGGCATCGTCGCCGTCAGCGGATCGGTCGTCACCGCGGCGCAGACGCTCCTCGCCCGTCTCGTCACACCCGGTCGCGAGATCGTCACGATCATCACCGGCTCACAGGCCGCGGCTGCCGACACAGACCTGCTGGTGCACTGGCTCGCCGAGGAACGGTCGTCCGTTCAGGTGGAGGTGCACCACGGCGCCCAGCCGCTGTACCCCTACCTGTTCGGCGTCGAGTGAGCTCACCGGTGGGCGGCGCTCCACTCACGCTGCGCGAGCTCGACGCGATCGGCGTCGACCGCCTTCGTGGCGTCGGCGACAAGAAGCTGGCTGCCCTCGACGAGCTCGGGATCGAATCGGTGTACGACCTGCTCAGCTTCTATCCGCGGCGGTGGGTCGATCGCAGCAACGAGGCGAGGGTGAGCGATCTCGAGCCTGGCAAGGAAGCGCTCGTGCTCGTGGCGGTGCGTTCGGTCGCCAAGCGCATCACCAAGAACCGCAAGACGATGGTGACGGCGGTGGTGGGCGACACCAGCGGCCGGCTGTCGGTGGTGTTCTTCAACCAGCCGTGGCGAGAGCGGCAGCTGTACGAAGGGTTGAACATCTCGCTGTTCGGCAAGGCCGATGTGTATCGAGGTGGGTTCCAGATGACGAACCCGATCGTCGACCTGATCGGTGATCGCACCGGTCGGATCGTGCCGATCTATCCGCAGAGCGAGAAGGTGGCGCTCACCACCTGGGAGATCGCCGGGTTCGTCGAGAACGCGCTCGAGCGATGTGCGGCGCGTGGCATCGCCGATCCGGTGCCGTGGGTTGTGCGACAGCGACTCGGATTGCTCGACCGCACCGACGCAATGCGACTCATCCACCTGCCCGAGACGGCGGCAGATCAGGCGCGGGCGCGCCGCCGGCTGGCCTTCGACGAGCTGCTTCGGGTGCAGACCATGCTGGTCATGCGCAAACGGGCGATCGAGCGCGAGTCGAAAGGCATCCGCCACACCATCGACGGCGAGCTGGTCGGCCGCCTCCGCGCCGCGGTGCCATACGAGCTGACCGGCGCCCAGAGGCGCGTGATCGAGGAGATCGAAGGCGACCTCGCCGGGGTGCACCCGATGCATCGCCTGCTGCAAGGCGATGTCGGCTCCGGAAAGACGCTGGTGGCGGTCAGCGCGATGCTCACCTCCGTACAAGGTGGGCATCAGGCGGCGCTGATGGCTCCAACCGAGGTTCTCGCCGAACAGCACGCCGCCGGCGTGAGGCGTCTCTTGGCCGATGTCACGGTGCCCGACCCGGGCAACTTGTTCGGTGACCGCCCGCTGCGGGTCGAGTTGCTCACGAACCGGGTCACCGGAGCCGACCGGCGTGAGGTGCTGGCCGGCCTGGCCGATGGTGGTGTCGACATCGCCATCGGTACGCACGCGCTCATCCAGGACGCGGTGTCGTTCGCCAGCCTCGGCGTGGTGGTGGTCGACGAGCAGCATCGCTTCGGTGTCGAGCAGCGTGCGGCGCTGCGCGACAAGGCCGCCGGGGGAGCGGTGCCCGACGTGCTCGTGATGACGGCGACGCCGATCCCACGCACGGCGGCGATGACCGTGTACGGCGACCTCGACGTGAGCGTGCTCGACGAGATGCCGCCCGGCCGAACGCCGATCGTCACGTTCTGGGCGAACGGACCGCTCGACGAGGCAGCGGTTTGGGCCGACGTTCGTGCCGAGGTGGCCGACGGGCGCCAGGCGTACGTGGTGTGCCCANNGAGGCGGTGATGGATCGCTTCCGCCGCGCCGAGATCGACGTGCTCGTCGCGACCACGGTGATCGAGGTGGGCGTCGATGTCGCGAACGCCACGATCATGGTGATCCTCGATGCCCACCGGTTCGGCATCGCCCAGCTCCACCAGCTCCGCGGCCGTGTGGGCCGAGGCGTTCATGCCTCGCGGTGTTGGCTGGTCACGACGCCGGATCCCGAGAACCCGACCGACAACCCGCGCATCCAGGCTCTCGTCGAGAGCACCGATGGCTTCTACCTCGCCGAGGTCGACCTCGACCTGCGCGGTGAAGGCACGATCATGAACACCGCTCAGAAGGGTCGCAGCGATCTGCGGCTCGCGTCGCTGCGTCGCGACCGCGAGCTCGTGGTGCAGGCCAGGGAAGCGGCGTTTGCGATCGTCGACCCCGACCCTCAACTCGCCGGCCATCTCGAGCTCGCCGATGAGCTGCAACTGCTGTTCAGCACCGACGACGAGGAGTTCCTGTTCAAGAACTGATGTCGGTACTGTGGTTGGGTCGGAACCTCCACGGGTTTCGGCCACGACCCCGGGCGACTTGTAACCGCGCCGGGGTCACTTCGTTGGCAGGCGGCCGTCCGGTTCTGCTCGCTCGAACGCGACCGAGACGATCGGCTCGCTAGGGTCACGAAGGTGGCCGGCCGGATCGATCTGTTGTTGGGCTCGATCGATCTCGGCACATCGAAGGGGCTCGAACTCGGGCCGTTGGCGAAGCCGGTCGTAACTCGCGGCATGGGCGACGTTCGCTACCTCGATCACATCGACACCGATGCGCTCCGAGCGCGGTACGCCACCCACGCCGGTTTCGATGTCGACTCGATCGTGCCGATCGACTACGCATCGGGCGCCGGGTCGATTTGCGATGCAGTTGGGGCCGACGCGCCGTTCGACTACGTGATCGCCTCGCACGTGATCGAGCACGTGCCCGACCTGATCCGCTGGCTTCTCGACATCCGCAGCGTGCTCGGCGACGGTGGAGTGCTGGCGCTGGCGATTCCCGATCATCGCCGCTGCTTCGATGCGTTGCGTGCGCCGACCACTGCGGCCGAGGTGATCCATGCCAACCTCACCGCAGCGACGACGCCGTCGCCGCGGCAGGTCTTCGACCACATGGCGTCCGCCGTCTCCTGGCATGGCCTCATTTCCTGGGAGGAGGAGCCGCCGTTCGCGGAACTGGTGTCGGTGCACTCCGAGCGCGCCGCCATCGACCGCGCCTCGGAGATCAGCGGCTCGGACGAGTACCAGGATGTTCACTGCTGGGTGTTCACGCCGGCGTCGTTCGTCCGGCTGTTCGCCTCGCTGCTGCGCCTGGAACTCGTGCCGTTCTCACTCGACTCCTGCTCAGACCCCGTCGGCGGCGAGTTCTTCGTGAGGCTCCGCGCAGCCGACGTTTCGACAGCCACGATGGTCGCCGCGGAGCCGCCGGCAGATGTCGACCGGATGCCGTC
>CXWL01053628.1_pt1 | contig 15100 bp, 11 predicted proteins | sample 590931 | NCBI WGS metagenome assembly CXWL01 (sample SAMEA3498368, study PRJEB10139) | groundwater metagenome | biome: water well; material: biofilm material | place: Germany | collected 2015-04-27 | reverse complement strand
GGTGGTGGCGGCCACGGTGCGCGCCATCCAGTTGCTAGGCCGGCAGTTTGTGTATGCCCGCACCATCAGCGACGCCATTGGCCAGGCCAACAGCCAGCGCAAGCACAAGCCCGGGCTGCGCTTCAGCTTTGACATGCTGGGTGAAGGCGCCCGCACCGAGGCCGCAGCCAGCGAGTACCTGGCGGCCTACCAGCGTGCCATTGCCGTCATCGCCGCCGGGCCCACAGAGGCTGCTGCGGGGCCGCAAGGGCGGGATGAGATCTCGGTCAAGCTCAGCGCGCTTTTCTCGCGTTACGAAGACGCCCAGCGCGAGCGTGTGTTTGCCGAACTGCTGCCGCGTGTGTGGGCGCTGGTGGAGGCGGCTGCAGCAGCCAACATCAACCTGGCGATTGACGCTGAAGAGTGCGAGCGGCTGGAGCTGTCGCTGGACCTGCTGGACGCGCTGGCCGAGCGCGTGGCGCAGCAGTTTCCCCATTGGCACGGCCTGGGCCTGGCGCTGCAAACCTACCAGACACGTGGCCTGGCGCTGGTGGACGAGGTGGCCGCCATTGCGCGCCGCCACGGCATCAGGTTTGTGGTGCGCTTGGTCAAGGGCGCGTATTGGGATGGCGAAGTCAAGCGCGCGCAGGAGGCCGGCTTGCCGGGCTACCCGGTGTTTACGCACAAGCGCCACACCGACATCTGCTACCTCGCCTGTGCGGCGCGGCTCATCAGCCACCACGACGTGATCTACCCGCAATTTGCCAGCCACAACGCCGGCACCATTGCCGCCATCGTGCAGATGGCGCGCGTGGCCGGTGCGGCCTTTGAACTGCAGCGCCTGCATGGCATGGGTGAAGGCATACACCGCGAAGTGCTCAAGGACCGCAGCATCGCCTGCCGCGTGTACGCCCCGGTGGGCGAGCACCGTGACCTGCTGGCCTACCTGGTGCGCCGCCTGCTGGAAAACGGCGCCAACTCGTCGTTTGTGCACCAGCTTGCTGACGAAAACGTGGCCGCAGACACGCTGCTGGCCTCGCCGCTGGCCCCGCCCGACGCCATGGTGCTGCCGCTGCCGGTGGCGCTGTACGGGCCGGGCCGCGCCAACTCGATGGGCGTGGACCTGGCCTGCCTGGCCATGCGCGCGCCGCTCACGGCGGCGGTGGCCACGGTGCAGGTCGAGTCCGTGGCCATGGCATCGACCCAGGCCGTGCAAGACACCATGGCGCGCCTGCATGCCGCCTTTGTGCCCTGGAGCGCCCGCCCCGTGGCCGAGCGTGCAGCGCTGCTGAGCCGTGCTGCCGACGCGCTGCAAGCGCGCCTGCCCGAGTTCTGCGGCCTGCTGGTGAAAGAAGCACACAAGACGCTTGGGGACTGCATTGCCGAGGTGCGCGAGGCGGTGGACTTCTGCCGCTACTACGCGGTGTTGGCCGAAGAGCGCTTGCAGGACCAAGTGCTGCCCGGCCCCACCGGCGAAAGCAACCTGCTGCGCCTGCACGGGCGCGGTGTGTTCGTGTGCATCAGCCCGTGGAATTTTCCGCTCGCCATCTTTGCCGGCCAGGTGGTGGCCGCGCTGGTGGCGGGCAACACGGTGGCGGCCAAGCCGGCCGAGCAGACGCCGGCCGTGGCGCAGCGCTTTGTCGAGCTGCTGCATGGCGTGGGTGTGCCGGCCGAGGTGCTGCAGATGCTGCACGGCAGCGGCGAAACGGTGGGCGCCGCATTGGTGGCACACCCGCACACAGCCGGCGTGTGTTTTACCGGCAGCACGGCCGTGGCGCGCATCATCAACCGAGCATTGGCGGCCAAGGACGGCCCCATCGTGCCGCTGATTGCCGAAACCGGCGGCTTGAACGCCATGGTGGTGGACAGCACCGCGCTGCCCGAGCAAGTGACAGACGCCGTGGTGCAAAGCGCCTTCCGCAGCGCGGGCCAGCGCTGCAGCGCCTTGCGCTTGCTTTGCGTGCACGACAGCATTGCCGACGGCCTGATCGAAATGCTGCAAGNNGGGCCGAGCTCAACGTGGGCGACCCGGCCAGCCTGGCCACCGACGTGGGCCCGCTCATCGACGACGAGGCCTTTGCCAGCGTCAGCGCCCACGTGCAGCGCTTGCGTGGCCAGGCGCGCCTGCTGGGCGAAACGCCGCTGCAGTCCAGCCTGCCCCGGCTGCTGGCGCCGGTGGCCTTTGAGTTGGATCGCATCGCCGATCTGCAGCAAGAGATCTTTGGCCCCGTGTTGCACGTGGTGCGCTGGTCGGGCGACGTGGACGAGGTGGTGCGCCAGATCAACGCCCTGGGCTACGGCCTGACCTTGGGTGTGCAGACACGCATAGACAGCCGCGCCCAGCGCATTGCCGACACGGCGCGTGTGGGCAACGTCTACATCAACCGCAACATCATCGGCGCCGTGGTGGGCGTGCAGCCCTTTGGCGGTGAAGGCTTGAGCGGCACCGGCCCCAAGGCCGGCGGCCCGCACTACCTTTATCGCTTTTGTGCCGAGCAGACGGTGACGGTCAACACCACGGCGGCGGGTGGCAATGCCGAGTTGCTGTCCGGCGTTGCCTGAGCAAACTCAGTTGAGGTACATGCCCAGATAACGCCGCCCCCGGCTCACGGCGGCGGCGTCGGGGCACACATCAAACCACTCCACGAGCTGCTTGCGGGCGCGTTCGCGCTGCTCGGCCTTGTCGCGCAGAACCACTTCCAGCAGTTGGTCAAAGGCGGCAGCAAAGTCGCCTGCAAAGGCCTGCAGTGCAGCCAAGCCAAAGCGGGCCTCAAAGTCCTTGGGGTTGGCCGCAACGCGTGCAGCCAGCGCCACCGCGTCGCCTTCGGGCTTGTTGGCGGCCAGATCGATGCGGCCGATCAGCGCCTCATAGCGGCGGCCCAGCGCCTCGGCCGGCAGGCTGTCGAGCAGCGTGCGGGCGTCGACCAAGGCAGCCCGGTTGATGAGCCGCTCGGCCAGGTCCAGCGTGGCCTCGGCGTGCCCGGGCTGCACGGCCAGCGCTTCTTGCAGCAGGGCTTCGGCGGTGTCGGTGTCGGGGGCCTCGGCGGCCTGGGCGCGCAGTGTGTCCACGGGGGACACGTCGGGCGGCAGGTGCTTGTCCAGGAATGCCTTCACCTGGCCTTCAGGCAGTGCGCCGGTGAACTGGTCCACGATCTGGCCGCCCACAAACAGCGCCACCAGCGGGATGCTGCGCAACTGCAGCGCGGCGCTGAGCTGCGGCGCCTCGTCGGTGTTGAGCTTGGCCAGCACAAAGCGGCCGCCGTAGGCCTGCACCACCTTTTCAAGCACTGGCCCGAGCGACTTGCACGGGCCGCACCACGGCGCCCAGCAGTCCAGCAGCACGGGCACCTGGAGCGATCGCTCCAGCACAGCGGCTTCGAAGTTGGCTTCAGTGACGTCAAAAGAAAGCGCCGGCGCGCTGGGAGCGGGAGCCGGCGCCATCGAGTAGGCGTTGGGGACAGAAAAGTTCATGGCAGGTGACCCATGTGAGGAATCGGGCCGGGGCGCTTGTGGCAGCGGCCCGGCCCGTGCGGGTGTCAGCGGTCGCGGCGGAACACACCTTCGGAGGCCACTTTGCCGCCCAGCATGAACACCGTGTACACACCCTGGCTCTGCAACAGCTTGCCGTCGGTGGTGCCCACCTGTGTGAACAGCGGCGAGGTGGCGGTGAGCGAGCTGATCTCGATGCGCGTGGCTGTGGTGCTGTCGGCGGCGTAGTAGCTCGACGCATTGCCCACGGTGATGTCGCTGGGCTGCAGCGGCTGGAAGTCCAGCGACAAGCTCATTGCGCTTTCGCCCAGCGTGCCGTTAACCAGGCGCACCTTGGCGCGGGCGGCGGCGCTGGGCAGGCGGTTGTCGTCAGCCAGCAGCGACACTTGCGTGGCGGCGTTGGTGCCATAGGCCAGCACGGTGTAGTCGCCGCCGTCGGCAAAGCTGCGTGAGGTGGTGCTGACCACGGCGCCGTTGACACGCACGGTGAGCTCTGCCGTGCCGGCATCCACCAGCACATAGCCACCCACACGCGGCGAGGACACGCTGCCCGAGACGGTGGTGTTGCCCACCGTGGCGCTGACGTTGGCAGCGTCGTTCACGCCCGCAGCCAGCCGCACACGGGCCTTGTTGCCCTTGAGCGTGGTGACCGCACCCTGCTGCACGATCAGCGTGCCGTTGACCAGCACGCCACCCGCACCGGCGGTGATGACGATGGTGTTGAACTTCTTCTCGTCCAGCGTGATGGCCGGGATGTCCAGGCGCACGTCGTTGGGGTTCTTTTCGCCGGTGACACGCAAGCGGTAGGTGCCGGTGGAGATGTCGCGGTAGCCGGCCAGCGAGCCCGAGGTGAGCGAGCCCTGCGTGGGGGCGGCCTCGGCCAGGTTGGTAGTGCTGGCGGTCAGGAACACGTCCACCGTGCCGGTGTCCACCGTGGCGTTGAACAGGCGCACGCGCGAGTTGCCGGTGGTGATATTGGCGGCGTCTTCGTCTTCGGGCAGCGTGGACAGGCGCAGCGCGGTTTCGCGGCCCCACACCACGGCGGTGTAGTGCAGGTCTTTGGAGACGGAATAGGTGCCGGTCAGCAGCGCCGCGCCTTCGCCGGCGCGCTTGACCTTGAGCGCGTAGCTGCCGCTGTCGATGTCAATGGCCGGCGTGATGCCGTCGGTGAGCACGGCGCTGAAGCGCTTGGTGTCGTCAGAGTAGATGTCGACGCTGGCCAGGTCGCCAGTGAGGTTGATCGCGCGCATGTGGGCGGCGCCACTGTTGCTGCTGTTGCTGCCACCGCAGCCAGCCAGCCAGAAGGACGAGGCCACACAGGCCAGCAGGGCGCTACGGCGCGAGAAAGAGGCAAGAGTCATCGAGGGTCCTTGAAGGGTGCCTGGTCGGGACGGGGCGGCGCGGCCTGGGGCTCGCCTTGGGGTCAGGCAGGTGCCCGCCGAACCGTGGATTATGACGTGGCAGGTGCCAGGCAACGCCCAGGGTGGCCCGGCCTGCTCTGGCAGGGGTTTGTAAAGAAATTTGGCCGCCGGGGCAGCGTGCCCAGGTGCCACTCAGCCCCTCAGGCGCCGTCCAGCGTGTGGACGTGGCTTTGCAGTAACGCGGCGTAGCGGCCTGCTGCCATCAGCAGCAGGTCGCAGAACTCACGCGCGGCGCCATGGCCGCCGGTGGCGGTGGTGACGTAGTGCGCCACGGCCTTGACCTCGGTGTGCGCGTTGGCAGGTGCACAGGCAAACCCGGCACGGGTGAGCAACGGCAGGTCGGGCCAGTCGTCGCCCAAGGCGGCCACTTCGGGCCAGCTCAGGCCCAGCGTTGACAGCAGCGCCGCAGCAGCCGCTGCTTTGTCATGCACACCGTAAATGGCATGCACCAGGCCCAGGTCGGCCACGCGCCGGCGCACGGCCAGGGAGTCGCGGCCGGTGATGACCAGCGGCTCTATGCCCCCGAGCTTGAGCAGCTTGAGGCCGTGGCCGTCCAGCGTGGAAAAGGCCTTCACCGTCTCGCCGTGTTCGCCGATGTAGATGCGGCCATCGGTCAGACAACCGTCCACGTCAAAGATGGCGGCCTTAATGGTCAGGCCTGGGCCTTGTGCCTGCAGCAGCAATTCGGGCGCAAAGCGCAAGGCGGGCTGCACGGTCAGATCACCTTGGCGCGCATCAGGTCGTTGGAGTTGAGCGCGCCCACCAGCAGCCCGGTTTCGTCCACCACCAGCACGCTGGTGATGCGGTGCTGCTCCATCACGTCGGCGGCCGACACGGCCAGTGCGTCGGCGCGCACCAGGCGCGGGCTGCGGTGCATGACCTGCTCGGCCGTCAGCGTGCGCAGGTCGGCGCCGGCCTCAATGAGACGGCGTAAGTCGCCGTCGGTAAAGATGCCCAGCGGCCGGCCCAGCGTGTCGGCCACAGCGGTAAAGCCCAGGCCCTTGCCGGTCATCTCACGCAGCAAGTCCGTAAAACTGGCCGCAGGTGGCACCTGCGGCACGGCACCGCCACTGCGCATGAGGTCACGCACATGCATCAGCAACTTGCGGCCCAGGCTGCCGCCGGGGTGGCTGCGGGCGAAGTCTTCTTCACGGAAACCGCGCGCGTCAAGCAGCGCCACGGCCAGCGCGTCACCCAGCGCAATCTGCGCCGTGGTGCTGGCCGTAGGCGCCAGGTTCAGCGGACAGGCTTCTTCTTCCACGGCACTGTTGACCACGAAATCAGCGTGCTGCGCCAGCGTGGACTGCGGCTGGCCCGTCATGCCCACCAGCGTGATGCCGATGCGGCGGATGGCGGGCAGGATGGCGGCGAGCTCGTCGCTTTCGCCGCTGTTGCTGATGGCCAGCACCACGTCACCGGCCATCACCATGCCCAGGTCGCCNNTCTTGCCCATGCCCATCACCACCACGCGGCCCTTGCAGGCCAGCATGGCGCGCACGGCTTCGGGGAATCCCGTGCCCTGACGCGCAGCCAGGCCGAGCAAGGCACGTGCTTCGATGTCAAAGGTGCGTGCGGCCATCTGGAGTGCACGCGCGGGGTCAAATGGCTCGGGGGCCACTGGGGCTGTCAATGCAGGCACGTTGCACGATGGTCAAATAGGATCGACGCATTCTAGGCACCCACCCCCTCCCCGATTTGGCCACCACACTCGAACTCATCCTGCTCTACCTGGTAGCCGCCGTACTGGGCGTGGTGGTGTGCCGCTTGCTCAAGCTGCCGCCCATGCTGGGTTACCTGGTGGTGGGCGTGCTCATCGGCCCCAACGCACTGGCGCTGGCCAAGGACACGGCGGGCGTCAAGTACCTGGCCGAGTTTGGTGTCGTCTTCCTGATGTTCGTGATCGGGCTGGAGTTCAACCTGCCCAAGCTGCGCAGCATGCGCACGCTGGTGTTCGGGTTGGGCTCGTCGCAAGTGGTGCTGACCATTGCCGGCACGCTGCTCGGGCACTTTGCGCTGGCCTTCATCTACGGTTGGCTCACGGGCTTGCCCTGGCGCATGTCATGGCAGGGCGCCGTCGTGCTGGGCGGCGCCATTGCCATGAGCTCCACCGCCATCGTCGTCAAGCTCATGGCCGAACGGCTGGAGCTTGAAAGCGAGCACGGCAAGCGCGTCATGGGCATTCTGCTGTTCCAGGACTTGGCCGTGGTGCCGCTGCTGGTGCTGATACCGGCGCTCAATTCCAGCGGCGAAGAGCTGCTCAGCGCCATGAGCTTTGCCATGCTCAAGGCGGCGGCGCTGATCACCCTGCTGCTGGTGGGCGGCCAGCGTGTCATGCGCTGGTGGCTCACCCAGGTGGCAAGGCGCAAGAGCGAAGAGCTCTTCATGCTCAACCTGTTGCTCATGACGCTGGGCCTGGCCTACCTGACTGAACACGCCGGCCTGAGCCTGGCATTGGGCGCTTTTGTGGCCGGCATGCTGGTGGCCGAGACCGAATACAAGCACCAGGTGGAAACCGATATCCGGCCCTTCCACGACGTGCTGCTGGGCCTGTTTTTCATCACCATCGGCATGAAGCTCGACTGGCGCCCGGTGGCAGACCAGTGGCTGCTGGTGCTGCTGCTGACCACACTGCCGGTGCTGGCCAAGTTTGTGCTGGTGGCTGCCCTGGCGCGGGGTTTTCGCACCCAGCCCGGCACGGCACTGCGCACTGGTCTGTACCTGGCGCAGGCGGGTGAATTCGGTTTTGTGCTGCTCACCTTGGGCGCCGATGGTGGTCTGGTGGCGCCCGAGTGGATGAGCCCCATCCTGGCCAGCATGGTGCTCAGCATGCTGGCCACGCCCTTTCTCATCATGCACAGCGACCGCATCGTCAACCGCCTCAGCGCCAACGACTGGCTGATGCAGTCGGTGGCGTTGACGAGCATCGCCAGGCGCGCCATTGCCACCGAGAACCACGTCATCATCTGCGGCTACGGCCGCAGCGGGCAGAGCCTGGCGCGGCTGCTGGTGCCCGAAAAAATTCCCTACATGGCGCTGGACCTGGACCCCGACCGCGTGCGCCAGGCCGCTGCCGCCGGCCAGAGCGTGGTGTTTGGTGACGCCGCACGGCTGCAAAGCCTGATGGCCGCCGGCCTGGCCCGCGCCGCCGCCGTGGTCATCACCTACCACGACACGCCTTCGGCACTGAAGATCCTGCGCCTGGTGCAGGAGCACGCCCCCACGGTGCCGGTGATCGTGCGCGCCGTGGACGACAGCGACATTGACCGCCTACGTGCCGCCGGCGCCACCGAGGTGGTGCCAGAAGCCATTGAAGGCAGCCTCATGCTGGCCGGCCATGCGCTGGCCCTGGTGGGCGTGCCCATGCAGCGGGTGATACGCATCACGCGCGACGCGCGCGATGCACGCTACAGCCTGCTGCGCGGCTACTTTCACGGCGCCGACGATGACACGGTCGAAGAACTCTCACAGGCGCGCCTGAAGAGCGTCACCCTGCCCGAAGCCACACGCTGCGCAGGCCAGACCCTGGAAGCGCAAGCGCTGCATGCTGTGGGCGTGAGCGTGGTGTCAATCAAGCGCACCCACGGTGGTGCTTCGGTGCCCGGCCCCGGCCATGTGCTGGGTGGCGGCGACACGCTGGTGCTGTCTGGCCTGCCCGAGGCGCTGGCGCTGGCCGAAGACAAGCTGTTGCGCGACTGATCGGCACCCGGCGCCCACCCTGCGGCGGGCTGCCAAGGTCCTTCGCGGGCCTATCATTTCCCGCATGGCCACCGAACCCACCAGCTCGCCTTCTCAGTACATCCGCGACCACATCCGCACTGTGCCCAACTGGCCGGCGCCGGGAGTGATGTTCCGCGACATCACACCACTCTTGAGCAACCCGCGGGTGTTCCGTGTGCTGATCGACCAGTTTGTGCACCGCTACTTTGACACCCGGCCCGACGTCATTGCCGGTCTGGACGCGCGCGGTTTCATCATTGGCAGCGTGGTGGCTTACGAACTGGGCGTGGGCTTTGTGCCCATCCGCAAGAAAGGCAAGCTGCCCTTCACCACGGTGGAAGAAACCTACGAGCTCGAATACGGCTCGGCCACGGTGGAGCTGCACACCGACGCCGTCAAACCCGGTGACCGCGTGGTGCTCATCGACGACCTTATTGCCACCGGCGGCACCATGATGGCCGGCCGCAAGCTGCTGGAGCGGCAAGGCGCGGAGGTGATTGAAGGCGCGGCCATTGTCGACCTGCCCGAGCTGCAGGGCTCACGGCGCTTGCGTGCGTCAGGCCTGGCGCTGTTCACGCTGGTGGACTTTGATGGGCACTGACAGCGCGCGCTGACGAGGGGCTGGGGCCCTGGCTTCAAGGCATCGGAATGCCGCGCTCCTGATGGGCGCGCATGCGCAAGGCGGGGGCAAAGAGCGCCGGTTCACCCACCAGGGCACCTGCCTGCAAGGTGGCGATGCGGTGGCTGCGTGGCGGACCGCCAGTCACAAAAACCTGCAGCCGCCAACTCGCTGCGTTGCAGCACTTGCCCAAGATGCCGCCACTGTGCGGCCGTGAGGCGAGCCTTGAAGGCGTCTTCACCGCGCTCGGCTTGCACGGCGGCTATCAGGGGGGCGATGTCCACGGCGCATGTCGGCCCGGCAGCGACGCTGCATCGCGCCGAAAGGGCCGGGGTTTGATGCCCGGAAGATCGAAGCACCGGTCTTGCGCGGCCATCATCAACCGGGTGGATTGAGCGCCTGAACCACACCCCCAGACAGGTGGGTGCCGACAGCGGCCGACTTACTTGCCGATGCAGAAGCGCCCGAAGATTTCACCCAGCAAGTCTTCGTTGCTGAACTCACCGGTGATCTCGCACAGCGCCTGGTGCGCCAGGCGCAGCTCTTCGGCCAGCAGGTCCAGCGCTGCGTCGCGTTGCGCGGCGTGTGCCTGGGCCAGGTGCAGGTGTTGCAGCGTGCGGCGCAGGGCTTGTACATGCCGCGTGCGGGCGATGAACATGCCCTCGGGTGCGGCCTGCCAGCCGGCCTGGTGCAGCAAGGCTTGGCGCAGTGTGTCCAGCCCTTGGCCGGTGCGGGCCGACAAGGCCATGCCCTGCGGCGGCGCAGCGGGCACGCCGGGCAGGTCGGCCTTGTTGAAGACGTGCAGCACAGGCACGCCTTCGGGCAAGCGCGTGGTTATGACCTTGTCGGCCGCGTCGTAAGCCACCTGGCCACAGCGGCCCAGGTCGTGCAAGAAGACCACCGCATCGGCGTCACCGATGGCCTGCCAGCTGCGGCCGATGCCGATGCGCTCTACCTCGTCAGCGGCTTCGTGCTCATCGCGCAGGCCAGCGGTGTCTATCACGTGCAGTGGCACGCCTTCGATCTGTATGGTTTCGCTGACCTTGTCGCGTGTGGTGCCTGCAATGGGCGTGACGATGGCCAGCTCGGCCCCGGCCAGTGCGTTGAGCAAGGAACTCTTGCCCACGTTGGTCTGCCCGGCCAGCACNNGGCCAGCACCACACGCAGGCCTTCGCGCAGCAGCGCACCTTGGCGCGCACGGGTCAGCGCGGCGGTGATGGCCGCTTCAATGCCGTCCAGCTGCGCTCGCGCACCGGCCTTTTCAAGAAAATCAATTTCTTCTTCGGGAAAGTCGAGCGTGGCTTCCACCAGCATGCGCAGCCGCACGATGCGCTCGGCCAGTTGCGCCACCTCGGTAGAAAACGCGCCGCTCAGTGAACGCGCGGCCGACCGCGCAGCGGCTTCGGTGCTGGCGTCTATGAGGTCGGCCACGGCCTCGGCCTGGGCCAGGTCAATCTTGTCGTTGAGGAAGGCGCGTTCGGTGAATTCGCCCGGCTCGGCCAAGCGCAGACCGGGCAACGCTTGCAGGCAGCGTGCCAGCAGCAACTGCAGCAGCACCGGGCCGCCGTGGGCTTGCAGCTCCAGCACGTCTTCGCCGGTGTAGGAATGCGGCGCCGGAAAGTGGATGGCCAGGCCACGGTCCAGCGCCTGGCCGTCGCCGCCCACAAAGGGCAGCAGCGTGGCCTGGCGCGGCACCAACGTGCGGCCGCACACGCCTTGGACAAGCGCCGACAGGTCACGCCCCGAAGCACGCACCACGCCCACAGCGCCACGGCCTGACGCTGTGGCGATGGCAACGATGGGGTCTTGGTGGCGCCCTGGCAGCGGGGCCGGGGCGGATGGGGCAGCGCGCATCAGGATCAGATTCTGGCGTGCCGCGAAAGATGGCGCGGGTGGAGCGGTGCTGGGCTCCGAAGAGCTTTTGCGCCTAGGCCTCCTGAGCCGGCTTTCATCAAGCCGGGTCGCCCGCATGTCTGCATCGTGAGGCCTGTGGCGCCCGATCTCAACCCCCCAGCAGGGGATTCGCCTGCGGCGCCGTGACCGGCATCACACCGGGGCACAACGCTGCAATGCAGCATCGCGCCCCGCCAAGGCCACTACTTGCCAAGCACGCCAAGTTGTTTGTTGATGAACCACTGCTGCGCGATGGACAGGATGTTGTTGGTCAGCCAGTACAGCACCAGGCCGGCCGGGAAGAAGAAGAACATGAAGCCAAAGGCCAGCGGCATGAACCACATCAGCTTGGCCTGCATGGGGTCGGCCGGCGTGGGGTTGAGCCACACCTGAAACAAGGAGCTGGCCGTCATCAGCACCGGCAGGATGAACCACGGGTCCTTGGCCGAGAGGTCGGTGATCCACAGGGTCCAGGGTGCATTGCGCATCTCCACGCTGGAAAGCAGCACCCAGTACAGCGCGATGAAGAAGGGCATCTGCACAAAGATCGGCAGGCAGCCGCCGATGGGGTTGACCTTTTCTTCGCGGTAGATGCGCATCATTTCCTGCTGCATCTCCTGGGGCTTGTCCTTCAGGCGCTCACGCATGGCGGTCACCTTGGGCGTCACGGCCTTCATCTTGGCCATGCTGCGGTAGGCGCTGGCATTGAGCCAGTAAAACCCAATCTTCAGCAGTACCACCAGCGCCACGATGGCCCAGCCCCAATTGGCCAGCATGCCATGCAGTTGGGTCAGCAGCCAGAAGAGCGGCTTGCTCAACACCGTGAGCCAACCGTAGTCCTTGACGAGTTCCAGCCCCGGCGCCAGCGCGGCGAGCTTGTTTTCTTCTTGCGGGCCGGCAAAGAGCGTGGCCTCGTGCACCTTGGTGGCACCCGGCGCCACTTCACCCATGGGCAACACCATGGCCACCGTGTAGTGCTCCATCACGCCTGGCGCTGCCGCCACCTTGGCCGAGCGGAATTCTCGCGCGCCGGCGGTGGGAGACAACCATGCCGAGGCAAAGTAGTGCTGCACCATGGCCACCCAGCCGCTGTCGGCGGCCTTTTCGTGGCTGGCGTTGCCCTTGGCGATGTCCTTGAAGTCGATCTTCTGGAACTTCTGCGCCTCGGTGTACAGCGCCGGGCCGGTAAAGGTGAAGTAGAAGCTCGACTCACCTTCGGGCGGGTTGCCGTCGCGGGCCAGTTGCAAGTACAACTGCGGCGTGAGCGGCGTGCTGCCTTGGTTGATGACCTCGTGCTTGACGGCCACCGTGTAGTCACCACGCCTGAAGGTGTAGGTCTTGGCGAGCTTGTGGCCGTCGATGGCGGGCGATTCAAAACGCAGCGTCAGTTCCTTGGCACCGGCGGCCAGCTTGCGTTCACCGGGCACCACACTCATCTGCGTCAAGTGGTTGGGCAGGGCCACACCAGCTTGTGTGGTGATGAGGCCGGTCTGCGCCACATACAGGCGCTTGTCGCTGCGATCCATCAGCACCACGTTGCTCTTGGCATCGAGCGCATCGCGGTAGCCCAGCAGTTCAAGCCGCACCAGCGAGCCGCCCTGGCTGTCAAACGTGGCCTTCATGACGTCGGTGGTGATGGTCACCTGCTCGGCCACGGGCGTGGCCGGCGCCGTGGGCACGCCGGCCACGGCCGCCATGGCAGCGGGTGTGGCCGTTGCACCAGACACCGCAGCCGGCGCGGGCACGCTGCCCGGCACACCGGGTGCGGCGCCCGGCGCAGCGCCTGCGGTGGCAGCAATGCGCGGGCTGCCGCCGAAGAGCGACGGCTGGCCGCTGTGCTTTTGCCACGCGTCCCACAGCAGGACAAGCGACATCGTGAAAACCACCCACAGCAGGGTGCGGCGCATATCGGTCATGGGAGATTCCGGGTCGGGGTGCTGGCATCGGCCGCGCGCGAGCGCAAGCCAAGCCGGGTGAACAGGCCGGCAGCTGGGTTCGGGAAAATGTCGGGCACGGGGTCACAACCCCCGTTGCAGTACGGTTGGCAGCGCAGGATGCGCCAGCCAGCAAGTGCACTGCCTTGCAGCGCGCCATGCTGCTGCAAGGCCTGCAGCGCATAGGCAGAACAAGTGGGCTCAAAGCGGCAGGCGTTACCGAGCCAGGGCTTGAGCAGCAGCCGGTAAGCACGCACCAAGCTCATGAGCGTTTGCTGCGGCAGGCGGTACAGGGTGGCGCAGATTGCCACGGCGGCGGCTACATGGCAGCAGCAGCCGGGGCTGCTGCAGGGGCGCCGGCATGGGCCAAACCGGCCGCGCGGGCCAGCAAGGCGTCGAGTTCATCGTGCGCCGCCTGGGCCAGTGCGGGCGAGGCCGCCGACACAAACCGCGCCACCGGAAATCCTTCACGCAAGCGCACCAGCCAATGGCCTGCCGGCAGTGCCTGCGCATGACGCGCAAAGGCGCCACGGATCTGGCGCTTGAGCAGGCTGCGTGTTACCGAGCGGCGTGCGTGGCGCTTGGGAACCACACAGCCAATCCAAAGGCCTGGGTGCGAGTCATCCACAGGCTGGGGACACATGGGTGCAGCGCCTGTGGATAACTCCGCTGCAACGGGCGCAGCTACCAAGACTGAAGCGGCAATAACCCCACTCGGCACGTGATGCAGAGCGAAGTGAGCACTGCGCGAACGCGAGCGCGTGGCCAGCAAGCGCTCGAAATCGGCCTTGTGCACAAGGCGACCGAGCATGGTGGGGCAAGCGGGGTGCGAGAACCTGGCGCTGGGGCTCAGACGCCCAGGCGCTTGCGGCCCTTGGCACGGCGTGCGTTCAGCACGGCACGGCCGCCGCGGGTCTTCATGCGCACGAGGAAACCGTGGGTGCGGGCGCGACGGATCTTGGAGGGCTGGTAGGTGCGCTTCATGGCAGGCTTCTTGGCGGCAAAGTGGCCCCAGAAGGGCCGTTGAAGATAAAGCTGGGAAAAATCAGCAGAGATGCAACAGATGGGACGGCACTGCGGCGGTTTTTGCTGCCGCCTGCAACGCTGGCGGCCCTGGGGCCGCCCCGCACAAACACCTGCATCAACACGGCCCGACACCACCCATCCGAGCGCGGGTTCACAGCTTCAATAAGTGCGCCGTGGCCCTGTGGTTTCAACCTTGAGGTTTCGCCCCGGTTTCAACCCACCACCCTGCGCCTGAAACAGCCAACCGTTGCTCACCGGCACAAGCCTCAGCGCGTTGCCTGCTGCGGCTCAAATCCGGGAAACCCACGATTACAGCAAAAATTGCCAATCAGGTCAAACACTTGCACCACAGGCTGCCACATCTGACGGGGCTTGACGCGGCGGGAGAATGTGTGGATAACTGCGATCCGCCGATTGCACGCACGCAGGTTTCGGCGGCTCTCAGAAGAAGATTTCCACAATGAGCCCAGACTTGTGGCAACGCGGTTGCGAGCTTCTCGCCGCCGAAGTGCCTGAACAGCAATTCAACACCTGGATCCGCCCGCTGATGGCCACGCCGGCCACCGAGCAAGGCATGGGCCCCGACGCAGAAGCCGGCTTGGTGCAGGTACGTGTGCCCAACCGTTTCAAGCTCGACTGGATCCGTGCGCAATACGCCGGCCGCATTGAAGCCGTGCTGTCTGAACTGGCCGGCAAGCCGGTGCGGCTGGACTTGTCGGTGGCGCCTCGCGCCGATGCACCCGCGCCCACCATGGCCCTGCGACGCAACACCTCGGCCACGCTGGCCATTGACGCATTGAGCCTGCTTCCGGCACAAAGCAGCACGCCAGCTGGCTCGGTAGCAGCGGGCCAGCCGCGCAGCCTTGCGCCAGCCGCCACCACGCACCGCCTCAACCCCGCGCTGACCTTTGACACCTTGGTGGCCGGCCGCGCCAACCAGATGGCGCGCACCGCCGCCTTGCATGTGGCCGGCGCGCCAGGCGCCATGTACAACCCGCTGTTCATCTATGGCGGTGTGGGCC
>CXWL01027780.1_pt1 | contig 15107 bp, 15 predicted proteins | sample 590931 | NCBI WGS metagenome assembly CXWL01 (sample SAMEA3498368, study PRJEB10139) | groundwater metagenome | biome: water well; material: biofilm material | place: Germany | collected 2015-04-27 | reverse complement strand
GCGGAGCTCATGGTCTACGCCTTGAGGGAAGGACTTCTTGACGAGCACAAGCAGCTCTAGACGCTCCGGCCGCAGCAGAAAATCGGGGTGTTCGCCCTATGGACGCCGCATCGGCGCGCCAAGGATAAGACAGCCCATGAACGATCTCCCTCCACTTGTGGCGCAGCGCCGCGGTGCACCCGCGAAACAATTTGGCCTTGTTTTTCTCATTGCGCTGGTTTGGATGCTCGCAACTGCCGCACACGCGGCGCCTCAGCCCGTGCTTGTGTCGCATGATGCTGACTTTCAGATCGCGCTCGCGGGCCGTGCCGTCGTCTTCCTTGACCAAGACGACGAGCTCTCGCTCGATAAGCTGATCGCGAAGCCGTCTTTGTTTCGGTCGGTCGGCAAGCAATTTATCGACTTTGGGCTGACCGACGCCCGTATCTGGGTGAAGGCAACTCTTACGAACCCTTCGGAGAAGGACGGCGTGTGGCGTCTTGATCTGCGCCGGCAATTCGTCAGCAGCATGAATGTGTATTTTGTTCGGAATGGCGCGCCGCCGTCACAGGTTCTTGCCCACACCGACCGCGATCCGTTTACTGCGCGACCTATCCTCAATCGGTATCTGGCGGTCGACGTGCCGATCGCCGGCGGCGAGACGACCGACGTCTACATCTCTTATCGCTCTGAAGCCGCAACTTGGCTGCCGCTGACGGTTACCTCCCGCGAGGCTTACGCCGCGTCTCATGCTCGGGAAGATTCACTGAACTGGCTGATCAATGGCGCACTCTTGTCCGTGCTCTTGATCGCTATTTTGCTGACCCCCGTCGTCAACTGGCAAGTCAGCACGGCGTTCTGCGCTTACATTTCGTCGGGTGCGCTTTTTGTCTTCAACTCGGAAGGCTACGCTTTCCAGTATCTCTGGCCGAACGCGCCCCAGTTGAACGACCCGCTCAATCTCGTCTTCATCCTGCTCATGTCGACCTCCGGGCCCGCCTTCGGCCGCGTCTTTTTCGACGTCCAACGCCACAGCAGGACGCTGGACCGGATTCTTCTTCTGACGATGCTCATCGCTGCGGTGCTGGCGCTGCTGACAATTCCCCTGTTTCGTTTCGACAATTTCAAAATCACCGCCTATCCGTTCGTCGTTGTCGCATCCTGTCTTCATGCCGTGACCGGCGTCTTCGCGTTCCGGCGCGGATTGCTGGGCGCCACGCCCTTTCTCGTCGGCAGCTTCTTTGTTCTCGCGTCGCTCTTATTCGCTCTTCTCGCGCACTTAAATCCCGGCCGGATAAGTCTGGAGCGAACTCTTGACGTCGGGCATCTGACATTGCTGATCGACGCCGTGGCGTTCGCAATGGCAATCGCCATCCGTCTCGTTGGCATGCGCCGCGAGCGTGACGCAGCCATGCAGGCCGACCTGCATTCGGCGCGTGAGCAGCTTCGCCTCGCCGAGGCTTTACAGCGAAGCCAAGCTCAATATGGCGCGGCGCGGGAACTCGCGGCGCGCAGGCAGGAGGAGCTTTCCTCAGTGGCACACGACATCGCCCAGCCGCTCGCCTCATTGCGGGCCGCGATGACGGTAATGGAGGGCGTAGACGATGCGACGACGCGCCAAATGCACGCCGCGTTCGATTACCTGGAGATCCTTGCGAGACGTAATAGCGTCAGCGACATTGCCGCCGAGGCGGCTGGCGTCGCGTTGGAGGTTTTTCCGGTCAGCGCAGTACTCGACAATGTGTTCCAGATGTTCGGCGGCGAGGCGCGAGCGAAGTCGCTCCATCTTCGTTATCGGTCCTGCGACGCGCGGGTTCGCGGCGATCCGATAGCTTTGATGCGGATGGTGGGAAACCTCGTTGCCAACGCGGTCAAGCATACGCAGTCGGGCGCGGTGCTGCTCGGATGCCGTCGCCGCAAGGGTTGCGTCTTGATTGAAGTCTGGGACACCGGCCCGGGCATGGACGAGAACCAGCTTCAAGGCGCGCTTGAGCGATACGCCAAAGGCGCGCACTCGGCGGGCCAAGGTCTGGGGCTGCCGCTGGTCAAGGAGATGGCCGAAAAGCATGGTGTGCGGTTCTTCCTGCAGTCGCGCCCGGGCAAGGGGACGCGCGCCGTCCTTGAACTTTCCGAACAATGCGCCGGCTGATTATGGGGTGTTAGCCCCATTTCGCGGGGCACACCGCGCCGCCTATTCTTTCATCCTCAATCAACTGGCCATTTTCGGCCCCATGATGACGGAGAACGGCGTGATTGGAAGGCACATGAGGACGGCGCTCGGCCTTGCGCTGGCTAGCGCCCTTTATTCGGCGGACGCGGCGGCGGAGCAATGGCGCAATATTCGTCACTCCTGCAACGGCACCACGCTCAACGTTTCGGCGCAACTCATGGACATTCCGTGGGGTCAGTCGTGGGAGGCCGCGTGCGCCGGCAAGGCGGGCGACGGCGTCGGTTTCGGCATCACGCGCCGGGCAGATCGCTGCATCAAGAATGCAGGGATGTGGGGCGAATGGCGTGTGCCCAACCACCCCGCATGCACGCCAAAACTCGAATGGGGCGAGGTCAAAGCCTCATGCACTCAAGCCAGCGTCGAAACCGTCTCGTCGAAGCTCTTCAACATCCCCTTGGGGCAGGATTGGAAAAGAGCCTGCGACGCGACGAATGCCTCCGGTGCGGTGAGCAGCAAGGGCGCGTCAGGCAAGCCTGCGCGATGCGTCGTCACCGCGACCGGGGTATTCGGAGAATGGGACAAGCAAGGCGTCGCAGCCTGCGCCCTGAAGGCCGCAAACTGGGAGGCGCCCAAAAAGGACGGCTGCTTCGGCCCCAACAGACAGGTCTATACCGCGCGCCTTCGGGATATTCCCGCGGGCCAAGACTGGATCGGCTATTGCCGCACAACGGACGGGCCGAATGGCTGGGGGAAGCCTAGCCGATGCGCCAAGGACGCCCTATCCACGGGCGTGTGGGGCCAATGGTATTCAAAGACGGAAGCGTGCAGTGCGCCGCTGAAATGGGGGAGCTTCAAGGACAATGGCTGCGTGCGCGACATGAAGACCCCTGACGCGAACGCCGGGGGAATTTCCGGCGAGGGCTTCCGCAGTTATTCCGCGGTACTCTACAACGCCGGGGGCGACTGGCGTGAAGCTTGTCGCAATGCGCGGGTGAGTGCGACAGCGCTCGACGGCACGCGGATCAATACGCCTTACCCCACCGCCTGCGTCATTGCCGACGCCGACGACGCGTTGGGCTGGGCGACGACGGCGATCATCGGTGCGGGCACGGCATTCATCACCGCGCCGTCAGGACCTTACGCGATCGCCGCCAGCGGAGCCGCGATCGGCGTCGCCTCGAAGGCGGCGGAAGCCGGATTGTTCGAGGCTGTTGACGCAAACCTCAATGTCTGGGGCATCGTTTGGGTCGAGGACGCCAAATGCGGCGTGGCCGACTATGGCGGCTTGAATCCCGGGCCGGGGCGAACTGGCGCCGCCGGATACTCATCGCGCGCACGCGACGATCAAGGAGACGATCAGATCACTGCTTGCCCACACAATGCAGCCAATATCGAGACCGGGCTAAGCTGCTCCTGCACCGCTCAGCAGGCGGAAAGCGGAACAGTCTGGGGAAGCGACGTCTACACCTCTGACTCCTCGATCTGCAAAGCAGCGCGCCATGCTGGCGCAGTCTCGGCGCAGAACGGGCGGGTGCGGTTGAGAATCCAAGCGGGCAGACCGTCCTACACTGCGAGCACCCGCAACGGCGTGACGACATCGTCTTGGAACGCGTGGGACAAGAGTTTCAGCTTTGACTGAACAGGACTCAACCCGGCGACGCCGCCCGCGCATTCGGCACGGCCGCCATTCCATGCCCAATCGAAGGTGTGCCGATCGAGCGGCAAGAAGGCTAGCGCAGCGCATTTGATCGTAAACAAGGGCGATGTTCGTAGCCGACGCCTCGCAATCGATACCGTCCTTCGCGAGGTGCTTCAGGTCGCGCGCTGAGATCGTCACCACGAAGTCGGTGCGAACACATAGGCGATCAAATCGCCGTGGCGGTCCGTGCCGCGGTCGGCGTAGGCGAGGTCAACCGTCTTGCCCTCGAGAAGTTTCGCGAGGTTCACCCTCGCCTCCTCCGCTAACGGCCAGCCGGCGCGCGGCGCCTGGATGCCGGCGAGGCGCACGCGGCGGCCGTCGGTCAGCGTCAAGGCGCCGCCGTCGACAACCTTCGTCACCGTCGCCTGCTCGGCGACCGTCACGTCGCACGCGTTCGCCTGCGCTGAGCCGAGCGCCAGCAAAACGACCAGGTGCTGCGCCGCCCTCTTCAACATCGTGCCGCTCGATCGCCTCTCGCCGCGGGCGAAGTCTGCCGCCCGCAAAAGCCCAAAATATGGCCGGATTTGACGAATATCGATAAATGATTTATCGATTATCGATATCGCACTCGGATAGCGAAAATGATGACCCGACCCTACTCCGCCGCCGCACTGCCGATCGCGCATTCGGTGCTGCGCATCCTGATCGTCCTGAACTGGTTGTTCGGCGCGGGGATCCTCGCGCTTCTCATCGCGATCTTCGTCGCCGAGACGTGGACGTTCAAAGCGCTCGGCGTCGCGGCATCGGCCATTCCCGACATGAAGCTTGGGATGCGCGCGATCCCGGTGTTGGGCTTAGTCGCCATCCCGCTCAACGATGTCGTTCTCCGGCGCATGCGTTCGATCGTCGAAACCGTGCGGGGACGCGATCCGTTCGTCGCGGCAAATGCGGACCGCTTGCAAGCCATTGCGTGGGCGCTGCTCGCGCTCCAACTCCTCAGCATGGTCATCGGCGCCGTCGCCGATGCGATTTCCACGCCGGCCCATCCGCTTCACCTCGATGCCGGATTCTCGGTCGCTGGCTGGCTCGCCGTGCTGCTGACCTTCGTGCTCGCCCGCGTGTTCGCGGAAGGCGCGCGGATGCGCGAAGACCTCGAAGGGACGGTTTGACATGGCGATCGCCGTCAAGCTCGACGACTTGCTGCACGACCGGCGGATGACGTTGACCGAGCTCGCGGAGCGCGTGGGCATCACGATCGTGAACCTCTCGATCCTGAAAACCGGCAAGGCGCGCGCGATCCGCTTCTCGACGCTGGAGGCGCTGTGCACCGCTTTGTCCTGCCAACCGGGCGACATTTTGGAGTTCATGCCCGACGCCGCCGCGGAAGCGGGAGCCGCATGAACATCGCTATCTGGATTTGAAAGGAGTTTTGAATGACTTCCATTGCAACAAGTGCCGACGAGACAGCGGAGGTTCGAGCGGACGATGAGGTTTCCGCGATCCGGCTGTGGGTGATGCGGGCCATGTATCTGGTCATGGCTGTCGGCCTCGGAAACGTGATCTGGCCGTTGATCATCGATCACCCGTCGACACTGCCACGGATGACCGGCGTTGCCTGGGCATTGCTCGGGACGATCGGCCTGCTGTCAGTGCTGGGACTGCGTTATCCGCTGCGGATGATCCCGTTGCTGCTGTTCGAGTTGACGTGGAAGGTCATCTGGCTTGCCGCCTTCGCCGCCCCACGCTGGCTCGACGGCACGCTCGACGCCGCGATGCGAACCTCGATCATCGAGACGGCACTCGGCGCCGTGCTGCTTTTCGTGATCCCGTGGCGTTACGTCTGGGCGAACTATGTGGCGCGGCCGGGCGATCCTTGGCTGCGGTCCAGTTCACCAACTGCGTGACACGTGACGGACGTTTCAACGTTCTCGTCGTTCCGCCGGCGCTCGAATTCCGCCCTAGAATGGCGTTGCGCGACGTGAGCCCAGGTGATTGATTGCGCGGCGGAATGACCCCGTAGCTCAGCAGGATAGAGCGGCAGATTCCTAATCTGTAGGTCGGACGTTCGAATCGTCTCGGGGTCACCATTTTTGCGTCGGGCGGTTTCTTGGATAATCTTTTCAATCTGACGGGCAAGATTGCGCTCGTGACCGGCGGGTCGCGGGGGTTGGGCTTGCAGATGGTGCGCGCGTTCGCCGAGCGCGGCGCCGATATCGTGATTGCGAGCCGGAAGATCGAGGCGTGCGAGGCGGCGGCGGCCGAAGTTCGCGCGATGGGGCGCCGCGCACTTGCGATCGCCGCGAACGCCAGCAAGTGGAGCGAGATGGACCGGCTCGCCGAGGCCGCCTACGACGCATTCGGGCGCATCGATATCCTCGTCAACAATGCCGGCATGTCGCCCGCGATCCCCTCGCACGAGGTGACGGAAGAGTGGTTCGACAAGATCGTCGCGCTGAACTTCAAGGGGCCGTTCCGGCTGGCCGCAAACGTCGCCAAGCGCATGGCCGACGGCGACGGCGGGGTCATCATCAATATTTCATCCACAGGCGCGCTTGTGCCACTGCCCGCGGTCATTCCCTATTCCGGCGCGAAGGCGGCGCTGAACGCGATGACCGTGTCGCTGGCGCGCGAGTACGGGCCGAAGGTGCGCGTGAACGCGATTTCCGCGGGACCGTTTCTTACCGACATTTCCAAGGCGTGGAGCGAGGAAGCGCGGCGCACGGCGCACAACTCGCTGCATCGTCCCGGACGGCCCGAGGAGATCGTGACGACCGCGCTCTATCTCGCAAGCCCGGCGTCGAGCTTCACGACGGGTGCGATCGTGCGTTGCGACGGCGGGCAGAGCTGACGGCGCTCGCTCTCGTGCCAGCGTTGATTCTTTTTCGACCGCGGTACAATTGAAGCGTCGCCGATTCGCGACAGCAACCGGTGAGCCCTTGATGCGCGTTGGTCTTACGTATGATCTTCGGTCGGACTATCTGAAAGAAGGCTACTCCCTCGAAGAGACGGCCGAGTTCGACAAGGAAGACACGATCGCGGGACTTGAGAGCGCGATCGCGCGCCACGGGCACAAGGTCGAGCGCATTGGGAACGTGAAGGCGCTGGTCGCACGGCTGGCGCAAGGCGACCGCTGGGATCTGGTGTTCAACATCGCCGAAGGCATGCACGGGATCGCGCGCGAGGCGCAGGTGCCGGCGTTGCTTGAGGCTTACGGCATTCCCTGCACGTTCGCGGATGCGGGCGTGCTGACGCTTTGTCTGCACAAGGGCTATACGAAGGCGGTGCTGCAGGCGGCCGGTGTCGCGACGGCGCCGTTCGCGGTGGTCGAGCGCGAGGCCGACATCGTTGGCGTCACCCTGCCCTATCCGTTGTTCGTGAAGCCGGTCGCCGAGGGCACCGGCAAAGGCGTCACGCCGCGTTCGATCGTGCGTACAGCGGCCGAGTTGAAACCGGCGGTGCTCGATCTCTTGCAGAAACATGGGCAGCCGGTGTTGGTGGAGCCCTATCTCACGGGGCGCGAGTTCACGGTCGGCCTGTTCGGGTCCGGCGCGACGACGCGCACGGTGGCCGCGATGGAAATTCACCTGGGCGAGAAGGCGGAGCCCGGGCTCTATTCGCTTTCGAACAAAGAGAACTACGAAGACCGCGTGACCTACACGATCGCGACCGACGCACTGGGGCGCGAGGCGGAGCGCGTGGCGATTGCCGCGTGGACGGCGCTCGGTTGCCGCGATGCGGGCCGCGCGGACTTGCGCGCAGGCGCGGACGGCAAGGTCTATTTCCTGGAAGTGAACCCGCTCGCCGGCATCAACGAGAGAACGTCCGACCTGCCGATCATGTGGCGGTTGCTGGGCCGGAAGTACGAGGATCTGATCGGCATCATCCTCGACGAGGCGATGACGCGCGTGAAGCGGTAGCTACTCGGCGGCTGCTTCGGCGCGGCGCTTGAGTGGCAGGATCACCGGTGCGCCGGCGTGGTCGCCGATGAAGGCGTCGATGCCGAAGGTTTTGCGCAACGCCTCGCTAGAGAGTGTGGCGGCCGGTTCGCCGTCGGCGGTTACGTGGCCTTCGGAAAGCAACAACACGCGGGTCGCGTGGCGGGCGGCGATCGAGAGATCGTGCAGTACGACGACGACGAGCGCGCCGGTTTCGCTTGCGGCCTTCAGGACTTCCATGGCGTGGAGCTGATGGCTGGGGTCGAGCTGGGCGAAGGGTTCGTCGGCGAGGATGATTTTTGCTTCGCTCGAGAGCGCGCGGGCGAGCAGCGCGCGGGCGCGTTCGCCGCCGGAAAGCGACGTTGCTGGGCGGTCGGCCAGATGGGCGACGTCGCAGGCTCGCATCGCGCGCTCGATGGCGGCTTCGTCGGCGTCAGTCTTTTTCGCGAAGCGGTGCACGTGCGGCAGGCGGCCGAGCGCCACGATGTTGCGCACGGTGAGCGGCCAGTGGACCTCGCCGCCTTGCGGCAAGTAGGCCACCTCGCGCGCGAGATCGGCGCGGCGCCAAGTCGTGAGCGCTTTGCCGTGCAGCGTGATCTCGCCGCTTGCCGCGGGGATGAGGCCTGCGGCAGTGCGCATCAAAGTCGACTTGCCGGAACCGTTCGGACCCATGATCGCGACGCATTCGCCAGCCACGAAGTTTGCGCTGACGCCGCTCAATACTATGCGGGCGCCGAGTGCGACGTTCAGGTTCGTGAGCGATAGCGCCGTCATGTGAGTTCGCGCCTCAACTTGAAAACGAGCCAAAGGAAGAACGGAACGCCGATCAGCGACGTGAAGACGCCGAGCATCAGTTCGGGGCCGGACGGCACCAGGCGCACGGCGATGTCGGCCGTCAGTACGAGCAGCGCACCGCCGATGGCGCTCGGGATCAACAGACGCGACGGCGTGTGGCCGACGAATGGGCGGCAGAGATGGGGGACGATCAGGCCGACGAAAGCGATAGCGCCGGTGACGGCGACGCTGGCGCCGACCGCGAGCGTGACGCCCGCGATGACGCGGCGTTGGATGTTGATCGTTTCGATGCCGAGCGACTTCGCGGCGTCTTCGCCGAGCGTCAGTGCGTCGAGCGCGCGGCCGGTGCTGGCGAGGAGCGCTAGACCGAGGGCGACGAAGGGGGCTGCGAGCAGCACGTCGTCGAAGCTGCGGTCTTTCAGCGAGCCTAAGATCCAGAAGACGATCTCGCTGACCGCGTAGGGGTTCGGCGCGAGGTTGAGCGCGAGCGCCATGAGCGCCGCCGCGAGGTTGGCGAGCGCGACGCCCGCGAGGATGAGCGTGAGGACACCGTTGTCCCGGCCGCTCAGGAGGCTGAGCACGACGGCGGCGATCAAGGCACCCAGCATCGCGATGAGGGGCAACGCGAATGGGAACGCGGTCGACAGACCGAAATAGATCGCGATGACGGCGCCCAGCGAGGCGAACGAGGCGATGCCCATGACGCCGGGTTCGGCGAGCGGATTTCTGAGCAGGCCTTGCAGCGCCGCGCCGCTCATGCCGAGCGCAGCACCCGCGAGCAGCCCGAGCAGCATGCGCGGCAAGCGGATGTCGCGCATGATGACGCCCGCTGTGCCGGTGTCGTTCAGCAAGCCGTCGATCACCGTCGAGGCGCTAAGCGGTGCGTAGCCGATGAACAGCGACGCGACCGCTGCGAGCAACGTGGCTCCGGCGAGTGCGATCGGCAATGCGGAAACCTTGTCGTCCATGGCCTCACGTCGCGTTCGTCAGTCGCCGCGACGGTTGCCCGCTTTCCACGCGCGCACCCCGGCGGCNNCGGCATCCGGCAGGTTTCCTGGCTTGCGGCTCAAGCGCTTGTCGCTGGCCTTCCCGAGGCGCGAGCCTCAGTGGCGTAGTCGGCGACGAGCTTGCCGCTCACAGTTGCGGGGGCAGCCGCGGGTTTCAACCGCGTTCCCTTTCCGGACACGTGAGCATTGGGTTACTCCGGTTTGCCGAGGCGTGCAAGGCGGACGCGTTCTGCCGCAAGGCGTTCGACCGCTTCGCCGACCCACGGGCCCGGGCAGAGCCAAAGGCGCGAGGGGATTTTGTAGAGCGCGGTCTTGCCTTTGAGCGCGCGGAACGCCGGATGGCGGAGCACGCTTTGCGCGCGGCTTGCGGTGGCACCGTAGGAGTCGTCGAGAACGAGCAATCTCGGCGCGGCGGCGACGACCGCTTCGAGCGCGACTGTGGCGTAGGCTTGGCCGGTGAGTTTCGGCGCGATGTTCGTGAGGCCGGCCGTCTCCAGGATATCGTTTGTGAGCGTGCCGGTGCCGGGGGCCAGCCCGTTCGGCTCGTAGACGAGTGTGGTGACGACGGCGGGGTTTGTTGCTTTCGCGTGGGCTATGCGGGCGTTCATCTCCGCGATGAGTTGCTCGCCGCGCTGTGGTTCGCCGAGGACGACGGCTGCCTCGCGGATGACCTTGCGCACGTCTTCGAGCGACGAGGCGATGCCGACGATGTGGACGGGGACGCCGATCGTTTGGGCGAGGCGGTTCGCGCCTTTGCCGGTGTAGATGTCGCCTAGGATCAGATCGGGTTTCAGTTCGACGATTTCTTCCGCGCGCGCGTTGTTGACGCGGATGCCGCGTGCCGCGCTTGCCAGGTTCGAGATTTCGGGTTCCGTCGCCATGCGCGAGACGGAGAGAATGCGCGTTCGCTCGACGAGGGCGAGTGCGAGTTGGTCGGCGCAGACATTGGTCGAGACGATGCGCTCAGGCTTGCTCTCTGCGGCCGGTGCCGCGAGCGCGAGGACGGTTGCAACAAGAATGCAGAAGCGGAGCGTCATGGAGTTGCTCTATAATGTGTCGGATACGAAATCGCCAGCGAGGATGCCATGTACGAGACGATCGCAATTCGCAAAGAGGGCCCAGTCGATTGGTTGACGCTCAATCGGCCGGACAGTTTGAACGCGCTGAACAAGCGACTGGTCGACGAGTTACTGGACTATTTTCAGGCGCTTTATTGGGACAAGTCCGTGCGCGTCGTCGTGATGCGCGGGGCGGGCCGTGCGTATTCGGCGGGGCTCGATCTCAAGGAGCGGGACAACACGCCGCGCTCGCCGCAGAACGGGCTCACCTCGCAGCGGCGGATCAGCGAGATCGTGATGCGCATGCGGCGCTGTCCGCAACCGATCATCTCGCTCGTGCACGGGCCAGCGTGCGGCGGCGGGTTTGCGCTGGCGCTTGCGAGCGACATCCGGATCGCAGGCGCGAGTGCGCGGATGAATGCGGCTTTCATTCGGATCGGACTGTCGGCTTGCGACATCGGTGTGAGCTACTTTCTGCCGCGCTTGGTCGGCGTTTCGGTGGCGTCGGAGTTGATGCTGACCGGGCGCTTCATCAACGCGGAGCGGGCGTTGCGTGTGGGGCTCGTCAGCGAGGTCGTTGCCGACGACAAGATGGAGGAGGCTGTGCGGCCTTATCTCGACGAGATGCTGACGACGTCGCCGCTCGGCCTTCGCATGACGAAAGAGTGTCTCAATATGAGTGTCGATGCGGGGAGCCTGGAAGCTGCGGTCGCGATGGAGGATCGCAACCAAATTCTCTGCGCGCAGACAGCGGACTTCGGCGAGGGACTGCGTGCGTTCTTGGAGAAGCGACCGCCGGCGTACCGGGACGCTTGAACGGGACGTACCGTCATCCGCAAAGCTTGCCACAACATACTCGGCGCGCGATAACGGCGCCTCAATCAACGGACGAAAACCATGCCTTCGTACAAAGCCCCGGTCGCGGATTTCGAGTTCCTTCTGTTCGACGTGCACGAGATCGAGAAGTACGCCGATCTGCCTGGCTACAAGGAGCTGGATCGGGCGACCGTCCACGACGTGCTTGAGGGTGCGGGAAAATTCGTCTCCGAAGTGCTACAGCCGTTGAACCAATCGGGCGACGAGGAAGGCTGTCATTTCGAGAACGGCGTCGTGCGCACGCCGAAAGGCTTCAAGGAGGCGTGGAACGCCTATCGCGAAGCGGGCTGGAACCGGCTTGCGGTGCCGGAACAGTACGGCGGCGCGGGGCTGCCGATCCTCGTCACCTTTGCGGTGACGGAGTTGGCCTTTTCGGCGAACCAGGCGTTTGCGATGTATCCGGGCCTGACCGCTGCCGCCTACTCCGCGCTCGCCGCGACGGGTGCGCCGTGGATGCGCGAGCATGTGGTCACCAAGATGGTCTCCGGCGAGTGGGCCGGGACGATGTGCCTGACCGAGCCGCATTGCGGGACCGACTTGCGTCTCATGAAGACCAAGGCGGTCGAACAACCGGACGGGACCTACAAGCTTTCGGGCACGAAGATTTTCATCTCCGGCGGCGATCAGGATCTCACCTCCAACATTATCCATATGGTCATCGCGAAGATCCCGGACGAGAACGGGAAGCTGTCGGACGACCTTTCCAGCGTGAACTTCTTCATGGTGCCGAAGTTCCTGGTCGCCGAGGACGGGACGATGGGCGCCCGCAACGGCGTCTTCACGGGGTCGATCGAGAAGAAGATGGGTATCAAGGCGAACGCGACCGCCGTGCTCAATTTCGACGAGGCGAAGGGGTGGCGGCTTGGGCCGAAGCCGCAACCGAAAGGCGCGGGGGAGAAGGGTTCGGCCTCGGCCGGCATGAAGGGCATGTTCGGGATGATGAATATCGCCCGGCTCGGCGTCGGCGTGCAGGGTATTGCGATCGCCGAGGTCGCGTACCAGAACGCTGCGATCTATGCGAAGGAGCGCCTCGTCGGCCGTGCGCTGACGGGCACGAAGGCGCCGGACAAGCCCGCCGATCCCTTGATCGTGCATCCGGACGTTCGGCGGATGCTGATGTTTGCGCGCGTCGCAGCCGAAGGCGGGCGCGCTTTGGCGACGTTCATTTCGCTCAACCTTGGGATTGCCGCTTCGGGCCGGAGCGACGCGGAGCGGCAGGAGGCTTCCGACTTCGCCGATCTGCTCACGCCGGTGATCAAGGCCTTTTGCACCGACATGGGCTTCGACGCGGCGAACGCGGCGATGCAGGTGTTCGGCGGGCACGGCTATGTGCGCGACCACGGGATGGAGCAGTTCGTGCGCGACGCGCGAATCAACCAGACCTACGAGGGCGCGAACGGCGTGCAGGCGCTCGACCTGGTGGGCCGCAAGCTCGGCCGCAACGGCGGGCGGGCGCCGTTCGCCCTCTTCAAGCGGCTTAACGATTTCGTCGCTGCCGAAACCTCGGACGCGATGAAGCCTTATGTCGAACCGCTGAAGGCGGGCCTCGCTCGGACGCAGGACGCAACGATGTGGCTGGCGCAGAACGGTCTCAAGAACCCGGATAATGCGGGCGCCGCCAGCGTCGACTATCTGCGCATGTTCGGCCTCACCGTTATCGGCTGGCTGTGGGCGCGTCAGGCGAAAGCTGCGCTTGCCAAGCTCGCCACGAAACCCGCGAACGCCCAGTTTTACGAGACGAAGCTGGCGTCGGCGCGCTTCTGGATGGAGCGCTTGATGCCGGACACGGCCTCTTTGAGCGAGCGGATCAAGGCCGGTGCTGATGGGCTCATGACGCTCGACGCGGCGAATTTCTGAAACAGTAAAATCGAATCCGTTATATGCGTTATTGCGGCGGTTTTGCACCGTTTCATCCGTTATAAAAGCGTTCGGTATCCGTTAGCGAGCGTTCGGTGACGCCGTTTTGCGGTTTGGAACGTGCGCATAGCGATGCAGCCATTGAGGCCGCAGGCGGCATTCCTCAGATGCAATTTTCAAGTTGCAGCCGCTCGCCCCAAAGGCCGAGGGAACGTGGCGCTCGCCCGGTTGGGTGGCATCACTGGAAACATACAAAATATAAGTAACACATCTCGCCGCAGAAGACAAGCCCGTAGCGATCCGGGACTTCCCTTCGCGTGCGCGGTGCGGCATTGTGCGCGCCTTACCGAAAGGAGCCCAACATGCCACGCGTCGCCCATTTCGAGATTCACGCGACCGAACCCGCGAAGCTTGCCGCCTATTACCGCGAGCTGTTCGGCTGGAAGATGCAGCACTTGGCGCACATCGACTATTGGCTCATCGACACGAGCGAAGGCGGAGAGCCCGGCATCAACGGCGGCTTGTTGCAGCGGCGCGGGCCAAAGGCCGCCGACGGCCAAGCGGTAAACGCGTTCATGTGCACGGTCAGCGTGACGTCGGTCGATACGTATTTCGCGAAGGCGCTGAAGCTCGGCGGCTCAGAGGCGTTGCCTAAGATGGCGATCCCCGGCGTCGGTTGGGTCGCTTATGCCAAGGACCCGGATGGCAACATCTTCGGATTGCATCAGGCGGATACGAACGCGAAGTAGGACCGCAACACCAAGGTGTTTCACATGGCTGACGCCGTTTCTGCCGATCCGCGTTATGTCGCGAAGACGATGCTGGCGGCGGGCTTGGGCATCGCGCTCTTCTGCGGCGGGTTCTGGATCGCGGGCGCGGTGCCGATCAAAGACTGGAACCTCATGAGCAATTTCTTGGCGACGCCGCTCTTCGCGTTGCCGCTGATCGTGGCGCTGTTCCGCTCGGGGCGGATCGGTTGGGTCGGTACTTTGGTCGTTACCGGCGGGATGACGGCCGCGCATCTCGACGCGACGGCGGCAACGATCGCAAACTACGACATGGGGCCGCTTGAGGTTTGCTTCTTCGGCGACGTAGCGAAGTGCGAGGCGGACTACGCGCGCGAAAAAGCGGCGCATGACCCGATCGGGAAGGCTAGTGCCCACAACGCCGGTGCCATCGGCGGGGCACTTGGCGCGGCATTTTCGTTCGCCTTCATCGCGACGCTTGCGCCGGGCTTGCGCGACGGACGGCGGCTCTCCCTTTACGCGGTTGCGACGCTTGCGCTTGCCGCGCTCGGGTGGGTGGGCTTTGGCGGCACGCTGCCCGAGGATTCCGAGCGCGCGAACCTCGAATGGGCGTTTAAGCTCTACCTGCCTTGGCAGTTGGCGTTTTCGTTCGCAATCGCGATGGCGTTCAAGGACCACCAGGCGGAACGGTTCACGCGTTCTTGAGCTATCTCTCTGGGAGTGCCCCGCAATGACAGACGACGAACGCGCGATCCGGCAAGTGGTGCAGACGTGGATGGAGGCGACGCAGCGCGGCGACACGGCCACCGTGCTCAACCTGATGACCGACGATGTCGTATTCACGGTGCCCGGCCAAGAACCGTTCGGCAAGGCGGCGTTCGCCGCGGCTTCGAAAGGCATGGGCGGCGCGCGCTTTGAAGGCACGAGCGACATTCAGGAGCTTCAGCTCATGGGCACCTGGGCCTTCATCCGCAATCGCATCGAGATCAAGATTACGCCGCCCGGGGGTGCCGCAATGCACCGCGCGGGCTACACGCTCACCATC
>CXWL01130822.1_pt1 | contig 15111 bp, 12 predicted proteins | sample 590931 | NCBI WGS metagenome assembly CXWL01 (sample SAMEA3498368, study PRJEB10139) | groundwater metagenome | biome: water well; material: biofilm material | place: Germany | collected 2015-04-27 | reverse complement strand
AACTACATATGTTACAATGCACTAAGCATTATGAAATGTAAACTCCGTCTAATTAATTGAAACTATAGAAATTAATAATTAAGTTTTCCAAACTTAACAATAATAAATGTGAGTTGCAATAGGTAGTTCTACCTGTTTTTAAAAACATTGTGTCTTAAAAAATTTAAAAATAAAAAGGACACGTTTTTTGTGTCTTTTTAAAATTTGTAATAAAAAAGGCACGCTTTTTGTGTCCTTTTAAAATAATTAAAAAAATAAACACAATGAAAGATAGATCAGAAATCAAAACAATTTTAGGACTTACCCAAAACGAAATGGGTATGCTATTAGGTATTCCAAAAAGCAATTGGAGTATGTTCAAATCTGGTCAACGTGATATATCTTTAACTGCTAAAGAACAATTAGCTAATTTAATGGATGCTTCAGCTAAAAGAAAAAAGAGTTGTAAGGAGATTGACGCATTAATTAAAGAAGAAACCAAAAATGAGAAGGTATCATTAAAACAGGAGCTCATTACCACAGAATTAAAAATTAAACGTGTTACTAAAGAAATTGAGAATCTTAATCGAATACGTGAAAATTTATTTGCAGCCTATGAAACTGCTGATTTATTACATTCTGATTTTTCTAATGCTAAATTATTAGCCGATTCCATTAAAACTAGAGTTACCAACTCTTTAAAAAAGTACAATTTGGCATCTATGACAAATTTACAGCTCAAAAAAGAAACTCTTGAAATGTTAAAATTACAATTAGAGAAAAAATTAATTTTGTAAGAAAAATATTGGTTTTCAAATAAATAGAAGAATCAATAATTAAAATATTTTCTTACAAAATGTTAAAGTTTTTAAAATTTAATATTGTAGGAAAATTTTGGCATTATGTTTGATTTTGTAGGAATATTATTAATATTAAAAAATGAAATTATGTATTCATTAAACAAAATTACCACAGTAGCCGATTGCAATGTTTTATTAACATGGGCAGAAAAAGAAAAATCAGATTTAACATTCAAACAATTATCAGTAGAACGAGTTGCTGTTAATTACAGTAGTACTTCCATTGAAATAGACGCTGTGCTACAAGGTGTACTTGCTGAACTTACTGCTATTGAAACTATTATTAGTACTTTGGCGGAAGGTCCAACAAAAGAGGATTTAGTAAAAAAGAAGACCAGATTAGAATACAAAAAATTCTTACTGGAAAACCGTAAGGAAAGTTATGGTTCAGTAGCGTTACTAGAAAAAGAATTAGATCTGGAACGCATCAACAAAGAATTGGATGAAGTTGAAGGTTTTATTATTACTATAACAGATCATAAGGCAACATTACCAACAAATTAATTTAAAAAAATATGTTACCAACCCTCGCAGGGTTTTGAACCCTGCGAGGGTTATTTAAACGAAAATCGCTCCACATGGAGCGATTTCTTTTTTTATAGTTGTCAATTAATTGTTGGGGTTATTGTTTATTGTAACTGCAGTTCCCACGCATCGGGTTAAGACAGGTTTTAATCAATATTAAATAACATCTCAAAATTAAAACATTAAAAAAAATTATTTAACCGCAATTCTACCTGATTATTTTTATAGGTAGATTTACTTGTTTATCAGCACCCCTAAAGTCCCCTCAAGGATTTGATATTAAGAGGAGAAACGCAAGTTTCGGAAAAAGGGGTGTAAAGAGTAGCTAATGAAAGTAGTTTATGTGAGGTCCTTGCAGTCCCGAAGCTTCGGGAGACAAACTATACGCATAACTTATGTGCGCTATCTAGAGCAGCGCGACTCTACCCACAATCCAACCTATGTACCTATGCTTGTCTCGTATTTTGGGACGAGATGTTTAAAACTTACATGACTTATGTGTTTAAAAATCTGAGTCAATCCCTCATCGCAAAACAATCAAAAAGAAATCTGCCAAATCTGCGTACCTATCTTTATTTTCCGACTAAATAATCGTAAATTTGATAGATAACCCAAATACCAAACATCATGCGAAAATCAAATCTTGTTATTTCGTATCACACCATGCGTAAAACCATTGGTTGGATTGGTATTTTACTTCCCTTTGCCTTAGTCATTGGTGATTATACCATAAAGAAATTAAATATCTTAAATAACAGTTGGTTTGTAAAAACGAATGAATGCTATCAGGTATATCCACAAGATAGTCCACTAAAAGCCTCAATTAGTCATTACTATTACAGTTCAGTTGGTGATATTTTCACGAGTTCACTATTTGCCCTTTCTCTATTTTTATTTTGCTACAAAGGGCATCCCTTACGAAAAAGTGAATTCGGATTATCCGATAGAGCCATGAGTAAATTAGCTGCCTTTTTTGCTTTAGGAATTGTCATTTTTCCAACTACTTCCCCGCATTGCATTCATGATAATTTACGAACTTTTATTAGTAGTAATAATACTGGAATTATCCATTTTGTATTTGCTGGATTATTTTTTATAACCTTGTCTTTCATCTCTATTTTCAATTTCAGACGCACTAAAAAAATCTCCGAATTTGGCACGAAACCTTCTCATGACTTATACAAATATTGCGGATTTATAATGCTTGCTTGCGTTTTTATCATATTAGTTTACAGAATATTTTTAAGATACAAATACAATTGGTTAGACAACATCTATCCTATTTTTATCTTCGAAACTATTGCACTAATTGCCTTTGGAGTTTCTTGGTTAACGAAAGGAAAAATATATCGCGGATATTTAGCTAAGAAGATTATTGAACTTGTTGAGGATAGTCCAACGACAAGTACTGAGTCAAAAGATTAAGGAAGTGGATTGTGTGAGATGCTTTCAGCATGACAAACTAAACGCAAAGCTTATGTGCACTATCTAGAGCGGAGCGACTTTATCCACAATCCAACCTATGTTTCTATGTGGTTAAAAAACTTATATGACTTATATGTTTTAAAATCTGCGGGAAATCCCTCACCGTAAAACAATCAATAAGAAATCCGCTAAATCTGCGTACCAATTCAACACAATAGAGGATGACAAACTAAACGCAAAACTTATGTGCTCTATGTTGAGCGGAGCGACTTTACCCACAATCCAACCTATGTTTCTATGTGTTTAAAAAATAACCACAATCCAAAAAAACTTATATGACTTATATGTTAAAATCCACGCAAATCCATAATCGCAAACCAAATAAAAAAAACAATCCGCCAAATCTGCGTTCCTAATAAACCATAAAAATTCAGTATATTTGAGTAACACAAAAACAACTGCATCATGCTCAATGAAATATATGACACCTGTGAATTTATTAAAAGTAAAACTAATTTTACTCCAGAATACGGAGTCATTTTAGGTTCTGGATTAGGCAATTTTGCGGAAGACATAAATATCCAATTCACTTTACCTTATACCGATATTCCTAACTTTCCCGTTTCAACAGTTTCGGGTCATAAAGGCGCTCTATTGTTTGGAACAGTTGGTACTAAAAATGTAGTGGCCATGCAAGGGCGTTTTCATTATTATGAAGGTTATAATATGAAAGAGGTAACTTTCCCAATTCGAGTAATGAAACAGTTAGGCGTTAGTAAATTAATTGTTTCGAATGCTTCTGGAGGAGTCAATTCAAATTATAAAGTGGGATCTATTGTCATTATCAACAACCACATTAACATGATGCCCGAACATCCACTTAGAGGTGCTAACGATGAAAGATTAGGACCTCGATTTGTAAACATGAGTGAACCCTACAGCCATCACATGATTGCCAAAGCGAAAGAAATAGCGAAAACAAATAATATTGAAGTACAAGAAGGTGTGTATGTGGCTCTACAAGGTCCAACCTATGAAACACTTTCAGAATATAAAATGATTAAAAACATTGGCGGCGATTGTGTCGGTATGAGTACCGTACCCGAAGTAATTGTAGCGCGTCACATGGATATGGAAACTTTTGGTATTTCTGTTATTACCGATATGGGTAATGAAAATAGTATGGCTGAAGTTTCTCATGAAGAAGTCCTTAAAGCAGCACAATTGGCAGAACCTAATGTACGAATGCTAATTAGAGAATTGATTAGTTTGTATTGATATTTACGATTTTAGATTTGGGATTTACGACGAAGTACTTTGATAGTCCAGAAACTTCGTGGCAGCATGGCAAAAAAAAAACACCCCACCCTACGGGCACCCCTCTAGAAGAGGGGAAAAAATCCGTGACAATCTCTCACCGCAAAACAATGAATAAAAAATCAGCCAAATCCGCGTTCCTATTCAATATAATATAAGGCTACAAAATTATGGAAGTGGTTTGTGTGAGATCCTTTCAGGATGACAAGATTGTGGAAGTGGTTTGCGGGCGATCCTTACAGTCCCGAAGCTTCGGGAGACAAACTATACACAAAACTTATGTGCGCTATCTAGAGCAGCGCGACTCTAACCACAATCAAACCTATGTTTCTATGTGTTTAAAAAAACTTATATGACTTATATGTTTAAAAATCTGCGCCAATCCCTCACCGCAATCCAAATAAAAAAACAATCCGTCAAATCTGCGTACCCATATAGAATTACTATCTTTACAACAAATCAAAAACCATGCTTCACCGCTACTCCATCGCCATACACCCAAGTCCTGAACTGATTGATTCTATTAAGAATATGAAAGAACAATTGGCTTCTGAGGTGGGTTGGTTTAACAGTAAAAACTCCATTGCTCATATAACCATTTGTGAGTTTGAAGCAGAAGAGCGCGATTTAGAACGCGTGAAGAAACAATTAATCAGAATTTGCGATACGATTACACCCGTTCCGGTTCATTTAAATGGTTTTGGAACTTTTCCGAATGGTGCGTTTTATATATCTCCTGATACCGATTCGAAGATGGCTTTACAACCGATTATAAAATCATTTCATAATGCATTAGTAGTTAAAACCGAACATCATAGTGATGTCCCACATATATCTATAGCGAGGAAATTATCACCTGAAAATAGCATTAAAGCTTCGCAATTATTTACTTCAATTGAAGAATCTTTTTTATGTGATGGAATTGTATTACGAATGCTCGATTTAGAACTCAAACAGTTCAGAGTGATTGATACTTTTGAGTTTAAAGGACAACCTAAAGAAGTGCAAGGAAGCCTATTTTAATATTTACAATTTTAGATTTGGGATTTACGATTAAGCACTTCGACAAGTTCAGGATGACAAATTATAAGCAAAACAAAATCCTTTAAATCTTTTAAATCTGCGTGAGATCCTTACAGGATGACAAGTTTGTTGAAGTAGTTTGCGTGAGATCCTTACAGTCCCGAAGCTTCGGGAGACAAACTAAACGCAAAGCTTATGTGCGCTATTTAGAGCAGAGCGACTTTACTCACAATCCAACCTATGTATCTATGTGTTTAAAAAACTTATATGACTTATATGTTAAAAAATCCATGACAATTAATAACCGCAAAACAAAATCCTTTTAATCTTTTCAATCTGCGTGAGATCCTTACAGGATGACAAACTAAACGCAAAGCTTATGTGCGCTATTTAGAGCAACGCGACTTTACTTACAATCCAATCTATGTATCTATGTGTTTAAAAAAACTTATATGACTTATATGTTAAAAAATAACCCCATAAACAAATGTCTACAGGGCTTAAATATTAAATAATTGCAATATTAAATATGAACCCCACCAGCTACTTCAATACGCTGTGCGTTAATCCATTTCGATTCATCACTACATAAGAATGCGGCAACAGAACCAATATCGTCTGGTAAACCCACACGTCCTAAAGCCGTACTTGATGCTACCATATCATTCAATTCTTTATTGTCTCTTATTGCTCCACCACCGAAATCAGTTTCAATCGCACCTGGTGCAATCGTATTCACTCTAATTCTTCTCACACCTAATTCTTGCGCTTGGTAACGACTTAAAGATTCAATACCCGCTTTCATTATCGCATAAGCTGCATAACCTGCATAACTAAATCGAGCTAAGCCAGAAGAAATATTAACAATACTTCCACCGTCTTGAATTACCGGTAATAATTTTTGAGTTAAGAAGTAAGGTCCTTTCAAGTGAATGTTCACCATACTATCAAATTGTTCCATAGTTGTATCGGCGAATGAAGCATACGTTCCTACTCCTGCATTATTCACTAAAGCCGAAATAGTTTCCGATTGGAATTCATTTTTTAATGTCGATGCTAATGTCGATACAAATTGATCAAAAGAATTCGCATCTGAAACATCTAATGAAATTGCGTACGCTTTTTTACCTGAATCTTTAATTTGATTCACTACTTCCTGAGCTGCATCACTTTTAGATTGATATGTAATAATTACATCGAATCCTTTTTTTGCTAATTGTAAAGCCATGTCTCTTCCTAGTCCACGACTTCCACCTGTTACTAAGGCGATTTTGTTTGCTGTATTTGTCATTTTATCTGTGTTTTAATTATAGGACAAAGTTGCAAACATTAGCAAAACGAATCGTTGCAAGAATCAAAGTGTTATTTGCAAAATTCAAACAATCGTTATTCTCTAAAATGTAATGGAGATAATTGGGTTTGTTTTTTAAAGAAATTAGAGAAATGAGCCACTTCATCAAAACCTAAACTAATGGCTATTTCAGAAACATTCCAATCAGTTTGTCTTAATAATATCTTGGCTTCTTGTGTAATACGACTGGCAATAATCTCAGTAGTCGTTTTTCCTGTAGCTTCTTTTAATACTTTATTTAGGTGATTGACATGCACACGTAAGTTTTCAGCATACTCTTTCGCCGTTCTTAGCTGTAAACTCTGACTAGTAGATTCGATAGGAAATTGTCTTTCTAATAATTCAATAAAAAGTGAAGAAATTCTAGATGCGGCATTATGCAATTGGTTGATACCTTCAATAGGTTTTAGCTTTTGTCCGGTATGAATTAACTCGGTTACGTAATTGCGTAATAAATCATATTTATAAGCGTAATCAGATTCAATCTCATTATTCATTTTTAAGAAAATCTGCTCGATTTCGTTGTATTGTTCATCGTTAATTTGATAGACAAAATCGCCCTTCGCATTAAAAATAGGCAAACTATCTATGTTCAATGCTGTTTTAGACTTGTGCATGAAATCAGCCGTAAACACACAGAAAAACCCAGATTGCTCTTCGTTCTGCGGAACGTAACGATACGGTATTTTTGGAGAAGCAAACAACACACCTTTCTGTTTGACTTCAATTTGCTTATCTGCAAACTCTACCAAATTATGTCCGTTGATTAAACTTATTTTATAATAGGTTCTGCGGTTATATGGCATCACAGGTTTCGATTTGCAGGCAGTACTCATTTCTGCAATATTAAACACATTGAAATGACCAATATCAATATTGTTTTGCTCATTTAGAAAAAGCTCTGTCAATTGACATTTATCGTCGAATACTTCTTTATAAAATTCGTTTATAGAAATTGTTTCCATTGCTTGTAAAATTCAAATAATGACAAAGGTAGATAATTTTGGTTTACGATTTATGATTTGGGATTGTGGAAGTGGATTGCGTACACCCCTAAAGTGGATAATATGTGCTAACTAACAACTATTACCTTCAATAAATTTTTCAATTTACCACAAATTTTTCTTAGAAGGATTGTCCCCTTGAGGATTTGAGATTAAGAGGAGAAACGTAAGTTTCGGGAAAAGGGGTGTAAAGAGTAGCTAATGGAATTGGTTTGTGTGAGATCCTGAAACAAGTTCAGGATGACAAGATTGTAGAAGTAGATTACGTGAGATACTTACAGTCCCGAAGCTTCGGGAGACAAACTATACGCAAAACTTATGTGAGCTATCAAGAGCAGCGCGACTTTACTCACAATCAAACCTATGTATCTATGTGTTTTAAAAAAACTTATATGACTTATATGTTTAGAAATCTGAATATTAATCGTAAAGATAGTTGTATTATATTTGCACCTAATAAGTACGTATATTCATAATAAATTTGTACTTTTAAAACTACTATAATCAAAACTATATGAAAAAAACACTATTCTTATGTTTTACTTTTCTAACTACTGCTGCTATTGCTCAAGAAAAGTATAAGGTTGTAATGGATTACTCAACTGGAGTAATTTCTTATTATCATGTGGATAAAAACAATAAAGTTGATGACACCCTAGGCAAACCTAAATTCAAAAGACATAGCTTAATTGAAGTACATTTAAAAAATGTAAATCCTTTTGCTGTAAATGTTGAAACAAATGTTACTGAAGAAACCATACATCAAAATAATGATGGATTTAATTTTACTGGACTATTAGGTGGCTTATCCTCTTTTTCAGGAGATAAATTAAAACTAAACGTACAAAACTTACCCATAGACGAAAAAGTTTTTGGTGCTAGAGGTGCTTCTAGAGGCCCTAGTATTAACAATAAATTCACTTATTTGAATGAAGTCACTACAAATGTAGATGCCTTAAAAAATTCATTCCTTTCTAATTTAGTAAATCCAAATTTAGGTAAAGATAAAATACTTCAAAACTTAAAAGATTTAGCTAAAGTTCAAGTCGATTCTCGTTTAAGTAATCCAGAAGATAATTTTTATTTGTATTTGTCTAACTTAGAGAAGATAGTACAAACAGACAAACAAAATATCATGACAGATATCTCTGTTTTATCAAGTGAATTAGAACAAGTTTCGGAAAGTAAAACCGCTTCAAGAGGCGAATTAATTGCTCAGAATACGGCATTTAAAGATTTACAAAACTTGATTAATAGCTTAAACGAATCTACAGCACAAACTTCAGAAAATTTAAATAAAATTAAAGCTTTATATTCTTTATTAGAAGCATCTTCTTTTGAACAAACCTTCGACTATCAATTAGAATCTGATAAAGCGAATCTTAATTTAAAATTTGTTCCTAGTACTTTTTCTGAAGAAGTGGATGGTAAGTTAACTACTTCTTCTGCAACTGCTAAAACAAGAACGATTCAAATGGTTTCAAAAGGTGGTTTTAAAGTAAATTCTAGCATCGCATTAACATTAAATACATTTGGTGATAAATCTAAAGATTATTTTATTGATGAAAATGGTATTATCAATGCTGACGTAAACGATTCTTTTGTTCCGAATTTGAGTACGATGATTAATTTCTACCCTGTAATTGGAGAGAATTTCAACGTAGGTGGAAGTTTTGGTTTATCAATTCCAATTACTGATAATGTTAAAGGCATGAATTTCTTATTAGGTCCATCATTATTTTTTGGAAGTAAAAGCAGAGTTTCTTTATCTGGAGGAATTGTATATGGTGCCGTAAACAAATTAACTAATGGCTTAAAAGAAGGAGATTACACTGAACTTAGAGAACTAGAGAATTACAACAAAAAGGTATATGAATTAGGGTATTATTTTGGTATATCGTTTAGTTTATTTGACATTAAATAAAAATAATCATGAAAAAAATAGTCTTCCTTTTATTCTTAACGTTGACCATTCAATTTGCTGAAGCTAAAAAAAGAGCTTTAATTATTGCCATTGGAGATTATCCTGTTAATACAGGTTGGGGATCAATTAGTTCCCTAAATGATGTCGATTTAGTGAAACAATCTTTATTAAATCAACAGTTTTTAAATGAAGATATTGTTGTTTTAACTAACGAGCAAGCTACAAAAAAAGGAATTCTATTGGCCATGCAAAAAATGCGTGATATACTATTACCTGGTGATATCTTAGTCATACATTATTCTGGACACGGACAGCAAATATTTGATGATAATGGTGATGAATCTGACGGAAAAGACGAATCATTAGTTCCATACGATGCTTTTGCCAGATACACGTATAACTACAAAGGAGAAAATCATCTTCGTGATGATGAATTAGGGAATATAATTGCAACCTATAGAAACATCTTGAAAAAAAATGGCCAATTATTATTCATTTTAGATAGTTGTCATTCTGGTTCTTCAACTAGAGGCGGAAAAGCCCGTGGTGGTCAAGCCACTTTTGCTCCAGAAGGTTGGAAAGAAAATACTGGTTCAGTAAAAAACACAGGAAGCGCCATGCTGGAAACTGTAAAAATTAATGCAGACGCTTCGCCATTTATAATTATGTCTGGTGCATCTGCTGATGAATTAAATTATGAATATGAAGGTTACGGTTCATTAAGCTATGCTTTTTCAAAAGCCATGAACGAATTAGGAAGTAGTTTTACATATAGACAATTGTTCTCTTCTATTGCAGCCAACATGAATGTAATTTCTCCTAAACAAACGCCAACAATTGAAGGGGATTTAGATTACAAATTATTTAAAGGTGAATATACCAAACAGCAACCCTATTTTCAAGTTAATAAAGTAAAACGCGCGGATGTAATTACTATTAATGGTGGTAAAATTCAGAGATTATTTAATAACACAACCGTATTTATTCTTCCAGCTGGAACTACAAAAGTAACGGCCGATAAAGTGATTACAAAGGGTAAAATTACAAATGCTAATTTTAACGAATCGATAATTACTTTGGAAAAAGGATTGGCTGATTTTAATGAAAAAAAATACTGGGTTTTTATTGATACGCCAAGTTATGGAGATATCGTACTAAAAGTATTTATTGATCCAACCGTTAAAGATAATCTAGTACGAAATGGGGTTACTTCTTATTTAGAAAAAAACAAACTAGGCGAAATTGTAACCACTATTGAAACTTCAGATGTAAATATCATAAAGACGGCTAATTCATATGGTTTAATTGTTTCAAAAGGGAATACTTCTTTTGATGACATTGGTAATTCTCGAGGTGCCGATAGCGATGTGAAAATATTAAATGAAAAACTTTTCAATTTTGCTCAAGGACAATATTTAAAAAATCTTAGCATGAAAAATTATGATTATGAGTTTGAATTTAAACTATTACCTATAAATTATGATGATACTTCTGGTAAAGTTGGAGAATTAAAACCTGAAAGTTCAGACAAAAATGCTTCAGAAATAGTAGTTGTAAAGGAAGGCGAAGATCATGTAGTATTACAAATTACGAATAAAAGTAATGAGCCCCTTTATTTTAGTATTATAGAAATTAATAGCAAAGGTGAAATTGCTCCTTTTATGCCTAATGGAAATTGTCCTTTAAATGACAATGAACGTAAAATAGACGCAGGGAAAACAATGATTTATAAAAATTGCGTATATAGTTTTGGCGCACCGTATGAACGTTAGATGCTAAAAGCATTTGCTACAACGAGTCCAATTAATTTCGAATCAACTGTTACAACTCGTGGTGAAGGCACAAGAGGAAATGCCAATCCTTTAGAAAAATTCATTCAAAATACCTATACACAATCAAGAGGTTCAAACGGAAACGCTGCATCTGAAAATGTAAATGGTTTTAGTAGTGAGCTTATTTATGAAATAGTAAAGAAATAAAACTCATAACTTATTTAAAAACAATAATATGAAATATTTTTTCGCATTACTCTTCGTAATTACCAATATATCAATTAATGCAAAAACAGTTGACAATAGTTTTGGAGCAGGAACGGGTACGAAACCAACTATTCATGTTATTTCAATAGGAATAAATGAATATGAAAATTTCAACTATCTAAAGTATGCAGTATCTGACTCAAAAGCAATTATACAAAAAATAAAAAATGATTCTATCAATGAATCTAAAGATTTGTCTAAACATAGAGGTGATAAATGGAATTTGTCTATTAAAACTTATATTTTAAATAATAAAGACGCAAGTCTTTCAGCTATAAAAAACGCCTTAAAGGAAGTAATTAAAAATGCTAAAAGTTATGATAGTTTTGTGTTCTTTTTTGGAGGTGTAACTTTTGAAAACAGCATAACAAATGATACTTTTTTAGCTCCCTATAAGACAAACCTTAAAGCTCCAAATGAAAATGAATGCCTGTCTCTGAAAGAATTGTCACAATTTTTAGAGCAGATTCAATGCAAAAATCAGTTGATCATTTCTGAAGCTGGAAATGGAAAAATTTTTGCTCAAAATTTAATTTCTCAATTATTTGAGTCCAATTCAATAATATCTGCAAATACAGATAGAAATAGAATTATTATTACAACTAAAGGTTTGGGTTTTGAAAAAGAAGAAATGAATGGAGGACCTCTTGTTTACTATTTAATTAATTCCGAAGACAAAATTCTTGATGTTTTTTCTAATATTGACCATTTTGAGTTTAATCTCATTAAAGCAGAAATTAAATCACCTCTAAAAACAGATATGAAAGAACGATATTCTGTTATATATAGTGAACGTGAATATAAAAAAATATTATTAAACAGTCCTGTTTTTAGGGGTTCAAAGGGAACAGCCATAGTTAAGGAGGATTCAAAAACAGAAAAAAGCAATCCAAAAACATATGCGTTACTAATTGCATCCAATGATTACATTTCTACTAACGAATGGAATACTTTAAAAAATCCTATAAATGATTCTGAAGCTGTAGCGAAAATATTAGAGAAAAAATATAATGCCATTACAACTAAACTTTACAATGAATCTAAGGAAAATATCTTGGAAGAAATAGTTAGGATTAAAAAATTGATACATGAAAATGACAAGTTCATATTTTTCATAGCTGGTCATGGCTATTTTAGTGAAAATTTATCAGATGGATTTTTAGTAATGAAAGAAAGTAAGCCTATATCTAATGATATTGGATTAGAAAGCTATTTACCAATGGCAACATTAAATAGGATGTTAGACAATATGCCATCAAAAAATGTATTTGCTATTTTTGATGTTTGTTTTGGTGCAAGTTTCGATTTGTTAGCAAAAGATTTAGCACTTAACGATTTTAAAAATACAGAAAAAGATATTAGTTTAGATGAACTTATCGAACGTAAAAATGAAAAATGTTCTAGAATATATTTAGCATCTGGTCGTTATGAAGTACCCGATTATTGGAAAAACTCATTAACCCATTCACCATTTGCTGATAAATTAATAAAAACACTTGAAAATCAAAAAGACTTCATAAGTCCAGGAATTCTATTTTCAGCTTTGGAAGGCAATGCCACTGAACCATTTTTAAAACAATTTGGTAAACATGATGAAAGAGGCGATTTTTTACTTAAAGTAGTTAATTAAACAATAATGAGTCACCATTTTTAATTTAAACTTTAACACCCCTTTTTATGACTAAAATAAAAAACATATCGTTGCTCATTGTACTTTTATTTCAATGTCATTATTCATACTCAAACACAACATCTAAATCAGTATCAAAAGGTAATCTTCAAAGTAATGATACCTTAACTTCTATTAAAAATAAGATAGATAGTATTTTTATAAAACTGCATTACTATCAGCAAGACAAAAATTATGATGCCATAAATCAATCCATAATTTCAATTGGTAAACTAATACAACCGATTGAAAAAACAGAACCTTTATTTTGTGGTGTAATGCAATTGCATCAGGCGTATTATGCTGGAAATTCAAAATCAAGTCAGCCATTTATTGACAAAGCTTTGAGTAATTTCAAAAACGATGATACTTTACTTGCTGATGGGTATTCACAACAACTTTTTTGGCTTATTGAAGGTTTTTACCTTGAAAACAGACAAAACGAATGGGAACCTGTAGATGCTAAGTTAAGAACCATACTTAATACAAATAAAATTTCTGCTGACACGAAGTTTTCAATTGCTTCTTATGCTTATTTAGCCTTGTCGAGAAAAGACTTTAACTTAGTTAATAATCTTGCTAAATACGATGAAATTTATTTTAAAAACCAATCACAGGAAAATGTGAACAATAAAGTTTACTTCATTTATTCACAATGGTTACAAGTGAAACAAAGATTGGAACAATGGCTTAAAGTTGACTACTCTACTCGTAATCAAACACAATTTAAATTTAATGAAGGACAAGTTATTCCTGATTATTTAAACAAACCCGAAGATAAATCTGAATTAGTCAATTATAATTTTAAATCTCAATTTTCAAAACTATTTGAACAATTAAAAGAACTTAGACAAAAAGCAGTTGTAGACAACAAACGTTCAAATGTAAATTACAGTGAAATAAATCGTCAAAATTATTATACCGTTTATGATATTTTATTGCAAGATTTTTTCACTTGGGCTGTTAATGATCACAAACAAAGTGAAGCCATTTTACCATTAAAACGCTTCATATATGAAGATATCGTGGAGGAAGAAGTTCCAGACGCAATAAAAGCGAATAAAAAACCGCTATTAAACATTACAGCATTAACCAATTTATATAAAAATTTATCCAAATTATATTATGATGTAGGTAATGCAGAATTGGCAGATCAGGAAGTATTAAATTCCTATGCGGTAATGGAAAATTTTTTCACTAAAATAGAACAAGCCAATTCATTTTTAGAATTAATTCCAAGTACAATTAAAGCAAAAAGATTAGAAGGCGATTTTGATTCTTGTAAAAAATCTAATGATGTATTAAAAAAATACGCCAAAAAAACCGAAAAATTAAACGCAGAAAGTCTTGCCGACTTTGAATGGTATGCTGCGTCAAGAATTGAAGAAGTTTACACCTTAATGGCTCAGAAAAAAACGGAGGAAGCTACAAGTTTGCTTAGTGCATTTCTTACTGAAATGGAAACGATTTCTATTGAGCCCGAAGATTACATATATTCCACATTAGCTTGGACTAATTTACAATACCTTACCGCTACTATAAATGCACAAAACGGAAAATGGAATACCGTTTTAATTGAAGAAATGGTGAGTGATTTATTAAACAATCATCCCACTTCAGAAATATTTTATCCTGCTCAATTATTTGCTCTAAAAGGTAAATGGAGAGAAAGTAAAAAATTACATATTTTATATATTCAAAACCTACTTTTATATACCGAAAGACAACTTAAAGATAATTTTATTTTCCTTTCTGCAGAAGAGCGCATGCAACTTTATGCGAATAAACTAAATGATATTTTTGATGTGTATCATGAATTATTATTTACAGGTGTTTTAGATAATTATCCAGAAATTAAAGAAAAAGTAATATCGCAATCTCTATTCTTAAAAAACGCTTTAGCTGATGGAAATAGCATTAGTAATGAGGTTTTACTAAAAGGAAATAATAACTTAAATGAAAATTTGTTAAATGAGATTAGAAGTCTAAATCAGA
>CXWL01006060.1_pt1 | contig 15114 bp, 20 predicted proteins | sample 590931 | NCBI WGS metagenome assembly CXWL01 (sample SAMEA3498368, study PRJEB10139) | groundwater metagenome | biome: water well; material: biofilm material | place: Germany | collected 2015-04-27 | reverse complement strand
CGGGGAGGGGGCCCTGGAGGTCTGGCGCGCGACGTGGGCAGTTCGTCGCTTACGGCCGATTGTTTCAACCCATGAAACACTGCTGAAACGATCCGCCTCCATCTCGGGCCAAAGTCGAGGGGAGCGTGAAGCAAGTGACCTATTTCAAAGCGATATTGGCCTGTGCGGCTTTGACGGCGTGCGCGGCCACTCCTGCCGGTGTGGCCCAAGAGCACGCCCCAGAGCGCGCGCCGGAGCACGCCCCGGCGGTGGCGGATGTTCGCGAAGCGCGCGCGCACGCGATCATCGCGGCGCTGTCGACCGGTGATGCCGAGGCCTACGAACGCGCCGCGCGCGAGCACTATTCCGAGGCGCTCTATGCGCGGCGCACGTCCGCCGAGCGCGCCGAGTTCGTTAGGCAGATGGCGGCGGAATTCAGCCCCATGCAGATTGTTGGCGTAACCGAGGAGGGCGGCGCACTAATTGCTCGTGTCACGGGTGGCGGCGGGACAATGTCCGGCGCTCTGACATTTAGTTTTGAGGACACGCCCGCGCACAAGATCGCGCGGATCGATATCCAGGCGGAAGCGGGTGGCGGCGGCTCAGAGGAGGGGTCGAGGTTTCCGGCGCCGCCGATAAGTCCCGCTCAATCTGCCTCCGAAATGGGCGCGTCGATTGATGGATGGATCGATCCGTTCCTGCAGCACGATGACTTCGCCGGAATTGTACTCATCGCACGCAACGGCCAAGCCTTTGTTACGCGCGCCTATGGGCCTGCCGACCGGACGTCGAATCTCTCGGCCAACGAGGAGACTGCGTACAATGTCGCATCCATTGGCAAGAAATTCACGCAGACCGCGATTGGCCGGTTGATCCAGGATGGCCGCCTCACGCTTTCAACGACCCTTGGCGAAGTACTGCCGGACTATCCAAATCCGGAGGCGCGCGCGGCGACGATCAGTCAGCTCATCGGCATGCGCGGCGGCATCTCTGACTTCTTCGGCGATGATTTTGAACGCCAACCAAAATCGCGCTTCAACTCGAACCACGCCTATTATGAGTACGTCTCGCGCTTGCCACAGCGCTTTGCTCCCGGATCACGCAACGAGTATTGCAATGGCTGTTACGTTGTGCTCGGCGAGATGGTTGAGCGGCTGTCCGGGGTCCGTTTCGAGGACTATGTCCAACGCCACGTTTTCACGCCCGCTGGCATGACTCGCTCCGGCTATTTCAACGCCGCGAACCTGCCGCGCAACACGGCTCTTCCGTATGTTCGTTCGGCTGGACCTGGCAGCCCTTACATCGACTCGCTCAACCATCATGGCGCAACAGGCAGCGGAGCGGGCGGCGTCTATTCCACCGCGCGCGATCTGTTGGCGTTCGACAACGCGCTGCGTGACGGACGGCTTCTCAACTCCGAAATGACAGCGTGGGTATTGGGCGGGTCGCCAAGCGCGGGGCGCAATTTCGGCGCGCTCGCGATCGCTGGCGGCGGCGCCGGGACGAGCAACATCCTTGAATCTGACGGCCATTGGACCGTGATCGTCACCAGCAATGTGCAGGAGCCACTTCCCGAAAGAATCGGGCTTGCGTTAGCGCGTCAGCTGGGGCGCTAGAAATGGTCAAGTCGCTTGCGCTCATAACTCTTCTCGCCCTTGCTTCCGCGTGCGCCAACACCGGGGCGGCGACCGATGAGCTGCGCTTCCGCCGAGGTCAAACGATCGTGTCGCGCGCTGACCCCGCCATCCGCGTCAGCGTCGATCGAGAGCTGCCTTTCCTAGGTGAAACCGACGGCGTGGTGATGGACGGCCGCGCCACCATGCACCAATACTGGTTCGCCGAGATCGAAGGCGGTCAACTTGAACGCGCGGTGATTGTGCACTTCGAACACATGAATGAAGGCTCCGATATCTCGCGGCGCTCAAGAATCGATCCGGTTGGGGGATCAAGGGTGATTAGCGGAGTGTGGGGTGGGGGACAAGCTGGGAGGTATCTGAACAGACGCTTGATATGGACCGCTGGCGCCCTCGCCGGCATGCGCTGTCCTCTCCATGGATGGAGCGCGCGGCCTCCGGCCGCGCGTGAGTCGCCGGAGGCGCCGCGCTCCCCGTCTTGAACTTCCGCGCACGCCGGTGCTTGGTCCCTCACCCGCCCACGGATCAAACGATCTCAACCGGATAGAGGCGGTGCCCGCGCTTGATGCGATAAGTCTCGAAATCGTTGCGATCCAGCGTGAATATCTTGCGGGTTCCCAGCTTTTCAGCGGCGGCGATGATTGATGCATCCGCGAGGTCCATGGGGTGGTCGCGATACGTACTCATGAATTCGAAGCAGCGCATCGCTTCCTCGTGCGAGCCAAAATGAATACTCATCCCGCCCTCGGCAATGAAACTCCGAAGCGCCTCAGAGCCGCGGCTTTCAGGCCCCAAAATGTGAAATGCTTCGGTGAGAACCGGCAACGTGGTCAATGTCGGCAGCCGAATTGACGCGAGAATCTGGCGGCAAGGCGCGTGCTGCTCCTCGTTGGGATCGAACAAAGCGACGAGCGGCCCAGTGTCGACAAGAATCATTTCTTTCGCTTGCGCAGAATGGCCTCGCGCGCGGCGTCCCTCGACCGCGATGCCGGCCCGCTCGCGTAACCGCCGGGGCCCAAGTCCAGTCGAGAATAGACCTCGTAGGCCGCGTTGGTCGGCGCCCTTGCGAGCGTCTCCTCCAAGAGACGCACCCCCTCTTTGAGCACGTCCGAGACGGTCCAACCAGTCTTGCGCCGGATACGCTCCAAGCGCGCCTCATCCTCGGGATCCATGCGCAGTGTCTTGGTGGCCATCTTCGCCTCGTGGTGTAATACAGTGAGTATTACGTCTTTGCCGCAGAATCAAGTCCAGCCCGGATTCGGGGTTCTTGCTGCGCGGGGCTTGGGAGGAACGGGGCTGATATTCGCCGATGGTTGCCGTTGATATCCCGTGGGCGCGCTAGAAGAGCTCGAACCCACTTGTGCGCGAATGCAGCTTTTGACCTGTGCTTAAGCTCACAACAATTCGCGCTTCGCCATTCACAACTTCATGGCCAGGAAGTCCAACGACCAATCGATTTGGCCGTAAGACGGTAAGCCAGATCGTTGGGAAATCTTTCCCCTCACGATGTGCGCGCCTGCACGCTTCAAGCAGTTGCTGCGGCATTGCGCTTCCCCTACTAACGCAAGCTGCAAATACAAGGCACCTCCCCCTTCGGGCCTTGATCCACATCAATGCGCGCCAAGTGAGGTTGCCGCCGGCAAACGCGTTTGCGTCGAGCGATATCCGCGCGGCGCGGTATCTCCCAGCCAAGTATAGTCGGCTGATCGACCGACTCCCCGAAAAGCAACCGCTCCCGTCCTGAGTGTCTAGAAGGCTCACGATCGCCGACAACGGTCCTGCGGCTCTTGAGGCGGATTGCGTCGTGGTCCTTGCCGCGCAGCACGACCGCACGCTTGTCGCGCCACAACCGCAGCTCATCGCAACTGAAATATTGCTGAAACATTAGCGGCCTAGCCCTCAAGACAAGCATGGAGATGTCAAATGCATCGTAGGACGCTGCTCGCTGCGCTTGCTGTCGCGCCACTACTGACAACGCGGTCCCACGCGGCGACATTTTCCACACCACTGACGTATGATGATCGCGGTCGCCCGCTCGCGAACGTACTGATTAACGGCGTTGGCCCTTTCCTACTTGTGATCGACACAGCCGCCGGCGGCACGATGCTCAGCGCAGAGACCCTCGCACGGCTGGCGATCACTTCCACTGGTACGGCGCGCGTTCAGGGCGCAAGCGGGGCAGTTGATGCCAACTTGTATTCGCTTGAAACTGTCGAGATCGCTGGCCTTAACCGCGAAAATCTTATGGCAGTGCAAACACCTCCAGACTCCGCCTCTGCCGTCGCGCATGAGGGCGTACTGGGTGCTGGCATCTTCGCTAACACACGCCTTGAGTTCGACTTCGTTTCGAACCGGCTCAGCATCGACACTGATGCCGCTCGCACGCCGCTCGATAACGCCATCAATGTCGAATTCCGCCACCGCATATTCGCCCTCGCACCGATCAGCGTCGCTGGAGTCAGCGCCATCGCGGTCCTCGACACTGGCGCACGCGCCACTGTGGCGAACGCCCGCCTGAGAGAAGCCTTAGGTTTCCACGAAAACGACCCGCGCTTGAGCGAGGCCGAACCAATCGGTGGCGCCACCGGCCATAGGACAATCGCGGTCTCCGCAGAGGTGGCGCCGATTAGGTTTGCGGGGCACGACTTGGGCGCGCTAGACTTGAACTTCGCCGACCTCTCCGTGTTCGCCGCCCTGCAACTCGTCGCAACTCCGGCGTTAATCCTGGGCATGGATGTCCTTCGCCGCGCGGACGTGTTGACGCTGGACTATGTAAGCGCACAACTTTCAATGCACGCGCGGAGTTAGAAAGTCCGCAACGCCCCTGGCAATCTGGAGTGCCGCGACCAGGTCGCCTGACGTCGGGCACAGGGGCGTTCCGTCACCACACTCGCGTGGCACGCCGTGGCGAACGGCGCCCGCCGAGCTAGAGCGAGCCCATAGCCGGTGTCAAAAGAGCGCTATTCGGTGACGATGTAGGTCGTCACGCCGCCCTGCCGGATCTGAAAGACGCCTTCTCTCGCAAGACGGGCCGTCCTGTCAGCTTCCAGCTTGGTCATCCTCCCAGGGTGCAAATTCCGCCCATGTCCGCAATGGGCCAGCATGCGACCGCTCTGAGCGCCCTCACCCCGCCCACGGATCGATCAGCTTCACGCCGGTTTCCTCGAAGTCCGTCAGGTTCCGCGTCGCGACGGCTGCGCCGTTGGCGTGGGCGATCGCCGCAATCAGCCCGTCGAAGCCGATGAGCGGCCGGCCGATGGCGCGGCGATGAACAAAAATCTCCGCGAATTTTTCGGCGGCGGCGAAATCGAAGGTGAGCATGCGTTCGGCGAATAAGCCAACCAAAGCTGAGTAATCTTGCTCCAAAGCTGCGCGTCGGCGTCCATCCCCCAGTTGAAGAACTCCCCTCCGAAGCTCAGCGATCACGGGGGTGGGGAGGAATAGCCGCTCCGGCTTCTGCGCTGCGAACCAGGCGACGACATGGGCGTCGGGCTGGGCCTTCATCACTTCCGAGGCGACATTGGTGTCGAGAACGATCACCGCCTATCGCCGAGGTTGAGCGGGATGCGCTCGATGGGCAACGCGTCATCCCAATAGCCATGCCGGGCCGCGATGGCGCGAATTTCCGCCAGGAATTCGGTCCCGGTCTTGGGCTTTGACGCTGCCGATGCGACCCCCGCCGCCAAAATCGCTCGCGCCTCCGCTTCCATGGAGCGACCATGCTCGGCGGCGCGCGTCCGCAGTTCGTCGCGGACGCGGTCGTCGAGGTTGCGGATCAGCAGCGTGGCCATATTCGCTAAGGATGATAGCAATGCTATCATTTGTCAAGTTTAGCGCCACGGCAAAGCCGATCGGCCTCAACGATCCATCGCTTGCCAGCTCTCGCTGCTGTTGCCGACGGCGAGGAAATCGAGTTCCAGCGGCGGCGCCAGCGCGAAGGAGAGGCGGATCTTCACGGTCTCGCCAGGAGCGAATGCGCGGCGCACGCCGAGCAAGAGGAGATAATGCGGTCCGCCCGGCGCGAGTTCCAGCACGCCGCCGGCAGGAATAGCCAAGCTGCTCAGCGCCCGCGTTGCGTCTTGGGTTGCCGCGTGTATCTGCACTGCTTCAGCGCACTCGCTTCGAAGCGCGATCAGCCGGTCGGGTGTCGCGCCGTTGTTGTGCAGGCGGACGTAACCCGCCACCTCAATGTCGGCTGAGGAGGCGGCGCGCACGATGGCGGGGCCAGCGAGCGTCACCGAAGCTACACTCGTGCTCGTCCCTGCGTGTTGCGCAACCTCGGGCCCTTCGGCGCTCGCCTCAACCCGCACGCCGCGCGCGCGCAGTGCTTCGCGCAGCAGGTACTCGATCTCCGCATTGACGCTGCGCAAATCCGCGGACGCGAGGCGCGCGACCGCATTGTACAAGTCGGGGTCGAGGCGCAGGGCGAAGGATTTGCGGTCAGCCATGGCGCGCGCGCGCGTAGGTTCCTGCTCCTCCCCCCAGCGGGGGTAGGGTAGGGAGGGGGGGCGTGCAGAACGTGGCGCAAGTGGCGACACTGCAGTTCCTTCTGCACGCCCTCCACCCCGATTGCTCCCCAATCGACCCTCCCCCGTGGGGGGAGGGTGGGCGCATAACCGGCGCTATCCTCACTGATAAATCGAGCCCGTATTCACCACCGGCTGCGCGTCGCGGTCGCCGCAGAGCACGACCAGCAGGTTCGACACCATCGCCGCGCGGCGCTCGTCGTCGAGCTTGACGATGCCACGTGTCGACAATTGCTCGAGAGCATGCTCGACCATTTCTACCGCGCCTTGAACGATGTAGCGGCGCGCAGCGAGCACGGCTTCGGCCTGCTGACGGCGCAACATGGCGCCGGCGATTTCCGGCGCGTAGGCGAGGTGGCTCAGTTTGGTTTCGTCAACCACGACGCCTGCCACGGCAGTGCGTTCCTGCAATTTCTCACGCAGCAGCGTCGAGACCTGGTCGGCGTTGGCGCGCAGCGTGGGCTCGTCATGTTCGGCGTGATCGTAGGCGAAGTGCGAAGCGATTTCGCGCACGGCGGTCTCGATCTGGATGTCGACGAAGCGCTGGTAGGCGTCGACGTCGAACAGCGCGCGCGCGGTGTCGGTGACGCGCCAGACGACCACGGCGGCGATTTCGATCGGGTTGCCGCGCTTGTCGTTAACTTTCAGCGTCTGGCCAGTGACGTTGCGCACGCGCAGGGAGATCTTGGTGCGCTTGTACCAGGGCAGCACCCAGCGCAGGCCGGGGATGCGGTCGGTGCCCTTGTAATTGCCGAATAGGGTGAGTGCTGCGGCCTCGTTTGGCTGCAGCGTGTAGAACCCGCTGATTGAAAGCAGGAAGGCCAAAGCGGTGACGCCAATGAGTGCGGCGTTTTCCCCGGTTTCGGTGTTGGCGAATTCGGTAAACGACCAGATCATCGCCCCCAGCAAGATTAGCGAGACAAGCAGCATTAGCCCGCCATTGGAGGTGGCGGCCTTGCGTTCCTGGGTGCGGTTAAGCGGCGCTGCAGCCATAATCTTCGTCCTCCGTTGCGATCAATATGATATCATATTAGTATTGTCAGTGTTGCTTCGCAAGGGGAAATTGGGGCGTTCACCACGTTCCCAAATCGGCCATTAACGCCGCTGCTGTAAGGGTGGCAGGCTCTAAAGGTCCGTTTTTGGGGCGAAAAATGGTTATCGGGCGGTGGATTTCAGCGCGATTGGCGGCCTTCCGGCACGATCGGCGAGGCAATGTCGCCCTGCTTTGGGGGCTCATGGGCTTCGTGCTGGTCGGCATTTTGGGTATGGCGGTCGACTTTACCCGCGCCCAATCCATCCGCACGCGCATGCAGAACGCCATCGACGGGGCAGTGCTGGTGGCCGAGCGCCTTTCCACGCACTCGCTTGAGGATCGCACCAAGGCGGCGCTGGCTTTCTTCAACGCCGAGATGGGCGATCTTGCCAATGATGCGGTGTTCACGTTGGCCGCTCTGGAAGATGGCGGCCACCGCGGCACCGCTAGCTTTCCAATGGAACTCTCGCTCGCCAAGCTCATCCGCAACGAGGATTGGAACATCTCCGTCGCTGCCGAAGCGATGGCTGACGCGAGCCCGCCGATCGAAGTCGTGCTCGCGCTCTATAACACCGGCTCGATGCGGGATGACATGGACACGCTCCGCGACGGCGCGGAGAATCTCGCGGATTTTCTGCTGAGCCTGGACGGCGACACGGTCAGCGTCGGTCTGGTGCCGTTCGTGGCGCAAGTGAATATCGGCAATGGCAGTTCGCGCCTGGCCTGGATGGATGAGACCGGGGTGAACCCCCATCATGGCGAGTTCTTCGAGGGTCGCTACATGGGCCGGCGCAACACAGTTGGCGGCGCCTGCACCGACGCGGCCTCGTTCCCGACCACCTTTGGCGGCTTTCCCGTGACCTGGATTCGAGGCAACGCGGCAAACCCATCAGGCTACACCAATACGGGCCGATGCTACGCTTTCGCCACTGGCGAAGTGAACCTCTTTGACTTGTACGACAACCTGCCGGCCAGCGCCCAATGGGGCGGGTGCGTGGAAGCGCGGCCGGAGCCGTACGACATCAGCGATGCTGCGCCTGCGATCGCGACGCCCGCGACGATGTGGGTGCCGTTCTTCTCTCCCGACGAAGGCGGCGACGATACCGACAGCAACAATTGGATCACGTCCGGCACTTACGACCGCAGCGATGTTTTCGGCCTGGGTGGCGGCTTCACCGCTGCAGCCGACAACCGCACGCTGGCGATCTACAAATATCGCGCCGGCGTCACCGTCAGCGTCAGCCATGTCGGGGCCACCAGCGCAGACAAGGGTCCGAACCGCGGCTGCCCAACGCCGATCGTGCCGCTCACCAGCGACGACAGCACCGTCATCACCGCCATCCAGAACATGAAGCACTGGTATGGCGGGGGCACAAACCAGCTCGAGGGTTTGGCCTGGGCCTGGCGGGTGATTTCTCCAGGAGTCCCTTTCACTGAGGGGCGCGCCTACGACGACCCCAACGATCCCGTGCGTAAAGTGATCGTGCTGTTCACCGATGGCGACAACACTTCGTTGAACTCCGACAACAACGGGCTCGAGTCCGACTATGCCGGCCTGGGTTCGCGTCGTGTCTGGCGGGATTTCCAGTATGTGACGTTTCCGGCCGTGGGCTCGCCAGGGATTCCAGCCGCTGACAGGCGGGTGGTCGCCGGCCTCAATCTGGTCAATGACGATGACGACATGGTCGACTACATGAACGATCGCCAAGAGGATTTGTGCGATGCGGTCAAAGCTGAAGGCATCGAGATATATGCCATTGGTTTCCGCATCACAGCAGGCGGTACTGCGGACCAGCTACTCGCGAACTGCGCTACCCAGGACGGCGCCCATTACTATCACGCCGACGACGCCTCCGAATTGTTGGAAGCCTTCGACGCGATCGGCTCAGGGATCGGCGCGCTTCGCCTTACCCATTGAGCGTTCAACGCGGCGGCTGGAAATTCACGCCGACGCGCGCATGCTCACCGACGGCGCTGGAGCCGTCGGAGCGGGTGGCGCGGGCGCGGTACGAACTCGCCAGCCGAAGCGCTGCGCGGTCAAAGCCGGCGGTTGCTGGCTGGGCTGAGACAACGCTGCACTCCACGGTCAACGCCGGTTGCACGACGCAGTCCAGAACGACGCGGCCGCCAGTGCCGGCGGCGGCGGCGGACGCCGGATAGAGTTCGGCCACGCGGCGCGCGGATGGGGTCTGTGTCCAGATCACGCGTGCAGGCGGCGCTGCGGGTTGCGCATTTGCCGGTGACGGATTGGCGCTTACCGCAATGTCCTGCGTAGGCGCAGGTATCGAAGAGGCGCCGCCTTCAGACGGGACAAGCGATACCGGCCCGCCCGTGCTTGGCTCGTTTGACCAGGATGTCACCGGGGGCGGGGTGGCGGCGGCATTCTCTGCCGAGGCGCGTTGGGTCTCCCGCTGCGGCGGACGTTGCTGCGGCTGCGATTGGGCGTCGCGCCGTGAAATTGGCGGCGCGCTCACGCGACCCGGCTGCGCGGCCTCGGAAAGCGAAACACCGTTGTCGGCGCCTGCCTCCGCGGGCTCGCCAATTGGGGGTGGCGCGGAATAGTCGCTCGGAACCTCTGGCTGGCCCGGCCCAGACGGCAGGCGCCCGAAATACACGAACGCGGCGGCTGCGGCGCCGCCAAGCAGGCCAACCAGCAAAAGGGCGCGCAGTGCGCCGCCTTCGCGACGCGGGGGCTCGCGCAAGTCGGCGCGATCATATCCGCGGTCAATCGGCGCGCGGGGGGCAGGCGTCTCGACCCGGCGCACCGGCGCTTCGGCGCGGCGCATAGGCGGCGGCTCCACCGCACGCCGCGTCGGCGCAGGCTCGCGCGTCGGCGTGGCGCGCGCCGCAGGGCGCTGTTCGGCGCCGCCCGTGAGGCGTTTCAGCTTAATCTCGGCGACCTCGGAAAAGGCGCCGTCAGTCCCGTAGCGGGCGAGATAATCCATGAAATCGCCAGGGTCGCGGCTGTCGCGAATGGCGCGCCAGTGTTCGGCCTCGGCCTCGAGCGGTTCATTGGAAGCAGGCGCTGCGGGCTTGCGATAGGAAGCTGGCTCGCGCTGTGGCGGTTCGCGCGCGGGCTCGCGTGGCGGCGGCGCTTGGCGTGCGGCCGGCTTCGGCGCTGGACGCGGCGCTGGCGGCGGCGCTTCATAAGCGGGGGCGGAGGGCTGCACGGGTGCTGCGCCGACAGCGGCGCGTGCGGCGTTGACCATGCGATCCACAGCGAAAAACAGCGAATCCAGCGATGCGTCGTTAGGGTCTCCGTCCCAGCGCGACAGATCGAAAGCCGGGGAGTCGCCGATGCTCGATGGCGGGGGCGGCTCGATCAGGCTGGCGACAACCGCCTTGCCGGAATTGATCACCCGTTGCGCGGCGTCCAGGAACGGACGCGACCGGATCGAGGCCTGCGACCATACCACCACGCCAGCGCCGCTGGAGCGCAGGGCGGCGTCGTTCGACGGCGCCCCGCCTATGGTGAAGCCGGCAGCCTCGAACATGTCCGCCAGCGCCTTCGCCTGCGGTTCGTCCTCGCGGACACAAACAATGAGCACGTCAGCCATAGACGTCTCCCCACACTCGTCCCAACGCCCAGCCCATGCGAATTTAAGGCCAATAGCACGAACGTTTCAGATCGGCACAGAGGAGAATGCCGTTGAATGAGGTGAATTCGCGTCAAAGTACGGAAATAAACGCGCCGGTTTGGTCATTCAGCAGTTCCAGGCCCCCGTCGGCGACGCCATAGCGGGCCCCGGCGAGCTTGAGGCCGCGTTCGCTGATGGCCGCCTTGATGAAGGGGAAGGTGGCCAGATTTTCCAGGGTGACGCGTATGGACTCATATTCCAATTCCGTGGCCGCGCCCGCCGAGCCGCAGGCGATCCGTCCCTTTGCGGTATCGAGAAGCGATATCCAGGCGTCGAGAAAGGAGGATTCCGGGCGCCGCGGGCGCTCCTCCAGTGCGGCGGCGACGCCCCCGCAATTGGCGTGACCGAGCACGATGATGGTCTCGACCCTGAGCTGACGCACGGCGAATTCAATAGCCGCGCTGACGCCGTGGAAGCCCGCTCCTTGTTCGAAGGGCGGGGCGAGATTTGCGACATTGCGCACGACGAAGAGTTCGCCTGGGCCGACGTCGAAAATGGTGGCGGGGTCGACGCGGCTGTCTGCGCACGCCAGCACCATCGTTCGCGGCGCCTGGCCCGATTGCGCCAGCCGCCGGTGTAGTTCCTGCAGCTCCGGCCAGCGCCGTTCACGATACCTTCGGTAGCCTTCGATCAATTGGTCCATGCGCCGCCTTCAAGCGCGGCTGGATCGAAGACGCAAGGCTCAGCGGTTAATTCCAACGATGAGCCGGCCTCATTGCGGCAAACGCCAAGGCGGATGAGTGCGGTTGGCGCCGGCATTGAAGAGGCAAATGGAATTGCCTGCGGGGTCGCGTAGCCAGGCCTCGCGCCAGAGCCAAGTCTGCAGCTTCGGTTCATGCTCGAACCCAACGCCCGCCGCTTTGAGTCGCAGCGTTTCAGCGTCAACGTCAGCGCACTCAAAGTAGATCTGCGGGGCATTGGCCGTTGGAATTTCCCCCTCCGTCAGGTGAAGCGAAAACGTCGCTTCGCCGTCAGGTAGTTCGAAGCGCGCATAATGGGGGCTCTTGACGATGAGCTTCAGCCCCAGCAGCGCATAAAACGCAATCGAAGCGTCAAGATCGCGCGCGGCGGCGGTGATTTGGTTCAGGCGCATGCGTTGACCTTAGCAGCGTGTCCGAATTCAGCCAGCGTTGCATTTAGTACGACGCTAACAAATGGTCTTCGGAGTTAGCATCATGCCTTTTCGAATCACCGGCCTCGACCCTCAGCCATTCCTGCCGCTTTTTGCACGGGCCGACGCCGAATTGGCGGCTCGCTGCATCCAGCGCGTGCGCGTCGCCGAGAAGCCCGGCGCGCCTTGCCGGGTAACGCTCGACGACGCCGAAATTGGCGAGGAGATTCTGCTGCTGAGCTACAAGCACCAGCCCGCCGCGACCGCCTATCGTCAACAAGGGCCGATCTTTGTCCGTCAGTCAGCCGCGAGATTTGATGCGGACGGTACAATTCCGCCAGCGTTGGCGCGGCGGACGCTTTCTCTTCGCGGCTTTGACGCTGAAGGCGCTATGATCGAGGCGGACCTTGTCGATGGGATCTCGGCAAACGAGCTGATCGGGCAGATGTTCGCGGTCGAAAACGTCGCTTACATCCATGCCCATTATGCGCGGCGCGGCCGCTTCGCGGCCCGGATCGATCGTGCGTTATGACGCCAGCAGGGATGCGCCCAGAGCGCGCATGGCGTGAGCGGCGTTGACGTGCGGCGCCGCCGAACGCTGCGCCTTCGACACCACAAGCGCGCCCTCCATCGCGGTGACGAATGCAGACGCGAAGAGTTCGGAATTCTTCTTGTTCATGCCGGCGGCGACGGCCGCGAGTGCGATTTCGCGTTCCCAATCCGTCAGCGCGCCGCTGATGGCGCAGCATAGAGAGGGGTTGTCCTTGCTGGTCTCGGTGGCGATGGCCGCGAGCGGGCAGGAAGCCTGATAGCCGCGCTCCTTGGATTCTCTTGCGGTGGTCTTGAACACGATGTCGATAAAGCTCTCCAGGCTCACGCCGGATTCTCGCAGTGCTCGCAGTCGCTCCGTCACGCTTGCGCCGGCGCGCGCCAGCGCTTCGGCGCCGATCTCTTCCTTGCCGCCGGGAAAGTGAAAATAGAGCGAGCCGCGCGGCGCGCCTGCATGCGCCAGCAGGTCGGCGACGCCGACCCCCTCGTAGCCGCGTGCGCGAAATAGCTCGACCGCGGATTGGATCAGATCCTCGCGCGCCGATGTTGGTTTGGCCATGGAGCGACAAAATAGCACTTGTATGACGATCGGTCTAGTGATATCTAATAATAGACCGGTCGTCATATTGCGGGCGGTTAACCCGATCTCCCCGGAGGGTCATAACATGTTGAAATCATTGGCTGCAGCAGCAGCGCTTGCCATTCTTGTCGGCCTCCCTGGCCCCGCACTCGCCGACCCGGTCGCCGACCGCAACGGCGCGATTGCACTCTGCCGCACCGAAATCGCGGCGCGCGCTGGCGTGGATGCCGGAACCATTCGCCTCGATCAGGCGCGGTTGCGCGGTCGGCTTGTGCGCGTCGATCTCGATGTTTGGAGCAATGGCCGCCTACAGAACATTCGCTGCGACGTTGCCCGTGGCGGCCCGGCGCTGACCATCGCCTCCATCACGCCTGCCGTGCAAACCGCGGCGCGGTAGGTGCATTGCCCGCGCGGGCGCGGCCTCCCAGCGACGCTCGCGTCTCCTCCCAACGCCCTCGGCAACGAGGGCGTTTTTTTTCAAGCGAAATCGTTGGACCGGTTTGAGCGTGCGGATTTATCACTCGCGTCATGGCCGAGATCAAAACCCTCTTCGTCACCAAGCTCTATCGTGCAACGCTTGACGACGCGAAGGCGCTCAACGCGGATTTGCTTAAATCCTGCCGCGTCATCGCCGCTGAAGATGGCGCCGGCCGGCAGTGGAGCGCTGAGAAGGGCTATAAGGGTTACACGTCCTACGCTTCGCTCAACGATTTGCCGCGGCGCGACCCCGCGTTCGCCGCACTTAAGCTCGCAATCGAGAAACACGCCGCCGCGTTCGCAAAGGCGCTGCACCTCGATCTCGGCGGTCGCAAGCTCAAACTCGATTCCATTTGGATCAACGTGCTTGAATCCGGCGGCGTTCACACCGGCCACATCCACCCAAACAGCGTGCTTTCGGGCACGTATTACGTGGACACGCCTGCGGGCGCGTCTTCGCTGAAGCTTGAGGACCCTCGCCACCCCTTCATGATGGCTGCGCCCCCACGCGCGGAGGATGCTCCGGAGGCTGAGCGAACCTTTGTCTATGTGGCGCCTGCCGCTGGCGATGTGTTGATGTGGGAGAGTTACCTGCGCCACGAAGTGACGCCAAACAATTCGAAGAAGCCGCGTGTGAGCGTGAGCTTCAATTACGGGCGCTAGCGGGGGCCTTGGCGGGCGCTGCTGATCGCGCCGATAGGTCACTTTGCCGGAAATCTGTACTCCAAACCAAGGTTCGCATGCGACCCTGGCCAGTTCTTATCGGAAGGGGAGGCCTCTATGGCACGAGCATTTGCGCTGGCGCTAATTCTAGCAACGCTGCCTGTTTCCGCGTTGTCCCAGCAGCAACAAACCCCGCAACAGCCCGCTCCGGACGCGATGAACCGCCAGCAATTGCGCGAGGAAGTCACCCGTCTGCGGGCCATCGTGCAGGGTAGGGCGGTGCTACCGCGCAGGCCGGCTGGGTGCACGAGCGCGGAAGCGCGGGCCTTCGATTTCTGGCTGGGAGAGTGGGACGTCTCGCCCACGGGCTCGACGAGCGGCGTCACCATCGCGGAAAGTTCGATAACGCTGCACGACCAGGGCTGCGTCATCATGGAAAATTGGCGCCCGTTCGGCGGCGGCCACGGCCATTCGATCAATGGCTACGATGCCGGCGACGGCAAATGGCATCAGACCTGGATCGATGCCAACGGCCAGCGCACCGAGTTCGCCGGCGCCGTCGATGCTGAAGGCGTGCTGCGGTTCGACGTGTTGGGCCCCCCGCAGCAGGGCCAACCGCCCGGCGCGCGCCGCATGAACTTCCAGCGGCTCGATACCAATACCGTCCGCCAATGGGGCGACCTCGCGCCTGAGGGCGGGGGCGAACTGGTGGTGGAGTGGGACTTTACGTATCGCCGCCGCGCCGGAACGCGGTAGCGCTCCCTAACGCAGCGATTTTGAATTCGCCCAGAGCGTCATGCGTGACTCGGACGCGATCAAGAATGGACCGCCGGCGCCCTCGCCGGCATGCGCTGTCCTCTCCATGTTGGAGCGCGCGGCCTCCGGCCGCGCATGCGTCGCCGGAGGCGCCGCGCTCCCCGTTAC
>CXWL01042757.1_pt1 | contig 15115 bp, 15 predicted proteins | sample 590931 | NCBI WGS metagenome assembly CXWL01 (sample SAMEA3498368, study PRJEB10139) | groundwater metagenome | biome: water well; material: biofilm material | place: Germany | collected 2015-04-27 | reverse complement strand
GGCCTGCCGTGACGGATGAGGGACAGCGCTTGGCGCGGATCGGCTAGGTCTTCTCGACCAACGATCGCAGGCGCAGTGGCACCTCTGCCGGATCTATGCGTTCGCCGCGCACGGCTTTTTGCACGAGTGCTTCGAGCGAGAAGTCGCGGAGCACCACGGTTACGTTCTGCTGGCCCATGGTCGGCATCGTGATTTTCTCGCGGTATTGTTCCGGGCGGATCGCCTTCAGACGTGCGAGCAAGAGCGCGTCGGAGTATTTGCGTTTCTGGCCGCGTTCTTCGCCTTGATAGAAGACGGGTTCGTCGTAGCCGTCGCGGCCGCGGCGGTCGGCTTCTTCTTCCAGCAAGTCGCCAGCGATATCGAGCGCGTGTTTCCAGCGCTCGGCGAATGTCGCATCTTGCTTGCGCCAGTCGTAGACGCAGCTGCGCGCGTAGCCGGCCATCGCGCAGGCGGCGCGCACCGGATGACCGTTTTCGAGCGCAGCGAAGAATTTGGCATCGCCTTCCGGCGTGCGCGTGGTGGTCGCGGCCATGAGCTTGCTTTCGTCGGAACGATCTAACCGCCGTAAGGAACGAAAAACCCACCGCTCATCCGGCGGGATGGCGCGGGCGACGAGGCGAACCAGTTTTCGTTAGCGGCCTGCCCCAAGAGCGAGAGGCCGGCGCCAAATAGCGCGCCTTGCAGTGCGTTGCGTCCGCGGGCGCGCGCGTTCGCGGCGGCGATGTTGCTGTGCCACGCTTGCACCTCGCCGCCGTGCAACGTGGTCAAGTGATCGCGCTGCGCGCGTTCGGCGATCTTGGCCGCAACATCGACGGGCGAGCCTTGCGACAGATCGGCGTTGCCTTGGGCGATGCGCGCCAGGTGTTGGCCGAGGCGTTCGCGCCCCTCCTCCAGCGGACGCTGAGCATTTGCCGCCGCGGTTTGCCGCGCGAGGCGGCCTTGGGCTTGCGCGTACGCCGCTTCGGATTTCGCGGCAGCGTTCGCTTGCACACCCTCGGCGATTTTCATGCCGATCGAAGCGATGGCGAAGACGGTTTGGAGGCACATCGTGGACTTTCGTGAAGTCGTGGGCGGTTGGTTCGAGGATCGACATTCGGATTCCCAGCCCACTCATTCGGCGTGTCAGGACCGATTAGCCTAAAGTAGATGTTTTCGGTGGGCTTGAGGTTCGCGCAGTTGTGTGAAGTAATCGCGGTTCGAGATGGCACTTCTGCAAATCGGGAACTTGAATTTGGAAACACGAGGACACGGGTGCGCTCTCGGACGCGCGACTCACAAACCGTTCTTGTGTGCCCGTACCCAGAATTCGACAAATATTTTCGTTAGCGATCCGCGCCTAAGGGAGATTCGGGCGATGAACTGGTTGATCCTGCTTTGCGGCATCGCCGCCAATGCGTCGGCGAGCGCTCTATTGAAAATTGCGGTGACATCGCCGCGGAAATTCCCGTCACCCGACAATATTGGCGCCGCAATCACGAACTGGCCGCTTTGGTGCGGACTCAGTTGCTTTGGGATAGCGTTTCTATTCTACGCAGCCGCACTGAGCCGACTGCCGCTCAACGTCGCCTACCCGACGTTCATCGCCGGCACAGTCGGCACCGTGACCGCCTTCTCTTGGCTGTTGTTTAGAGAAACCTTTGATTGGACGACGATCGCGGGGATCGCCTTGATTTTGCTTGGCGTCTTGCTCTTGACGTCTCGGGCAGCATGAACGACAGAAAATGGTTTGGGTGCGGCATGGCTCAGCACTGAGCCGATAACATGCGTCGGGCGCGGTTCATATGGTATGGGCCGCAGAGCAGCTGGTTAACTGTGGTTCAAGCAATGAGTCGTATTAGAATTGGCATTGGCCTCATTTCAATGAGTTGCAGAGGTGAGGCGCCTCCATCTGCGCAGTCTCTTGACGGCGCAATGCTGCGCTGCCTTCGCTGACTGTCAGGTTCCAGTATGCGCCCAGCGTCATCCGACAAGCAACTCCGGAGCGAAGTACCGCTCGCCGTCGATCTCGACGGTACGCTGACACCGTCGGACACGTTGCATGAAGGATTCGCGCAGTGGATCAGGCACGACCCCTTTGGGATTCACGCGATCGCGAAAGCTCTGAGCGGCGGTCGCGCGGCGTTCAAACGGGAAGTCGCCAAGCGTAGTGAGTTCGATGCACAAACGCTGCCCTACAATACCGAGTTCCTTCTCTACCTTCGTGAGGCCAAACAGTCCGGGCGGCGAATTGGCTTGTTCACAGCCGCCGACCAATCCATTGCGGACGCGGTTGCCGAGCACCTTTCGCTGTTCGACGTTGCGCGGGGATCGGACGGCAGCACGAATCTTCGCGGGACCGCAAAGGTTCGCGCCATTCAAGAGTCTTTAGGGCCGGACTTCGCGTATGCTGGCAACGAGGCGCGCGACCAACCGGTCTTCGAGGAATCGCGCCAGGTGATCCTTGTCGGTGCCGTCCAGCGCCTGCGAACGGTCTTGAAGCCCGAGGCCGCGGTGGAAGCCGAGTTTCCCGTTCGATCTGCCAGTTTCAGAGATTGGATCGGGGCGCTGCGGCTCAAGCACTGGCCAAAAAACATACTCGTGTTCGTGGGCCCCGTGCTTGGCGGCCAGCTTGCGCTCGCAGTTGCCCTGCAGGCACTGTTGCTGTTCGTGCTTCTGAGCGTGCTGGCATCTGCGACCTATCTGATCAACGACATCTTCGACATCAACGCAGATCGCCAGCATCCCACAAAGCGGCATCGAGCGCTCGCCGCCGGCAAGATTCCGGTGGCACACGCCGTCGCCGTCGCGGGGGCAATGATTGTGCTCGCGTTTGCGGCCGCGTTGTTGCTGCCACCGCCGTGCGTTATTGCGCTGCTGGCCTATCTCGGGCTGACCCTCGCGTATTCCTTTTTGCTGAAGAGTCAGCCGATCGTGGATGTCGTGCTTCTGGCGGGATTGTTTACCTTGCGCGTGCTGGCGGGCAGTTGGTTGGTACCGGCGCCGACATCGCCGTGGTTGCTGACGTTCGCCATGATGTTCTTCCTCGGCTTGGCGATGATCAAACGCTATGCCGAACTCAATCGCACCGTCGGAGAGGGTGGTTCCGGCGTTCAGTCGAGGGGCTACACGGCGCGCGACTTGCCCCTGCTTCTTTCGGCCGGTGTGGCCTCCGGCTTCGTCGCGATCAGCGTTTTGGTCATCTACTTGATCAACGAACACTACCCGCGCGCAATCTACACGAGGCCCGAGTTTTTGTGGGCACTTACACCGGTCATTCTGTTGTGGACGCTTCGAATGTGGCACCTGACCGTGCACGGTCGCATGGACGAAGATCCAGTTGCGTTCGCGCTCAAGGACCGGTTCTCGCTGGTTTCAGGCGTTGTCGTTGGGGTCATTCTGTTGTTGGCGTGGACATGACCACCGCGACCCTGCGAAGCGACTACAAATCGTGGGGTGGAACGCTCGCCGCACAACACTTCATCGAATGGCCGGCGACGGTCGGCGACGTTTCGCGAATTTTCTCGTCCGTTCCGGGTTTAGTGTTGCCTTTCGGATGCGGGCGGTCGTACGGCGACGTCGCGCTAAACCCGGGCGGCACCTTACTTGACTGCAAGGGACTTGATCGGTTTGTCGCGTTTGATGCCGGAAACGGCGTTCTGGTCTGCGAGGCGGGTGTGCAACTCGCGAGTGTCCTCCAAAACGTCTGTCGCTTGGAGGCCTCGGCGGCCTGGTTCTTGCCCGTTTCGCCCGGAACCAGATACGTGACACTCGGCGGCGCTGTCGCAAACGACGTGCACGGCAAGAACCATCATGGCTTCGGAACGATAGGACGTCACGTCTTGTGGCTCGACCTAGTGCGCAGCGACGGCACGCTTGTGCGGTGCTCGCCGCGCGAGAATGAGGGTCTCTTCGCTGCCACCATAGGCGGGTTGGGCCTTACCGGGGTGATCGTGCGTGCAGCTCTGCAGCTCCGTCGCGTCGCCGGGCTGTCGGTGGAGCGCGAGGATGTTCAGTTTTCCTCACTCGATGAGTTCTTTGAACTTGCGCACACGTCCGAAAACGGCTGGGAGTACACAGCGGCATGGCTCGATTGCGCGGCGAGCGCGCGTTCTCGTGGACGCGGCATCTTCACCCGGGCTAGGCACATGCCCGGCGATAAGCGGGATGACGTCGCGCGCGGCCCGCGCCTTTCATTTCCCGCGTTGCCGCCGATCTCGTTGATCAATGAGGCCAGCGTGAAGCTGTTCAACGCAGTTTATTGGCGACAGCTGGGCAAGAAGGCACGAAAGGAAGCCGCCAGCCTGGCGTCCATCTTGTATCCGTTGGACGGTATCGCAAATTGGAACCGCGTTTACGGGCCTAAAGGATTCTTTCAGTTCCAATGCGCGCTTCCGACCGACGCGGCGCGGGCGGCGCTTGATGAGATCCTGTGCGAGATCGCGGTCTCCGGCCAGGCATCGATGCTCAGCGTGCTGAAGACCTTCGGTACGCTCTCGTCGCCGGGGCTGTTGTCATTTCCGCGCCCCGGTGCGACACTTGCTCTTGATTTTCCCAACCGCGATCATAAGACCCGCGCGTTGTTTGCGCGGTTGGAGCAAATTGTCTCTGCCGCGCGGGGTGCCCTGTATCCGGCAAAGGACGGCCTGATGTCGCCTCAGACTTTTCGAACGAGCTTCCCCAAAGCAGATGCGTTCAGGCCGTACATAGACCCCAAATTCTCCTCCGCGTTTGCCCGACGCGTGGGACTGATACCTGTCGGCTGATGCTGTCACAGGATCGAATTGGCATATTTGGCGCAACGTCCGATATCGCGACGGCGGTCGCGCGACGCTACGCGCAAGCGGGCGCGCAACTCGTGTTGGTCGCCCGCGACGCCGAGGTGTTGAAAGCGCTCGCCGCCGACCTCCAGGTGAGAGGTGCGCGGCGTGTCGTGACGATCGAGAGCGATCTGTTGGAGGCCGCACGGCTAGATCGTGTGGTCGATGAAGCTTGGAATGGTCTTGGCGGATTGGACGTTGCGCTTATTGCGATCGGCGCGCTCCCGGATCAACCGCGCGTATCGGTCGATGCCGTATCCAGCGAGACCGCGTTGCGCATCAACTTCGTGAGCCCCTCGATCTTGGCCGAACTGCTGGTGCTGCGTTTCGATGAGACAAAGAAAGGGACGCTGGCGGTGATCACATCTGTCGCCGGCGATCGTGGCAGAAAAAGCAACTACATCTATGGTGCGGCGAAGGGCGGGTTGCAGCGGCTCCTTCAGGGCATGCGTCACCGGTTTGCCCAGAGCAACGTGAGGATTGTCGACGTGCGGCCAGGCTTCGTGGACACGAAAATGACCCATCATATCCCTGCAAAGGGCCTGCTGTGGGCTAGTGCCGATGACGTCGCGCACGACGTTCACCGCGCGATACAGCGCGGCTCCGCCGTCGTCTATACGCCATGGTATTGGCGCCCTATCATGCTGCTCATCCGCAGCATTCCAAATTTCATCTTTCATAGAACATCCCTCTGAGCGTCATGACTGCTGGGCGTCGTAAGATCGTCATCACCGGTGCGGCTGGGCTGGTTGGCCAGAATCTCATTCCACGCCTCAAAGCGACTGGCGAAGCGGAGATCGTTGCGATCGACAAGCATCCCGCCAATGTGGCGACATTACGCCGGCTTCAGCCCGACATCACGGTCTTGGAGTGCGATCTGGCTTTAGATGGGCCGTGGCGACCGGCTATGGCGGGCACCGATGTAGTCGTGATCGGCCACGCGCAGATCGGCGGAACCGATGCGAATGAGTTTGTGCGCAACAATCAGATTGCGACCAGTTTGATCATCGAGTCGCTGCAAAAGAGCGCGCCGCAGTGTCATGTCGTACACATAAGTTCCTCGGTCGTGAACTCGAAGGTGACCGACTGGTACACCGAGAGTAAGACCGCTCAGGAGCGGTTGGTCGCCAACTCAGGACTCGCGTATACAACTTTGCGCCCAACGCTCATGTTTGGCTGGTTCGACCGGAAGCATCTCGGCTGGCTTGCCCGCTTCATGCAGCGCTCCCCCGTCTTTCCGATTCCCGGCTATGGACGTTTTCTACGCCAGCCTCTTTATGCGGGTGACTTCTGCGGCATCGTAGCAGAGTGCGTACGCCGTCCACCCGCGAACGCGGCCTACGATATTTCCGGCTTGGAGAAGATCGACTACATCGACCTGATCAAGGCCGTCCGAGAGGCCGTCGGCGCACGCACCCTGATCATAAAAACTCCCTACTTGATCTTTTGGGTATTGCTGAAGACGTATGCTTTTCTTGATCGAGATCCTCCGTTCACGACCAAACAGTTGGAAGCGTTAGTGACGCCCGAAGTCTTCGACACTACGGATTGGCCCCGCATCTTCGGCATTCCTCCCACCCCGCTCAAAGATGCGCTTCGGGAGACCTTTGCGCATCCCGTCTACTCAAAGATCGAATTGGAGTTCTAGCGTGTCGAAGGTGGTTGTGCTGGGCGCGGGAATCATGGGGCTTGCAGCCGCCCATCGGGCGCTGACGCTCGGCCACGAAGTCACGCTTCTGGAAGCTGCTAGCGAGCCGGGTGGGATGGCCGCTCACTTCGACTTCGATGGTCTTTCAATCGAACGATTCTATCACTTCGTCTGCAAGTCCGACACACCGACCTTCGATCTCCTCGCCGAGCTCGGTATGGACGACGCGATGCGTTGGCGGTCCACGTCCATGGGTTACTTCGTCGAAGGCGCACTGCATAAGTGGGGTGACCCCTTTGCCCTGTTGAGATTTCCCCACCTCAATCTGGTAGACAAATTTCGGTATGGCCTCTTGATGTTCATCTCGACGCGGCGAGACGCTTGGCCGGCGCTTGAGGATGTGAACACGCGTGCCTGGATCGAAGCGTGGTGCGGCAAGACGGTCTACGCGAAGCTCTGGAAGCGTCTTCTGGATCTCAAATTCCACGAGTATGCGGACGACATCTCGGCGCAATGGACTTGGGCGCGCATCCGGCGCGTCGGGCGCTCGCGAAAATCGCTCCTGCAAGAGGAGCTCGGTTATATCGAGGGTGGGTCGCAGACCCTTGTCGATGCGCTCACCACGTCGATCACGAAGAGCGGCGGCGCCGTCAAGCTGAGGGAGCCCGCGGCCCGCGTGCTTATCAGTGACGGCAAGGTCATCGGAGTGAGAACGCCGAATGGCGACTATCCCGCCGATGCGGTCGTTTCTACGGTGCCGACGCCACTCCTCGGATCGCTCCTGGCGGAGGCGCCCGATGGTCTTCGCACGCGCTACGAAGCGATACAGAACATCGGCGTCGTATGCGTGGTCTTGAAGCTCCGGCGCTCGGTGACACCGCACTTCTGGGTGAACATCGTCGACCCGGCGCTCCCGATCCTGGGCATTATCGAGTTCACCAATCTGAGGCAGGCGCCCACTGGCGAGACGGTCGTCTATGTTCCCTATTATATGCCGCTGCAGAACCCGGCATGGCGGCGCACCAACGATGACTTCGTCGATGAGGTACTTGAGGCTATCCGCGCGATCAATCCGGCCGTCCAACGTGGCGACGTGATTGCGACCTATGTCGGCCGGCTCAAGCACGCGCAACCTGTTTGCCCTCCGGGGTTCAAGGCACTGCTTCCTCCGGTGCAAACCGAGGTGTGCGGTTTGCAGATTGCCGATACTTGTTTCTACTATCCGGAGGATCGCGGCGTCGCGGAGAGCATCCGATTGGGACGCGATATGGCGGCGCACCTGAGCGCGTGACCGGAACACGCGAGTTCATCGCCGTTGTCGACGTTCAGCTTCGTGTTGCGCAGAGTTTTAACCTTCGCAGCGGCGTCGAGCCCCCATCGATGCTAGGGGGCCAGCGCGCCTGCTGGACGGGGGAGTGTCACTTCTCTAAACATCGTCACACAAGAGCCGTGTTTTCGGCGACAACAAAGTGCGGGACATGCAAGCGATCGAACGACTCCGAACGTGGAACACGCTTGAACTCGGTATAGGTGCGGCGGGTTTGCTTGCCTTGTGCTTTGTNNGTGCTTTGCGGTGTTCTTTTTCGTCCTGACCGGGAGCACGCCCGCCATTGAGGACCAAGCATTTCGTCAGACACAGACGGCGATCAGCATCGATTACATGCTAAAGGAAGGGTCGATCGTTGAGTATCAAACACCGGTTCTTGGAAGACCCTGGTCGGTCCCATTCGAAGCACCGCTCTATCAAATGATCGTCGCATCCGTGGTTGCCGTCACGGGGGCGAGCATCGACTCCGCAGGCCGCGCGGTAAGCTTCGTCTTCTTCTTGGGTACCCTGTTCTTTTGCACGCTAACCCTAAGATTGTTGTTCCCGGCAGATAGGGCGGTTTCCCTGATCTTTGTTCTCTTGATGCTTACGTCCCCGATCTATCTCTACATGGGTCGTGTCGTTCTCATCGAGACGACCGCTCTGTTCTTCGCCGCAGCGTGGCTCTACTACGCGACCCGCGCGCTGCTGGAGGAGCGTCTTTGGCTCGCCGCGGTCGCGGCGCCGTTTTGCATCCTTGCAGCGTTGACGAAGGCGACGACTTGGCCTGCGTTTGTTGTGGCATTCGGCGCCATTTGGCTGCACCGGGCGATCAATCGGCGAACGCTTGACGTGCGCCTTGCGGCCGCCGTCGGCATGGGGGTTCTGTTGGCGTTTGTCGCGACGATCGCTTGGACGAGCTTTGCCGATGGAATCAAGGTGGCGGGTTCAATCACGAAATACGAGACGTCGGCCGCTCTAAGCCGATGGAACTTCGGAACGTGGGCTGATCGCTTCGGCGCGCGTTTCTGGCGCGACCTCTTGCCAACGAGAATGCTGCCGGACGTGCTGGGCTACGCATGGCTGCTGCCGTTCATCACGGGCACCCATCTAGCGCTCCGCGGCCGCTACTTTGCCGCCGCCTGGTGGTGCAGTTTCCTCTTTCTGTTGCCGCTTCTAATTTTCACAAACCTACACTTGGTTCATGATTATTATCAGACCTCCAACGGCCTTTTCTTGATCGCTTTTGCAGCGATTGGTCTGGGCGGCCTCATCGTTCAGGGACACCCGCGCGTGGCGGCACTGCTTTGCGTCGTGCTGATTGTTGGGCAGATGGCACAGTTTGCGACGCGGCAGTATCGGCTCGCGACACGCGACGTTAGCGGTGAGCCAGTCCAACTGGCGGCATATTTCGTCAAGGAACACCATACCCCGGGGACGGCGCTGATCGTGTTCGGCGTGGATTGGAACCCACAGGTGCACTACTACTCGGGCATGAAGGGGCTGGCCGTGCCTGTTTGGGTTCCCAAGGACACGCTCGAATCGGTAATCAAAGATCCAACTGAGCTGCTTGGTATGCCTGTGGGCGCAGTGGTTGCATGTATCCCGCTCTTCCCAGAAGACCGTGGCGACTTGAAGGTCCTCACAGACCAGTTCCTTGCGCAGACGGCTTCGATCGCCAAGAGAACCCAGCAGTTCGGTCGCTGTACGGCCTACGTGCTCTAACCTCGTCGATCAGGTGACATTCGCCCGGATGAGATGCACGGCAAAGATGGTCCTTGCTCAATAGGGTAACGATATGGACTCACGTTCGGCGGCTTTGCAGCAAGAGTATCAACAGCGGTTTCAAGGGGCCGATCTGTATCGGGATGCCGTCTGGAAAATACTCTGCGACGACTTCTTTTCGAGGTACGTCGCGCCGGACAGCGTGCTGCTCGATCTGGGCGCCGGGTGGGGCGAGTTCTCTCGGAACATCAGGGCTGGCAAGAAGTACGCCATGGACTTGAACCCAGACTGCAGGACTCGAGTCGCCGGCCATTCGACCTTTCTGCACCAGGACTGCTCAACGCCTTGGCCCTTGGATGACGGCGCGCTCGATGTCGTCTTCACAAGCAACTTCCTTGAACATCTGCCAAGTAAGGATCTCGTGGACAAAGCGCTTCGCGAGGCATTCAGGTGTCTGAAGCGTGGCGGTAAGATCATTTGCCTAGGGCCGAACATCAAGTTCGTGCCGGGTTCGTACTGGGACTACTGGGACCACTTCATTCCGATCACCGAAGCGTCGATGTCGGAGACGCTTTCGCTCAAGGGCTTCCGGATCACGCGGAAGATCGACCGATTTCTCCCCTATACGATGTCGGGAGGCAGGAATCCTCCGCTTGTTGCGGTCAGACTGTATCTCAAGCTTGCCTTCGCCTGGCGGTTCTTCGGAAAGCAGTTCCTTGTGATCGCGGAGAAGCCTTAGGTGCCGATCAAGCAGTTCAGCTCCTTCGTCGTCAGCGGCGCCATTGCGGCCGCCTTGAACTGGGGATCGCGTTTTCTCTTTTCGGAGTTTGTCGAATTCGAGGTTGCCGTCGTTCTCGCGTTTATCGTCGGATTACTCTCCGGCTTCATTCTGATGCGGGTATTTGTTTTCGACGGCACAGGGAAGCCTATCGTCCCTCAGGCCCGCCGGTATGTTGCTGTCAATCTGCTGGCTTTGCTTCAAACGGTCGTGATCAGTTTGCTTCTGGCCCGTTGGTTGCTGCCGTCGCTTGGAATAGTCGAGCAAGCCGAGGCATTGGCCCATCTGGTTGGGGTGCTTGTACCGGTGGTCACGAGTTACTTCGGTCACAAGCTTCTGACCTTTCGATGAGCCACACGGACAGCTAGCTCTGGCGCCTCGCTTACGTCATCTGCGGCATTACCGCGAGAATGTCCAGCGGCAGCGGTTCGTCCTGCACGATCGTCACCTGCCCCTCAGTGTCGTAGTCGCTGGCCAGCGCCACATCAAAGTCGCCTGAGCGCAGCGGAGGTGACGCGTCCGTCGGGTCGCTTGCGTCGCGGCGGATGAGGTCTTCCATTGTTGTTTCTGTCGTGCCGGCTTTGGCGCCCATGCTGTTGAGGACGCGGACCGTGACGCTGGCGATGCGTTTGGGTTTGCCTTGGGCGGTGCCGATCGCGCTGCCTTCGAGGCGGAGGGTTTTCAGGCGTGAGGTGTAGGCGAGGCCGACGCGTGCCGTTGTGGCGGGAGCTTCCAACGTTATCGCGCCGCCCGTCACCGTGCGATCGGGATGGAGCGCGCCGTTCGCGATGATCTTCACCGTGCGGCCTTCGAGATGGCCCAAACCCGAAAACACACTTGCCCCTGCGCCGTCATAGGTGAGCGCCGCGTCGAGATAAGGCATCGCCGTCTTGTCGTTTGCGTTTGCGGGTTCGAACGGTTGGTCCATGAACTCCACGTGGCGCACGGTCCCACCGTTCACGTCGCGCCGCGTCACCAGCCACAGTTCGTCCGCCGCGGCGCCGGGGGCCGGGATGACGGCGATGCTTTCGACGGCGCCGTCGCGCGGGTGTCTGGCCCAGGCGTAGACTTGCTCCTCCCGCCGGTAGGTCAGGCTCAACAACGCGCCGTCGCTGCGCACGGCCCAGAGCGTGTTCAGCGGGGCGCGGGCCCAGGCCAACGCTGCGATCGTTGCGTTCGCGGTGGTCAAGTGTTCGGCGAGTTGCAGCAGATCCACCGGCACGTACGCGTCGGCGTCCACGCTGTAGAGCAGCGCCAACACCTTGCGCCCCGCACGGTTGACGAACAGCGTTTCGGAGCCGAGGCGCGCGGGTTCCACCGCGGCCGCGCCTTCGCCCGATTGCGGCACGAAGCGCACGGACGACGGCGTCAGCGGATCGCCCAAGGCGCCGGCACCGGCCGCGAACTCCTGCCCCATCGTGCCCACGATCAACGCGGCGCCGGACGCAAGCCAGCGGATCGCGTTCACTTGGGCGCTGGCGATGCCATAGGTGAACGCGTCGTCGTCGCGCGTGCCCGCCTCCATCCGTTCGTAATCGCCCGACGCGCTCGCCCAAATCGTTTGCGGGCGCGTGGGCGTGTTCGCCCAGATGAGGCGCTGTTCGTGGAACGACACCGCCGCGGGCCAGCCGCGCACGGACGACCACGCGCCCTCCGCCCATTTCGACGTGGCGGCACCCACCGCCGTGTGCGGCAGTTTCTTCATCACCGTTCCCGTGGCCGAGGTGGGGCCCAGATAGCCCGTGATGCGCACGACGCCTGAACCCTTGTGCTGAAACTCCCAGCGCACGTTCTTCGTGCCGATACCGTCATACCCCGCGCCTTCGTCATGCGTGGGCGGCACCGTGCCCGTCTTGTTCGACGAGCCTATCGTCAACGCCTTGTAGTAGTTGCCGTTGTAGCGGCAATACGAATTCACCGCCGGCGCCGTGACGTCGGACTCCCACGGGGACACCGCCGCCAGATCCGGCATCTGCAGCCACCAAAGCGCGCCGACGTGGCCGGGCTCGAACAGCGGCGCCGACGAGGTGAGCGTGATCGTGCCGGTTTCGCCGGAGGCCGCGATCGTTTTGCTCACGTCGGTGTTGCGTTCCAGGAACGGGCCGTCGGCCGGTTGATAGGTCGAGAGCGTCCACGCGGTGTGGCCGGTGCGGGCGAGTTTGCGCGGGGCGTGGGCCGCATGGGCGATGTAGAGAACGTCCGCCGATTGGGCGAACGCCAAGGTCGCGATGTGGCTTTCAGCATAGGGCGTGGCGATTTCGTAGGGCGTGCCCGGTTCCACCTCCACCTGACCGTGGTCTTTCCAGACGCGCAGGTAGGCGTCCCCGAATTCCAGCACGTAGGCCTGAACGCTGGAGAATTGGAACGGCACCAGGCGGCACAGCTTTGAGGCGAATTTCGCGGCGCCGGCAAAGCGCGTGCCCGGGCGGCGGATGAGCCCGCCCTCCGGCCGCACGATGAAGTTTTCGATCGCGGCGGCGGCGGTGTGATACTTGGCGAGATCCACGCGGGCGCCGAGCCGCGGCGAGATTTCGCCACCGGCGAAGGTGGGTTGGAGGTGGGTGATACTCACTTTGTGCTATTCACCCATTTCGTTCTTGCATCACGGGGCCACAACCCAACGAGGAAACCGTGACTAAACTCACTATCCAACGGCCAAGTGTTGCATCGCTCCTGTTGCAACTTCAGTTCAAAGGTACGCCGCTTGCGACCGCAACTGGCTTCGTTGCTCTGTCCGCAAAGGGCCAACCGATGCTGATGACTAATCGCCACAATGTGACTGGGCGACACCACATCACAGGAACTTGTCTGCATTCCGGAGGAGGCGTTCCGGACCAGGTTGTCATTTCACACAACGTAAAGAACAAGCTTGCTCACTGGATTGACGTAACTGAAGACCTGTTGGACAGCCAAGGCAATCCACGTTGGCTTGAGCATCCAAAGCTCGGTGCTAAAGCTGACTTTGTCGCGCTACCGCTCGCAACGCGCCAGGACATTGAACTTTATCCATACAATCCGAGTGCGCCCGGAGCCGACATACAAGTCGGACCAGCGGAGGCCGTTAGCATCGTTGGCTTTCCTTTCGGTAAGACGGGCGGCGGAAGGCTCGGTATTTGGGTTACCGGCTTTGTTGCCTCGGAGCCTGCAGTCGATTTCGAGGGTTCGCCGACGTTCCTAGTTGATAGTCGGACGCGCCAAGGGCAATCGGGATCGCCAGTGATAGCGTTCCGTACTGGCTCTTACACGACCGGCAGCAGCCTCAACCTGACGACTGGGTCGTCAGAAAGGTTCTTGGGGATGTACAGCGGAAGACTCAACGCCGAGTCTGACCTCGGTGTAGTCTGGAAGGTGAATGCGCTAGCCGAGTTACTTGCGGCGCACTGACTTTCGGCGCGCCAAGTTCATCGGTAGTAGATTTCGGCGCTATCGCCGACAAGGTCGAGCGAACCGAATAGGTTTTCTGCGACACTTTTTGCTCGCGCGATCACATCGTCGTAGGTGAGTATCTGCAATCGGGGAACCTGCTCTTGAATCGCATGCATCTTTTCGCGATTCTCGAGTGAAAGATCAGAGGAACGACCAATCACAATCATCGAGCGTGGGTTTGCAGTGATCCCTCGCAGCCCCATCTCGTTACGCATGCTTTCAAGATTGTTCGCAAGGTGAATCCGCCAGTCGACAATTTGATTATGCGCGTGTGTCAACTCCTGACGTTGTTGACCGTCCCTTCGAAACAAGCCCCGTAACGGACTCTCAATTTCTACCAGACAGTAGTCACCGTCTGGTTCACGCAAGACAAAGTCCGATATGTGTTTGCCAAACGGCAATTTTGACCAATGTGTGATGCAGGTTGGACTAAGTAGGTGTGCATGCGCTTTCAGAAACTGATGCGCTGGTTCCTCAGGCCCCTCCAGCAGCGAAGTGAACTCTCCCAATAGTTCGCGAAAGGCTCGTCTCGCGGCTACATTAGGGTCAATCTCAGCGAACTTGGCGTTCTCAAGTTGCTTACGCGCGACCGCCGCCAACAGGTCGGTTTCTGCCCAGAGCGGTGCGTTTTCGGGTTTCCAATAATCTTGGTCGAACGTCGGGTATACTTCGATTGCACGCCATCCCGTTGGCAAAACTACAGGGGCGCGTACAAGGAACTGCTGCGGTCGCTTTGTAACTGCCCGAGGCTCGCCCTCCGGCGCAAACTCGCATTCTAGAGCAAGTGTGAGCTCGTTTGAGAGTGAGATGAGGCAAGGGGGCTTGTGTGGAGGCGGCGGCAAGGATCCGCGTGCGGCAAGAGTTGGACTTGCACGGATTGTGGGATGAACCTCAAGGAGGGTACGGCGCGTGCCAGTTGCCGGCTCGACCGCCTCAAGCTGGATCGATGGCCCCATTTTGTCGGGTACAAAACTGACGGGATCGTTGGGAAAACGGACCACATTGTCCGTCAGTTGAGGTCCTAGCTTCTCAAGAGTTTCTCCAATCGCCGCCGCGTAAACGGTGGGTTTTTCCTCGTTGCAGGGGTCGAACCGAACCAACACCCCGTCTTTGCAGCAAAATATCCAGATGTTCATCGGATCGCGCAGATGCGCGGGCGCGTACGCTTTTAGTGCTGCGTATTTGCCATTCAACAAACCACGAACCGCATCTCGATAGGCCTTCATGCAAGTGCCGACACTTCGAGCTNNCCTGTCGGGTCGGCGATTTTAGTCAGGTCGTCGGTCTCTTCAAGAATACGAATAGCTTCGCCCGACTTTATGTTTAGCAGCGCTTGGAAGGGTGGCTTCCGGGTGCCAGAATCGTCGTGAGCCGATGACATGGACCTTCTCCCGTAGTACGCGCAGCATCATACCTATTCTGCGTCGATCTACGCC
>CXWL01022724.1_pt1 | contig 15121 bp, 20 predicted proteins | sample 590931 | NCBI WGS metagenome assembly CXWL01 (sample SAMEA3498368, study PRJEB10139) | groundwater metagenome | biome: water well; material: biofilm material | place: Germany | collected 2015-04-27 | reverse complement strand
GGGTAGAGCGCATACAGCTTCTCCAGCACGGGTTGAGCGCTTTGTGACCGCGTGGCCTGGTTGGTGGGCGCAGTGCTGGATGTCGGTGTGTCGGCGGGTACGGTGGCTTCAGTGGTGGTCACGGTCATGGCATCAAATGAGGAATCAGGTTCCGATTGTCAACCAAGCGCGGTAGTGACCCCCTTCAAGCACATCGGCTGCATGCGACAAGTGCAAATGGTTTGAATGTCGAAGTCAAACAACTCGAACTTGTTTGAGTGGTTGATGGCTAGACTGTGGCCCATGTCTGTTGTCTTGCCCCACTCGCATCGTTACACCATGACGGCCATCACCCTGCATTGGCTATCGGCCCTTGCCATCGCGGGCATGTTGGGTTTGGGGTGGTTCATGACAGACTTGCCGCTTTCGCCACTGCGTTTGAAGTTGTACAACTGGCACAAGTGGGCCGGTGTGTTGGTGCTTGGCTTGTCATTGGTGCGTTTGTCGTGGCGCTGGACGCATCGTCCGCCGGAACTGCCGCGCCAAATCGTCGACCAGTCCCCCGCTTGGCAACTGCGCTTGGCAGACGCCACCCACCTGGCGCTCTACGGGTTGTTGCTGGCAGTCCCGCTTATAGGCTGGGCCTACAGCTCGGCGGCCGGTTTCCCGGTCGTGTTGTTTGGCGTCTTGCCCTTGCCCGACCTGCTTCCCAAGGACCAGGCCTGGGCCGAGCTGATCAAGCCCTTGCATGCCGTGGGTGCCTACTCCTTGTGCGCCTTGGCCGTGCTGCACCTGGGGGCGGCCTTGAAGCACCAGTTCGTTGACCGGGACGGATTGCTGCTGCGGATGTGGCCAGCTCGAACCATGGCGCGCGCCGAGACAGATCCCCAGCCATGATCCACTCTCCAATTGAAAACCGCATGAAATTGTCGAACCTGGTCAGCGTCGTGGGCCTGGCCCTACTCTCCAGTACCGCCATGGCGCAGCAAAAGCTGTTGCCGGCGCAGAGCGAGATCGCGTTTGTCGCCAAACAGATGGGCGTGCCGGTGGAAGGGCGTTTCCGCAAGTTCGACGCGCAGATCAGTTTTGACCCGGTCAAGCCCGAGAGCGGCAAGATGGCCTTCACGGTTGATCTGGGCAGTGCGTCGCTGGGTGTGCCGGAAGTGGATGTGGAACTGCCCAAGGCGGTCTGGTTCAACGTGGCCAAGTTTGCGCAGGCCAGCTTCGCGTCGACCACGGTTCGGCGCGTCGGCCCAGGCAAGATCGAGGTGCAGGGCTCCTTGTCGATCAAGGGCACCGCACAGACCGTGCTGGTACCCGTGCAACTGAGTCAAGCCGGAGCGGTTACCACGGCGACAGGCAGTTTTGCCCTCAAGCGCCTGGCCTTTCGAATTGGCGACAACGAGTGGGCCGACACCTCGATGGTGGCTGACGATGTCCTGGTGCGCTTCAAGCTCGCGCTCAGCGGGGTCGCCAAGCTTTAGTCCCTGACCGATCCACCCGCTACCTGCTCGATCCTTTCATTGTTGACTCACTTACCGGAGACTTTCATGCGATTCCTTACCCCCACCTTGATCACCCTGTCGATCTCGATGACCGCGATCAGCCCCGCCATGGCTGGTAACTACGCGGTTGATCCGACGCACACCAATGCCATGTTCGAGGCTAACCACTACGGCACGTCGACCAACCGGGGTCGTTTTGGCAAAGTCGAAGGATCAGTGCAATTTGACCGCCAGGCCAAGACCGGCGCGGTCAACGTCAGCATCGATGTGGCGGGTTTGAGTACCGGAACGGCGGCGTTGGACAAGCATTTACAGAGTGCGGATTTCTTCAATGTCGCGGCGCATCCGGTGGTCAAATTCACTGGCGACAAGCTGAGCTTCAACGCTGACAAGGTCACCGAAGTCGCGGGTATGCTGACCATGTTGGGCCAGACCATGCCGGTGACCCTGAAAGCCAATCAGTTCAACTGCTACATCAACCCCATGCTCAAGCGTGAAGTGTGCGGCGGCGACTTCGAGGCGACCATTGATCGCACGCTGTGGGGCATGGATTACGGGGTGAAATTTGGCATGAGCAAATCGGTCCGTATCGTGATTCAGGTGGAAGCCATCGCCCAGTAAGGCATGCCTTGGGGTCCCCCGCGGGGCCCGGATCGGGCTGGTCTTGGTTGGCGCGTCGGCTTGTCGGGCGCAGGCGTGTAGAGTGCAACCCCATGAGACTAGCTTTTCGAATTCTGATGGTGGTGGTGATCGCGGTGGCGGTCTTCCTGGTGGCGGGCCTGATTGCTGTTTGGGCCCCTGACCGGCCGGTGGAGCGGCTCACGCCGCGCTGGGCCACGCCGCCGTCCCAGTTCGTGCAGGTGGGGGCCACGCGCGTGCACCTGCGCGATGAAGGTCCACGCAATGACCCGGCGCCCATCGTCCTGTTGCATGGCACCTCCGCCAGCTTGCACACCTGGGAGGGCTGGGCCGAGGCCTTGCGCGGTCAACGCCGCGTCATCCGGTTTGATCTGGCTGGCTTTGGGTTGACTGGTCCGAACAGTCAGAACAACTACTCGATTGAAACCTATGTGAGCTTCGTCACGGCGGTGCTCGACAAGCTGGGCGTGCAGCGCTTTGTACTGGTGGGCAACTCCCTGGGTGGCCAGATCGCCCTGGCAACCGCCCACGCCCTGCCACAACGGGTCGACAAGCTGGTGCTGGTGGATTCCGCCGGATACGCGTTCACGCCCGAGTCGATTCCGCTGGGGTTTCGAATTGCGCGGGTGCCGGGCTTGCGCGGCTTGGTTGAGGTCGTGTTACCGCGTGGTGTGGTGCAGGACAGCGTGCGCAACGTGTACGGTGACCCGACCAAAGTCACACCCGAACTGGTGGACCGGTACTATGAGTTGACCTTGCGTGCCGGCAATCGACGCGCTTTGACCAAACGCTTTCAGCAAATGCTGGTCAGCAACAGCGAGCACATCAAGAGTCTGAAGTTGCCAACTCTGATCCTGTGGGGCGGCAAGGATCGGCTGATTCCACCCGACAATGGCCGGCAGTTTGCCCGCGATATCCTGGGCGCGCGTCTGGTGGTATTCGATGACTTGGGTCACGTGCCACAGGAGGAGGATCCTGAGCGTACAGTGGCGGAGTTGAAGCGATTCCTCGGCATGACGGGCCCGGACACCTGATTTTCCGATCAAATCATTCGTTTGATGAGGTTTTGTAAGCGGTTGAAGCTACCAAAAGCATAGCAAGGTGATTCCATGGCCGACAAGAAACCGTTTGAGATCGCGCGCGAAACCCTCAAACAGCTGACCACGCGCAAGCTGGCCCCCACGCCGGCCAACTACCAGTCGGTTTACAGCGAGGTGGCCGGGGTACCCACCTTGCCGGCGTTTCCGGCCGATCACCTTCGCGAGATTGCCCAGGCCTTGCCCGCCAAGACGCCGGGACAACAACGCCATCGTGCCTTGCTGGAGTCCGCCGTCGGGCAGATGAACTGGGACGGTGTCAAGAGTGCCTTGCTGGCCTATGCGGGGTTCACGCCAGCGGCCGTGGCATCGGAACCTGGCGCTACGCCATCCGTGGCGGTCGTTCCGAGCGGGCTGAGTCCAACCGTGCCGGCGGCCGGGCCGGTGGCGTCGGCGCCCGCCTTGACCGCCGAGTTCTTTGAGCAGATTGCGCGCTTGATTGATTACGCCCGCCCCGCCTTGGGTACCGACGATGAGCGATTCAACCAGCAGACGCTGGACTTGCTCAAGGCATTGCGTCAACCCGGGGCGGACGTCATCGTGGTTAAACGCTTGTTGGCTGATTTCGGCCATCGCCTGTCGTTCGCCGCCGAGGAGCAGGTCGAGGTGCGCGTCGGCTTGCTCAAGCTGCTGCATTTGATATTCGAGAACATTGGCGAATTGAGTGTGGATGACCAGTGGCTCACGGGACAGATTGAAGCCCTTAAATCGGCTTCCGGGCCGCCCTTGACTTTGCGTCGGCTGGATGCGGTCGAGCGCCTTTTGCGCGACGTGATCTTCAAGCAGGCAGAGGCTAAGGGGCGTGAGTTGCAGGCGCATGAGGAGATGCGCCAGATGTTGGTCGCGTTCGTGGCGCGGCTGTCGCAGATGACCGAGTCCACCAGCACCTTTCACAGCAAGCTCGACGAGAGCGCACGCTTGATCGAGCAGGCCAAAACCTTGACCGACGTGGCACCTGTGTTGAAGGAAGTGGTGGGCGCCACCCGCACCATGGCGCAAGACACCATGAGTGTGCGCGACGAGTTGCGTGGCATGCGCGAAAAGGCGCTCACCACCGAGGCCGAAATCGCCAAGCTGCACCAGGAGCTGGACCGCGTCAGCATCCAGGCGCGGCACGACTCCCTGACCGGCGCGCTCAACCGCAAAGGACTGGACGAAGCGCTGGTGCGTGAACTGTCGCTGGTGCGACGCAAGGACTCCCCACTGTGCATGGCGCTGCTTGACATTGATAACTTCAAGAAGATCAACGACAAACTGGGCCACGCCGGAGGTGACGCGGCGCTGACGCACTTGGCTGCGGTCGCGCGGGAAGTGATGCGACCGCAGGACACGTTGGCGCGTTACGGCGGGGAGGAGTTTGTGCTGCTGCTGCCCGATACCACACTGGACACGGGCGTGGAGGCCATGACCCGCTTGCAGCGCGAGCTGACCAAGCGCTACTTCATGTCCGGCGCGGACAAGGTGTTGATCACCTTCAGCGCCGGCGTGGCCCAAGTGGCCGCTGATGAGACTGGCCCGGACGCCATCAAGCGCGCCGACCAGGCCATGTACCTGGCAAAGCGCGCCGGCAAGAATCGGGTGTTGGCGGCGTGAAACCACGCAAGACTGACCGGCGCTTGGTGACGCCTGGTTCGCCATCCCTTGGCTACTTCTGGAGTGAACGTTCATGACTTATCTGGTATTGGGTTTGTTGGTCTTTCTGGGCGCGCATTCGGTGCGCATCGTGGCCGATGGGTGGCGCGCTCGCATGTTGCAGCGCATCGGCGAGGGGCGCTGGAAGGGGTTCTACTCCCTGGCGTCTTTGCTGGGTCTGGCGCTGATCATCTGGGGCTTTGGCCTGGCGCGCCAGCAACCGGTGCAAGTCTGGAGCCCGCCGGTGGCCTTGCGCCATCTGGCGTCCCTGTTGACGCTGCTGTCATTTATCCTGGTGACCGCCGCCTATCTGCCGGGCAATGCTATCAAGGCGCGCTTGCATCATCCGATGGTGCTGGGTGTCAAGACCTGGGCGCTGGCGCATCTGTTGGCCAATGGCAACCTGGCGCATGTGCTGCTGTTTGGCTCGTTTCTGATCTGGGCGGTATTGAGCTTTGTCGCGGCACGTCGACGTGACCGGGCGGCTGGCACGCGGTACCCGGCAGGCGGCACCGTCGCCACGCTTGTCACGCTGGGCGTGGGCAGCGGTGCCTGGGCCGGCTTTGCCTTCTGGTTGCATGGCCTGTTGATCGGTGTGCGCCCGTTTGGGTAACCTGAGACATTGCGGGACAGATCTTTAGCTCTGTCCTCAGCTGATTGCCGGATGTTGGGGTCCGCTATTTGGCGAGCAGCCACTGGATCACAAACTTGGCGGCAAAACCGACCATGCCAAACGCCAGGCCCAGAAACAGCACAAAGGTGCCAAAACGCCCAGCCTTGGACTCCCAGGCGAGTTGGCCGATGATGAACAACATGTACAGCATGAAGCCGCCCACGCCAAAAGACAGGCCGAAGGCGGCGATTTGTTCCTCGCTGTAGCCGAACATCAGCACCGATCCGATGACACTGGCGGCGCGCTGCTGCTGTCGCGCGGAGGCAGCGAGTCGCGGTCAACCAAGTCGCAGTAGGCGTGCCAACTGGCGTGGCCCAACACGGGCATGGCCACTATCAAACCCAGCATGCCCGACAACAAGCCGAGCAAGGTCAGCACCATGATGATGCTGGCCCAGAATGCCATCGGCAACGGGTTGGCCAGCACCACCCGCCAACTCGTCAGCACCGCCTGCGGGAGCGTGACGCGGCGGTCCAGCAGCAGCGGCATGGCCACGGCGGTCGAGGCAAACATGGGGGCGGCCAACACGCCGCCCAGCGCCAGCCACAACTCGAACAGGTAGCCGTCCTTGGCCAACACCACGTGCCGCGCGAAGTCCAGAGGTGTGGTGATCGGGACCGGCGCCAGCAAGGTGATCAGCGCCGCCGAGGTGATGACCCAACCGGTTCCGGCCAGGGCCAGCAGGGCGCCGAATTGCACCATGCACCAGTAGTCGTTGCCCCACTTGCTGCCGTGCTCACGCTGCCAGGCCAGCCAGGTTTGCAGCACCAGCCGGGTGTTGGCCACCTCGCCGCGCGCCAGTGCGCGGCTGAGCGCATACAGGCTGGTGGCCAGCACCGGCGCCATCACCAGAAAGCCCGAAAAGGCCCCCGCCAATAACCAGAACCGTTGGTGCGCCACCGTTAGCAGCAAAGCGCCGAACAGCGCCAGCGCCAGCCCGTGTGCCAGGCTGACCCCCATGCAGCGGCGCATGTCACGCCAGCCAAGGGCCAGCCAGCGCAGCGCTTGGGTGTTGGAAACGGTGCGCACCGCGCCGATGGCGGTGGGTTGGGTCTGATCGGGTGGGGCGGTGTGCATGCGTGGTCAGGGGCAGGGCAGTGGTGTGCACAGCTTACCGCGATGGGTGGCGGGTGTCGAACATGGCCACGCTGGTGACAGCCCGCATAATGCGCTCACCCGTTTCAACTCAGCACCCTGTCATGCCGCGCCCCATACTCGACGAATCCAGCATCCACCCGGCCATCCGCGAGCGCGTGGCCAAACACGAGCAGGCTATTGTCCAAGAGGTACAGGCGGCCCTGGCCCAGTACCCTGTGGTGGTGGTTGGCATGGGCATGAACCCTTTTCCGAAGAAGGCGCGCCGCGCGCTGGACGCCGCTGGCGTGCCGCACCACTACATGGAGTACGGCAACTACCTGAACACCTGGCGCCGACGCAACGCCCTCAAGCTGTGGACCGGTTGGCCCACGCTGCCGATGGTGTTTGTCAAAGGCATGCTGGTGGGCGGTGCGGCGGAGTTGATCAAGTTGATCAACAGTGGTGAATTGAAGAAGATGCTGGCCTGAGACTTTGCGGGACAGATCAAAGTGACACGCAGTGCACTTTGCTCTGCCCTCAACTGATCAGGGGTGTTCTTGAGGCTCTCAGCCTCTTGGGCCGTCGTGGCGTCCGCCACGCTGGTGGCGCTGGGCCGCATGGGCGTCAAAAACTCCCCTCTGATACGGGGTCAACACCGCGTAGAACGCTTTGGCGGCGTCGGCGCGTTTGTCCATCGCGGCATCGCGCTCGGCGCGCAGACCACGCATCTTGTCAATGCGTTCGGGCGTGGTCAACTTGTTCATCTCGGCGCGCATTTCCATGCGGCGTTTCATCGCGTCGGGCGCTGGCTTCATGGCGCTGGTAAATGTGGTCCAAGCGCCTTCCTGGTCCGCAGTGATCTTGAGCTTGGCCTTGAACGCCGCCTGTCTGCGCTCGGCCATGGCCTGCATTCTGGCCGGGTCCATGGAGCCCATTCGATGCTCGGCGCCGCCGCCGCGCTGCATCATGCCTTCGTGCTGCATCCCGCCGCCGGGACCCATGCCCTGGGCCGAGGTCGCGAGGCTCAAGCCGGCCAACAAGCTTGCCACCAGCAGGGGTTTGAATATCGATTTCATATGCGTGTGCCTTTCCGTGTGTGCACCCGACGATGGGATCAAGGTCAGGCTGAAGACCAGTATCTGCGGCCCATGTATCGCGGTGATGGCGCGGCGATAAGGGTTTGTAAAGTTGCGCGCCTCACTCGGGGCGTCGCGTCTTGCCCGCACAATAGACGGCTGGCTGGCGGCCACGTGCGTGATTGCCGTCCAAGGTTTTCGTCAACCCTTCAAAAGAGTACAAGTGTTCAAAAACGTGATTGTGTACCGCCTTGGCGCGGATTGGTCCGCCACCCTGGCGCAAGTGGAGTCAGCCCTTGATTCGGCGCGTTTCGTTGAGTGTGGCCCGAGCCAGGAGCGCTCGATTGGGTGGATCGAACCGCGTGGCGAGGCCCACGGCCCCTTGGTCGAGGCGGTCGGTGGTCAGTGGATTCTCAAGCTGATGATCGAAGCCAAGGTGGTACCGGCGTCGGTGCTTAACCGTAAAGTCAAGGACCAAGTCGACCACATTGAAACCACTACGGGTCGCAAGCCGGGCAAAAAGGAGAAGCGCGACATCAAGGAAGACCTGAAGTTGTCCTTGTTGCCCATGGCATTCAGCAAGCAGGCCGCTGTCACCGTCTGGATTGACCCAAGCGCGCGCCTGTTGGTGCTGGACGTGGGGAGTCAGGCCAAGGCGGATGAGGTGGTGACGGCGTTGGTCAAGTCGCTCGACGGGTTTGCTCCAACCTTGCTTAATACGCTAACTTCCCCGACCGTCGCCATGTCCGGATGGTTGGTCAGCCAGGAGCCGCCGGCCGGCTTCACGGTTGATCGGGAGTGTGAACTCAAGGCCACCGACGAGTCCAAGGCAGTGGTGCGTTACGCGCGGCATCCCTTGGACAACGATGAGGTGGTGGCCCACGTGCAAGGCGGCAAACAGGCCTCCAAATTGGCGCTGACCTGGGACAGCCGGGTGTCGTTCATGCTGACCGAGAGCCTGCAAATCAAGAAGATCGCGTTCCTGGACGTCGTCATGGACGGCGTGAGTGACAGAAAGAACGAAGGTTTTGATACCGACGTGGTGCTGGCCACTGGCGAACTGGGTCGATTGATACCGGACCTGGTGGCGGCCCTGGGCGGCGAACTGCCGACTAATCTCGGACCCGACCCTGGGCGTCAATGACGCCGAGCTGCACCAGCTTGGAGGCGACGCGGTCACCGGCAAAGTGAACCCGGAAGTCGCCGATGTTGACGTCGACCATGCCGTCAAAGGCTTTCTTCAACTTGGCGCGGGTCGGGTCTTTGCCGGCCAGGCGCAAGCCGGCCACGTAAATACGCGCGGCGGTGTAGCCTTCGAGCAGGTAAACATTGGGCTTGCCCAGCTTGGCCGCGGCCATCTCGGCCTGCAAGTCCCGCACCACGGCCATCTTGTAGTTGTCACTCTTGGGGACCACGCGTGTGACCACCACGCCGGCGCCGACGGGCCCGAGCAAATCCGCCAACAGGCTCTCGCCGGTGTTCGAAAAGCCATACACCGGCCCGCGAAATCCCTTGTCGCGCAGGGTCCGGATGGCGGTGGCGGCGCCTTTGGGGTCGCTGATCACCAGCACCGATTGGGGCCGTGCTTGAAGCGCTTTGTCGACGCTCTCAAGGGGTGCCTTGAGCAGCAGGTCCGCACCCATGCTGGTCATGGTGCGCTCGGCCGAGTCCAGTGCCGCCAGGGATTCGCCATCGTTGGAGTGCAGGATCACCAGCTTGCGCGCGCCCAGGGTTTCGGAGTGGCGCGTGACGGCCGCCGCCTCTTCGGAGTAGCCCGGGCGTAGCGAGTACACGTTGGGGTACATGGCACCCCGAAACTCATCGGCTGCCGCCATCGGTGCGAACATCAGCACGTCGCTGTCTTTGATGGCGGGGTAAGCCGCCGTCAGTTGGGGCGAACCGTAGTAGCCAAACAGCGACAACACGCCCTGGGACAACAGCTTCTTGGTATTGGCCAAGGTGTTGGCGGGTGTGCCGGCGTCATCCAGGGTAATCACGCTGATGCTGCGCCCGTTGACCCCACCCTCGGCGTTGACACGGTCGAAGTACAGCTTGGCACCTTGCGCAAATGCCTGGCCCAGCGAAGAAGCCGGGCCGCTCAGGGCCACCGATTGACCGAGCACGACGGTGGTCTTGGAGACACCCTCCTGCGCCGAGACGAGGCTGCTCAGGGTCAACAGTAGAACGCCCAACAGGGCGCGTGGCGTGGACGAGTTTGATTTCAAGGCATACCTCCGCGAACGGTCTGCAGGCCTGCTGCCTGTGGCCTGCACTATAGCCGGTTGTCGCGCGGGAGACAGCCGGGTTGTCCTGGGGGTAGCGTGCGCGTCCGGCGCCGTTACTGGGCGTTGACGAGGCTCCACGTCAACAGTGCCAGCATGGCCAGCAGGAACGCCGCTTTGTGGCACACCCGGTTGACGAAGGTGTTGCCAAACAGCTTGTTGATCCAGATGATTGGCCCAGCGACACGCGACGCGTGGGCGCCAATGTGTCGGCACCACGGCCACAGGCGCTGGCTGGGCGGCCAGAACGCCCGTAGTCCGGCGGCCAGTGCCAACAAGGCGATCAGCTTGGCCCAGTCGGGCGATTCCAGTGCATACGTCACGCTGGCCAGCGCCGTGCCGGCCAGTGCGCAGGCCAGCCAAGCCAGGCCGGGCGAGACGCGCAGCCGTTGCCGCTGGCGCCAGGTCAACACGACCCCGGCCCCCAACGCCAGCAAGCCCAGTGAGTTGTCGGCGCGATCAAACAGGTGCTGGCTCATCCATACCCAGACCGGCCACAGTGCCAGGCCTTGCAGGGCCAGCCAGGGCCATTGCGGCGCGATGTCGAGGTGGATGCCCCAGCGCACGAAGCCGGGCAGGTGAATCAGGCGAGATAGGGCCATGACACTTGTTTCCTCGGATCTCAGTTCGGGCTGGCCGGGTGTTGACTGGAGCGGGACGGAAGAGGCGCCACGGCGCCGAGCAGCATCGGGTCCACTGGTGCCAGGGTGGCAATCACGCCCACCGCCACCAGCCCCATGGCGCAAATCAACAACCATGTCACCAGACTTCTTCGCAAACCGACCATGATGGCCTCCTGGCTTGATTCGATCACCGTGCGAACTTGCACGCTCACCAATGTCAGGCTTGATCGCGAAGGCAGTTTGAAGGGCGTGTGTGTGGTGTGAAGTTGCGGTGAAGTTGTTCACCTCCCAAGCCGCTCAGCCACGTGCCGTGTCGGCGCGTTGAGGCGCCGCCATGCCGTTGTCAGTTGCCTGTGATGACTGGCAGCGACAAGGTCGCCAGTGCACCGTGGCCGGGTGCGTTGCCCAGTTCAATGTGGCCGCCATGCAGGGAGGCGATNNGCCAGCGAGTAGAACTTCTCGAAGACTTTGTCCTGTGCGTAGTCCGGGATACCGGGGCCGTGGTCGCGCACGCTGATGCGGGCGGTACGGGGATCGCGCCGCAGGGACACCAATACCTCGCTGCCTTCGGGCGCGAAGTCGATCGCATTGTCGACCAGGTTGCCGACCGCGCGGCGCAACAAAAACGCGTCACCTTCGACACTGGCGTCCACCGGTGCATCCAGGTGCAGGGTGATGTGGCGCAGGCCGGCAGCGGTTTGGGCGCTGCCCAGGGCGTCTTCCAGCAGCGGCGTCAGGGCAACCGGCTCGGTCTGGTCCAGCACGCGGCGGGACTCCAGGGCGGTGAGCTCCATCATGCGGTCCACCATCTCCTGAATGCGCTGCGTCTCGCGCATGATGTTGCCCACAAAGCGTTGCTGCTGCTCGGGTGGCATGGGTTCCTGCAACAGTTCAGCGGCGCCCCGGATGGCGGACAGTGGGCTCTTGACCTCGTGGGTCAGCGTCTGCACATAGTCGGCCACGTAGTTGCGCCCGGCCAGTGCGTCGCGCATTTCGTCGTAGGCCTCCACCATCACCGCGAAGGCTCGCCGGCCCAGGCGCGGCAGGTTGAAGCCGCGTTGCTTGCGCACGTAGGCGATGTAGTCGCCAATCAGGCCAAACGGACGCACCAGCCAGACCGACACAATCACCGCCAGCACCAGCACGGCCAATGCTGAGATCAGGCCGGCAACCAGCGTCTTTTCACGCGCGGCGGAGACAAACTGGCCGAAACTTTGCACCGGCTTGCCCACCGTAACGCTGCCGATGATGTCGCCATTGCCGCCGTTGTAAGCGCGTATCGGGGCACTGGCGTACATCACGGAGGTCAGGGGCTCGCCCTCAATGTCGGGGGTGGTGCGAGCCCCGTATTCGCCACGCAAGGCGAGCGTGACGTCACGCCAGCGAGAGTAGTCACCATGGTGCTCGTGTCCAAGCGAGTGGAATAGCACCTGGCCTTTTTGATCGGTCACATAGGCGCGCAACTCCACGCGCGTCTTGTGCACGCCGAAGATGCGCGCTGAAAACTGCTTGGCGTAGAGCGAGCGAAACAGCGGCTCCAGACGCTCGGTATGAATGGCACCACCCTGCACGTCCTGCTCGATCAGGGTGGCCATCAAGTAGGCCGATTCAACCAGTGACTCCTCGGCGGACTCGCGGTAGCGCGGGTCCAGGTCGATCACCACGTTGTACAGGAAGAAGGCGATGCCGCTGGCGTAGATCAGCAGGATGCCGACAAAAATGCGGTTGCGCTTGTTCATCGGGGCGCTGCGGGCTGCTCAGGGAGAGCTGGGCAGGTTTTCGTTCAGGGCATAACCGGTGCCGCGCAGGGTGCGAATCGGCTCCACCTGGGGCGCCACGGCCTTGAGCTTGGCGCGCAGGGTCTTGACGTGGGCGTCCACCGTGCGGTCCAGGCTGTCGGTGGCATTGTCCCAAACCAGCTCCAGCAATTCATCACGGGTGAACACCCGGCCGGGCCGCTGTACCAAGAGGCGCAGCAGGCCGAACTCGTAGCGCGACAGATCCAGTGTTCGGCCGTAGTAGCGGATCTGATGCCGATCACGGTCCACCACGAATGGCGTGGTGATCGTCGCTGCGGGAAGGCTCGCGGGCTTGGCGGGGTGGACCTGCGTGGCACGGCGCAGAATCGTGCGCACGCGGGCCACCAACTCGCGCGGCGAAAATGGCTTGGCGATGTAGTCATCGGCACCCAGTTCCAGGCCCACGACACGGTCGATTTCGTCGCTGCGGGCGGTCAGGAACAGCATCGGCACCTGGGCCCCGCCGGGCAGGGCCTGCAGGCGCTTGAACAGCTCGAAACCGTTGAGGTCGGGCAGGCCGACGTCCAGAATCACCAGCGCGGGCGGCTGCTGGCTGAATTGGCGCAGGGCGTCCGCTGCGGTGCTGCACCACACCGGTACGAACCCGTCGGAATTCAAGACGTACTGCACGGTATCGGCGATACCGGGCTCATCTTCGACCAACAGGATTCGCGGCTTGTTTTCCATGCCCGCGATGGTAACGCGGGGTGCTCAACTCAAGGCGAGGCCGCCCGCCTCAGGTCTTGGCTTTCATGGCGCAGGTGTTGAAACCGAAGATGGCATAGGGTGGGCACCAGCCAATGGCGCCAGTGGCCAGCGGCACGATGCCGAGCCAGCCCCACCAGCCGACGCTGCCGGTGGCAGCCAGCCCAAGCATGACCAAGCCGATGACGATGCGGGCAATGCGGTCGATGCCGCCAACGTTGAGTTTCATGCTGAGTCCTTGTAAATGTGTTGGAACGTCGCTATTGGACGCTGGGGCCGGCGGGTTGTATGTGACCTAGGTCACCCAGCCGCCCACGGTCGGACATCCGACAATCAGTTGAGGACAGAGCTTGCCCGCTTCGCGGGCTGCGGTCTGTCCCGCAAGGTCTCAGGTTGCCAAGCTGGCGGCCAGTTCGCGCAAGGCCGCGCTGTGGGTGATCTGAATCTGCTCGCGACCCAAGGCAACCCAGCCTTCGCGCTCGAAACGGCGCAGCAGCCGCGTGACGATTTCGCGCACCGTGCCCAGTTCGTCAGCCAGCGCCTGATGGGTGATGGCCAACTGGTGACCGTGCCCCAGTAAGGCCGCCGCCAGGCGTCGGTCCAGCTTGTGAAAGGCGACCGCGTCGACCAGGCTGGTGAGATCGGCCATGCGTTCGGCAAACAGGCCCAGCACCTCGTCGCGAAACGCGTGCGTCTCCAGCCAGCGTTTGAAGATGTCAGGCGGAATCAGCAGCAGCGTGCTGGCTTTGGTGGTGATGCCGTGCGCCGACAGCGGTTGGGTGCGAAACAGACAGGCTGACGACACCAGGCACAACTCGCCTGGCACCACCCGATACAGCTCCAGCGAGCGACCGTCGCCGGAGCTGCGCGAGACCTTGATCTCGCCAGACAGCACCAGCGGAAAGCCTTGGCAGGGCGCGTTCTCGCTGAACAAGACGGTGCCGGCGGGTACCGTCAGCGGCGCCACGGTGGGGGTCAACTCGGCCAGCGTGGGCTGGACCCCGGCCAGGGCTGGGTAGAGCGCGGTCGGTGCGGGCGGGGGGCTGGAATTCATGCTAAAAAAGTGGCTCCAGTTCAGATGGAATATGCCTAAGCAGCTATCAAAACGCTAGCAAAATACTAACAACAATGGCCCGCCAGATCGTCCAGAATCGGACAATCTGGCCGCTCATCACCGTGGCAGTGGCTCAACAAGGCGAGCAGGCTGCGCTGCATCGCCTGCATGGCCTCGATGCGCTGTGCCAGCTCATTGACATGTTTTTGCGCAATGCGCTTGACGCTGGCGCTGGCGCGGGTGCGTTTGCGCCACAGGCTGACCAGTTCGGCGATCTCGGCCATGGAAAAGCCCAGATCGCGCCCGCGCTTGATGAACTGCAGCGTGTGCACATCGGCCTCGGTGTACTGGCGGTAGCCGCTGTCGGTGCGTGCCACGCCCGCCAGCAGGCCCAGCGTTTCATAGTGCCGCACCATCTTGGCGGACACCTTCGAGAGCCGCGCCGCCGAGCCAATGGCGACTGGCCACACCGGGCTGGCCAGGGTCATGGCGATCACCAGCGCGGGCGCCCGGGTCTTCATGCCACGACGGCGTAGCCTTCTTCGGCGATGGCCTGCGCCAGCAGTTCACGCGGCTGGGTCGACTGCACTTCCACCTGGTTGGCGCTGCGGTCGATCATCACTTCGGCCTGCGGGTCGACTTGTTTCAGGGCGCGGCTGACGGCCTGTTCGCAGTGGCCGCAGGTCATGCCGGTGACGGTAAAGGTCTGTTTCATCTCAAGACTCCTGTGTGTAAATCGGACCCGCCGGTTGGGTCCGACGCCAAGTCTGAACCTTACCACCGTGGCAGGGTCAAGCATTTTTACTTTTTTGGCTCGGTTCGCGCCGTGTCGAAGAATTGGCCCTGACGGGCCTTGACCTTGCCCTCATGGCAAGGATTAGGATGGACGCCATGAATACCGCCGCAACCCCTGTACTCGCCGCCCCACCGCTGGACATCGGCATTGGTGGCATGACCTGCGCCTCCTGTGTGGCGCGGGT
>CXWL01110391.1_pt1 | contig 15122 bp, 16 predicted proteins | sample 590931 | NCBI WGS metagenome assembly CXWL01 (sample SAMEA3498368, study PRJEB10139) | groundwater metagenome | biome: water well; material: biofilm material | place: Germany | collected 2015-04-27 | reverse complement strand
GGATTTCACCATGAAAGATATGGATCGCTTGTCGCGCCATGTGCCGACCTTGTGCAAGGTCGCTCCGTCGTCCGAGTATCACCTGGAAGACGTGCATCGTGCCGGCGGTATCGCGGCAATCCTGGGTGAACTGGATCGCGCGGGATTGCTGCATGGTGAAGTCAGCACGGTACACAGCAAGACCTTGCGCGACGGACTCAAGCAGTGGGATATCGCGCAGAGTAATGACGAAACTGTCAAAAAATTCTTCCGCGCCGCACCTGGTGGCATCGTCACCACCATTGCTTTTTCGCAATCCATGCTGTATCCAGAAGTGGATGCAGACCGCGCTAAAGGCTGCATCCGCGACGAGGCACATGCCTATTCCAAAGATGGTGGATTGGCAGTGCTGCACGGCAACATCGCGCTGGATGGTTGCATCGTGAAGACGGCGGGTGTAGATGGCAGCATTTTGAAATTTAGCGGACGTGCTCGTGTGTTTGAGAGTCAGGACGCGGCAGTTGCAGGAATCCTTGCCGACCAGGTTGTAGCGGGCGACGTGGTGGTGATCCGCTACGAAGGCCCGAAGGGCGGGCCGGGCATGCAGGAAATGCTGTACCCGACCTCGTATCTGAAATCGAAGGGATTGGGTAAGGTGTGCGCGTTGCTCACCGACGGGCGCTTCTCTGGCGGAACGTCGGGATTGAGCATCGGCCACATTTCGCCGGAAGCGGCCAGCGGCGGCGCTATCGCGCTGGTGCAGGAAGGTGATCGCATAGCGATCGACATCCCGAACCGCAGTATTAATTTGGCAATCTCTGATGCCGAGCTGGCAAAACGCCGCGCAGCGATGGAAGCAAAAGGCAAGCAGGCATGGAAGCCCACCGCCGAGCGTCAACGCAAAGTATCGGTTGCATTGCGAGCCTACGCTGCGATGGTGACCAGTGCAGACAAAGGTGCAGTACGCGATGTGTCACAGGTGGAAAAATGATGCGGCAGCGTAGAACGCTGCTTCCGGGTCGCATTTCCACTGACGTGGAGCCACTGCTCCGCCGTCCGCAGGCCGATGCCTTCATGGTGACTTCGGCAGACAAAGGTGCGGTACAAGATGTAACGCTGGTGGGAAACAAATAACTCTACGTATCAGGAAGGGGTCAATGTCGTGAAAGCCATACTGATTGCGAATCCCAAAGGCGGCAGCGGCAAGACCACGCTTTCCACCAATATCGCGGGCTATCTGGCATTGCGTGGACAGCGCGTGGCGGTATTGGATCTGGATAGACAAAAATCGGCGACGCAGTGGCTGGCCAGTCGGCCACTCAATCTGCCCAGCATCGAGTTGATGCACTCCGAGGTGGAAAAGAATACACCAGTGGACTGGCTGGTGATCGATTCACCCGCTGGCCTGCATGGCAAGAATCTGGAACATGCGCTGAAGCTGGTTCATCGAGTAATTGTGCCAATTGCCCCGTCGGCATTCGATATCCAGGCCAGCCGCGATTTTTTGGAAGTGCTACACCACGAGAAAATGGTGCGCAAAGGCAAGATATTCGTCGGTGTGGTCGGTATGCGCATGGATCCGCGCACTCGTGCGGCACTCACTCTGGAGCAATTCCTGAAAGGGTTGGACCTGCCGGTACTCGCCTATCTGCGCGAAACACAAGCCTATGTCAACGCGGGATTCGAGGGCAAGACCTTGTTCGATTTACCACCCTCGGTGGCACAGCGCGAATTGGAACAATGGACCTATCTGCTTGGCTGGCTGGAAAGCGCGGAATGAGCGCCATGAATAAAAGGAGAAGGTGATGAATAACAATGCATTGTTGATTGCATGCTTGATCGCACTGTCTGGATGTCAGCCGGAGGAAACTAAACCTCCTGTTGTGCCTGCCCCATCAGTATCAGCTGCATCGGCAGCGCCGGTTCAGTCAAGTGTGCAGGAAGTGGTGCAAACCATTTCTCCTGCGCCTGACAAAAAAGACAAGCCCGTCATTACAACCGGGAAGCCGTCACAGGCAAAGAAAAATACCACGCCAATTGCAGTGCAACAAAAGCCCGTCATGGCATCGGCGGAGTCTGCAGTCGTAGCACCTGCAATTGTGGCAGCAGTACCTGCAGCTGCACCCAAAGCAGAGGCTGTCGTTGCGCCAGTTGTCGTCGAAGTCAAGCCGCAAGCGGGAGTTTCCGAGGCGGAGGTTCTTGCATTAGTCAAGAAGAGAAACTGTTTTGTTTGCCACATGGTGGACAAAAAAGGGGTCGGCCCGGCTTGGAAGGATATTGCGGCGAAATATCGCGGGGATACAGGCGCGCAGGCGCGTATGGAAAACAAGATTGCCAAGGGCGGTAGCGGTGCCTGGGGTAGTATGGCTATGCCGCCCCAGCCGCAAGTGAGCGAGGCTGAACGCACACTATTGGCAAGGTTTATTTTAAATTTAAAATAAGCCGGTCAACGAAGTGATGGAACGCCACGTTTAAACCATACCGCCTGATATTGATATTTGTCAATTTATGCGGGTTTGTTTAGAATGCGATCGGGGTAATCACTCCGCTCGTTGTGAATGAAGTCAAACCTAATAATGGAGAGAACATGAAATCTGTCATCGTAAGTATGATTGCAGCAGCAGGTCTGATGGTTGCCGGTTCCGCCATGGCAACCGATATGCCGGCTGTTGCCAAGAAGAACAACTGTACCGCTTGCCACGCTGTGGACAAGAAGGTGGTTGGTCCGGCTTGGAAAGATATCGGTGCCAAATACAAGGGTGATACTACTGCCCATGACAAACTGGCTGCCAAGGTCAAGAAGGGCGGCAGTGGTGCATGGGGTCCCATGCCGATGCCGGCCAATCCCAAGGTTAGCGATGCCGACATGAAGGAAATGATCGACTTCATTCTGGCTCTATAAATTGTTGCCTGAATAAAAAAGCCGGCTCGCGCCGGCTTTTTTATTGCCTGTGAAAACTGCCTATCGTTGTGCCAGCTTGCTGTGACGGATGGAATAGGTGAAATAAATGATCACGCCGAGAGTCAGCCACACGGTAAAACGCAGCCATGTCTGTGCAGGAAGAAAGGCCATCAGTCCGGCACAGGAGATCATGCCGAGCACCGGAAGCAGGTGCCCGAATGGATTCTTGAACGGACGCGGCAAATCAGGTTGTCGAATGCGTAGCACGATCACGCCCAGACACACTAATACGAAAGCGGCCAGCGTGCCGATGTTGACCAGCTCTGCCAATGCACCCAGCGGAAACAGGCCGGCCGCAGCAGACATGATGATGCCGGTGATGACGATGACACGAACAGGTGTTTTTCTTTCCGCATCGACTTTTGAGAGGAATGGTGACACCAGGCCATCTCGCGACATAGACAAGATGATGCGTGTCAGCGCGTAATACAATACCAGCATGACGGTGGTCAGTCCGGCAATAACGCCAGTGGACACCAAGGCTGATGCCCACTTGTAACCCAATAGCTGCAACGAGTGGGCGACGGGGGAAGATACATTAAGCTGTGTGTAGGGCACGATTCCGGTGAGCAAGCCAGAGACGATGATGTAGATCACGGTGCAGAAAGCGAGCGAGGCGATGATGCCAATCGGCAAGTCGCGTTGGGGGTTCTTGGCTTCTTCGGCTGCCGTCGAGACCGCATCGAAACCGACATAGGCGAAGAACACCAGCGAGGCGCCCGCTAATACGCCGGTCGTGCTGCCGTCCGGCAGGGTGCTGAACCAGCCGTAAGGCATGAACGGATGCCAGTTCGTCGGATCCACATTGAACGCTGCGATGCTGATGAACACAACGATGGTCAGCAACTTGACGAACACCATCGCAGTATTGAGCTGGGCACTTTGTCTGACACCGATGATAAGAAGTCCCATCAGAATAAGGATGATGGAAGCGGCGGGTAAGTTGATGATGCCGCCTAAAGCCGGCGATTTGGTGAGCGCTTCCGGCAAGCCGATGCCCATCGCGGAAAGCGCATTGTTGAAATAGCCCGACCAGCCGTTGGCGACCGCAGCGACCGAGACGCTATATTCCAGCAACAATATCCAGCCGATCATCCAAGCCACGATCTCACCCAGCGCGACATAACTGTATCCGTAAGCGCTACCGCAACCGCCAACGGTGGCCGCGAGCTCAGCATAGGCTAATGCGGCGAAGGCACAGGCCAGACCGGAAATCACGAAAGAGAGAACAACGGCCGGCCCTGCCTGATTGGCAGCGGCGATGCCGGTGAGTACGAAGATTCCGGTGCCGATGATGGCGCCGATACCGAGCAAGGTGAGATCGAATGCCGACAGACATCGCTTCAGCTCAGAAGTCTCGGCAAAATCAGCGGCGGATTTGGTGCGGAATAATTGCTTTAACATTGGTTTCTCCCTGAACTGTTCCAGCCGGATTATGCCCGATTGGATATTGGGCTAAAACAATTTCAAAATTAATTTAGTTGCCAGCCCTAGCAGTAACAGAGCAAAGAATTTGCGTAACAGACCGACATTGATGTGATGCGCGGCACGAGCGCCAAGCGGGGCGGTGATAACGCTGGCCAGCGCCGCCCAGAGTAGCGCGGGTAGATAGACGAAGCCCAAATGCGGATCGGGTAACGCCTCAATATGCAGTCCGATCAAGATGTAGCCCAACGTCCCACCCACTGCGATGGGAAAGCCGATAGCGGAAGCTGTACCGATGGCGCGCCGCAATGGCACGTTGCACCAGATCAGAAATGGAATCACCACCGTACCCCCGCCGATCGAAACAAGGCTGCTGAGCCATCCCGTGAATATCCCAAATAAACTCACACCCATTTGATTTGGCAACTCACGTTCCGCGTGCGGTTTGATGTTGAGCAAGATTTGCGCTGCGGCGAAATAGACGAAGAGCGCAAAGAAGATAATCAGGAAATAGGGCGAGACGAGCGCCGCAGATAGGGCGCCGAATGCAGTTCCGAGCAAGATGCCGGGCGTGATCTGTTTGAACACTCGCCAATCCACCGCAGCATGTTGATGGTGTTTGCGCAGGCTTGCCAGCGATGTGAACAGAATCGTCGCCATGCCCGTGCCGAGAGCGAGATGCATCGCATGCTCTTGCGGAAAGTGTTGCGCCTCGAACAGCCATAAAAAAACAGGTACGAGAACCGTACCACCGCCGATTCCGAACATGCCGCCGAGGAATCCGGCGATTGCACCCAGTACTAAATAAGAGAGATACCAATCCATTATCTGCGTGCCAGCCTGGCAGTGATGAATTTCCACTCTGCCGGATCGAGTGGCGTGATGGACAGGCGATTGCCGTGTTGCAGAGTGCGCAGGTTTTCTAATTCCGTATGGCGACGCAGCTCATCGATGGAGATGAGCGCGATCTTATTTACCAGTTTCACCTCCACATTGAACCAGCGCGGCGTCTCCTGCGTTGCCTTGGCGTCGTAATATTTGCTCTTTTTATTGAACTGTGTGGCATCGGGATAAGCGGTGCTGCAGACTTGTGCGATGCCCGCGATGCCCGGCTCTTTGCAGTTGGAATGATAGAACAGCACACCGTCGCCGACTTGCATCTGGTCGCGCATGAAGTTGCGCGCCTGATAGTTGCGCACGCCGTACCAAGCCACAGTTTGGTTAGGCAGGGCGGCGAGGTCGTCGATGCTGCAATCGCCAGGCTCGGATTTCATTAACCAGTAGCGCACATCTTCCTCGCCGAAAAGAAAATGCGGCTTGCGCCGCATTTAAAATAAAGTCCCCCGCCTGTGCCGTTGACTCAATGTCTTGAACCTGGGTTCAAGTGGGTCGGTTCCCGGTCACATCAGGTGCATCCGCTAGGGACACTCACAACAGTGACTTGTATGGGTCGCAACCTAAGCATTAGCTCATTGGTTCAAAGAATTATGAGCCTGACGAACACCGCAGGGGACAAACCTATAACCAATGACTTACTCGGCGTACTTTGCCGGATTATAACCAGCCACTTGGTTGTCGTTATTCTGACAACCAAGTGGAATGGCTAGTTGTTTCATCAAAACAATTCGTTCTGGTCAACCAGCGTTGCATCGATGGTCGCCTGCATGGCCTGCATTCTACGCTTCACTTCGGCGAGGTCAAATCCGCCACCAACTTTCGTGGTGAGCAATTCGTGGGCGATATTGAGCGCTGCCATGATGGCAATGCGCTCAACCGATGCGATCTTGCCCGCATCGCGTATCTCGCGCATCTTTTTGTCCAGATAGGCGACTGCATCCAGCAGTTCGGCGCGCTCATCATCAGGGCAGGCGACGCGAAACTCGCGGTCAAGAATAGTCACATCCAATGAACTGGTTTTGGAATTACTCATTGGGTTTCGGCGGGAAGTTTTTCGAGAAGTTTTTCCAGCCGTTGCGAAGCCTGTTCGATCTTATCCTGACTCTTGCGCTGTCCATTGAGTGCGGACGCGACATCTTGGCGCAATTGCAGGTTCTCGGCGCGCAGGCGCTGAGTAATTTGCACCAGTTGCGCCAATTTTTGGTCGAGGGCATCGAGTTCGCTTTGCATGGGCGAACTATAGTTTTGAAAACCCTGTTAAGTCAATTGATAACGATATGTTTTGCAAGTGCTTTGGAATTGCTTGTGCGGTGTCTGCTACAATCCGTCCCGCTTCAAGGTGCTGGAAGGTGTGAGCTTTCCAGTTAAACGGGAAACAGGTGAGGAAGTATTAACTCCGATGCCTGTGCTGCCCCCGCAACGGTAAGCAAGTGTGGATGCATCGAAAGCCACTGTGAGCAATCATGGGAAGGCGATGCGTTTGGTCTTGCGAGCCCGGATACCGGCCTGGAAGAAGGTTCAGGAAATGCTGCGGGAGGCGCATGGACGATGGGGTTTCATTCCTGCTCATCGCCTTTCCAGTATTTCCTGTGTTAATCACGTTTCAGCGGGGACGCTTGGAACATTTCTCGGGAAATTCAAATGAAACAGAAAATATTTTTTGCCGCACTGCTCTGTGCGTTCACTCCTTTGGTGCAAGCTGAAATCAATACGTTGGATGAGGTGGTGGTGACGGCCTCGCGCAGCGAGCAGCGTATCGATCAAACTTTGCAGCACACTAGCGTTATCACACAACACGATATCGTGGTGTCGGGCGCGGCGGATGTGCCCACGCTGTTGCGAAATCTGGCCGGTGTAGAAGTCGCGCAGACTGGCGGCATCGGCTCACAGAGCAGCCTGTTTTTGCGTGGTGCGAATTCAACACATACGTTGGTGTTGATCGACGGTGTGCGTGTCGGCTCGGCTACGACCGGAGCAACGGCAATTGACCAACTGATGCTCGATCAGGTCGAGCGCATCGAAGTGGTGCGCGGTAACGTTAGCAGTCTGTATGGCTCGGAGGCAATCGGCGGTGTGGTGCAAATTTTCACCAAGCGCGGCAAAGGTGCGCCCTCAGCAACGATTAGTGCAGGCTACGGTACGCATGCAACACGTCGTGCAAGTGCAGCTTTCGGAGGGGAGGTGGAAGGTGCGTCCTTCTATCTGGGTGTATCGAAATTGGCTACCAACGGTGTGTCGGCAATCAACTCCACACTGGCTCCTTCCGCCAATTCTGACGCGGATGGCTACGACAACACGAGCGTCTCTGCGCGGGCGGGCTATGCTTTTAACAGCGGTCATCGAGTGGAGGCGAGTGCATTTCGTAGTCTGGGTAAAGTGCAAACCGATAATGCGTTTGGTTCGCCGACCGACCGTGATGAAAGTGACGCGACTCTATCAAAATGGTCGCTTGCGGCGAGCAATCGACTACTTGAAAGTTGGGAAAGCCGGGTGACCTTGGCGCAAGGTACGGATGATCTTGTTAGCCGTAGCAACGGGGCGCAGATATCCGGATTCAAGACCGTGAGCGATCAACTGGCTTGGCAGAACACACTGACCGTGGGTGAGCAAGGGGTGTTGTTGCTAGGGGCGGAACGGCTGAAACAGCAGGTGAGTGCTACCACCGCTTTTTCGGCCAACTCGCGTAGTACCACTAGCCTGCTTGCCGGTTACACCGGCGACTACGGCGTACACCAAGTGCAGGCGAATCTACGTCAAGACCGTTACTCGGATTTCGGCGCGGCTAATACTGGCTTGCTTGGTTATGGCTTGCATGTTGAGGAAAACTTGCGCCTCACCGCGAATGTTTCCACCGCATTCAAGGCCCCGACATTCAACGACATGTACTACCCACTTTCCTTAGGCTATCAGGGCAATCCCAACCTCAAGCCTGAACGCGCGCGCAATCTTGAATTAGGTGCGCATTATCGTGAAGATGGATTGTTGCTTGACTGGGTGCTGTTCCGGAACCGCATTCAAGATCTGATCGTCATCAACAATGCTTTTACCACCATGGAGAATCTTGACGAAGCGATCATTGAGGGTATGGAATTGGTGTATGGCGTAAAGCATGATGCGTTGGAGGTTGAGAATGCAGTAACGCTTCAATCGCCGCGTAACGTTAAAACTGGGGCTATCTTGGCACGTCGCGCGCAAACAATGAACACACTCACGGTGGTACGGCGCTTCGAGGCAGGGAGAGTGGGATTTGAATGGCGTTCCAGCGGGCAGCGCACGGATGGAGGCAATACGCTTGTGACGTATGACGTCATCAATTTATCTGCACAATGGCAGCTTGCTCCCCATTGGGGCTTGAATGCTCGCGTTGAAAACCTGTTCGATCAGGACTATATGTTGGTGCATACGTACAACACCCAAGGGCGCACCTTGTTCGTTGGACTGAATTACAGGCAATAACAACGCATCACGGCAGATTCGCGCCTTTTCTGATAAAGTTCCTGCCAGTAATAATTGGCAGGAACCACTGGAGAACAACATGAACATTTTGCAAAATAAAACATTCTGGATCGGCGCTGCACTGGTGTTGCTGATGGCAGCGACGCGTTACAACCACTTCGGCTCGCCGGTGGCGCTGCCGGATGCTTCATACGCGGTATTTTTCATGGGTGGTCTGTACCTCGGACGTGCGCGCGGTGCGCTGTTTGTGTTGGCGCTGTTGCTGATAGAAGCCGCACTGGTGGACTACTACGCGATCAATTTCCGCGAGATGAGCGGATGGTGCGTGACCTCGGCCTATTCTTTCCTGGTATTTGCTTACGCTGCATTGTGGTTCGTCGGGCGCTGGTATGCGCCTCGCTATAACCTCACAGGGAAGGGGCTGCTGGGTCTTGCTGTGGCCGCAGCGGTGGCCGGAAGTGCGGCTTTCCTCATTGCCAACGTGAGCTTTTATCTGCTTGCCGGTTACTTCGGTAGCTTGAGCGTTGCCGAATATGTCTCGCGCGTAGCACAATACTACGGTTCCTACGTCGCCGTGGCGGTGCTCTATATTGGTACTGCGGTGTGCGTGCAAATGTTATTCGCACTGCTTGAAAACAAATATCGCCACGGAAAAGATGCCGTCTGATTTCGTGCAGACGAATCTTCGCAACGCATGACCAGTACACAACTCTATCTGCGTTTGCTGCGCTACGTGCGCCCCTATTGGCGGGTGTTTGCCATCTCGATATTCGGCATGGCGGTGGCAGCGGCGACCGAGCCGTTGCTGCCCGCACTGCTCAAGCCCTTCCTCGACGGTACTTTCGTGCACAAGGACGATACGGTGATGCGTTGGGCGCCGATCTTCATTCTGGTTATTTTTTTCGTGCGCGGGTTGGCGGGCTTTGTGGGCTCCTACGCCATCCATTGGGTCGGCAACAAAGTGGTAATGGATTTGCGTGCCGAGATGTTCGGCAAACTGTTGGCGTTACCCACACGCTTCTATGATGATCATGCCACCGGTTCCCTGATCTCCAAGCTCACCTACGATGTGACCAATGTGACCGCTGCCGCCACCAGTGTGGTGACCATCACCATTCGTGATTCCATCATCATCCTGGGCTTGCTTGGCTGGCTGTTCTATCTGGATTGGAAGCTGACACTGCTTTCGCTGATCGTGGCACCCATCGTTGCCTTGATCATTTATACAATCAATCGTCGCCTGCGCTCTTCCAGCCGCGACACACAACTCGCGATGGGCAGCATCACGCAAGTGATCGAGGAGAGCGTCACCGCGCACAAGGTGGTCAAGCTGTTCGGTGGGCAACGCTACGAGCAGGAACGCTTCAATGAAGAGATCAACTGGGTGCGCCGACACATGATGAAACAAGCGACGGCGGCTCTCGCTAACGTTCCCATCGTGCAGATGGTGGCAGCGATCGCGTTGTCTTTCATCATCTATCTGGCAATCGGCCAGGCCCAGAGCGATGCCACCACGGTCGGCGGTTTTCTGTCCTTCGTCGCGGCCATGTTAATGCTCACGGCACCGCTCAAACGCATCACCAGCGTTAACGAGTTCGTGCAGCGCGGGCTGGCGGCTGCGGAGAGTGTGTTCGAATTGATCGACACCTTGAGCGAAACAGATAGCGGCAAGACAGTGATGACCCGCGTATCGGGAGCGCTGTCTTTCGAGCATGTCAACTTGTCGTACCAGTCTGACGAGCGTTTGGCGCTGAACGATATCTGCCTCGATATTCCTGCCGGACAGGCTGTGGCGCTGGTGGGTGCTTCGGGCAGCGGCAAGAGCACGCTGGCAAATCTGGTACCGCGTTTCTATTTGCCGAGCAGTGGGCGCCTTACGCTGGATGGCCACGATCTGGCCGAGCTTACCCTTGCCAGCCTGCGTGCCAGCATTGCCCTGGTCAGCCAGGAGGTGGTGCTGTTCAACGATACCATCGCCGCCAACATCGCCTATGGGCAGATGCGCGAAGTGCCGCAGGAAGAGATCATCGCAGCGGCGACGGCGGCACATGCCATGGAATTCATCCGCGACATGCCGCAGGGGCTGGAGACATTGGTGGGGGAAAAGGGGGTGCGGCTTTCCGGTGGACAACGCCAGCGCATTGCCATCGCGCGGGCCATCCTCAAAAATGCACCTATCCTCATCCTGGACGAAGCCACTTCCGCACTGGACAGCGAATCCGAGCGCCACGTGCAAGCCGCACTGGAAACCCTGATGCAAGGCCGCACCTCGCTGGTCATCGCGCACCGCCTGTCCACCATCGAGAAAGCGGATCGCATTGTCGTGCTGCAAAAAGGCCGGATCGCCGAGGTCGGCACACACGCCGAGTTACTGGCAAAGGGTAAGGTCTATGCGCAGTTGCATCGGACGCAGTTCGGCGGTAACGAGGCCGCGCAAGAAAATTTACAGCATTAGGTTGACAGTCGCTCCGCATCTGGTAAATTGCATACCCCAGCAATTCACTCAAGAATCAAAACCACTTCATTCAGGAGATCATCATGGCCGTACTCGTAGGTAAACAAGCACCCGATTTCAACGCTGTCGCCGTTATGGGCGACAACGAGATCAATGAAACGTTTAATCTGAAAAAGCACATCAGCAAGAAATACGCCGTGGTGTTTTTCTACCCGCTGGACTTCACCTTTGTTTGTCCTTCCGAGCTGATTGCTTTTGATCACCGTCTGGACGAGTTCAAAAAACGCAATGTCGAGGTGATCGGCGTTTCCATCGATTCACAGTTCTCTCATTTCGCGTGGAAGAACACCGCCATCAATAATGGCGGTATTGGTCAAGTGCGCTATCCGCTGGTGGCCGACATCAAACACGAAATCTGCAAGGCCTACGACGTGGAAGCAGAAGGCGGTGTGGCGTACCGCGGCTCGTTCCTGATCGACCGCGCCGGTATGGTGCGTCACCAGGTGGTAAACGATCTGCCGCTGGGCCGGAACATCGACGAGATGCTGCGCATGGTCGACGCGCTGCAATTCACCGAGGAGCACGGCGAAGTCTGCCCGGCAGGCTGGAGCAAAGGAAAAGCCGGTATGAAAGACACTACTGAAGGCGTAGCGAAGTACTTGGCCGCGCACGCCAAAGAACTGTAAGCGGACCGCATCAAACCAAAAAGGCTCCTTACGGAGCCTTTTTTCATGGTGGAAGGCAAGCCTACTTGTTTTAGAATGTGCGGCGTTTTGTGGCGAGGTTCTTCATGCTGATCTGGTTCGTCGTTCTCTATCTGCTGTTTTCTGTCGGTATCGGCCTGTACGCTTCGACGCGCGTGCACAATTCCCGCGACTTCGTGGTGGCCGGGCGTAATCTGCCCTTGCCCATCGTCACTGCCACGGTGTTCGCCACCTGGTTCGGTGCGGAAACGGTGCTTGGCATCTCCGCCACGTTTGTCAAGGAAGGATTGAGCGGCGTGGTGGCCGACCCGTTTGGCGCCAGTCTGTGTCTGATCATCGCCGGCCTGTTCTTTGCGCCGCTGTTGTATCGCATGAATCTGCTCACCATCGGCGATTATTACCGGGCGCGCTATAACCGCGCAGTCGAGTTGATGATGACGATCTGCATCATGATTTCCTATCTCGGCTGGGTATCGGCACAGGTGGTTGCGCTGGGGCTGGTATTCAATATGGTCAGCGGCGGATCTATCGATCAATCGACGGGGATGTTCATCGGTACGGCTGTCGTGCTGGGCTATACCATGTTCGGCGGTATGTGGTCAGTGGCGCTACTGGACTTTGTGCAGATGACGGTCATCATGGCGGGCATGTTGCTGATCGCGGTGCTGGTGAGCGGCGACGTGGGCGGTGTGAGCAATGTGGTGAGCCATGCGCAGGCGTCCGGCAAACTTCAATTTTTGCCGCAGGGCGGCTATGAAACCTGGATTCCTTTCATCGGTGCCGGCATCACCATGATGCTCGGTTCCATTCCGCAGCAGGACGTGTTCCAGCGCATGACCTCGGCCAAGGATGAGAAGACGGCGGTGCGCGGCTCGGTGGCGGGCGGTGTGCTGTATTTCGCTTTCGCTTTCGTGCCGATGTTCCTGGCCTATTCAGCCACCCTGATCGACCCCAAAGTGTTCGGCGATATGATAGCGAGCGATTCGCAGATGGTGCTACCCAATCTGATTCTGTATCATACTCCGCTGGTGGCGCAGGTGTTCTTCTTCGGCGCGTTGCTGTCCGCCATCATGAGTACCGCATCCGCCACATTGCTGGCTCCGTCGGTGATGTTCACCGAGAACATTCTCAAACATTTTGCAATGCAAAACATGAACGACCGGCAAATGCTGCGCACCATGCGCATCATCGTGCTGACCTTCGGTTGTTTCGTGTTGTGGTTCGCACTGCATTCCGAAGCAAGCATCTTCAAGATGGTGGAAAATGCCTACAAGATCACGCTGGTCGGCGCGTTTGTGCCGCTGGCGTTCGGTTTGTATTGGAAACGAGCCAACACCCAGGGTGCGTTACTCTCCATCGCGCTGGGGCTTTCCACTTGGTTGCTGATGGAATCATTTCATCCCAGCGAAATTTGGCCGCCGCAGCTGGCCGGCTTGTTGATGAGTGTATTCGGCATGCTGCTGGGGTCGCTGTTACCGAATCTGATCGGCAGACACGGCGTGATGCACCAGCACCCAGCTGCCTGACTGTCATGTGGTTGTCACAATACTTTCATACCATCACGTGTGTTGCGTGGACGGAACGCTTGTTCCCCTTCCCCAACCCTCCCCCGGAGGGAGAGGGGGCAGTCGCCCACTGCGTGGATATATAGAACCTTGATGGAGAAAAAGATGGCAACCGCGAACATCCTGCTGGTGGAAGACGAGCCTGCGATCCAGGAACTGCTGGCATTCAACGTGGCGCAATGCGGCTACCGGGCCATCCAGGCTTACGACGCAATTGAGGCGCAGGCACATATCAACCATGCCTTGCCGGATCTCATCCTGCTCGACTGGATGCTCCCCGGCGTTTCGGGTGTGGAACTGGCGCGCCGCCTGCGCGCCGACCAGCGCACGCGCGAAATCCCCATCATCATACTCACCGCGCGCACCGATGAACGCGACAAGATACTCGGGCTGGAATCCGGTGCCGACGATTACATCACCAAACCTTTCTCACCGCGCGAACTGATGGCACGCATTCGCGCGGTATTGCGCCGCCGCGCGCCGCAAATGAGCGACGAGACAGTGCGTGTGGAAGGCGTGGAACTGTCGCCCACCACACACCGCGTCAGCGCCAATGGGAAGAGCGTTGAGTTGGGTCCCACCGAGTTTCGTCTACTGCATTTCTTCATGACCCACGCCGAGCGCGTGTATAGCCGCGCGCAACTGCTCGACCAAGTGTGGGGCGACCATGTGTTCGTCGAGGAGCGCACCGTGGATGTGCACATCCGCCGCCTGCGCCAGGCGCTGGAACCTTCCGGGCTGGACGCGCTGGTGCAAACGGTGCGCGGCAGCGGTTATCGTTTTTCCAGGGAATAACTCTTTCGGCGAACTCGCGATTCGCATCACCCCGTATAATGCCGCCAGTCGATTATTAAGGTTTCGCCGTGAGTGATTTCTGGCAGCGCGCATTCATCTTTCCGTTGTTCCTGCTCCTGCTCTCCCTGTTGTTGTGGGCGATCGCAGGTGCCTTGCCTGGCGCGCTATTCTTCGGTACCGGCATGCTGTTGCGCTTGTTTTTTCACCTGCGCAATCTGGCGGCGTTACAGCGTTGGCTTGCTGCGCCAGACGCTCTCGCGGTGCCGGACGGATCAGGTCTGTGGGAAGAGGCGTTTTCGCGGCTGAACAAGATGATGCGCACGCATCGCAATCAGCGCGAACAGCATGCGGCCGCTTTGTTGCAGATGAAGCAGGCCACCTCGGCCCTGCCGGAAGGTGTGGTGATTTTGGATGAGGCGGATCGCATCGAATGGTGCAATCTGTTGGCAGAGCAGCACTTCGGCCTGGATGGCGAGCGCGACATCGGACAGCAGGTCACTTACCTCGCGCGCCAGCCGGAATTCGTGCAATACCTTGCCATGCGCAATTTCAGCGAGCCGCTGATATTGCGTGGCGCGCGCCAGGATGATCTCATCCTTTCCATCAAACTTATTTCATACGGCAAAAGCGAACGCTTGCTCATCAGTCGCGATATCACCCAGCTGGAGCGCATTGAGACCATGCGCCGCGATTTTGTTGCCAACGTCTCGCACGAACTGCGCACCCCGCTTACCGTGGTGAACGGCTTCGTCGAGACGCTGCACGACATGCCGCATCTGGAGAACGACATGGCACGGCGCGCGCTGCAACTGATGGGCGAGCAGACACAGCGCATGGAGAGTCTGGTGGACGATTTGCTCACCCTGTCGCGTCTGGAGAACGAC
>CXWL01112687.1_pt1 | contig 15123 bp, 15 predicted proteins | sample 590931 | NCBI WGS metagenome assembly CXWL01 (sample SAMEA3498368, study PRJEB10139) | groundwater metagenome | biome: water well; material: biofilm material | place: Germany | collected 2015-04-27 | reverse complement strand
TTGTTGACCGGAATGAGGTCCGCTTCACGCAGCGAACCGGAAGCAGCCTTCAACTTCAAGCCATTCACGATGGTGTCATAGCGCGCACGCGACAGGTCGCGGCGGGTCGAGTACAACTGGCGCTGCGCATTGAGCACGTCGATGTTGATCCGCACGCCGACCTGGTAACCGAGCTTGTTCGAATCGAGCGCCGACTGGCTCGAAATCTCCGCCGCTTCCAGCGCCTTGACCTGCGCCAGGCCGCTGTTCACGCCGAGGTAGGACTGGCGCGCCGCCAAGGCCGCATTGCGGCGCGTGCTTTCCAGGTCGTTGCGTGCTTTGTCTTCCAGCGCGATCGACTCGCGCACCTTGCTGGTGACCGCGAAGCCGTTAAAGATCGGCACGCTCCACTGCACCCCAACCACATTGTTGGTAGTCGAACCGGACTGCGTCGACTGGCCGCTCACCTTGTTGTGGAACGAACTTGCCACCAGGTCGAGCGTCGGGTAATGGCCGGCGCGGTTGCGCTGGATGTCGCGTTTGGCCGATTCGAGCGCCAGTTCGGAAACGACGACGCCGTAATTCTGGTTCTCGGCCGACGACACCCACGGCTCGATCGCCGCCGGCTGCGGCGAAGCCAGCGCGACGCCGGTCTTGAGCGGCGCCAGCGCGGTCGGCGCGGTGCCGATGATCGCCTGCAGCGCACTCTTCTTGTTTTCCAGGTCGTTCATCGCCGCGAATTCCTGCGCCACCACCAGGTCGTACGCGGCCTGCGCCTCATGCGTGTCGGTGATGGTCTGCGTGCCGACTTCGAAGTTGCGCTTGGCCGACGCCAGCTGCTCGGTGGTCGCGGTCTTCTGCGCGCGGGTCGACTCCAGCGTGTCCTGCGCCGCCAGCACGTCGAAGTACGCCTGCGAAACGCGCGTGATCAGGTCCTGCTGGGCCTGCGCGAACTGCGCTTCGGTGATCGCCTGCTGCAGCTTGCTTTGCTCGTAGGCCTGCCAGTTCGCCCAGCGGAACAGCGGCTGCGACAGCGCCAGCGTGTACTGGTTGGAGTTGCCGTTGAAGCCGACGCCGCCGACCACGCCCGGCGTGCCGTTCGGCCCGGTGAATGGCGTGCCTTCGTTGAACGGCGAAAAACTGTTGTCGTTACGGCCGTAACTGCCGGAGATGCCCACTGTCGGCAACAGCCCTGCACGCCCCTGCGGCACCTTCTCGCGTCCCGCTGCCAGCGATGCACGCGCGCTGGCGTACACGGCATCGTTCGCCAGCGCCTGCTGGTAGACCTGGATCAGGTCCGCCGCCTGGGCGTTGATCGAAAGAAAAGCGCTGGCAATCAGCACGGCGATCAGGGGTTTCTGCATTGCTTTCTCCGTTGGAGTCATCAAAAAAGTAAGTAAAAAATGCGTCAGTACTTCGGCATCGCGCCGTCGACTTGCACAGCCCAGGCGTGGATTCCGCCCGTCAAATTGGTGACCTTCTCAAACCCGTTGCGCTCCAGGAAGGCAGCGACCTGCATGCTGCGCGCCCCGTGATGGCAGATGCAGACGATCTCGGCATCCTCATCGAGTTCCTCGATGCGCGCCGGAATCGTGTTCATCGCGATCAGGGTCGAGCCGTCGATATGGCACGTCTCGAACTCCCACTTTTCGCGCACGTCCAGCAGCAGCGGGCGCGGGCGCGTCGGATCGCCCAGCCATGCGGCAAGCTCGGGGGCGGTGACGTGTTGCATGTCGCCGCCCGCTTAAAACGTAAAGTGCGACAGCGGCGCCGCCGACGACAGGTTCTTGACGTTGGTCTCGAACACCTTGACCGTGTCGTACGCCGTCTCCGACACCCGCGTGATGATGTTGCACGACATCACCGGCGCCTGGCCGAGGATCGCGGCGATGCGCCCGCCGACCTTGACCTGCTTGAGGAACGCTTCCGGCAGCACTTCCAGCGCGCCCGAAATGACGATCACGTCGAACGGCGCACCGTTGGTCCAGCCCTGCGCGCCGTTGCCCAGCTCGACCGTTGCATTGGTCACGCCGGCCTTCGCCAGGTTCGATTCCGCCATCGCCTTCAGTTCCGGCAGGATTTCGACGGTGGTCACGTGGCGGCCCTTGTGCGCCAGCAGTGCCGCCATGTAGCCGGAGCCGGCGCCGATTTCCAGCACCGTCTCGTGTTTCTTCAGTTGCACTTCCTGCAGCAGGCGCGCCTCGAGCTTCGGCGTAAACATCGCCTCGCCGCCGCCCAGCGGGATTTCGGTGTCGACGAACGCCAGGTTCTTGCAGGCGGCCGGCACGAATTCCTCGCGCTTGACCACGACCAGCGCATCAAGCACGTCCTGGTCCAGCACGTTCCACGGGCGGATCTGCTGTTCAATCATGTTAAAACGGGCTTGTTCAATGTTCATGTGAGACTCGGTGAGTAAAAATGATAATCCGATATTTTATCGTTGAACGGCCTCAGTTCACACATCTTAACGACATGCCAGTTGAGATCGCGTGAAATTGCGACAGTCTGCAGTTTGGAGGGGTTGAACGTCCGCTAACGCCGATGTGGCGTTTCCGCCAACTCACGCGGCGGGCGCGGCGGGCGGCAACAGGCCGTGCAGGGCAACGTCGAGGAACGCGGCGAGGAAAGCCTGCGGATCGAGGTGGTTCTGGTCGCACGGCCCGATCGAATGCTTCCAGGTCATCAGCATCAGCATCGGCGCGATCAGCACCTGCGTCATGACGGGGATGTCGATCGGGCGGAATTCGCCGCGTTCGACGGCGCGCACCAGCATGCTCGAGATCATGTTGGTGCCGCGCGCGATCACCTCTTCCTGGTAAAAGCACGCAATGTCGGGGAAATTGCCGGCTTCCGCCATCACCAGCTTGCTGATGCCTGACGCCTTGGTCGCGCCGAGGCGCTGCCACCAGTCGCCCATCACGCTGCGCAGCAAGTCCGCGCTGTGGCCTTCGAAGCCGGCGATGCTGTCCTCGGCGGCGCCGATCACCGGCACGATGCTGTCGCGCACCACTGCCTTGAACAGCTCTTCCTTGTTGGTGAAATAGAGGTACAGCGTGCCTTTCGACACCCCGGCGCGGCGGGCGACGTCTTCCAGCCGGGTGGAGGCGAAGCCGCGTTCGACGAACAAGTCCAGCGCCGCCGCCAGCAATTCCTGGGGCCGGGCGTCTTTACGCCGTTCCCAGCGCGGCTTGGTGTCATATGGGCATTGCATGCTTCCATCCGGTAACTTACTTGCGAGTCATTAATATAGACCTGCGTTACCGTCCAGTCAAGCTGCTTGCTTGTCACCCCGGGGTCAGTTCTGACATTCGGACACGGCCTCTTCCGTAGTCCCAGTCTACGGTCGGGCTTGTGTCCGAATGTCAGAACTGACCCCGGTGGTTGGCAGCGCGTCGGGCTTGTGTCCGAATGTCAGAACTGACCCCGGGGGTTGGCAGCGACGCCCTAGAAGAAATAGCGCACCAACACCTGCAGCGCGCGCCGTTGCGGGTAAGCCCCGAACTCGCTTGCCGGCGTGCCGGACTGCTGCTGCCATTGCACCGCCAGGTCGGTGCGCTTCCAGTGATAACGCGCCTCGACCCAGCCCTGCCGGCTGTGGTCTTCGGCGTTCTGGCGCAGCATCGCGTTAAAGTCGAGGTTGCTCATCATCGCGTCCGGCCAGCTTGCATACGCAAACCACGATTGCTTGTTCACCATCTCAAGCCGGTTTTGCACCCACATCCGGTACGCCAAGCGCTCCATTGGCGCCAGCGCCTCGGAACCCTCGCGGGCGAGCGCGCCGCCATCGTACTGATACTCGAGCGTCAGCGACAATTTGTTCGGCGCGTTATAGGTCACGCCGCTTGCCACGCGCGAGCGAAACGCCGATTCTTCCGGCCGGCGCAAGGCTTGGCCCAGCTGCGACGCAGAGCGCCCGCCCGACCATTCGAAGTAAGCGACCGCGGCCGACCCGAGCACCGAGGTCACGTTCAAGCCGACTTGCGGCGACTGCGCCCCTTCCTTCGACAGCAGCACTTGCGGCGTGAAGCTGTCCCCGACCCGCTGGCTGTAGGCGATCAGCATGCGGTGATCGTAGTTGGTGGCGCCAAAATCCAGGTCGAAGGCGCCGTCATGGGGCTCGCTCGCCAGCTTCGGCGACACCAGCGCCGTCAGCGATCCGCTGTCCCACAGCCGCTGGGCGCGCAGCATCACGCTGCCTTGCCGGCGCGTCTTCAGGCTGACCGGGTCGATCGAGACGATCGACCGGTTGGCGCCAGTGCGGAAATAATCGGTCGGGTTGTAGCCCACGGCGACACCGTAGCGCGCATTGATGCGGCCCATATCGAACGCCATCCCGGCATCCGGCTGCCAGCTGAGATACGCTTCCTTGACCGTATTGATCGAAGCACGTTCGCCCGGCTGCAGCTGCCGCCGCAGATCGAGCGCGTCGGAAAAAATGGCGCGCCAGCCGCCGCCCAGCGTGGAGTCGACCTCCAGGTCGAGCGACACGCGCTGGGAGTTGATGCGTTCGCCGTTGCGCAGCGTCGAGTTGACCGTCGCCACCTCGCTGGCCAGGTGCCAGTCGCGCGCGACCGCGGCCGGGGCAGTCGCCTTGTCGGCCAGGTCCAGCGCCGACAGGTCGGGTTCGGCCGGCCGTTCCTGGGCCGCCACCGGCGCCGTGGCCAGCAGGCTCGCTGCCAGCGTCGCCGCGAGGCGATGGAGTGTGAGTGTTTTCAAGGTGCGTATTTTCATTCTGGCTTGAAGCGTGGAAGGTAATCGCGCTGCAGCCACGACTCGGGGATATCGCGCCAGGCCCAGTCGGAATAGCGCATCACCGTGACCCATTTCGGATCGAGGCCATCGATGATGACCGTCTCCGTCGGCCGCTCGGTGCCGAGCTGCTTTTCATATTTGCGGTAGTAGGCGGTCTTCAGCAGGCGTCCGCTTTCGGCATAGAATTTGCCTTTCACCGGACGGCTGTTGGCGGCGTCGAGCCACAGTTCGATCCGGTGGTAGGTGACGTCCGCCGACGTGGCCGCCAGCGCCAGCTTGTTGGCGTGGCGCAGCTTGCGGTCGCCATCCTGGATTTCTTCCTGGCCCTCCAGCTTGGCGCTGTAGTCCTTGGCCAGATTGACGGTCACCACGTCGCCGTTGGCGGCCTGTCCCAGCAAACGCTGTTGCGGCGACATCCGCACGCTGGCCTTGCTCGACGGATCGAAAAACCACAGGTCGTTGCCGCTCTTGAGCATCAGCTTGTTGGCGTCGCGCGCCGGCGCGATGAAGCGCACCAGGTTGCGATACTGGCCGCCGCTCGCTTCCGTCTTGGCATAGATCGCCAGGCTCATTTCGCCGACCTCCTTACCGTCGCGAAATTCGGTCAGCTTCGTCACCATGCTGAACGGCTTGTTGGGATTGCGCACGGCATCGCTGGCCGCCAGCAGCTCCTGCGGAGTGGGCGTGGTCTGCGCGAAGCACGCGGCACTGGCCAGCGCCAGGCCCAGCAGGATCATTTTCGATTTCTTCATAAGTTTTCCTAGACGTGCCGCAAGGCATCGACAATCGCGAGTTTCGCGGCCCGGTTGGCCGGCCACCATGCCGACAACACCGCCACCACCAGCATGCCGGCCGAGCTGGCGAGCAGCAGCTGCGGGCTGCCCCACACCCGCACCGTGAACGGGAATGCGACCACATAACCGGGCGGGGCCCACGTGATGCCGCTGTGATTGATGAGGAACGCAATCAGCAAGGCGAACAACACACCCAGCACCGCCCCGATCGAACCGAGCAGCAGGCCTTCGCACATGAACAGGCGCCGGATGCCGGCGCGGCGCAGGCCGATCGCCCGCAGTGTGCCGATCTCGGCGGTGCGCTCGACCACGGCCATGCTCATCGTGTTACCCACGGTGAACAGCACGATCACGCCAATCAGGATGGCAATAAAGCCGAACACCGAATCGAAGAACCGCACTGTCTGGCCATAGATCGGGTTCAGCGTCTCATAATCCTGGACCTCCAGCGGCTCCTTGACGGTCGACAGCAGCTGCACCAGCCGCGCGCGCGCCGCCGGCATCTGGGCGGTGTGTTTCAGCTGCACCTGGACTGCCGTGACCTTCGGCGCGCTGTCGCCGAAAATGAGGCGCTGCGCCTGCGCCAGGTGCATGACCATGAAAATATCGTCGAACTCTTTCAAGCCCTGGTTGACCGCCTTGACCACGGTCAGTGCCGCCACGTTTGGCACGCCATGGTCATTGGCGGCGAGCATTTCGATACGGGTCTTGTCGGCCGCCGGCGCGGCGGGGGTTTCCAGCGCCGACAAGGCCTGGATATCGTCCGGCGCCGCCTTGCCGCCCCCGGCAGTTGTCTTGGCCGGCAGCGCGCGGCAATTGGGCACTTCCAGCGGGCCGCACAGCTGCAGCATGCGCGCCACGCCGGTGCCGACCACGACCGCATCGGGGCCGGTGCCGGTCAGCGCCAGCGGGTGCGCGTAGCTGATGCCATAGTCGTCCCACAACAGCATGGTGTTTTGTTCGTCCACCACCACGCCGCCGGCGATCACCGTCTTCGACACGCCCGCGGCGAAATTGCCGGCGATGCCGCCCAGGCTCAGCTTCGGCGTCACCACCGTCAACATCGGCTTGAGCACCGGGTCATTGCGCACCAGGTCGACCACGCGGCGGTAATCGGCAATGCCGTAAGCGGCCGGATCTCCGCTGCCGTACAGGAAATAGTCCTTGGCCTGGATCTGGAAGTGGCCGCTGCGCTGCACATTCGTGGTCTGCATCGCGAAAATCACGTTCGCCTTGAAACCGCCGAACAGCAGGATCGCGCTCATGCCGATGATCATTGCCAGCAAGGTGGCCAGCGAGCGGCGCCGGTTGCGCAACAGGTTGCGCAGTGCGATCGATATCGTTTTCATCGCGCCCCCTGTCCCGGTTCGTCGCGCCGTTCGATCGACGTGATGCGTCCGTCGCGCAGGAACACCGCGTCATCGGCCTCGGCATGCACCTGCGGATCGTGCGATGAAAACACAAACGACACGTCATGGTCATGCTGCATCGTGCGCATCAGCGCGATGATCGCCGCGCCGGTTTGGCTGTCGAGGTTGGCGGTTGGCTCGTCGGCCAGCACCAGCATCGGCGCCGGCGCCAGTGCGCGCGCAATGGCGACCCGCTGGCGCTGCCCGCCGGACATCTGGCCCGGACGATTGTTGATGCGATCGGCGAGGCCGACCGCATCGAGCAGCGACAACACCCTCTCGCGCCGCTGTTTCGCGGGCATGCCGGTGAGCAGCAGCGGATATTCGACGTTCTCGTACGCGCTCAGCACCGGCAGCAGGTTGAAATTCTGGAAAATGAAGCCAAGGTGGCGGGCGCGGAAATCCGACAAGGCATCGTCGCTCAGCAGATGCACTGGCTGGCCGTCGACGATCACCTCGCCCTGGTCGGGACGATCGATGCAGCCCATCAGGTTCAGCAGCGTGGTCTTGCCGCTGCCGGAGGGGCCCGATATCACGGTAAACCGCTTTGGCCGAATCTCGAGGTTGATATCGACGAGGGCGGGCACCGCGACTGAATCGAGGTAATACAGCTTGCCGACATTCTTTAGAACGATCGAATGCATCGTGACTCTTTAAGAAAACATCATGAAGGGCCGTTGCGAGCAGCCGCCAGGAAACATACCAATGTCGCACTGTTCCACGCCAAAAAATCATTATAGCAATGCAACATATGCCGCGCCGTTCATATATAGAAAGAAATTTGGCGTCCGCCATTGCGGCGTTCGGCGGTGCATCGGGGTAAAATGCTGCCTTGCAGCAGCGTTCCCGCCCCGCCCATCCATTCTCTATGACCACTCCAGAAACCGCGCCGGCTTGCCGCCCCGGGTGCGGCGCCTGCTGCACCGCTCCGTCGATTTCCTCGCCCATCCCCGGCATGCCCAACGGCAAAGCGGCCGGGGTGCGCTGCATCCAACTCGACGACGACAACGGCTGTCGCATCTTCGGCGACCCTGCGCGCCCGGCCGTCTGCGCCAGCCTGCAGCCATCGCGCGAGATGTGCGGCGACAGCCGCGTCCACGCCATGCGGTTCCTCACCGAGCTCGATCGCCTGACGTCCTGAAAAAAACAACGCCCGCCCTTGCGGCCGTCCCAACGGCGCCGGGCTTGCTCGTGGTAAGCTTCGACCCCGCGTGGTGCTGCGTTCCGGACTCGCAAACTCCCTCAACTACGAATAAAAATACATGGATATTCTTCTTGCGATTAAAGCCATCATCATGGGACTGGTCGAAGGCTTCACCGAATTCCTGCCGATCTCGTCGACCGGCCACCTGATCCTGGCCGGCAGCCTGCTCGACTTCACCGGCGACAAAGTCAAAGTGTTCGAGATCGCCATCCAGGCCGGCGCCATCCTGGCCGTCATGTGGGAGTACCGCCAGCGTATCGGCGCCGTGCTGGCCGGCCTGCCGAACGATCGCAAGCAACAGAAATTCGCCATCAACCTGGTCGTCGCCTTCCTGCCGGCCGCCGTCCTCGGCCTGCTGTTCAGCAAAGCGATCAAGGCGCACCTGTTCGCGCCGGTGCCGGTGGCGCTGGCGTTCATCGTCGGCGGCTTCGTCATTTTGTGGGTCGAGAACCGCAACAAGGAGCGGCCGCAAGCGGCGCGCATCGAATCGGTCGACGACATGACCACGCTGGACGCCTTCAAGATCGGCTGCGCCCAGGCGTTCGCGCTGATTCCGGGTACCAGCCGCTCCGGCGCCACCATCATCGGCGGCATGCTGTTCGGCCTGTCGCGCAAGGCCGCCACCGAGTTCTCCTTCTTCCTCGCCATCCCGACCCTGCTGGCGGCCACCGTCTACTCGGTCTACAAGGAACGCGCGCTGCTGTCGATCGCCGACCTGCCGCTGTTCGGCATCGGCGGCATCGCCGCCTTTGTCTCCGCTTTCCTCTGCGTGCGCTGGCTGCTGCGCTACATCAGCTCGCACGATTTCACCGTGTTCGCCTGGTACCGCATCGTGTTCGGCATCGTCGTCATCGCCAGCGCGCACTACGGGTGGGTGGTTTGGGCGGAATGACATCATGAGTAGCGACATCGGCGCGCGCGCCCTCGAACAACTGGAGACCGTGTTCGGCTACCCGGCCTTCCGCGGGCAGCAGGGCGACATCGTCGAACACGTCGCCAGCGGCGGTGACGCGCTGGTGCTGATGCCGACCGGCGGCGGCAAGTCGTTGTGCTACCAGATCCCGGCCCTACTGCGAGACGGCGTCGGCGTCGTCGTCTCGCCGCTGATCGCGCTGATGCAGGATCAGGTCGACGCGCTGGCCGAAGTCGGCGTGCGCGCCGCCTTCCTCAATTCGACCCAGACGTTCGAAGAGTCGATGCGCATCGAGCGGCTGGTGCGCACCGGCGAGATCGACCTGGTGTACGTCGCGCCCGAGCGCCTGATGACGCCGCGCTGCCTCGACCTGTTCGAGGCGTCGAAGATCGCCCTGTTCGCGATCGACGAGGCGCACTGCGTGTCGCAATGGGGCCACGACTTCCGGCCCGAGTACATCAAGCTGTCGATCCTGCACGAGCGCTTCCCGGACGTGCCGCGTATTGCGCTCACCGCCACCGCCGACCACCAGACGCGCGCCGAAATCGCGTTGCGCCTGCAGCTTGGCGACGCGCGCCAGTTCGTCTCCTCGTTCGACCGTCCGAATATCCGCTACCAGATCGTCGAGAAGGCCAACGGCCGCAAGCAGCTGCTCGACTTCATCACCGCCGAACATGGCGGCGACGCCGGCATCGTCTACTGCCTGTCGCGCAAGAAGGTCGAAGAGACCGCCGAATTCCTCAACGAGAACGGCATCCGCGCCCTGCCCTACCACGCCGGCATGGACTACCCGAAGCGCAGCGCCAACCAGTCGCGCTTCCTGCGCGAAGACGCCATCGTGATGGTCGCCACCATCGCCTTCGGCATGGGCATCGACAAGCCCGACGTGCGTTTCGTCTGCCACCTCGACCTGCCGAAGAGCATCGAGGGCTACTACCAGGAGACCGGACGCGCCGGCCGCGACGGCCTGCCGGCCAGCGCCTGGATGGCGTACGGCCTGCAGGACGTGGTGCTTCAGCGCCGCATGATCGACGAGTCCGAGGCCGACGAAACNNAGCTGCCGGCGCACCCGCCTGCTCGAATACTTCGGCGAACGCTCGACCCCGTGCGGCAATTGCGACACCTGCCTGATTCCGCCGGTCTCGTTCGACGGCACAGTGCCGGTGCAAAAACTGCTGTCGGCGATCTACCGGGTCGACCAGCGCTTCGCCGCCGGCCACGTGATCGACGTGCTGCGCGGCGTCTCATCCGAACGCATCACCCAGTGGCACCACGATTCCCTGTCGGTGTACGGCATCGGCAGCGAGCGCACCGAAGCCGAATGGCGCGCGATCCTGCGCCAGGCCATCGCGCTCGGCCTGGTGACGGTCGACCACGAAGTCTACAGCTCGCTGAAACTGACCGACGCCGCGCGGCCCGTGCTCAAGGGCGGCCAGAAAGTCCAGCTGCGCCAGTACCAGAAACCGGTCAAGCCGAAGCGCGCGCCGAGCGCCGCCAAGGGCCACGTCGAAATGGAACTGTCGAAGTCGGAGCAGGAAATTTTCGAGAAACTGCGCTGGTGGCGGGTCGAGACCGCGCGCTCGCACGGCGTGCCGGCCTATGTGATTTTCGTCGACGCGACCCTGCGCGAGATCGCCAAGGTGAAGCCGACGTCGCTGCAGGACCTGCGCGGCGTCACCGGCGTCGGCGAGAAGAAGCTGGTCTCCTACGGCGACGAGATCGTCGCCCTGATCAGCGAAATGCTGTAAAGCCGCTAGCCCGGCATACTCAGCATGGATTCCCGCCTTCGCGGGAACGACGGTCTCTCATTTAGCTAAACTAAAAACCGTCATTCCCGCGAAGGCGGGAATCCATAACCCGCGCGCGTTATCCCAGTGCCTACTTTTTGGTGAACACCAAATCCCACACCCCGTGCCCGAGCTTGATGCCGCGGTTCTCGAACTTGGTCAGCGGACGATACGCCGGCTGCGGCGCATAGCCGTCGGCCGTATTCTGCAGCAGCGGCTCGCTGCCTAGAACTTCAAGCATCTGCACCGCATAGTCTTCCCAGTCGGTCGCGCAATGCAGGTAGCCGCCTGGCGCCAGCTTCTCGGCCAGCAGCTTGACGAACGGCGTCTGCAGCAGGCGTCGCTTGTTGTGGCGCGCCTTGTGCCACGGGTCCGGGAAAAACACGTGCACGCCGGCCAGCGAGCCGTCCGGGATCATCTGGTTCAGCACTTCGACCGCGTCATGCTGGATCAGGCGCAGGTTCGTCAGCCCCTGCTCGCCGATCTGCTTGAGCAGGCTGCCGACGCCAGGCGTGTGCACTTCGACGCCGATAAAATCCTTCTCCGGCATGCCCTTGGCGATGTGCGACGTGGTGTCGCCCATGCCGAAACCGATCTCCAGGATCACCGGCGCCTTGCGCCCGAACGCCTGCTCGAAGTCGAGCGGCTCCTTGCTGTACTCGATCAGGAACTTCGGCCCCAGTTCTTCCAGCGCGCGCGCCTGGGCGATCGACAATCGGCCGGCACGAGTGACGAAACTGCGGATGCGGTGTTCGGTCGGGTCGTACAGCATCGGGCGGCCGCTGCCGCTTGGAGGGGTATCTGATGACATGGGAGGCGATGGGGAAGAATAAGGTTCGGCCGACATTATATCGCACCGTCCCTGCCGCGGAATCGAACCTCCGCCGGCATGGATTGTCTAATAGTTATGGAAGAGACACGCATAGATCGGCGGGATGTACGATTCGACGAACTCGTCGCCGAAATGCGCGACGGACGTCGGGAAGTCGCCGCGCGGCTGTGCAAGATTGCGTCGCGATTGAGCCTCGTGGAGGCCCGGCTGGGGCTATGCGCCACCAAATCCGACCTGCACGACCTACGCTTCGGCATAGCTAAGAATAACGCCGACATCAAGACGTGGATGATTGCCACCCTGCTGACGATCATCGCCATCAATCTTGTTGCCGTGTTCGGCTTGCATCACTGGAGCGGTTAGCGCAGCACCTCGCTCAACTGCTCAAGCGTGAACGGCTTGGGCAGCACGCGCGCCGCAAAGCCCTGCGGCTCGACGCTGCGGCCCGAGGCGAACACCACCCGCAATCCTGCGACGCGCCCCACCGCCAGGCGCGCCAGTTCGATGCCCGACATGCCGGGCAGCGTCACATCGGTCAGGAGGATGTCATGATCGCGCAGCGCATCGAGCACCCCCTCCGCCGAGCCAAAGCAGAGCGCGTCGTAATCGAGGATCAGCAGCAGCTCGCGCAGCATATCGCGCGCGTCGTCGTTGTCCTCCACCACCACAACGCGCCGGCGCGCTGGCGCGACCGCCGGCTGCGCAACGGGACGTGCGTCCAGCACCTGGCGCACCTTGGCCGCCAGCTCGCTACGGCGATACGGTTTGCTGAGCAGCTCAACCCCGGCATCGAGCCGCCCCGCATGGACGATGGCGTTTTGCGTGTACCCCGAAGTGAACAGCACGCCGATCGCCGGCAGCAAACGCCTGGCGTGGCGGGCCAGTTCCGGGCTGCGCAAGGCGCCCGGCATGACCACGTCGGTAAACAGCAGGTCGGGCGCGGCGCCGCGTTCGAGCATCTCCAGCGCCGACTGCGCGTCGGCGGCGCTCAATACCGTGTAGCCGAGGCCGGCCAGCATGTCGCCCACCGCGAGCCGCACCGCGGCGTCGTCTTCGACCACCAGGATCGTCTCGCTGCCGCCCGCCGCATCACGGCCGGTACGCAGCGCCACCGCATGTTCCGCCTCATGGCAGCGCGGCAGGTAGATGCGGATCGTGCTGCCTTCCCCAAGCTCGCTGTAAATGGCGATGTGGCCCCCGCTCTGCTTGACGAAACCGTACGCCATGCTCAGACCGAGGCCAGTCCCCTCGCCCTCCGGCTTGGTTGTGTAGAACGGTTCGAACGCGCGCTCGATGACGGCAGCGCTCATGCCGGCGCCGTTGTCCGACACCGCCATCAGGACATACTCGCCGGCCGCCAGGTCGGCATGGGCGGCGACGTAGCCGTCGTCGAGCACCGTGTTACCCAGCTCGATGGTCAGCTTGCCGGATCCCTCCATCGCGTCGCGCGCATTGATCGCGAGGTTGAGGATGACGTTCTCCAGCTGGTTGCGGTCGATCATCGTGTTCCACACGCGCGCATCGATCGTCAGCGCGATGTCGATCGCTTCGCCGAGGGCGCGCCGCATCAGTTCTTCCATGTCGCGCAGGATGTGGGCGACGTTGGTCGGCACCGGCTGCAAAGGCTGGCGCCGGGCGAACGCCAGCAGCTGCGACGACAGTTTGGCGCCGCGNNTTGGCCTGGCGCAGGTCGCGCGTGCGGCGCGCCACCAGGCTTTCCAGTTCCGCCTGATTCATCAGCAAGCCATCCTGCAGCTGCTTTTGTTCGGTGACGTCATGGCCCTGGCAAAAAATGCCGGAGATATGGCCATCGGCGTCGTACAACGGCTGATAGACGAAGTCGAGGAAGCGCTCGACCTTGCGGCCGTCGGCCTCGCGCAGCGAAATCGGCATCGCCTTGCCGACATACGCGATGCCGGTTGCGTAGACCTGGTCGCGCAAGGCGACGAACGACTGGCCCTGCAGTTCGGGAAAGGCCGCCTGCACCGAAACCGGCGCCAGCGTGCGCTTGCCGAACAGGTCGGCGTAGGCGCGGTTGGCCATCTCGAACACGTGGTCGGGACCACGCGTGACGGACATGAAGCCGGGCGCGAGGTCGAACATGTCGGCCAGCTGGCGGCGCTTCTCTTCGAGCGAACGGGCGATCTCGGCGCCGCGCGCACGCTCCTGCTCGAGCCGCGAATGGCGGTCGGTGGCGTCGCGGATCACCAGCGACACGCCAATCAGCTGGCCGCCGTCGTCGCGCACCGCCGACACCGCGATATCCATGTTTGCCTCACGGCCGTCGATCGTGTAGACATGCTCCCTGCTGGTGGCCGCGGCGCCGCCCAGCACACGCTCGACCGCATCGGCCACGTCGGCGCTCCAGAACGGCAGTTGCGGTCCGCCCAGCGACAACGCCACGGCCGGAGCCACGCGCCACTGCCGCGCCGCGCTGTCGTTCCACTGGATCACGCGCAGGCCGGTGTCGAGGCCGACGATGCCGTCCTTGGTCTGGGCCAGCACGTTGACCATGAAGTGGTCGGCCAGCTGAAGGCGCCGGTACGCTGCTTCATCGACCGGCTTCGGCGCGGCGATGCGCACGTTGGCGCGTTCGAGCGTGGTGCGCAGGCGGGCGCGCCGGCGCGCGTTCCTCACCGCTTCGGCCACCACCTGGTCGAACGCCGGGTCGCCGTCGCGCAGCGCGCTCCAGTGCGGGCCGATCATCGGCGCGCGCCCAAGCTCGCCGCGCAACTGGTCGTAATGGGCGGCATCGGCGATGAACACCAGTTCGCACAGGTGCCATGCGGTGCGCAAGCTGCGCGCCAGCTGCAGAGGAGTTGCCAGCGTCGGCGCGAAGATGACCACCTGGGGTTCATCCTCGGCACCAGCCAGCCGCGCCTGCAGGCCGGCCTGGTCGAGCGTCTCATGGCCTTCCCGCCAGGACGCGTGCGCGGCCGCCGGCCCGGCGGTGACGAACAGGATGGCGTCGTTCATCGCGTCCTACAGCAACGGCAGGCCGAGCAGGCTGCGGCCGGTCCACAGCTTCAACAAGTCGGTGGTGGGCGACATCACGTGGCTGGCGCGGGCGTCGCGCAGCATCTGCGCCACGCGGCTGTTGTCGCGGTAGGCGGCGCCGCCGCAAATGGTCATCGCGTCGTTGGCCAGTTGCACCGCGGTGTCGCCGGCATCGGCCTTGCAGGCCAGGATGAACGGCAGCGCATTCGGATCGGCGGCGTCGCCGCGCGCGGCCGCCTCGTAGATCAGGGCGCGGGTCTTCGCCACCGCCATCCACATCGCCGCGTAGCGCGTCTGCAGCACCTCGACATCGCGCAGGGCCGCGCCGGAATGGGCGTAGCGGCGGTTGCGCAGGTGCTCGTCGGCGGCGTCCAGCGCGGCTTGGGCGATGCCGAGGTAGGTGCCGGCCATCGCCATCAGGAAGTAAGGCGCGACCACCTCGAACACGTACCACAC
>CXWL01032980.1_pt1 | contig 15125 bp, 16 predicted proteins | sample 590931 | NCBI WGS metagenome assembly CXWL01 (sample SAMEA3498368, study PRJEB10139) | groundwater metagenome | biome: water well; material: biofilm material | place: Germany | collected 2015-04-27 | reverse complement strand
GGGTTGGCATGGCCGAAGCCGACGCGGGGCGGTGTCGTGGAGTACACCCCGAAGGCGTGCTTGGTGGTGTACCCGCCGTTGGCCCACACCAGCCCACGCTGGCCGGGACGTTCCCGCAGATCGTTCATCATCGTGGCGATGGCGTGCATGACGTAGTTGTTCCACGGGCCGCCGGCGAATGACAGCCCTCCAGTGCGGGTGAGCCGGCGATCGATGTCGATGCCGAGGCTCTTGGCGCCGAGCTGCACCGCAGCAGGGAAGCACGAGTAGAGATCGACGAGCTCGATGTCGTCGATGCCGACGCCGGCCAGCTCGAGCGTCCGGCGCCCGCCGAGCTCGATCGCCGGCGTCTCGTGGAACGACCAGCGGTGGCTCACGAACTGGTGCTCGTGGCAGTCGGCGCCGGCGTGCGGGAACACCCAACGATCCTCGGGCACCCCCAGGCTCCGGGCCCGGTCCACCGAGCACATGATCAGCGCCGCCGCCATGTCGACGTCGTTGTTCGAGTTCATGTACTTCGGGTAGGGGCATCCGACCATTCGGTTGTCGGGTCCGATGGTGCGGATCTCCGCCGCGGTTCTCGCCGTGCGGGTCCAGGCATTGGGGTTGGCCGCGGCCACGTCGCTGAACCTGGCCCACAGCTCGCTGATCATCACCTGGTGCTCGGCCACGCCGCGGCCCGCGGCGGCACGGATCGCNNCGGGGTGGTTCATCACCAGCTCGTCTCCGAGCAGGCGCGGCTCGGAGCCATCCGGCGCCTTGGGCCAGTCGAGCTCCACACCGGCCCTGCGGGCCCGCATCCGCGTGCGCCACGCCTCGCCGCCGGCGAGTACGGCGATGTCGACCGCACCCCGCAAGATCTCACCCGAGGTGATGTTCACGAGGGTCTGCGGGCTGTTGCCGCCGTTCGCCGTGAGGCCGTACTCGCTCACCTCAACGCCGAGTTGATCGGCGACGACCTGTGCCGGGTTGCCGTAACGCCAGCTCAACAGGCCCACCACGCGAAGCACGTCGACCGCGGCGAGACCCGTTACCGCGGCATCGCTCATCGCCAGCCGGATCGCCTCGACCATCAGCGTCGCCGGGTCGAGCGCGTCGTCGAGCCCGGTGGAGCGATGCAGGTACTGACCGGAACCGATGAGGACGGGAGTGCGTGGGTCGAGGGTCACCAGCCGAGGCTACGGAACGACTCCTCGACGCTCGCAACCCGGACGTACACTCAGCGCCCGTGTCACGCATCGCGATCGGGTCAGACCACGCCGGCTACGAGTTGAAGCAGCATCTGATCGCCATGCTCATCGCCGGCGGCCACGAGGTGCTCGACCACGGCACCGATGGCACCGACAGCGTCGACTACGTGATCCACTGCGCCGCGGTCGGGCGAGCAGTGCGTGATGGGGAGGCCGACCTCGGCATCGTGCTCGGCGGCAGCGGCCAGGGCGAGCAGTTGGCCGCCAACAAGGTGCGCGGCGTGCGCGCCGCTCTCTGCAACGAGCTCTACACCGCGCGCATGGCCCGCGCCCACAACGATGCCAACGTGCTCAGCATCGGCGCCCGTGTCGTCGGCATCGGGCTCGCCGAGGAGATTCTCGATACGTTCCTCACCACCCCCTTCGAAGGTGGTCGTCACCTCCGCCGTGTGCAGCAGCTCATGGCTCTCGAGCAGGAGTTCTGATCCATGCCATTCCCCTCCGACACCACGCCCGACACCGAGGTCTTCGACCTCATCGATCGCGAGGTCGAACGGCAGTGCACGGGCCTGCAGCTGATCGCCAGCGAGAACTTCACCTCGCCTGCAGTCATGAAGGCGGTGGGCAGCGCGCTCACCAACAAGTACGCCGAGGGCTACCCGGGAAAGCGCTACTACGGCGGCAACGCGATCGTCGACGAGATCGAGGCGCTGGCGATCGCGCGGGTGAAGTCGCTGTTCGGCGCCGAGCATGCCAACGTGCAACCCCACAGCGGCGCCAACGCCAACATGTGTGCGTACCAGGCGGTGCTCGACCCAGGCGACACCGTGCTCGGGCTGAGCCTCGACCACGGCGGCCACCTCACTCACGGGTCGCCCGTGAATGTGAGCGGCAAGCTGTACCACTTCGTGGCCTACAAGGTGACGCCCGGCGACGAGCGGATCGACATGGAGCAGGTGCGTGACCTCGCCATCGAGCATCGACCGAAGCTGATCGTGGCCGGTACCACCAGCTATCCGCGACGCCTCGACCCAGAACCGTTCAAGGCGATCGCCGACGAGGTCGGCGCGATGCTGATGTTCGACGCCGCCCACATCGCCGGCCTCATCGCCGGTGGCGTCGCCCCGAATCCGGTGCCGTACGCCGACATCGTCACCTTCACCACGCACAAGACTCTGCGCGGCCCGCGGGGCGGGTGCATCCTCGCCAAGGCCGAGCACGCCGCAGCGATCGACAAGGCCGTGTTCCCCGGCTGGCAAGGCGGCCCACTGGAGCACGTCATCGCAGGCAAGGCCGTGGCCTTCTTCGAGGCCAGTCAGCCGAGCTTCCGCGCCTACGCCGGCCAGGTCGTCGCCAACGCCAGCGCGCTGGCCGAGGCCTTGGTGCTGCACGGCTTCCGGCTCGTGAGCGGCGGCACCGACAACCACCTGATGGTGGTCGATCTGCGACCCTTCGATGCCGACCTCACCGGGAAGCAAGCACAGGCGGTGCTCGACGTGGCCGGCATCACGCTGAACAAGAACACGATCCCCGACGACCCGCGCAGCCCGTTCGTCACCAGTGGCGTGCGCATCGGCACGCCGTCGGTCACGACGCAGGGGATGGGCGCGGCCGAGATGGGCGAGATCGCCGGGCTCATCGCCCGGGCACTGCGCCAACGCGCCGACGATGGCGAGCTCGCCAGGGTTAGGGCCGACGTGAACGTGCTCTGCTCGCGGTTCCCCGCCTACTCCTGACGACCTACCATCCCACCGTGCCCACAACCGGCGACTACCTCGTCATCGGCGCCGCCGCGGCCATCATCACCTTTGCTGTCACGCCGATCGCCATCGCGATGGCGCGCCGGCTGGGATGGGTCTACGAGCCGAACGAACGCACGGTGCACACCCGACCGATCCCCGATGTCGGTGGCGTGGCGATGTTCGCCGGGTTCGTCATCGCCTTGGCGGCTTCGCGGCTCTGGGACGACTTCGACCAGCTGTTCGCCCGCAACGACGAACCGCGGGGTGTGCTCATCGCCGCAGTGATCATGTTCGCGGTGGGCCTGCTCGACGACGTACGCGAGATCTCCGCCCCGGCAAAGGTGGTCGGCACGGTGCTCGCCGGCTCGGCGCTGGTGTGGTTCGGCGTGACGATGCGCTACTTCCGGTTGCCGTTCCTCGAGGTCACGTTCTTGAGCGACGATTGGGTGCCGATCATCACGGTGCTGTGGATCCTCGGTCTCAGCCAGGCGATCAACCTGATCGACGGTCTCGACGGTCTCGCCGCCGGCATCGTCGCCATCGGGTCGTTCTCGTTCTTCCTGTACAGCCAGCACCTGAGCGATCGTGGCCAGTTGCTGCAACCCAACATCGGCCCGTTGATCGCGATCATCACCGTCGGGATCTGCATCGGCTTCCTCCCGCACAACTTCAATCCGGCACGCATCTTCATGGGCGACAGCGGCGCGCTGCTGCTCGGCCTGCTGATGGCGGTCAGCACCAGCGTGGTCGGTGGTCGTGCCGATCCCGACGCGGGTGGCACCCCGGGGCAGGCCTACTTCTTCCTGGCGCCGCTGTTCATCCCGTTGTTCATCCTCGGCGTGCCGATCCTCGACACCGTGTTCGCGATCTTGCGGCGGGCCCGTCGCGGCCAGGGTCTGGCCACGGCCGACAAGGGTCATCTGCATCACCGTCTGATGGAGATGGGTCATGGGCAGCGCCGCAGCGTGGTGATCCTGTGGGGATGGACTGCGCTGTTGAGCGCGTTCGTGCTCTACCCGGTGATCACCGAGAGTGGCGTGTCGTACATCCCGATCGGGGCGGCGATGCTCGGCCTCGCGCTGTACACCGTGTTGCACCCGCAGATCCGTCGACAGCGCACGACCGACTGATGTACGGTCGTCGCCGGGCTACGGCTCCGCGCGCCACGTCCTTCGACTTGCGGTGCAACGCCTCTTCCACTAGATTGTGTACGCGTTCACAAGCTCCCACCGTGCCCAGGTGAGCTGCGCGCCGAGGTCAGACACCTGTGAAGTTCACTCCCAGCAAGCCAATCAAGACCGACGACAACGTCGGCCGAGGCATGGACCTGGCGTTGGTGACCCTGGTTTTCCTCGGGCTCGGATACGGCCTCGACCGCTGGCTCGCCACCGAACCGCTGTTCATGATCGGCCTCGTCACCTTGTCGCTCGTCGGTCAGTTCGCCCGGATGTGGTACGACTACGACGCCAGGATGACCCGGCACGAGCAGGAGCGCATCAGCGTGGCGCACCCGAACCGAGAGAACGCCTTGTGAGCGAGAGCGCGGCACCGCTCGTCAACCGGATCGAAGGTCCCGCACCGGAAGTGTCGGTCTCCAACGACATGGTGCGCCGCGGGCTCTTCGTCGCCCCGGTGCTGATCGCCGTGTGCGGGGTCATCTGGGGCCTCGACGGTGCGCTGTCGAGCGCCTACGCGATCGCCCTGGTCCTCGTGAACTTCGCCCTGGCCGCTGGACTCATGGCCACCACCGCCCGCATCAGCCTGGCGCTGATGATGGGCGCGGTCCTCGTCGGCTACGTCATCCGCCTCGCGCTGATCTTCCTCGCCGTCTACGTCGTGAAAGACGCCGGGTGGATTTCACTTCCGGCACTCGGAGCGACCATTATCGTCACGCACCTCGGCCTGCTGGTGTGGGAGATGAAGTACGTATCGATGTCGCTCACTTATCCTGGCCTCAAGCCGACCCGCCAAACCACCGCTACGAACTGAAGGCTGCGCACACATGCTCGGTTTGACATTTCCGCCGATCAACGAACTCATTCGTTGGCGAGACATCTTCACCAGTTTCAACAAGGTAGGCGTCATCGCCGTACTCGCCGCGTTGATCGGCATCGGCATCTTCCTGGTCGCCGGCACCAAGGATCCGTTGAAGGCGCCGAAGGGCGTGCGCAACCTCGCCGAGACCGGAGTCGAGTTCATCGAGGACCAGATCGTGATGCAGACGATGGGCAAGGACGGCCTGCCATGGACCCCGTTCCTGCTGTCGCTGTTCATCTTCATCTACCTCTGCAACCTGCCGGGGATCATCCCGCTGTTCCAGATGCCGGCGACGGCGCGGATGGCCATCCCGCTGTTCTTGGCGCTGGTGGTATGGGTCGTCTACAACGCGGTCGGCTTGAAGCACAACGGCATCAAGTACATCACCGGCATGGCCTGGCCGCACAGCGTGCCCGTCGGCATGCGCCCGCTGGTCGGCGTCATCGAACTGCTGTCGAACATCGTGCTGAGGCCGTTCTCGCTGGCCGTCCGACTCTTCGCCAACATGTTGGCCGGGCACATGCTGCTGATCACGTTCGCGTTCTTGAGCAACGCCATGTTCACTGCCCACACCAAGCAGTTCTTCTTGCGGCCGATGGGCATCTTGCCGTTGTTCATGCTGGTGTTCCTCACCGCCTTCGAAGTGCTGGTCGGCTTCTTGCAGGCATACATCTTCACGATCCTGACCGCGGTGTTCATCAACTCGGCGCAACACCCCGAGCACTGAGCATCCGATCTCAAGATCTCCCACCAAGATCTCCCACCCACAACCTCACTAGGAGAACCTCAACAAAATGGAAGCCCTGTCCTACTTGATCGCAGCGGTCCCTCTCGATGCCGCCGAACAGAAGACGGCCAACGCCGCGATCGGCGCCGGATTCGCCTACGGCCTCGCCGCCATCGGTCCCGGCATCGGCATCGGTTACGTCGTCGGCAAGGCGATCGAGGCGATGGCCCGCCAGCCAGAGGCCGCAGGCATGGTGCGTACCACCATGTTCCTGGGCATCGCCTTCACCGAAGCCTTGGCGCTCATCGGCTTCGTCGTCTTCATCCTCCTCGGCCTCTAGGGAGTCGCAATGTTCTCCGTCACCGTCCACACGACGGGTGCGGGCGAGTTCGTCGTACGTCCCCTTTCGGAACACGCGGCTGCTGCGGCCGCCACCGAAGACAAAGGACCCAGCCCGATCGCGCCAGAGCTCAAAGAGCTGGCCTGGGGTGGCGGCTCGTTCATCGTGCTCTTCGTACTGATGCGCATCGTGCTGTTCCCGCGCGTGAAGAAGGGCATGGTGGCGCGCTACGGCAAGATCCGTGGCGACCACGAGACTGCCGATTCAGTGCGCGCCGCCGCTCGCGGCGAGGTTGCCGACTACGACAGGGAGTTGGCCGTGGTGAGGGCCGAAGCGACGAAGCGGATCGACGCCGTTCGCCAGACCGTCGAGGCCGAGCGGGTCGCCGCGATCGGCGCGGCAAACGAGCGAATCTCGGTCAAGCGAGCCGAGGCCAACGCAGTCAACGACGCCGCCAAGGCGGCTGCAGCACCGCACGTGCACGCCGCTGTCGCCGACGTCAGCGGACGAGCCGCCGAACTGGCGACGGGCCGCAAGCCTGAGGCCGCGATGGTCGACAGCGTCGTGTCGTCGCTGATGGGAGCGGGGCGATGAACACCATCATCCGTCTGCTCGCCGAAGGCGAGGCCGAGCACGACATCACCCAAACCCCGTCGAGGTTCTGGCCGGAGCGCTACGAGATCATCTTCGGTGCCTTCGCCTCACTGCTGATCTTCGGCTTGCTGGTCAAGTTCGCCGGGCCGCTCATCAAGAAGGGCATGGCTGGCCGCACAGCCAAGATCCAGGCCGAGCTCGATGCCGGCGAAGCGGCCCGAGCCGACGCCGAGACCGAGGCAGCGCAGATCCGCACGGCCAAGGGCGACATCGCCACCGAGCGCACGCGCATCCTGGCCGAGGCCGACGCCCAGGCTGCGGCGATCTTGGAGGACGGCCGGAGTCGAGTGAGCGCCGAGGTGGCCGACCTCGAAGCACGCTCCGACATCGACATCGCCGCCGCCGCGGGGCGGGTCGGCGACGAGCTCCGTGCGGAGATCGCCAGCCTGTCGAGTGCCGCGGTCGACCACGTGGTAACCGGTTCACTCGATGCGGCCACCCATCAAGAGCTCATCGAGAGCTTCATCACGCGAGTTGGAGCCAGCGCATGAGTGACGGTCGTAGTGACCCAAGGATCGAAGGGTACGCGCGGGGCTTGTTCGAGATCGCCCGCGCCGAGGGGACGCTCGACGAGGTGGAGGACGAGCTGTTCCGGTTCGCCCGCAGCTATGAGTCGAGCGACACGCTCAGCGCCGCGCTGACCGACGAGCAGATCCCCGCGGCCAAGCGCCAGGCGATCGTCGAGGACCTGCTCGGCGGCAAGGCCACCGGCACCACCACGCAGCTCGTGTCGATGGTCGTCGGCGCCGGCCGCGGACGCGACCTGCCCGCGATAATCGACAAGCTCGTCGCCCGTGCCTCGGCGGCGAAGAACCTCGAGGTTGCCGAAGTTCGTACCGCGGTGGCTCTCACCGCCGATCAGCAGGCGCGCCTCGGCGCGGCCCTGGCCAACGCCACCGGCAAGCAGCTGAACCTCAAAGTCGTGGTCGACCCGTCCGTGCTTGGCGGCGTCGTGGCCACGGTGGGCGACACCGTCATCGACGGCAGCGTCCGCACCCGTATCGACCAGTTGAAGTCCCGCCTCTAGGAGACGACAGAACCATGGCAGAGCTCACCCTGAGCGCCGGCGACATCGCCGCCGCGCTGAAGAAGAACCTGGAAGGCTTCGAGCCGTCGCTCGAAGCCCGAACCGTCGGTCGCGTCACCGAGGTCGGCGACGGCATCGCCCGCGTGAGCGGCCTGCCCGACTGCGGTGTGAACGAACTGCTCGAGTTCGAAGACGGCACCGTCGGCCTTGCGCTGAACCTTGCCGAGACCTCGATCGGTGCGGTCGTACTCGGCGAGGGTTTCGGCATCGAGGAGGGCCAGACCGTGAAGGCCACCGGCCGGATCCTGTCGGTGCCCGTCGGCGATGCGATGCTCGGTCGCGTCGTCAACGCCCTCGGTCAGCCGATCGACGGTAAGGGCGACATCGTCGGCGGCATCCAGCGTCGAGTCGAGATCCAGGCGCCGGGCATCATGGGCCGCCAGCCCGTGCACGAGCCGCTGCAGACCGGCATCAAGTCGATCGACGCGATGACCCCGATCGGTCGCGGCCAGCGCCAGCTCATCATCGGCGACCGCAAGACCGGCAAGACCACCGTCGCCATCGACGCGATCATCAACCAGCGCGGCCTCGGCGTGAAGTGCATCTACGTCGCCATCGGCCAGAAGGGTTCGACCGTCGCCCAGACCGTCGCGACGCTCCGTCAGTACGGCGCGATGGACTACACCGTCGTCGTGGCCGCACCGGCCAGCGACCCAGCTCCGTTCAAGTACCTCGCCCCGTACGCCGGTTGCGCGATGGGTCAGCACTGGATGGAGAGCGGTGAGCACGCGCTCATCGTGTACGACGACCTCTCGAAGCAGGCCGAGGCGTACCGCCAGGTGTCGCTGCTGCTTCGCCGCCCACCGGGCCGCGAGGCCTACCCGGGCGACGTGTTCTACCTCCACAGCCGCCTGCTCGAGCGCGCCGCCAAGCTCAGCGTCGAGCGTGGCTCCGGCTCGCTCACCGCGCTTCCGGTGATCGAGACCAAGGCCGGCGACGTGTCGGCCTACATCCCCACCAACGTCATCTCGATCACCGACGGGCAGGTCTACCTGCAGGACAACTTGTTCAAGTCGGGTGTTCGTCCGGCCGTCGACGTGGGCATCTCGGTGAGCCGCGTGGGCGGCGCCGCCCAGATCAAGGCGATGAAGGGCGTGTCCGGAACGCTGAAGCTCGACCTCGCCCAGTTCCGCGAGCTCGAGGCTTTCGCCACGTTCGGCTCCGAGCTCGATGCGATCTCCAAGGCCCAGCTCGAGCGCGGCTACCGCCTCGTCGAGCTTCTCAAGCAGCCGTTGAACAGCCCGATGCCGGTCGACGAACAGGTCGTCGTCGTCTTTGCCGGCACCAAGGGCTACCTCGACAGCCTGCCGGTCAACCAGGTGCGCGCCTTCGAGGCCGGTCTGCTCGAGCACATGCGTTCCACGCAGGGTGGCCTGCTGGCCGGAATCCGCTCGAATCCGAAGGCCGACGTGCCTGCCGAGCTCGGCGACGCGATCGCAGCCTTCAGGGACCAGTTCGTGGACAAGCTGGAAACTGCTGCCCGCGAAGCCGATGTCACTGCCACCGACGCGGGCGAGCTCGGTGAGGCCGAGAGCGCCAAGACGCTGGCAACGGAGTAGTCATGGCCGGAGGTCAGGAGCGCATTCTTCGTGGACGCATACGCAGCGTCCAGGCAACCAAGAAGATCACGCGCGCCATGGAGCTGATCGCCGCGTCGCGCATCGTCAAGGCGCAACAGCGAGTCGCCGCCGCAGTGCCGTACAGCGATCAGATCACCGAGGTCGTGAAAGACCTCGCCGCGGCCAGCGGTGCGACGCAATCGCCGCTTCTGGCCGAGCGCGAGGTGCGCACCACGGGCTACGTCACCATCACTGCCGACCGTGGGTTGTGCGGCGGCTACAACGCCGGCGTCCAACGGGCCACCGAAGGCGAGGTCAAGGCCGACGTGCTGGCCGGCAAGGACTACCGGGTGATCGCTGTCGGGCGCAAGGCCGAGGGCTACTTCCGCTTCCGCGGTTACCACATCGCCAGGGCGTTCGGGGGCTTCAGCGACAACCCCACCTACGCGAACGCGAAGGCGATCGGTGAGTACGTCGTCGATCTGTACACCAGCGGGGCAATCGACCGCATCGAGCTCGTCTACACCCGGTTCATCTCGGCCGGATCGCAAGAAGTCGTGCGTCGCCCACTGGTGCCGCTCGAACGCGCCGCGGTGGAAGGCGGCGACGGCAGAGGAGCCGCTCCATCGGGAACCGCGGCCGACTTCGAGTTCGAACCCGACCCGGGCACCATCCTCGACACCCTGCTGCCACGCTACGTCGAGGCCCGCATCTATGCGGCCCTGCTCAACGCCGCGGCGAGCGAGCATGCGTTCCGGCAGCGGGCGATGAAGAGCGCAACCGACAACGCCGAGGAGATCATCAAGAACCTCAGCCGGATCATGAACCGGGCCCGGCAGGACTCGATCACCACCGAGATCATGGAGATCGTGAGCGGCGCCGAAGCTCTCGGCGGCGATTCCAAGAAGGTCCGCATCGTCGATCTCGCACCTCTCACCGACGCGCCACTCGACGCCAGGCCGCAGGCGGCGCTGGCATCTTCGGCGGTCGGCGTGCTGGAGCCCGACGATCTCGAGGTGATCCTCGGCATCGGCCCGGTGCTCGATCAGAAGCTCCGCGAAATGGGCATCACCACGTTCGCCCAGATCGCCGGATGGACTGCCGCCGACGCCGAACGGATCGGTGCCGAGCTCGACTTCCCAGGGCGGATCGAGCGCGAGAACTGGATCGACCAAGCCCGTGATCTTCACGCCCAGAAGTACCCCAACCCCTAGAACTGCCAACGCCGGGACCCGGCCTTCAGAGCCCGGCAACCAGAGCCCGGCCACTAGCAAGGAACGCTGCCATGACGATGATTGAAAATGGACCGACCGAAACCGACCTCAAGGACGGCAGGGTCGTCGGCATCGCCGGCCCGGTGGTCGACGTCGAGTTCCCCCGCGGTTCGCTCCCAGAGCTCAACACCGCGCTCGAGTTCACCGTACGCGTCGACGGCAAGGACGTGAGCGTGTTGGCCGAGGTCGCTCAGCAACTCGGCGGCAGCCGCGTCCGGGCAGTGTGCCTCAAGCCGACCGACGGCCTCGTGCGCGGCACTGCGGTGCGCAACACCGGCCACGGCATCCGCGTACCGGTCGGCGACCGCACCCTCGGCCACGTGTGGAACGTGTGGGGAGACGTGCTCGACGGCGACAACGCCGACTTCGCCGACATCGAGCGCTGGGAGATTCACCGCGCCGCCCCCGACTTCGCTGCGCTCGAGCCGTCGAAGCGCATGTTCGAGACCGGCATCAAGGTGATCGACCTGCTCACGCCGTACCTCGCTGGTGGCAAGATCGGTTTGTTCGGTGGCGCGGGCGTGGGCAAGACGGTGCTCATCACCGAGATGATCCGCCGCGTCGCCCAGAACCACGGTGGCGTTTCGGTGTTCGCCGGCGTCGGTGAGCGCACCCGTGAGGGCACCGACCTGATGATCGAGATGACCGAGTCGGGCGTGTTCGAGAAGGCCGCGCTCGTGTTCGGCCAGATGGACGAACCGCCGGGCGTGCGCCTGCGCGTCGCCCTGTCGGCGCTCACCATGGCCGAGTACTTCCGTGACGTCCAGAACCAGGACGTGCTGCTGTTCGTCGACAACATCTTCCGCTTCGTGCAGGCCGGCTCGGAGGTGTCCACCCTTCTCGGCCGGATGCCGTCGGCCGTGGGCTACCAGCCCACGCTCGCCGATGAGATGGGCCAGTTGCAGGAGCGGATCACGTCAACGCGCGGCCGGTCGATCACCTCTTTGCAGGCTGTGTACGTGCCGGCCGACGACTACACCGACCCGGCGCCGTTCACCACCTTCACGTTCCTCGACGCGACCACCGAGCTGAGCCGCCAGATCGCCTCGTTGGGCATCTACCCAGCAGTCGATCCGTTGGCTTCCACGTCGACGATCCTGCAGCCTGAGGTCGTCGGGCAACGGCACTACGACGTCGCCCGGCGGGTGCAGGAGATCCTGCAGCGATACAAGGAGCTGCAAGACATCATCGCCATCCTCGGGCTCGACGAGTTGTCCGAGGAAGACCGCCTCACCGTTTCTCGGGCGCGCAAGGTGCAGCGCTTCCTCAGCCAGCCGTTCTACGTGGCAGAGGTGTTCACCGGTGTGAGCGGCGAGACCGTGCCGGTGGCCGAGACGGTCGAGAGCTTCGAGGCGATCGTCCAGGGCGACCTCGACGATGTGCCGGAGCAGGCATTCTTGAACGTCGGCGGCGTCGAGCAGGTGTTGGCGAAGGCGAAGGCGCTGCAGGAAGGCGCAGCCTGAGCATGGGCATCATCCAGGTCGAGGTCGTTTCACCCGAGAGCGTGATCTTCTCCGGTGAGGCCACACAGGTGATCACGCGCACCGTCGGTGGCGGCGAGATCGCCTTCCTCCCTGGTCATGCACCATTTCTTGGGGCGCTCACCGAGAACCACACGCGCATCAACCTCGTCGACGGCGTGGTTCTCGACCTGGCCGTCCACGGTGGTTTCGTGCAGGTCAGTGGCAACACGGTGAGCATCCTCAGCGACGCCGCCGAGCTCGGTGGTCAGATCGACCGGGCTCGGGCGATGCAGGCCAAGGAGCGCGCCGAGGAGCGGCTGCGCCACGCGCAAGACGCCGAGGCCGCTGCGGCCCTCAGCCGGGCGCACGCCCGCTTGAGTGCGAGCGGTGGCGTGTCGGGCACGACGGCCGGCGCGCACTGAAGACTGTTCTCGACAGGGGGTGGGCAGCAGTCGGTACTGTGAGCAGATGACTTCGCAGTACCGGTTCACGTCGGCACTCGTCACCGGGGCATCCAGCGGCATCGGCGAGTCGATGGTTCGCTTGCTCGCAGACAGCGGCGTTCCGCAGGTGATCGTGGCCCGTCGCGTCGACCGCCTCGAGGAGGTGGCGGCCGCGCACGCAAACATCGAGGTGCTCGCCGCCGACCTCACCACCGATGACGGCATGCGCGCCATTGCCGCGCGAGTCGCCAGCGAAGCCGAGCCGATCGATCTGGTCGTGAACAACGCCGGGTTCGGTACTTCGGGTTCGTTCCACGAGCTCGACCCCGACCGCCTCCAGCTGGAGATCGCGCTCAACGTCACCGCACTCACCCGCATCAGTCGGGCCGCGCTCGGGGCGATGGTGCCGCGTGGTAGCGGCCACCTGCTCAACGTGAGCAGCGTGGCCAGCTTCCAGCCGGCGCCCAACCTGGCCGTCTACGCGGCGACCAAGGCGTACGTCACCAGCCTCACCGAGAGCCTCCACGAGGAGGCGCGCGGAACGGGTGTGAAGGTGACGGNNTACGCCTCGAACTATCCGGCGTTCGCATGGATGTCGGCCGACGACGTGGCCAAGGCCGGTCTCGACGATGTGGCCAAGGGTCGAGCCATGTGCGTGCCAGGCATGATCTACAAGGGTCTGGCCGCGGTCACCGGCATCACGCCGCGCGGTGTCACGCGGCGCCTGTCGAGCCTGGTCCAGCGCGACTGAACCGGCGGCCCTGAACCGGCGCCCTGAACCGGCGCCCTGAACCGGCGGGTGTTCAGTTGTAGTCGACGGCGGCGAAGGCGGCGAGCTTGTCGAGCCGATGGTGCGCCTCGACGAGCCGAACGGTGCCGCTGCGCGAACGCATCACGAGGCTCTGCGTCTGCGCGTCGCGCGGGCTGAAGCGCACGCCGCGGAGGAGCTCGCCGTCGGTGATTCCAGTGGCGGCGAAGAAGGCGTTGTCGCCGCGCACGAGGTCGTCGGTGGTGAGCACATCGGAGAGGTCGTAACCGGCGGCGATCGCCGCGGCCCGCTCGTCTTCGTTGCGCGGCCAGAGCTGCGCTTGGATCTCGCCTCCCATGCACTTCAACGCGGCAGCGGCGACCACGCCCTCCGGCGTGCCGCCGATGCCGAACAGCACGTCGACGCCGGCGTTGGGCCAACTGGTTGCGATGGCTCCGAAGATGTCGCCGTCGGAGATCAACTTCACTCGGGCCCCACTGGCCCTGACCTCGGCGATGAGATCGTCGTGGCGCGGGCGATCGAGGATCACCACGGTGAGATCACGAACGCTTTCGCGCTTGGCCTTGGCGATCCAGCGCAAGTTCTGGGTGGCGGTGGCCGTGATGTCGATCGACCCGGCGCAATCGGGGCCGACGGCGATCTTGGTCATGTAGAAGCACGGCCCCGGGTCGAACATGCTGCCGCGGTCGCTGACCGCGATCACCGAGATCGCGTTGGCGCGTCCGAGCGCGGTGAGGCTGGTGCCGTCGATCGGGTCGACGGCCACATCCACCTTGTGAGGGCTGCCGTCGCCGACCCGTTCGCCGTTGAAGAGCATCGGCGCTTCGTCCTTCTCGCCCTCGCCGATCACGACGATGCCGTCCATCGGCACCGTGGCCAGGACGGTGCGCATCGCATCAACCGCCGCGCCGTCGGCGCCCAGCTTGTCGCCGCGGCCCACCCACCGAGACGCAGCGAGGGCAGCGCTTTCGGTCACGCGGACCAGTTCGAGGGCGAGGTTGCGGTCAGGTGCGCTCATCGCTCTCACCGTAGCCTTCGATCGCACCGGCCGAAGGAACGACGTGCATGCGGCCCTGACCGATGCCCTGATCGATGCCCTGACCGATGCCCTGACCGATAGCGTCGCCTCGGGCAATCCCACGACTCGATCGGACCCGCCATGACCGACTGGAACCCAGACGACCCGGACGCCACGCGGGTGTACTACGACCTCGCGTCATGGACGTTCGACCAACAGGCCGAGCTCGCCGCGGCGATGGCCGATGCCGAGATACCGCACGGGTGGGTGGGCGCCGAGCTGGCCGTGCCAGATGAGCTCGAACAGCGCGCCGACGAGCTCATCAGCGAAGTCGAGCAGCGCCTCGGCATCGTCAGCGACGGCAGCGACACGCTCGACGAATCGGCGCCGACCACCGAGTACGAGCTCGACGAGTGGAACGAGTCGGAGCGCCTTGCGCTGTCCCGAGCGCTCGACGAGGCGCACCTCGCGTTCCGCTGGGCCGGCTCCACGATCATCGTGAGCACCGACGACGAGGTCGTGGTCGACGCTCTCCTCGACGACATCGAGAGTGGCGAGCACATCGACCTCGGTGGGGCCTCGGTCGCCGGTGACGCGGCGAGTGATGGCATCGACGGCGGCGCGGCGCCGGCGGAACTGCTCACCACCTTCTTCCTCGCCGGCGAGCGATTGCGCCGCGACCCGCTCGATCCCGATGGGCTCGAACAGCTGCTCGCGGCCACCGACGTGGCCGACGCCGCGGCGCCGCCGTTCGGAGTCCAGCCGCGACTGTGGGCCCAGACGTGCGTGATCGCTGATCGCGTCGCCGACGCCCTCACCGAC
>CXWL01008166.1_pt1 | contig 15125 bp, 13 predicted proteins | sample 590931 | NCBI WGS metagenome assembly CXWL01 (sample SAMEA3498368, study PRJEB10139) | groundwater metagenome | biome: water well; material: biofilm material | place: Germany | collected 2015-04-27 | reverse complement strand
TCAATATCGAGAAGCTGAAGATCGCGACCGGCACCGATGTCACGCACGTGCCGTACAAGGGCACGCCGGAGGCGATCGCCGACACCATCAGCAACCGCACCTGCTGCTACTGGGCACCGCTCAACGCCGCGCTGCCGCACATCAACGGCGGCAAGGCGGTGGCGCTGGCGGTGTCGAGCGCCACGCGCTCGCCGCTCCTGCCGAATGTGCCGACGGTGGCCGAGCAGGGCTACGCCGGCTTCGACTACACGCTCTGGGTCGGCCTCTGGGGCCCGGCCAACATGCCTGCCGACGTCGCCGCCAAGATCAACAAGGACGTGCTCGCGGCGCTGAACAGTCCCGACACGCGCGAGCGGCTGACCAAGCTCGGCACCGTGCCGGGCAACATGGCGATGCCCGAGTTCAACGCCTTCGTACGCAAGGAAATCGACGAGACGGCGAAGATCCTGAAGGCCGCCGGCATCAATCCGCAATAAGGAGAACAAGATGAGATGGCTTTTTGCTTTTGTTGCCGCATTGCTTTGCGTTCAGAACGCGATTGCGCAAGCCTATCCGTCCAAGCCCGTCCGCCTGATCATCTCGTTCACGGCGGGCAGTTCCACCGATATCGTCGCGCGCATCGTGATGGCGAAGGTGTCGGAGTACTGGGGCCAGCCGGCGGTGATCGAGAACCGCGCCGGCGCGGGCGGCTCGATCGGCTCCAACGCAGTGGCCACGGCGGCGCCCGACGGCTACACGCTGCTGGTCAACTCCTCGGCGCACGCGGTCAACCCGGCGATCTACGCCAAGCTGCCCTACGACACGCTGAAGAGCTTCATCGACGTGGCGCCGCTCTCGGTGCAGCCGAACGTGCTGGTGGTGAACGTGACCTCCCCGTTCAAGACCATGATGGACCTCGTGAATTCCGCCAGGGCGCATCCGGAGAAGCTGAATTTCGGCCACGCCGGCGTCGGCAGCGGCACCCACCTGAACACCGAGCGCTTCATCGCGGCCGCCGGCATGAAAGTGACGCAGGTGCCGTTCAAGGGCACGCCGGAGGTCATCACCGCGCTCCTGAGCGACTCGGTGCACTGCTACTGGTCGCCGATCTCGGCGGGCATGTCGGCGATCAAGGGCGGCAAGCTGCGCGCGCTGGCGGTGAGCTCGGCCAAGCGCAATCCGACGCTGCCGGACGTGCCGACCACCGGCGAAGCCGGCGTGAAGGGCGCCGACTCGCCCCTCTGGTTCGGCATGTGGGCGCCGGCCGGCACGCCGGCACCCATCGTGCAGAAGATCTCGACCGACGTGCGCCGGGCGCTCGCCGACCCGGGGGTGAAGGAAAAGCTGGTCGCGCTCGGCAACGACGCCATGGACATGTCGCCGGCCGAGTTCGCGAAGTTCGTGCGTGACGAGATCGATACCTACCAGCGGGTAATCAAGGCCGCGGGAATCAAACCCCAGTAGGAATTTTCTTCAGGTCTTCCAGCCATACCGACGCGTTGCCGTCGGAGGGCGCGCGCCAGTCGCCGCGCGGCGAGAGCGAGCCGCCCGAGCCCACCTTCGGGCCGTTGGGCAGGGCGCTGCGCTTGAACTGGCTGGTCTGGAAGAAGCGCCGCAGGAACACTTCCAGCCAGCGGCGGATCTCCGCGAGCTTGTACTTGCCCTGCCAGGCATGCGCCGCGAGGAACGCGACCTTGGACGGGGTGTAGCCGAAGCGCAGCGTGTAGTAGAGATGGAAGTCCTGCAGTTCGTAGGGGCCGACGCTGTCTTCCGTCTTCTGGCTGCCCGGGATGAGTTCGGGCGAAATCTCCGTCGCCAGCACGCGGTCCAGCGCTTTCGCCACTGCAGCGTCGAACTGGCCCGATCGGGCGACCCAGCCGATCAGGTACTGCACCAGGGTCTTGGGCACGCTGACGTTGACGTTGTAATGTGACATATGGTCTCCAACGCCATAGGTCGCCCAGCCCAGCGCCAGCTCCGACAGGTCGCCGGTGCCCACGACCAGGCCGCCGTGGTGGTTGGCCAGGCGGAACAGGTGGCTGGTGCGCTCGCCCGCCTGCACGTTCTCGAAGGCGATGTCGTACTGCTTGCGTCCCTTGGCGTAGGGATGGCCCATGTCCTTGAACATCTGCATGCAGGAGGGGCGGATGTCGATCTCCTCCGGGGTCGCGCCCACGGCCCGCATCAGCTGCCAGGCGGTGGAGCGGGTACGCGTGGAGGTGGCGAACCCGGGCATGGTGTAGGCGAGGATGTTGCCCCTGGGCAGGCCCAGCTTGTCCATGACGCGCGTGCAGACGAGCAGCGCCTGGGTCGAGTCCAGCCCGCCCGAGATGCCGATGACGAGCTTTTTCGTGCCCGTGGCGCGCAGGCGCGTGGCGAGGCCCGCGACCTGGATGCGGTAGACCTCCTCGCAGCGCGCGTCGCGCGTCGCCGGATCGGAGGGCACGTAAGGAAATCTTTCGACGTTTCTTTCGAGAGTAATCTTCCCCCCGGGGAGCGGAATTGAAAAATCCACCCATCTGAATCGCGCAATCTCCGCCGCATGACGTCGCGCCGACTCGCCGAATGAGTTCTGGCGCATGCGATCGGCCTCGAGCCGCTCCAGATCCAGGTCCGCGTACGTAAGCTGCGCGCGGGTGACGAAGCGCTCCGACTCGGCCAGCAACGAGCCGTTCTCGAAAGCCATGGCGTGGCCGTCCCAGGCGAGGTCGGTGGTGGACTCGCCCGCGCCCGCGGCGCTGTAGAGGTAGGCGGCAATGCAGCGCGCCGACTGGTTGGCGGCGAGGTCCCTGCGGTACTGGTGCTTGCCGACGACCACGTTGGAGGCCGACAGGTTGGCGATCACCGTCGCGCCCGCGAGCGCGGCCGTGGAGGAGGGCGGCGCCGGCACCCACAGGTCCTCGCAGATCTCGGCGAAGAGGCGCAGTCTCGGATTTTCCTTCAGTTTGAACAGGAGGGAACCGAAGGGCACGGACTGGCCTGCGAAATGAATCTCCTTCACCCCGTCGCCACCCGGGGTGAATTGGCGCAGCTCGTAGAATTCGCGGTAGTTCGGCAGGTAGGTCTTGGGCACCAGGCCAATCAACCTGCCTTGGCAGAGGAGCGCGGCGCAGTTGTAGAGCAGGCCGTCTGCGACCACGGGCAGGCCGACGAAGGCGGCGATCGGCAAGGTCTTGCTGCGCGCCAGCAGCCAGGCCAGCGCCTCTTCGGAGGCGCGCAGCAGCGCCTGCTGGTGGAACAGGTCCTCGCAGCTGTAGGCCGAAAGCCCCAGCTCCGGGAACACGACGACGATCGCCTTCTTCTTCGTCGCCTCCCGCATCAGGGCCAGCGTGGCCTCCGCGTTCGCCATCGGGTCGCCGATGCGCACCAGCGGCGTGGCCAGCGCGATGCGCGCGAAGTCGTGGCGGTAGAGGTTGAAGAATTCGTCGCGGGAGGCCATGGGCATGCATTTTACGCCTGTTCTACTATGGTGTATAAAGCCATATATGTTCCATGAGCGATTGCTGCTCCCGGACGGCTACATCCTGGAGGCAAGGGTTCTGGGTCCGAAGGATTTCTCGCTTTCGCTCAGGAGGGGCGGGAAGGTCTTCGTCGAGTACAGCAACGCGAGCGGCCATGAATTCAAGTCGGTGGAAAAGCTCAGGTACGACTTCGAGCGCGATGTCGAAGACGCTCTACGTCAGGGTTAGCTCGCGGGAGGACGCGCTGGACCGCTTCGAGGCGGCCTGGTACCTCGCTTCGGGGCGCGCGGCGCCCGCGCCGCTCGAGATTCTGTCCTTCGCCGACCTGCCTCTCCTAATGAAGAACGTCTCGCCGGCTCGCTGGGAGTTGCTCAGGCGCCTGAAGAAGGCGGGACCTCTGACGATCTTCGCGCTGGCGAAGCTGCTGGAGAGGGACTACAAGAACGTCCACACGGATGTGTCGCGCCTTCTCGAACTGGATCTTCTGGAGAAAAACGAGGAAGGGCAGGTCGGCGTGCCCTGGCAAGCGGTCCGGGCGGAACTCAGGTTATAGCCAGCCTGCCTTGCGGAATTTCAGGAACAGGCCGACGTCGATGAGCACCATCATGAGCACCGCCGCCGGATAGCCCCAGGCCCACTTGAGTTCGGGCATGGTCTCGAAGTTCATGCCGTAGACGCCGGCGATCATGGTCGGCACCGCCACCAGGGCGGCATAGGCGGCCAGACGCTTGGTCACCTCGCTCTCGCCGATGGTGATCATGGCGAGGTTGACCTGCAGCGCCGTATTCACGGTGTCGCGCAGGGAGTCGAGCGACTGGTTCAGGCGCACCAGGTGGTCGTAGACGTCGCGGAAGTACTCGCCCAGCCCCTGGCAGACCATCGGCACGCGCCCGCCGTAGAGTTTGCCCACCGAGTCCATGAGCGGCCCGGTGGCGTGCTTCAGCGTGGTGACCTTCTGCTTGACGTAATAGAGCGCCTCGATGTTGGCGCGCGGCGAGGTGTTGGCGAAGATGCGCTCCTCGATCGCCTCCAGCTCGGTCTCGATGGCGTCCAGCACCGGGAAGTAGCGGTCCACGATCGCGTCCATGAGGGCGTAGAGCACGTAGCCCGAGCCGTGCGCCAGCAGCTCGGGCTCACGCTCGCAGCGCGAGCGCACGCCGAGGAAGCCCTGCTCGCTGCGGTTGCGCACCGAGAGCACGAAGTTCGGGCCGGTGAAGATGTTCACCTCGCCCACCTGCAGCTCGTCGCCCGCGATCTCGACGACGTGCAGGACGGTGAAGATCTCGTTGCCGTATTCCTCGATCTTGGGTCGCTGGTGGCCATGGCGCGCGTCCTCCACCGAGAGCTCGTGCAGGTCGAACTGCCGGCTCATCTCCTCCAGCTCGGCGTCGGTGGTGTCGCGCAGCGCCACCCAGACAAAGGTGCCCGGCCTGGCGAGGTAATCGTGGATCTCGCTCTGCGCGATGTCGGCGAGTTTTTTCCCGTCCTGGTAGACGACGCAGTTGACGAGCATTGATAATCATACCGTGAGCAAACCTGCCGAGCCGCGTGATGCCGCCACTGTCGTCGTCCTGCGAGACGCCCCCGGCTCGGTGCGCAAGGCGGGCCTGGAGGTCTACCTGGTGAAGCGCAGCCGCACGGTGGACTTCATGGCAGGCGCGCATGTGTTTCCCGGCGGCAGGCTCGATCCGGCCGACAGCTCGCTCGAGGCCTGCGCGGTCCGTGAAACCGGCGAGGAAGCGGCGCTGGTCCTGGACCCCGCGGCGCTGGTGCCCTGGGTGCGCTGGATCACCCCCGAGATATCGCCCAAGCGCTTCGATGCGCGCTTTTTCCTCGCCCGCGCCCCCGAGGGCCAGGAACCGCGCGTCGATGGCCACGAGGCGACCGAGGGCCTGTGGATCGCCCCGGCCGAGGCGATGCAGCGCTGGGAGGACGGCGGCATGCTGCTGGCGCCGGCCACGGCCAAGAGCGTCGAGATGCTTACCTCATACTCGACTGTAGCCGCCGCACTTGAGGCCGCCGCAAGGCGGACTCCCCCTCTGGTCATGCCGGTGGTCTGGAACGACGAGGAAACGGGCCGTGCCTATATATCGCTGCCGGGCGACCCGCGTCACCCCTCGCCGGACGTGCTCGGCGGGAAAATCCGCCGTTTCCAGCTTGCGGAAGGGCGCTATAGCCAGGTCAGCGCCGGCTGAATCCGGAAAGTTAAAATAGCCCATGACCAAGATCAGCAAGCGGGCCGAGTCCCTCGGCACCGAAAACGCCTTCGTGGTGCTCGCCGAAGTCACCGCGCTCGCGCGCCAGGGCAAGGACATCATCAGCTTCTGCATCGGCCAGCCCGATTTTCCGGCGCCGCTGCACGTGCAGGAAGCCGGCATCCGCGCCATCCGCGAGGGCAAGCACGGCTACACGCCTTCGGCGGGCATCGATCCGCTGCGCGAGGCGGCGGCGAAGTACATGGCCGGCATGCGCGGCGGGTTGCCGATCCGGCCCGAGGACGTGGTGGTGGGCGCGGGCGCCAAGCCCTTCATCGCCTACGCCATCCTCTCGACCACCGACCACGGCGCGGGCGACGAGGTGATCTACCCGAACCCGGGCTTCCCGATCTACGAGTCGCAGATCGTCGCCTGCGGCGCCAGGCCGGTGCCGGTTCAGCTGCGCGAAGAACGCGATTTCGCCTTCGATCCGGCCGAACTTGAAAGACTGATCACGCCGAAGACGAAACTGCTGATCCTGAACACCCCCCACAACCCGACCGGGGGGATATTGAATCGTTCTTCATTGGAGCAGATCGCGAAGGTCCTGCAGAAGCACCCGCGGGTCTGGGTGTACGCCGACGAGATCTATTCGCGCCTCTGCTACTCGGAAGCGTTCTTCTCCATCGCGCAGGTGCCGGGCATGTACGAGCGCACCATCATCTCGGACGGCGCCTCGAAGACCTGGGCCATGACCGGCTGGCGCATCGGCTTCGCCTCGAACCCGGTGCTCGCGCCGGTGCTGACGCGCTGGATCACCAACACCGACTCCTGCGCGTCGCAGATTTCGCAATGGGCCGCGGTCGAGGCGATCAACGGGCCGCAGGACGCGGCCGAGATGATGAAGAAGAGTTTCCTGGAACGCAGGAACCTGATCGTGAAGCTGCTGAATGACGTTCCGGGCGTCAAATGCCGGACCCCGGGCGGCGCGTTCTACGCCTGGCCGAACGTCACCGAGGCCTGCCGCATGATCGGCGCGGCCGACTCCGAGGACTTCCGCAAGCGGCTGCTGCACGAGGCCGGCGTGGCGCTGCTCGCCGACATCCATTTCGGCTCGCGCGTGCCGGGCGAGGGCCAGCACGTGCGCTTCTCGTACGCCGCCTCGAACGAGGCGATCGAGAAGGGCGTCGCGCGCATGGCCGATTTCATCCGGAGGAACACCCGGAAGGTTGCCTGATGGCTCTCTGGCGGCCCAGCGTCACGGTCGCGGCGGTGATCGAGCGCGACGGAAACTTCCTGCTGGTCGAAGAGCTGCAGGACGGCCGGCGCGTGCTGAACCAGCCGGCGGGGCACCTCGACCCGGACGAGACGCTGATCGCGGCCTGCTCCCGTGAAGTGCTCGAGGAAACCGCCCACCGTTTCGTGCCCGACGCGCTGGTCGGCATCTACCGCTGGTTCTACGAGCCCGAGGCGGTCACCTTCCTGCGCTTCTGCTTCTCGGGCAAGGTCCTGGGCGTGGACGACAGCCCGCTGGACAAGGACATTCTCGGAGTTCACTGGTTGAGTGCCGGCGAATTGAAAGCAAGAGTCCAGCAGCACCGTTCGCCTCTCGTCCAGCAGTGCGTGGACGACTACCTGGCGGGCTGCAGGTTTCCACTCACCGTGCTGTCCAGAGCTTATGGGTGAGCGCATCGTCGTCGGCATGTCGGGCGGGGTGGATTCCGCGGTGGCGGCGCTGCTGCTGAAGCGCGCGGGCTACGACGTGGTCGGCCTGTTCATGAAGAACTGGGAGGACGACGACAACGACGAATACTGCTCGACGCGCGAGGACCTCGTCGACGCGGCCGCCGCGGCCGACGTGATCGGCATCGAGCTGGAGGCGGTGAATTTTTCCGCCGAGTACAAGGACCGCGTGTTCGCCGAGTTCCTGCGCGAATACCAGGCCGGGCGCACACCCAACCCGGACGTGCTGTGCAACGCCGAGATCAAGTTCAAGTCGTTCCTCGACCATGCCATCGACCTGGGCGCGACGCGCATCGCCACCGGTCATTACGCGAGAGTTATTGAGCGGGATTCTCTTTTTGAACTTCACAGGGGAAAAGACCAATCGAAGGACCAGAGCTACTTCCTTCACCGGCTCAGCCAGACCCAGCTGTCGCGGGTGCTTTTTCCGCTGGGCGAATTGCAAAAGACGGAAGTACGCCGCATCGCGGCCGAGGCGCGCTTGCCGAACCACGCGAAGAAGGATTCGACCGGGATCTGCTTCATCGGCGAGCGGCCGTTCCGCGAGTTCCTCAACCGCTACCTGCCGCGCGAGCCCGGGCCGATCATGACGCCCGAGGGCATGCGCATCGGCACCCACATCGGCCTCGCCTTCTACACCATCGGCCAGCGCAAGGGCATCGGCATAGGTGGAATAGCGGGAGGAAATCCGGCGGGAGGCGCGGGACATGCCTGGTACGTCGCCCAGAAGGACATGGGCGCCAACGCGCTTGTCGTCGTGCAAGGCCACGATCATGCATTGCTGATGCGCAATTCGCTGCGGGCGCAGGACGCAAGCTGGACCGCGGGCGCGCCGGCGGAGGGCGCCACGCATTCGGCGAAGACGCGCTACCGCCAGGCCGATTCCGCCTGCATCGTGACGCGCTCGGACGAGGAAGGGATCGCGCTGGAATTCGCCCAGCCGCAGTGGGCCGTGACGCCCGGCCAGTCGGTGGTGCTTTACGAGGGCACGCTCTGCCTCGGCGGAGCGGTGATCAGCTAGGCCACTATGGGCACGGTGTCGGCGAACGCCGGCCGTTCCATCAGCTTTTCGTAGAAGCGGTCGAGGTTCGGGTAGGTCGTGCGCCAGTCGACGTTGCCGGGCTTGCGGAATTCGACCCAGCCGAGGCAGCAGCCCACCGCGATGTCGGCCAGCGAGTAGCGCTCGCCGTGGCACCAGGGCTTTTCGCCCAGCTCGGCGGCGATCATCGCCAGGCCGCGCGTGAGCTTGCCGACCTGCTTGTCCGTCCAGGCCTTGCCCTGCTCCTTCTTCGGGCGCAGCGATTCGTAGCGGATCAGCAGGCCCGCATCCAGCGTGCCGTCAGCCAGCGCCTCCCAGCGGCGCACCGCCACGCGGTCGCGGTTGTCGTCGGGAATCAGGCGCGCGAGCGGCGATACGCCGTCCAGGAACTCGACGATGACGCGCGAATCGAACAGCGCGGTGCCGTCGTCCAGCACCAGCGTGGGTACCTTGCCCAGCGGGTTGACGGCATTCACCGGATTCTCGGGCGGCTGCACGTCGGCCACCTCGAATTCGCACTCGATCTTCTTCTCCGCGAGGACGATGCGAACCTTGCGGGTATAGGGGCTGGGAACCGAGCCGAGTAGTTTCATGGGGGCGCGAATTATATAATACGAACCATGGCTTCCCAGCTCACCGCGCTGTCGCCGCTAGACGGCCGGTACGCGAAATCCGCCGATCCCCTCAGGCCGTACTTCAGCGAGCACGCGCTCATCCGCTACCGCGTGCGCGTCGAGCTGGCCTGGCTCATGGCGCTGGCCGCCGAGCCGGCGATTGGCGAGCTGAAACCGTTCTCCCGGAAGACGGCCGCCTTGCTGAATGGCCTGGTTTTGAAGTTCAGCGAAACCGACTCAAGACAGATCAAGGAGATCGAGGCCGAGACCAACCACGACGTCAAGGCGATCGAATACTGGCTCAAGGCGCGCCTCGGGAAAAGCCGCGAAGTGCAGGGCGCGCTGGAGTTCATCCACTTCGCCGCCACCTCGGAGGACATCAACAACCTGTCGTACGCGCTCATGCTCGCCGAGTCGCGCAAGGCGGCGATGCTGCCGAAGCTGGACGAAGTCATCGCAGTCCTGCAAGAGGGTGCCCACCGGCACGCGGGCCTTGCCATGCTCTCGCGTACCCATGGTCAGCCGGCGTCGCCGACCACGCTCGGCAAGGAACTCGCCAATGTCGTGCAGCGCCTGCGGCGCGCCCGGGCACGCATCGCCGCGGTGCCGCTGCTCGCGAAAATGAACGGCGCGACGGGCAATTACCATGCGCACAGCGTCGCCTACCCGGCTTTCGACTGGGAACGCTTCTGCGCCCGCTTCGTGCGGGGCCTCGGGCTGGAATTCAATCCCTACACCACGCAGATCGAGCCGCACGATTCCTACGCGGAGCTGTTCGACGCCTATGCGGCGGCCAACACCGTCCTGCTGGACCTCGACCGCGACCTGTGGGGCTACATCTCGCTCGGCTACTTCCGGCAGAAGACGAAGCAGGGCGAGGTCGGCTCTTCGACCATGCCGCACAAGGTCAACCCGATCGATTTCGAGAATTCCGAGGGCAACATCGGCGTGTCCAATGCGATCCTCCGGCATCTCGCGGACAAGCTGCCGGTATCGCGCTGGCAGCGCGATCTGTCGGATTCCACCGCGCTCAGGAACGCCGGTGTCGCGCTCGGCCACGCCCTGCTCGCCTACGCCTCCTGCCTGCGCGGGCTGGCCAAGCTCGAAGCCGATCCGCGCCGCATCGCCGCGGACCTGGATGCCAACTGGGAAGTGCTCACCGAGGCGGTGCAGCAGGTGATGCGCAGGCACGGCGTCGCCGGGGCCTACGAAAAGCTCAAGGCGCTGTCTCGCGGCAAGAAGCTCGATCGCGCGCAGCTGGCCACCTTCATCCGCACGCTGCCTATTCCCCCGGCCGAGAAGAAGCGGCTGCTCGCGCTGACCCCCGCAACCTACACCGGCCTCGCTGCCCGGCTCGCCAAGCGCATCTGAGTCGCGGATGAGCTACGCCGCGACGATTTTCCTGTCTTCATTCCTGCTGTTCCTGGTGCAGCCGCTGATCGCGCGCCAGATCCTGCCGTGGTTCGGCGGCACGGCGGCAGTCTGGACCACCTGCATGCTGTTCTTCCAGACGCTGCTGCTCGCGGGCTACGCCTACGCCCACGCCACCAATGCGATGCTGCGGCCGCGCACGCAGGCGGTGCTGCACTCGGTGCTGCTCGCCGCCGCCCTCGCACTGCTGCCGATCGCGCCGGGCGAATCCTGGAAGCCCGGCGGCTCGGAGGAACCGATCACGCGGATCCTGCTGGTCCTGACTGTCACCGTGGGGCTGCCGTACCTGCTGCTCGCGTCCACCAGCCCGCTGCTGCAGGCCTGGTTCGCGCGCGCGCGGCCGGGCGTGGACCCGTATCGCCTGTTTGCGGTGTCGAACCTCGCTTCGCTGCTGGCGCTGGTCGGCTACCCGCTGCTGGTCGAGCCGTTCCTCGGCAACCGGGAGCAGGTGGTCTGGTGGTCCGCATTGTTCGCGGCGTTTGCCGCCCTGTGCGCCGTATTGGCCTGGTCTTCTTCTTCGGAACGGAAGAAAGTGGAAGCCAGGGAGGAAGACATCCCTCCGCCACGCCGTGGCGACTACCTGCTCTGGCTCGCGCTCTCGGCGGCGGGTTCGGTGATATTGCTTGCGATCACCAACCACGTGACGCAGAACGTGGCGGCGATCCCGCTGCTGTGGCTCGCGCCGCTGACGCTGTACCTGCTTACCTTCATCCTCGCGTTCGAAGGCGGATTGCTGGGATTCAACCTGTACCGGGTCGAGATTTTCTGGTCGGTGGTGCTGGTCTGGCTGGGCGGCATGGCCTGGCTGCTCGTGGATTCCAGGTACCAGTTCGACCTCTGGGTCCATGTCGGCATGTACCTCTCGGGCCTGTTCGTCGCCTGCATGTTCTGTCATGGCGAGCTCTACCGCGTGCGCCCGGCGGCGCGCCACCTGACGGCCTTCTACCTCACGATCTCGGCCGGCGGCGCGCTCGGCGGACTGTTGATCGCGGTCGTCGCGCCGCTCGCCTTCAACGCCCATTACGAACTCGGCCTGGCGCTGATCGCGATCGCGCTGCTGGCGGCGGTGCGTTTCGCGCCGGTCAATCCGATCGCCCGCTGGGCCAGCCTGGCGGTGCTGCTCGGGGTGGCCGCCAGCGCGGCTTACGAGGGCTCGCGCTTCCAGAAGGACGTGCTGGTCTCGGAGCGCAATTTCTACGGCGTGATCCGGGTAAAGGAGTACGGCACCCCGGGCGGCAACTACCACCTGCGCCGGCTGGTGCACGGCGTGATCATGCACGGCGAGCAGGACATGACCGAGGCCGGTCGGCGCAAGCCGACCACCTATTACCAGCCGTCATCGGGCGTAGGCGCGGCCCTGGCGGCGAAGCAGGGCAAGGGCGCGATGCGGGTCGGCGTCATAGGCCTGGGCACGGGGACGCTCGCCGCCTACGGGCGCAAGGGCGACAGCTTCCGCTTCTACGAAATCAATCCCCAGGTGATCGCGATCGCGAAATCCGAATTCAGCTTCCTGCCCGACAGCGAGGCCGGCGTCGAGCTGGCGCTGGGCGACGCGCGCCTGAATCTGGAGCGCGAGGCGCCGCAGGCTTTCGACGTGCTCGCGGTGGACGCCTTCTCGAGCGACGCGATCCCGGTCCACCTGATCACCAAGGAAGCGTTGGGCGCCTACCTGCGGCACATGAAGCCCGACGGCATCGTCGCTTTCCACGTCTCGAACCGGTTCCTCAGCCTGGTCCCGGTGGTCGCGCGGCTCGCCAAGGAGCACGGTGTGCATGTGGTGCTGGTGTCGGACCGGGGCAAGGACGGCGACGACGACCATACGACAACCGATTGGGTACTGGTGTCGCGCGACCCGAAGTCGCTGCAGGCGCCGGAAATAAAGGCAGCCTCGCCGGAGGAGGCCGAAGACAGGAAAAACTGGCGCACCTGGACCGACGACTACTCCAACCTGGTGCAGATCCTGAGATAGGAAATCGGGGTCAGAGCCCGATTTCCTGCCGTGCCGCGATAGAGCCGAGAAATCGGGCTCTGACCCCGATTTTCTAGACTACGGCGCCGTCGTTCTTGTCCTGCGCGCCTTCCTTCTTCGCGGGGCGCACGAACTGGGCGCGGTCCACGCCCAGCCACATGACCAGCGGGCTGGCGACCAGCACGGACGAGTAGATCCCGAAGCAGATGCCGATGGTGAGCGCGAGCGCGAAGTAGTGCAGCGCCGGCCCGCCGAAGAGCAGCATGGTGGTGACCATGGCCTGGGTGCAGCCGTGGGTGATGATGGTGCGCGAAATGACACCGGTGATCGCGCTGTCGATGACTTCGGGCACGCTCGCTTTCCTCATCTTGCGGAAGTTCTCCCGCACCCGGTCGAACACCACCACCGATTCGTTCACCGAGTAGCCGAGCACCGCGAGCACCGCGGCCAGCACCGGCAGCGAGAATTCCCACTGGAACAGGGCGAAAAAGCCGAGGATGATCACCACGTCGTGCAGGTTGGCGATGATCGCGGCCAGGCCGAAGCGCCACTCGAAACGTACCCAGAGGTAGAACACGATGCCCACCGCGGTGACCAGGAGCGCGAGCGCGCCGTGCTCGGCGAGTTCATCGCCGACCTGCGGGCCGACGAATTCGATGCGGCGCACCTCGGCCGTGGCGTCCTGCACCTTGAGCAGTCCCGTGACTTTCTGCGACAGGTCGGCGGTGGACTGGCCCTTCTCGACCGGCAGGCGGATCAGCACGTCGCGCGAGGAGCCGAAGTTCTGCACTTCGCCCTTCAGGCCGGCCTTGTCGAGCGTCTCGCGGATCGACTCGACGTTGGCGGCTTCCTTGTAGTTGACCTCCACCAGCGTGCCGCCGGTGAACTCGACCGAGAAATGCAGCCCCTTGTAGGCGAGGAAGAACACCGCGAGGAAGAAGGTGACGAGCGAGATGATGTTGAAGACGAGCGCATGCCGCATGAACGGGATGACGCGGCGGATCTTGAAGAATTCCATGGCGCCGGGGTTCCTTGCGGCTTACTTCCAGCCCGTGTCGCCGATCGCGAGGTGCGCGATCTTGCGGCGGTGGCCGTAGGAGAGGTTGACGATCGCGCGCGACACCACGACCGAGGAGAGGATCGAGGTCAGGATCCCCAGGCAGTGCACCACCGCGAAGCCGCGTACCGGCCCGGAGCCGAAGATGAGCAGCGACAGCCCCGCGATCATCGTGGTCACGTTCGAGTCGAGAATCGTGCCCCAGGCGCGCTCGTAGCCGGCGGAAATCGCCGCCTGCGGCGACTGCCCGGCGCGCACTTCCTCGCGGATGCGTTCGTTGATCAGCACGTTGGCGTCGATCGCCATGCCCAGGGTCAGCGCGATCGCCGCGATGCCGGGCAGGGTCAGCGTCGCCTGCAGCAGCGACAGCAACGCCACCAGGAACAGCAGGTTGACGCCCAGGGCGATCGAGGAGAACACGCCGAACAGGGTGTAGTACGCGCTCATGAAGACCACGATCGCGACGAAGCCCCACTTGGTGGCGTTGAAGCCCTTGTCGATGTTCTCCTTGCCGAGCGACGGGCCGACGGTGCGCTCCTCGATGATTTCCATCGGCGCCGCGAGCGAGCCGGCGCGGATCAGCAGCGACAGGTCGCTGGTCTCGGCCGGGGTGAAGCTGCCGGTGATCTGGAAGCGGGAGCCGAACTCGCCCTGGATGGTGGCCACCGAGACCGCCTCGCCCTTGCCCTTCTCGATCAGGACGATGGCCATCAGCTTCTTCATGTTCTCGCGCGTCGCCTGGCGCATGATGCGGCCCGCCGACTCGTTCAGCTCGACCGCGACGGCCGGGCGCTGGTCGCTGTCGAAGGTCGCCTGCGCGCCGACGAACTGGTCGCCGGTCACCAGCACCTGCTTGCGGGTCGGCACGTTGGCGACGCTGCCGTCGCGCCTGCGCTCCGGGAAGACATCGACATTGAAGTTGCTGCCCGTGCGCATCGCGTCCTCGTCCACGAGGCGCACCTCGAGGGTGGCGGTGCGCCCGAGGATGTCCTTCGCCTTGGTGGTGTCCGTCACGCCGGGCAGCTGCACCACGATGCGGTCCACGCCCTGCTGCTGGATCACGGGCTCGGCCACGCCGAGCTGGTTCACGCGCCGGTTCAGGGTGACGATGTTCTGCTTGATCGCCATGTCCTGTTCATTCTTGAGCGCCTCGGGCTTCAGCGTCGCGACCAGCAGCTGGTCCTGGCCGTCGTCGCGCCGGGCGAGGACCAGCACCGGCAGCGTCTCGTTCACCACCTGGGCCGCCTTGTCGCGGGTCGCGGCGTCCCGGAAGCGCAGGCGCAGCGTCTGGCCTTCGCGCGAGATGCCGGCATGGCGCAGGTTCTTGTCGCGCATCAGCGTGCGGATCTCGCCCACGTAGGCATCGAGGCGCTTGGTGATCGCCGCCTGCATGTCCACCTGCAGCAGGAAATGCACCCCGCCCCTGAGATCGAGGCCGAGGTACATCGGCAACGCGTGCACCGCGGTGAGCCAGTTGGGCGAGGAGGAAAGCAGGTTCAGCGCGACGAAGTAGTCGGGATTCTGCGCATCCGCGTTCAGCGTCTTCTCGATCAGGTCCTTCGCCCTGAGCTGGGTGTCGCCGTCCGCGAAGCGCAGGCGCACCCCGTTCGGGTCGAGCAGGATGCCGGTCGAAGGGC
>CXWL01091381.1_pt1 | contig 15131 bp, 11 predicted proteins | sample 590931 | NCBI WGS metagenome assembly CXWL01 (sample SAMEA3498368, study PRJEB10139) | groundwater metagenome | biome: water well; material: biofilm material | place: Germany | collected 2015-04-27 | reverse complement strand
GTGCGAGTGCGGAAACGATGTCGGCCTGTCGCCTGACCCCCATCTTGCCCAGCACTGTGCTGAGTTGGGACCTGACTGTCGCGACGGCAATCTTGTGGTGGGAGGCAATCTCCTGGACCGACTTGCCCGCAGCGATGGCAGTGGCCACCGAAGACTCCGCCGGCGTCAAGCCGTAGGCCTCGGCAACGACAAACGGATCGACACGCCGCTCATCCGCCGGGTCATGGATCAGCAACATGGCCAGGCTACGCAAGCCGAATGCCCCCATGGTTTCGGCCGGACGCAGGGCTGAGAGCATCAGCATCAAAGGCGGTTTCGACACGCCATCGCCGGCATGAACCACAGCTCGCTGGACGGCCTGGCCAGGGGCACGGTACGAGGCGCTGCCGCCCAACTGCAAGCGCCGCAGGGCCAGCACGAGATTCTGGTTGCTGCTGCCATGCTGGCAGGTCAGGGTTGCGCCTGACAGCCTCAGACGCCCGTCCCGGTTCAGCAGTGCGGCTGCGGCGGCGTTGGTGTAGTGGACCTGGGCCTGCTCGTCGATCAGCGCAATGGGCTGGGCAAGACGGTCGAGAAGTGCGTTTCCGGCCAGGCCGGCTTTCAGCAGTTCGCTTTGCCGGCGCCACAGGCCGATGGCGGTCTGGATGTGTTCGCCGAAGCGCTTCACCAAGGCCAGGTTCTCGGGCTCCAGGGGCCGCGAACCGACCGCACGGTGCACGCCCAAAAAGACGACAACCTCGCCATCTTGATAGATCTTCGCTCCGCTGCAGTAGCGGCCACCCACGGGGATCAGGAAGTCCTGATAGAAGGGATCGACGGCAACAAACTCGGCATCAAAGTGCTCGTGGCAACTGGCCCATTCGCCGGGCTGCAGGGGCCCGAGCAAGGCCATGCGGGGATCGATCTGATGGAACTTGCGGACGTACTCCAGTGCGGCTTCAGGCGGGAAGCCACCCACCTCATAGGCAAACGCGACAGCACCGTCGGCCACCCGCACGCCGTGCATGTAGACACCCCAGGCGCCGAGCACGTCCGAGATCGCCAAGAAGGGCTGACCCCAAGGCACTTCGCCAGCGGCTGCACGGTAGATCTCGGCGACAACGGCGTCGAAGCGGGCGGCGGAACAGTGCGTGTGCATGTGGAACGGGCCCTCCTGGAAGGGAGCGATTGTCACCAGGTTTGCGCCTTCGACGCAGCCATGGTGGGTGCTCAGCCCTGACCAGCGAAGAAGGCACCCCGCAGCGCTGGCGTGCCGTCGTTCCGTGCGGGCAACTGGCGACGTAGATCGGCCGGGCGGCAGGCGCCGGTGCGAAAGTGTTGTGGCCTTGGCGGCGCAGACGGAGCGGGTTTGACCTCCCCCGCAATCCCGGGGGTCCTATCCGCCACATCCACGATGCCCGGCGTGCTTCGTCTGAGCAGACTGGGCGCAGCAGCGTGGCTGCCCTATCGACTCAAACCCACTGGAAACCTTCAAATGACGCACAAGACTTCGACCGCTTTACGCCTCGCGACCCTCATCGTCGCGCTGGTCGCAACAGGAGCCGCGCTCGCCGACCCCAATCTGGTGGTCAACGGCGACTTCGAGACACCCGATGCCACCGCGTTCAGTTGCTTCACTGGCACCAGCGTCGGAGGCTGGACCAGCAGCGGGTTGCCTGGCAACCACGGCAGTTGCTACACCGACAGCCACGCCTGGGGCGGCGTCTACTGGCCATACGCGCACACCGGCCAACAATTGATGTACCTGAACGACTTCGGCGACGCAGGCACCGCGGTGTCGCAGGCCATCAACGTCACGGCAGGCACGAGCTACCACCTCTCAGTGGCCATGGCCGGCCTGGAAGGCCGCACCACGGCGCTGTTGCTCGGCGTAGAGGTGGCGGGTATGGCGACCTCCTACGCCGGAACCGCCGGCGGAAGCTGGACCGTGAATGGCACGGACTTCACGGCACTGAGCACGGGGCCGACGACGCTGAAGTTCACGGCCACCACGGGCTCTGTGATGATCGACAGCGTCTCGGTCGTGGCGCTGCCCCCGGTTCCCGAGCCCGGGTCCTGGGCCCTGCTGCTGTCCGGCCTGGTTGCTGTGGGTTCGGTGGTTCGTCGTCGGGCGGACTGACTCACCTGCACGGGCCTGGTCGTTGTGCCCATCAGGCACGGTCGCGCCGCCGTCGTTGATTTACCAGGGGGTCGTGTCGCTGGCATCGTGGAAGAAAGCGCCCGATGCCCCTGGCCCGACGCCGATCGAGCGGGTGCCGACCACCACGTGGTGCGCATTGATTTCGCGCACCACCGTGCTCTGTTCGACGGGCAAGCCCAGACACGTCCGCAGATTGCCGCTCTGGTGGCGTGCCCCACTCAAGATGGTTCGCGGCAGGCCCGAACAGCCGCTTCAGTGCGACGAGTTCAGAACCGCAGCTCAAGCGCTGCGCACCAGGCGCCGTGCAGCCCAGCTACGAAGGCCTGAACACGCCCAGCGTGTGGCGCAGCGCCCGCAGCCAGGCGGCAGCCAAGGTGGATGCCCTGTCCAGCAACGGCATGGACGAGATCGAGATCCAGGCGTTGCAGCGCAAGCAGGCCGACTGAGGTCGGCTGACGGGCGTAGGCCGGCCGATGGACGGGCGTGCAGGCCTGCCCTGGCGGGATCTGATCTCAGCGCAAGGCGCGCCGTGAAAGGGATCTGACAAAAGGGACGCGGTGTGCCGCGCAGACCCAAGAACAAAGGCCCGCATTGGCGGGCCTTTGTTGTCTTGGATGGCGCCTCGCGGCCGGCCGACGGTGGTGACGGGCAGCTTCATGGCAAGGCGTTAGGTCGACGCTGCGCCGAAGGCAACCATAGACCGATCACCAGAACAGGGCCGAACAGAGGCAGGCACCTACGGGTGAGGGGCAATCAGAGTGATTGAGACGCAGTGCAGGGCTTGAGTCCGCAGGGGCTCACCACCTCGTGAGCCTCGTGTGCAAGCCATCGGCCGGCAGAGTCAGATCAGCAGAAGATGCGTCAGAAGAGGGTCGAGAAGGTGACGTTGGCGCCTTGAAGACCGATCGTTCGGCCCTCGGCAGACCGAGTCACTGCCGTCAAGAGTGATGACGAACCTGCAGTCCCGGCCATGAGCCGCCGGGCCGCTCCCAAGGCGAATGCCGGAGCGCTTCGGTGCGGAGCTTGCCTGATGAGCCGCCGTGCTCACACGGCGTCACTTCACAGCAGCATCCAACGGCAAAATGGGCGCGATATGCCAATGAAGCCCACTGGCGGACCGACCGACTCGACCGTCAGTTCCCTGACCCAACTGCTGCACGCTTGGAAGCGCGGCGACGGCGCTGCCTTTGCGCAGCTGGCCGGAGCGTTGCAGGGTGAATTCCAGCGCATGGCGGCTTCGCGCCTGCGCGGCTTCGAGAGCGCGACGATTTCGCGCGGCGACCTCGTCAACGAAGCCATGCTGCGGCTGATGGCGTCGCCCAGCGATTGGGCCGACCGCGCGCACTTCTTCGCCACGGTCTCCTTGCACATGCGCAGCGTGTTGCGCGAACATGCGCGCGCCCGCCTGACCGACAAGCGCGGGGGCGGGCGGGTGCAGCTGACCCTAACCAGCTCGGCGCTGGGCGAGGAGTCGATGGCCGCCGACCTGCTGACGCTGGACGCGCTGCTCGACCAGTTGGCGGCGCTGGACCCGCGCTGCGCACGCGTGCTGGAGCTGACCTACATCACAGGGCTTGAGCGTGGCGACGTGGCCGAGGTGCTGGCCATCTCGCTGTCCACTGTCGACCGCGAACTGCGCTTCGCCCGGGCCTGGCTCAGCGAACACCTGGGCCGCGGCCTGGAGGCTTGATCCTTGAACGCTTCGGACACCGCCGCGGCCGCTGCGCACGCACGCACCAAGGCACTCTTCGATGAGGTCGCGGACTTGCCTGACGCCGCCGCCTGTCAGGCACGACTGGATGAACTGGGCGCCACGCCCGATCAGCGCGCGCAGGTCCTTGCGCTGGTGATGCGCGACAAGTCCGCCATCACCCACTTCAGCATGCCGCTGGCTTCGGTGCTGGTCGGTGCCACGGCCCCGGAACTGCTGCTGGGCGACCGCCTCGGGCCCTGGGCACTGGTCGGCGAACTGGGTACTGGCGGCATGGGCCAGGTCTTTCTGGCGCAGCGGGCCGACGGTCTGTACGAGCAGNNGTACGAGCAGCGCGCGGCCATCAAGCAGTTGCGCGGCTTGGGGGGCGAAGCCGCGCAGGCGCAACTGGCGCGCGAACGGCGCATCTTGGCCACGCTGAACCATCCGCACATCGCGCGGCTGCTGGACGGTGGCACCACGCCGATGGGGCGGCCTTACTTGGTGCTGGAGCATGTCGAGGGCGAGCGCATCGACCGGTGGTGCGCAGGCCGCCGTGCGCAGGCACGGCTGGCCGTTTTCGAGCAGGTCTGTGCGGCTGTCGCGCATGCACACGAAAGGCTGGTCGTCCATTGCGACATCAAGCCCGGCAACGTGCTGGTGGGCGCAGACGGCCGCGCCATGTTGCTGGACTTCGGCATCGCGCAGCTGCAAGGCCTGGAAGGCGACGACTGCTCGGCGCTGACGCCGCGTTACGCCAGCCCCGAACAGCTGGCGGGCCAGAAGGCCACCGTGGCCAGCGACATCTACAGCCTGGGCCGGCTGCTCGACGAACTGCTTGCCGACGCATCGGATGCCGCGCGGCGCCAGGCCGAGTGGCGTGCCATCGTGGCCAAGGCCAGTGCGACCGCACCGGACGACCGCTACCGCTCGGTCGACGCCTTGCAGGCTGATCTGCATCGCTTCAAGGCGCACCGCCCGCTGCGGGCGCTGCGGCTGCAGACCGGCTACCGCTTGCGCAAGCTGCTGCACCGGCAGTGGCCGCTGGCCCTGGGCTTGGCCAGCGCCACGGTGCTGAGCGCGGTCTTCGTCTGGCAACTGGTGCAACAGCGCGACCGCGCGCTGCAGGCCGAATCGCAGGCGCAGTCGGAAAAGGACCAGGCCCAGGCCGCCCGCGCGCAGGCGCTGCGGGAACGCGACCGCGCCACGACCGCAGGCGAGGAAGCGCGCCTGCAGCGCGACGCGGCGCGCACGTCCGAAGCCCGGGCGCAAGCGGCGCGGGCCAGCGCGGACCGGGCCCGCGCCCAGGCCGACGCCGCGCGCACCGAAGCTCAGCAGCAGGCCGCCACCACTGCCGCGGTCAGCGAATTCATGGTCGCCATCTTCGAAGGCGCCGACCCCAAGCGCGGCGGTCGGCCCGACATCAGCGCCATCTCGCTGGTCAACCAAGGGCGCGCCCGCATCGACGAGCAGCTGCGCGGGCAGCCCGTCCTGCAATCCACGATGAAGGCCACGCTCGCGCGGGTCTTCGACAACGTGGGCCAGCCGCGTGAAGCCGTGGCGCTGTACCAGCAGGCCCTGGCGCTGGAAAAGGCGCTGAAGCCGCCGCGCCCGCTGGTGGAAGCCGACCTGCTGAGCCGGCAGGCCACGGTGATGGCCGTTGCCAACCAGCACCGCGAAGCCATCGCTCCGGCACGTCGCGCGCTGGCACTGCGGGCGGCACGGCTGCCGGCCGACAGCCTGGAGATGGCCGACGCGCACAACACGCTGGGCTGGGTGCTGGCGCGCGACAACCAGGCCGACGAGGCCCGGCAGCACCTGGAGCGTGCTCTACAGATTCGCCGGCAACGGCAGGGGCCCGACCACCTTGATCTGACGGGCACGCTGCACAACCTGGGCATGCTGGAGTCCTTCATGGACCGCCAGCCGGCTGCCGAAGCGCAGTTTCGTGCCGCCCTGGCCATCAAGCGGCGCAACTTGCCGTCGCGCCACCCCTCGGTGTTGAACAGCGTGCAGGCACTGGCATCGGCGCTGGGCCAGCAGCGCAAGACCGACGAGGCCATACCGCTGCTGCAGGACCTGGTGGCGGCGCGCCGCGACATCAACGGCCCCGACAGCGTCTACACCGGTTACGCCGAACACGAACTGGCCGTTGTCGAGCGTGACGCCGGGCTCACGGCGCAGGCCCTGGTGCATTACCGGCATTCGATGCAGATCGCGGTGAAGCAGTCGGGGCCACGCTCGGTGAGTGTGGCCATCAGCCTGAACAACATCGCCGGCGCCGAAGACAGCCTGGGCGACCCAGCGGCCGAAGCCGACTACCGCGAATCGCTGGCCATCCGGCGTGAACGGCTCGCGTCGGGCGACGTGGGTATCGCCCGGGCCGAAGCCGCGCTGGGCCGCTGGCTGCTGAACCACGGCCGCATCGACGAGGCCCGGCCGTTGCTGGCGCAGGCGCGCAGCACGCGGCTGGCCCGGCTGGCGCCGGAGCATGGTGACCGGGTCGAGTCCGACCTGCTCGACGCGCAACTGGCGCTGGCGCACGGCCAGCTGGCGCAGGTCGAAGCGTTGCTGATGGCACTGGAAGGCCGCGAGGCGCAGCTGCGGGCGTCACAGCGCGTCGACCGGCTGCGGCTGCTGGGCGAATTGCGCGGGGCGCAAGGGCGGTTCGCGGATGCGGTGGCGCTGCAATCGCGTGCGCTCCAGGCACAACTGGCGCAGATCGGGCCGCGCCATCCGGATAGTGTGCGGCGCCACCTGGCGCTGGCACAGGCGCAGATCCACGCTGCGCAACCCGCAGCCGCCAGAGCCAGCCTGGCCGCAGCGCAAGGCCTGCTGGGGGGCCAGCATCCACTGTCCCCGGCGCGGGCCTGGGCATCGGCGCTTGAACGGGAACTCGACGGCGAGTCGCGCCCACCCCCAGACAAACCCTAGGGTCTGACAAGCGAGCGGGTGTTTGCGCCCTTGGTGAGCTACAGGCGGGTCGAGGACCGGCCGGGCCCACTCAGGAGCACCCGATGAAATCTCAAGTCTTGTCGCACCGGTCCGTCGTTTTGGCCTGCTGGCTGGTGATGGCGGGCCATCCGGCTGTCGCAGCCACAGTGCCCGTACCGATCACTCATTACGACTGGTCGCTGGGAGCGGCCTGCGCCAACCAGTTCCTGGCCTCCGCCCCGAACAGCTGCTGGCTGGACGACTACGGCAACGGCGGCCAGCCCTATCTGCCGCATGCCGCCTTTGTCAAGACAACGGGACCGACCGCCTTGACCGTGAACTTTGGCAAGAAGGAGGACACGTTTGAGGTGGGGGGATTTGCGCTGGGAGGCTCGGCGGCGTTGGTGCAGATGAACATGGCGGGCGGCACGCTGAAGATCAAGGGCAGCCTGATCGTCGGCAACCTCGACATGTTGGGTGCGCCCGGCTGGGCGGCCCTTTCGCAAAGCGACGGCTCGATCACTGCCGCCGCGATGTCCGTGGCCNNGTCCGTGGCCAGCTCGACCGAGCAGCCGTCCCGTTACACCATCTCCGGTGGAACACTGTCGATCACGAGCAACCTCCGGGTGGGCAAGCACACCCAGTTCATCCCCTTTGTCGGCTATGCGGATCCTGTATCGCCGGCGATCTTCAAGGTGGCTGGCACGTCCATGGTCACGGCCGGGACCGTGGAGATCAGCCCTCTGGGGCAGTTGCAGATGCAGGGCGGCACGTTGCAACTGAACAAACTCGTGTTCGCTAGCGGAACCGATTCCCTGTCCTTCGCCGACGGCACGCTGGAATTCACCAAACCGAATGCGGGCGTATCGATCGCCAACGGCGGCAATTCAAGCTTCGCTTGGGGCAGTGTTGTCGGCACGGGAACACCGACCCTCAAAGTCACCAACACGACGGCGGATCTCGGCAGCCTGGATCTGAACGTCGCCTTCGCCGGCAATGGCGCGCTGCTCGTCGGCCCCAACAGCACCCTGCACGCGCGCAGTACGACACTGGGCCAGGGTACGAATGTGCAGGTCTTCTTCGTCAACAAGCTGGTGCCCGGCTTTGGCAAGGCCACGATCAATGGAGGAACCTTCATCAATGACGCAGGCTTGAACGTGGGCATGCGCGGCAACGGCGTGCTCAACATCGTGAACGGCGGCACCGTCCAGAAAAANNGCTCAACATCGTGAACGGCGGCACCGTCCAGAGCGCGAGCGGGCAGATGGGTGCCACCAATGACGGCTCTGACGCATGGGGCCGCAACCAGGTGCACATCGACGGCAACCCCTCCAAATGGACCATCAGCGGCGGCTTGGCGGTGGGCGGCTCACAAACCGCCCCTGGCGTGGGTAGCGACCTGGTCCTGTCCAGCGGCGGCAGTGCGGTGGTGGGAGGCACCTTGAAGGTGTGGAACAACAGCACGGTTCAACTGTTCGCGGGCAGCCACCTGGACGCCTCGAGCCTCGTGATGGACGGCGGCCTGGTGAAGGTGCAGGACTCGACCGCCACCGTCGGCATTTTGAGCCTGATGCCCGCAAGCAAGTTGGTGGTCAATGGCTCGCCGTCCACGCAACTGGTCGTCAACGGACCCGCCGACATCCAGGCCGGCGCCCACGTCGAGAACAACCAGTTCATCGTCTTCAACGGCAAGGCCCAGATCAGCAGCGGCGCCACGTATGCCGGCTACGGCGCCAAGGTCTACACGGGCGGACTGGCCATCACCGGGCCGCAACCCACGGTGGTGTCCGACTCGGGCTGGGCGTCGTTCGCGCCGACCAACATCTTCGAGGTAGAACTGGGCAACGGCGTGTGGGACGGACTGGCCGTGGCCGGCCCTTTCTTCCTGAACGGCACCTTGAAGCTGTTGTCCTGGCAGGGCTACCAGGGCAAGGCCGGTGACGCCTTCACGGTGATGGCCAGCAACTACTTTGCGGGCAGCTTCAACGGGGTCGACACCAGCGGCTTCACACTGGCCGCCGGCCTGGCCTGGGACTTCTCACTGCTCAACAGCAACGGCGTGATCGGCATCGTGGCTGACCTCGCGCCGCCCGCAGTGCCCGAACCCAGCGCCGCCTGGTTGATGCTGGGCGGGCTGTTGGGCGTGTGCGCCGTCAAGCGCCGGAGCGCGACCTGATGCGCCCAGGACTCCCAAAAAGCAGCCCTGTTTCAGATCGTCGAGCCGGTGGTTTCGCCTTTGGCAATTGTTGGCAATTGGCGGCGAAGCGTCCGCACTCAGCCTGACTCCATAGGCGCTTCAAATTTCATCCGGCATGGCGCGATACGGCAAGGTCCAAGGCGGTCCGACAGGGACGACCGCTTTAGGGCGACGACGTGACGCAGGAGCAGGCCTTTGCGCATGCGAACGACGTGCTCAAGAACGCCGTGGGCGGCATCAGCGACATCATCCACATCCCGGGCCTGGTCAACGTTGACTTTGAAGACGTCAAGACCGTGATGAGCGAGCCCGGCAAGGCCATGATGGGCACGGCCGTGGCCGGTGGCCCCGACCGCGCCACCAAGGCGGCAGAAGCGGCCGTGGCCTGCCCGCTGCTGGAAGGCATAGACCTGAGTGGCGCACGCGGTGTGCTGGTGTTGATAGCGGCCAGCAAGGCCACCTTCAAGCTCAGCGAAAGCCGCAACGCGATGAACGCCATCAAGCGCTACGCGGCTGAAGACGCGCATGTGATCTTTGGCACCGCCTATGACGAAGGGCTGGGTGACCAACTGCGAGTCACCGTCATCGCCACGGGTTTGAACTCGGCCCGCAAGGCCATCATCAACGCCGCCGCTGCATGGTGGTGCAGCAGCAACCCATGCACCACGCCGTGCAACACCCGGCGCAACAAGCGCTGCGCACCGGCACCGACAACCTGCCTATCCTCAACCAGGTGGCGCAAGTGGCGCAGTCGGGCGGCAGCGGCCAAGGTGGACGCCTTGACCAGCAACGGCATGGGCGAGATCGAGATACCCGCGTTTTTGCGCAAGCAAGCCGACTGAGGGGACAGATCTGTGCGAGGGCGCGCTATACAGGCGGATTCCAGTTGGTGCAGGGCGAGCACGGGGCAGTTGACCTTGGAGTTGCTGGTTTGAACTGACCTCTGCACACGGCTCGCCGCCATGACCGTGGCGCTACCCGGGGCGTCGGCGGCACCTTCGCTAAACTCGCGCGCCATTTCAAGTCTCAAGGCCCGCAGCCGGTGCACGTGCTGCCGGCGCCTGCCCTTTTGGAACACCGATGCGAAAAGTTGCGCCCTTTACGAGCCTGTTGTTGCTGTTTTTGCTTCCCACGGCGTGGGCAGAAGAAGTTGACTTTGTCGCCCAGCTGACTGACGGCGGTGTCGGCGTCCTGGTGATTGGTGCACTGTCGGTTTTGATGGTGACGGTGGCGCTTGAGCGCTTCGTTCACTTTCGAAAAAGGCGCGTGGCACCTGACGGATTGGTCGCGTCGGTGTTGCCACTTTGGGAGGCCGGGCAGTACGCGCTCTTGCGCGAGAAACTGAACGCCAGTGACAGCACCCTGGCGCGCGCCATGGCTTACCTCGTGCAGGCACGCCACCAGGATGCGCGCACGGTGGGCGAGGCCGCCGCCGACATCGCGTCGCTGGAACTGCGCCAGCATCAGCAAAAGGCCTATCCGCTGGCGGTGGTGGCCACGGTGGCGCCCATCGTCGGCTTGCTGGGCACGGTGATCGGCATGATCGAGGCTTTTCACGTCATCGCCTTTTCAGGCGCCATGGGTGACCCGGCCTTGCTGGCCGGTGGCATTTCAAAAGCGCTCATCAACACTGCGGCCGGTTTGTCGGTGGCCTTGCCATCGCTGGCCCTGCATCACTACTTCAAGAGCCGCCAGGTGTCGCTGGGCCTGTCGATAGAAATGCATCTTCAGCAATTGATGCGCGATTGGTTTGGGGCCGCGCCTGCGCCCCAGGCCACCGAACCGGCTGCCGTGCGGCCAGCCGGTGCAGGTGCCTGACATGCGTGTTCATCTGGGTGACGACGAGCAGCCTGAGATCGGATTGATTGCGCTGATCGACTGCATCTTCTTCTTGCTGATGTTCTTCATGGTCGCCACCTCGTTCAAGCAGCAAACCGAGATTGAAAAACGCAAGGAGCTGCCGGTGGTGTTGCCCAACTCGTCGGCATCACTCACGCCAGGCCCGGCGCGTGCGGCGCCGCTGGTGATCGCGGTGGACAAGACAGGCAAGTTCTACGTCGAAGGCGTGCCCATCGGCACCCAGGCGCTGCATGACCGTTTGCGCAGCGAAGCGGCGGGCAACCCGAACCGCACCGTCCGTGTGGACGGGGACCGCGCCGCAGCCTACCAACACATCGTGCATGTGCTCGACCTGTGCCAGCTTGCTGGCCTGACGCACATTGCGATGCACACGCGCAAGTAGCGGGTGTCCGCGTTCGATCGACACTGCCGATGCTGACCCCATCGCCACGGCTCGCTCCCCCCAAAGACCCCTTGAAGTGGGCCCTGAAAAGGCACCCGTTTCTGCTGGGCTCGGTGGTTCTTCATGCCTGCTTGTTGGGGCTGCTCTCGCAGTGGCACACGCAGGGTTTGCTGGACGCCAGGCTGCGCGCCGACAGCGCCCAGATTCAGGCCCACACCCAAGCGGCCAAGCACCACGCCATGCGCCGGCGGGTTGACAGCCTCAAGGCCATGAAGGAGCTGATAGAGCGCATCGACCGCGCCGCAGATGCAAGCACGGACCCGAGCCCGGCCGATGAGCCTGCCGGNNATGAGCCTGCCGGCCCCGCGCCTGCGCCAAGCCAGCCAGGCAGCACGGTTCAAACCCCGCAAGAATTGTTGGCCCAGGCGCGTGAACTGCGCGACAGCATTGAACGCATCGAACAAGCGGCCAAGGCCAGGCAGATGGCCGAGGTGCTCGGCATCTCACCCCAGGAAGCGCTGGAGAAGGTCAAGCAACAGGCCTTGGCCAAGGCCATGAGCGAGGGCACGCCGGACGCGTCAAAGCCGCAGTCGAATGAACAGGTGGCCCAAGCGCTGGAACGCTACGAACAGCAGGCGCGCGAGATGCTGCAGCGCCGGCTGGCCCAAAGTGAGCAGCAGCGCAACGGCACGCCCACGCTGCCGGCCCCGCCAGGCAGCACAGACTCGGCCGCTGCCGCAGGGGCGGCGGCACACGCGGGTGCGGGGAGCCCAGGGAATTCGGGGCCCGACAGCCACTCGCCTGGCGGCGCAGCGGCAAACGGTGCCGGGGGCAAACCAGGGGCAATGGCCCAGGCGTCCGGCGGCCCGTCCGGCGGCGAAGGGTCTGCCGCAGGGCCTGGGGCCGGCCTGCCCGACAAGCGCCCGTCCTCGGTCGTGGACACCAACCCCAGGCAGTACGGGGCGCGGCTGCAGCCGATGGCGGTGGACCTGAGCCGGCTGCGCTTGGGCGCGGGCAATGTCATAGGCGAAGGCGGTGCGTTTGCCAACCGGGTGTTTGTAGATCGCTGGTATGTCATCGGCCCCTTCTTTGCGCCAGACCCCAGCAGCATGCAAACAAGCTATCCGCCCGAGGAACTGGTTGATCTGGACGGCGTGTACCTCGGCAAAGGCAAGCGCGTCGTGCGTTGGCAATACCTCAGCTCAACGCCTTACCCGCTGATACCACCCGACCAGGCCGAGCGCGCCATGTACTACGGCTACACAGAGATCACTTCAGACCAGGCACGCGACGTCTGGATGGCCTTTGGCGCTGACGACGATGCCAAGGCCTGGGTCAACGACCGGTTGGTGTGGGTGAGTGGCAATGAGTCCAAGCCCTGGTACACGCAGGGTGGTGTCCAGAGCCTGGTGCAAGACATTCGAGCCAACAACCTGATCGAGACACGCCGCCTGGTGCACCTTAAAAAAGGCCGCAACAGCGTCTTGTTCAAGCTCTACAACAACCCCTTGGACGTGTTCTTTTCGCTGCTGCTTGAACCTGTGGCGAGCCCAGAGCGTTGAGATTTCCGCGCCCGGCCTTGCACCGCCGCACGCGACGCGCCCGCGCTGGCCAGAAGGCCGCCCCTACCTCGCCACACGTTCCATGCGGCGCCATTCGCCGGTGGACCCCTGGTTGGGGTTGGCGCTGGGGTCGTCGGTGCCCACGACGCGCCCCTGGCGGTCGGTCCAGTAGTGCCTGTGTGTGGTGGGCAGTTCCACGGCCTGGTGGGTGCCGTAGGGGTTGGTGTAGGTCTGCACGCCGCCCAGGGCTTCACGCACACCCGTGTTGCGGCGGTCCTGGCTGGCGTTGCGCTCGTCGGTGACTTGCTGCCAGTTGCGCTGTGACCAGTCGCGGTACTGGCGTGCCGCCTCGCCATACGCCACCGAGTTTTGCAGGTTCTGCTGCATCAGGCCGCGCATGCCAAAGGCGCCGCCGTTGGTGGCCGCTATCTGGTCTGCCACCTGTGGCAACCACGGGGCGTAAGTGGCCCACTGGTCAGCCGGCGCCAGGGCCGCCGTCATGGCCATGGTGGCCGAGTCATAGGCCGGTGCCACCGACACCTTGGCCACGCCGCGGTAAGCCACGCCACGCGCCCCGTAGCTCACGTCAAACTCAAACGCACGGCCAAAGCCCGCCGTGGGGCGGGCTTGCCGTGGCTCGCCGATCTGCAGGTTTTGCGGCTGCATCGCACTCAGCTTGTCAAAGGCAAAGCGCGCTGGTGAATGGTTTGGCGGCATGCCGGCGTTGCCCACCACCAGCGTCAAGGCCTTTTGGTCGGGCGACACCAGCGTGAGCGCAAATTGCCCGTCCTCGCCCACCCGCCAGCCGGGCGGCAGGGCAAACGAAAAGAACCGCGTCTGCCCGATGCGCAACTCCGCCGCCGGCCGTGGCGCCGCCGCAGAGCCCGTGGCTCCACGCCGCAGTGGCTGAACCGGCACAAACGCTGCAGCGGCGTGGCCTGCCTGTGGGCCAGCTTGAGGGCCTGCTTGAGGGCCCGGCAAGCCCTGCTGCGTTGGCAGGCCGGCCCGCTTCCAGGCCTCGATGCCGCCGCGGTACCACAACACCTTGGTGTAGCCGGCCCGTATGGCACGCAGCGCCGCGTTGTACGACATCCAGCATTCACGCGACAGGCAGTAAAAAACCAGCGCCACGTCCTTGCGGCCTTGCGTGTGTTGCCCAAAAAACTGCCCGGCCTGGTGCTGCACCTCGTCCTTGATCGAGCCCGCCTCGGCCAGCCATGCGGCAGGCACGGCGTTGGGCAGCGTCTCGGCCTGGCCCAGCACGTCAAACAGCACCCACGGTGGCTGCCGGCCCTGCACCAGTGCCACCAGGCCCTGGGTGGTGATGAGTTGCCCACCCGGAATCTGGTTGGGCGTGGGGCCGTGGAGCGCGCCTGCATGCAAGTCGGCCGCTGGCGCCACTCCCATGTCTTGCCGTTCCCAGACCGCCTGGGCCTCAAGCGCGCCCGCCACCGGGGCTGGCTNNGGGGCTGGCTGGCGCGCGGCCCCCTGCGCCACAGCCAGGCCAGCGGCAAGCAACACCATCATCATTGGCATCCCATTGCGCAGCCAGAGCGGCGCGCTGCCGGGCAGTGAGAAGCGGTGGGTCAGGGTCGTCATGGCAGCCTCATGGTGGGGGGTCTCGGCACCACCAGTGTCGGCCGGCCGCGTGCGCCAGGCCATGATCCTGAGGTGTCATGTGCGCAGCGCCACAGCGTACAGCCATGCGTGGGTTTGCAGGGTGTCGCGTCGCGCATCAATCGCGGTGCGCCGCGCCCATCGCGCCTATCACGACAATGGCGAGATGCCACCCGCCCCCGTCCACCGCGTCATTGCCGCCGGCGCCCACAGTGTGCCCAAACCCTTCCGCGCTTTTGCGGTTCGCAGCGACGAGCCAGTGCATGCCTATGACGCACGCGCGCCCTACGGCCAGGTGCATGTGGTGCGCACGGAGTTTCTGGATGCCGGCTCGCTGGCCAGCCTGGCGGCCGAGGGTTTTGCGCGCGTGAACACCCGGTCGTTCTCGGACATCGACTATGCCGCCACGACGCTGCAAGACCTGGCTGCGGCCGCGCCCCGCGTGGCCGATCTGGCCGGCCAGATTGCCGCCGCATTGCAGCTGACGGGTGTGCTCGGGTGTAACCCCGCCTGCTACCGGGGCAGTGTCGAAACCCGCATCGACTACCTCGCATCGTGCGGTGCGGGCTTTCACAACGACGTCAGCCGCCATTGGTCGCGTTGCCTGTTCTGGATACTGGCGCTGGCCGTTGCCGACGTGGAATTTGTGATGCCCCATGCGGACGTGCGGGTCGCGTTGGCGCCCGGCGACCTGCTTGTTTTTGACCAGACCATGGCGCACGGGCTGTGCCGGCCGGCCGACCATGGGC
>CXWL01021691.1_pt1 | contig 15137 bp, 13 predicted proteins | sample 590931 | NCBI WGS metagenome assembly CXWL01 (sample SAMEA3498368, study PRJEB10139) | groundwater metagenome | biome: water well; material: biofilm material | place: Germany | collected 2015-04-27 | reverse complement strand
GTATTGCAGCCCTGAGCCTGTTCGTGACTGCGCCGTTCCTGGTGGTGGTGGCGTGCTTGATCAAGTTGGATTCTCCAGGCCCCGTCTTCTATCGCCAAGTACGTGTCGGCCTCAAAGCAAACTCATTTATGATCGTGAAGTTTCGCTCCATGGTGAACGATGCGGAGGCGCAAGGGCCTCGCTGGGCCCAGGAGAGAGATCCCCGGACCTCTCGGGTCGGTTGGTGGTTGAGAAAGTGGAGGATCGACGAAATCCCGCAGTTCATCAATGTGCTGAAAGGGGAGATGAGCATCGTTGGCCCCAGGCCTGAGCGTCCCGTGTTCGTTCAGGCACTACGCAAAGATATTCCCTACTATGACATTCGGCATACCGTTCGCCCGGGAATTACCGGATGGGCGCAGGTCATGTTCCGCTATGCCTCCTCTCAAGAAGATTCCCATCTGAAGCTGCAGTATGACTTGTACTACGTCAAGAATCTCTCGACCTGGTTGGACATTAAGACGCTGATCAAGACCATCCGTGTGTTGCTCAATGGTGAAGGGGCGAGATAGTCAGTGGAAAGCAGGGTGTGCGGCAAGAAAGCGCAGGCCGTGAGAAGAAACTGCCAAAATCGTTCGGCGAGACTCGATGACCACAATGAGTAGAATGCCGGCTTCGAAAGGTGAGGAAGATCAATTGCGGGTGCGTGCACGGCGACAGTCAAAGACGCACTGCTTGACCTTCGATATCGAGGAGCACTTTCAGGTGTCGGCATTCGAGTCGCCGGTGCAGCGAAGGTCCTGGGATCAGTTTGAAAGTAGGGTAGAGAGAAATACGTATAAGATATTGGAGATGGTGCGCGTCCATAATGTACGGGCAACGTTTTTCGTCCTCGGCTGGATAGCCGAACGCCATCCGGACCTCGTTCGGTCGATTGCGGCGGAAGGACATGAGGTGGCATCTCACGGGTATGCGCACCAACTCATTACGGCGCAAACGCCTGACCAGTTTCGCTCGGATGTGAGGCGTGCGAAAGAGATTCTCGAAGATATTGTGGGGGAGGCGGTCGTGGGATATCGCGCGCCGAGCTTCACAATCATGGAAGAAACAAAATGGGCGTTGCCGATTCTGGTCGAAGAGGGCTACCGATACGATTCCAGTATTTTCCCCATCGTTCACGATCGATATGGCATGCCGGGAGCGCAGCCGCATTGTCATCAACGGACGACGCCATTCGGACCGATATGGGAGGTGCCTCCGGCGACTGTTCGGATTGCCGGCACGCGTTTTCCGGTCGCCGGGGGCGGCTATTTCCGCTTCTTTCCATACCCGGTTTTGCGCATGTTGCTGAGAAAAGCCGAAGCGGAGCTGGAACCGCTGGTGATGTATCTCCATCCATGGGAGATCGATCCGGAGCAGCCGCGGATGCGCGGCCCACTCTTATCGCGTTTTCGCCATTACCTCAATTTGGAGAAGACTGAGAGCCGGCTGATGTGTCTTCTGTCAGATTTTCGTTTCGGTCCGATTAGGGACATTATGACGCCGATTCAAGCGTTGAACGTCTCCCCTCCTGATAAGGGGGATGCAGTAGTCGAATGTGTGTGAGCGCCGCTTGAGGGTATCTGCGCAACATGGCCAATTATGAAGTACGGGAACTCAGAGATCCGGAGACGTGGAATACCTATGTTTCACGGAGTGCAACAGCCACGCAATACCATCGGTATGAGTGGCTGACGATCATTGAACGAAGTTTCCGGCATGCTGTCTATCCGCTGGCGGCGAGGGATGCAGGGCAGGTATCCGGGATTTTCCCGCTTGTCCACATGCGATCCAGAGTATTCGGGAATTTCGTTGTCTCCCTGCCATTTGTGAATTACGGCGGAATCCTCGCCGATTCTGAAGAAATTCGAACCCTCTTATGGAACGAAGCGGTCCGGCTTGCATCACGATGGGGCGCAACCTATTTGGAAAGCCGTGAGTTCGAACCCAATGGGTGCGCCGAATATAAAAAAGAACATAAAGTGACGATGGTGTTGCCGTTGGCGTCGACGACCGAGGCGCAGTGGGCGGGATTCGATCCCAAGTTACGGAACCAGATCAGAAAGGCCGAACGGAGCGGGCTGACGATTCGGGTCGGCGGCAGCCAGGATCTCGTCGGATTTTACGACGTATTCGCGCACAATATGCGGGATTTGGGAACGCCGGTCTATGATCGCGGGTTTTTTACGGAAATCTTCCGGTGTCTCCCCAGAGCAGCGCAGATCTACAGCGTGTGCTTCAAGGATACGGTGATCGGCGCATGCCTGACGCTCACGCATGGAAAGACGGTGGAAGTGCCGTGGGCCTCGTCCCTCAGGGAATATCGTGGAATGTGTCCGAACAATCTCATGTATTGGGCGGTGATTCAAGCCGCCATTAAGTTGGGGCTCTCATCCTTGGATTTCGGGCGAAGCACCGTAGGTGAAGGGACATATAAATTCAAAGCTCAATGGGGGGCGAGCCCGATCCCGCTGTGTTGGAACTATTGGCTCCAGAACCCGGAGATGGTGCCGGATTTGACCACCAAAAACAGAAAGTATCAGCTGGCGATCGCATGCTGGAAGCGTCTGCCGGTTTGGCTGACAAAACAGGTGGGGCCGCGGATTGTGCGCAGTATTCCTTAACGGCTCCGCGGTTCTCACGACGGCACGATATCGACGAAATCTTAACGAGAGTGGTGAGGGGCTATGCATCCGGCTCGGATTCATCTCGTGCAGTCTGAAAACAAAGCCGCGTATCCTGAAGCGGCAGTGTCAATAAACGTCAACACCATGCTGCCCATTGCACTCTTGTCGTTGTGTGTCGGCATGGTCGCGGCGCAGACGCTGGCCGCCCTGGTCGACGTGTGGTCTAGTCGTGACGACTACTCGCACGGCTTCTTGATCCCAATTATCAGCGCCTATCTTATTTGGAACTTGAAGGGCAAGCTGCTCGAACTCCCTCTTCAACCCGCGCGCCCAGCAGGAGCAGGGCTGCTGCTGTTGAGCGGGATTGCCGTTGTCGCTGCCCAAATAGGGAGTATGGTAACGCCAGGCGGCGTGGCGTTGGTTGGCATGATTGCCGGCGCGACGTTGTTGGTCGCCGGTGTGGAATGGACAAAACGGTTAATCATCCCGATCGGCTACCTGCTGTTCTCGGTTCCTATCCTTGATACCGTCATTGCCCCATTGCATGAGCCGTTTCAACTGATGACGGCGAAGATGAGCACGCAGGCGTTGCAATGGCTCGGTGTGCCCGTATTTTTGGACGGGAAGTATATTGCCATCCCTGAAGTGACGATGGAGGTGGCCACTCAGTGCAGCGGAGCGTCTTTGCTCATCGCCGTCATTGCCATCGGGGTTCCTCTAGCGTATCTGAATCTTCGACTCTGGTGGACCCGCGTCGGATTGTTAGTGTTCGGAATTGCGGTTGCCATTGTGGCCAATTGGATGAGAGTGACTCTTATCGGTTTCTACGCGCACATGGGTGGTGAAGAGTTCCATGGGCCCATGCATATTTTTCAGGGATTGTCAGTGGCGTGGGTGGGGTTCATCGGTCTGTTTATCGGCGCATGGCTGTTGGGGAGAGTCGAGCATGCGAGGGGTGTCGCAGGGCCTCCATCCTCTATTGAGCCCATCCATGCTGCGCATGCAGTGAGCGATGCCCAGCGCGCTAGAGTGACCGGCGCAAGTTGGGTTGGGATCGGGGTTACCGGTGTACTCGCGCTGCTGGTGTATGTCTTCACGCCGATGCCCACTCCTCTGAAGCAAGGCTTGGCCTCCTTTCCAGCAGAAATTGGCTCTTGGAAGGGAGTGCCGGTACCGAATCATGCGGCATTTTTCCTGGCACATGGTGCGGACAACGAACTGGTGCGTGAATATTCACCCTTGGCCGGGGGGCAGAAAATACAATTGTATGTCGCCTACTTCCAGATCCAAGACCAGGGGAAGGAAATTGTGAACGATCACACCGGGCATTTTCATCATCGCGCCACTCCAATGGCCCTTACTGCAGACGGCGCCGTATCGGCAAACAAAGGGCTGCTTGAAATCTCGCGAGAGACGCGAGACATCGTCTTTTGGTACGAGGACGATGGGATAATTAACGTGGACCGAAGACGGGCGAAGTTGACGACTATTGTGAATGGGCTCGTGCATCGTCGGACGAACGGGACGCTCGTGTTAATATCGACGCCGTCGAAGCGCGACGCTCTGCCTGAAGGTGGTCAACTGGAGTTGGAGCAGTTTGCACGAGCTGTGTATCCGCTGCTGCGCGAGTATCTTCCATGACGTCCGTGTCGTCGGAGCTATCGGTTCGTTGTGTTGAGCACATTGAGGGATTCAAGGAGATCGAAGCGGATTGGGTGAAGTTGGCGGAAGCGACGAGCCCGGGAAATATCTTTGCGACGTGGCAGTGGCACTATAGTTGGGTGCGCCACTACTTAAGCGAACGGCAGCTTTATCTCCTGTTGGTGTTCGAGCACAGCGAATTAGTGGGGCTTGCACCGTTCTACATCCGGCATGCCTCGGATCGATCGAAGGGGGGATGCAGGGAAGTCCGTTTTCTTGGCACGGAAGAGGTTTGCTCCTCCTACCTGGATGTGCTGGTCGCGCCAGGCCGACGAGCGGATGTGCTGACCCGCCTCTACCAGTATCTGTTCGAAGACGCATCGGGCCGCTGGGATGTGCTGACGCTGTCAGAGGTGCCCTGCGAATCCCCATCCATTGATATTTGGCACGGCTTATTCGCAGAGGATGGGAAAGTACTCGATCTGGCCGCCTTCAGCGTCTGTCCAGTCGTAGAAACAGCGAAAGGGACAGAGGCGATCCATCAGAGGATCGGACGCAACGCACGGTACAACCTTGCGCGCAAAACGAAATACTTGCGGTCTCTCGGACGCGTGACATTCGAGCGATATACAGAATCGAAAGACATAGATCGATATTTTGACGAATTTGTTTCACTGCATCACGCGCGTTGGCAGGCAAAGGGAGAAAACGGGGCGTTTGAAAGCCCTCGATTTACCGCATTTCATCGCGAGATCAGCCATACATTCGGCGAACGGGGACAGGCGGTCCTGGACTTTCTGTCGTTGAATGGGGAACGGATTGCCGCCATTTACGGTTTTGTTTATTGCGGCACCTATTCGTTTTACTCACCGGCGTTGAATCTTCGGTGCGCGCCCAAGGCCAGCCCTGGATTTCTCTTGCTTGCGCATTGCATCGAAGAGGCTTCCGCCGGGGGGATTCAATCATTCGATCTGTTACAAGGGTTTTCAGATTACAAAATGGTCTGGGCCGACCGGTTGCGCCGATCCTTAACATTGCAAGGATATAACAAGTCTATGCGAGCGGTTTCACGCAAGGCCCTGGCCGGATTGAAAGAGACGGTCAAAGTGCTTGTTCGTTAGGAGGCAGCCAGTGAAACTTCCTCGGGTTTTTCCGCCGGTTGCAGCTTGCCCGCTCTCGTCTCGACAATTGCGTCGAGGGCTGACGGGTGTGCTCTATGGCGCAGGCCGGTTGGCACAACGCCGGCAGGAGTTCGAATCCTATCTGGGCGTGTCACGGGTGTACTTCACCTCGTCGGGGAAAACGGCGCTCTATCTTGCGCTTCAAGCTCTCAGGCGGCTGGGGAGGGGAACGGAGGTGGTTGTTCCTGCGTACACGTGTTTTTCAGTCCCTTCCGCGATTGTCAAAGCGGGGCTTCGTGTCGTTCCCTGCGATATCGATCCGAATTCGTACGATTTCGACTATGAACAGCTGGAGCGGGCCCTGAATCCGAACACCCTATGCATCATCGCTACTCATTTATTCGGGATTCCAGCCGATATAGCCAAGATAAGAGACGTGGCTGCTCGACGAGGCGTATATGTTATTGAGGATGCAGCACAAGGACTTGGAGAGGTTCATCACGGCAAGCACCTGGGGACATCGGGCGATCTCGGTATTTATAGTCTCGGGCGCGGGAAACACCTAACATGTGGGTCCGGCGGGATGGTGGTAACAAGCCATCCACGGATAGCCCAAGAGCTCTCTTTGCTCTATGAGATGTTACCAGAGCCGCCCCTAGGCGAAACCTTGAAGGAATGGCTGGTCGTTGCGCTGATGCAACTATTTATCCGGCCGTGGCTCTATTGGGTCCCAGCTCACATTCCGCTTTTAAAACTGGGGCACACGGAGTTCGATCCAAATTTTGTGCCCCAGAAACTGTCCGCAATGAAAGCGGGGTTGCTTGAAGGCTGGCGGGAGCAGCTTGAGCGCGGGAATGCGGTGCGGCGGCGAAATGTGGAGACGATTACCCGCAAGGTGCGAGACAGGGTGTCGGCTAGGCACAGCATGCCTCTCTTGCGGTGGCCGGTTCTCTGTCATTCTCAAGCGGAGCGGCAGCGGATATGGGAAGCTGGTCGAAGACTGGGCGTGGCAAAGATGTACCCCACGGGTATTCATATGATTTCCCATTTGGAAGGGCCGCATATCCCGGAAGCCTACCCTGGCGCAACATTGGTCGCTGAGCGGTTGCTGACGTTGCCGACCCACCATCTGCTTTCGAACGACGAACTGAAGGCGCTGGCGGCTCTCGTCAACGAGGAGTTGCGTCCGGGGGACACATGCGAGCGTAAAACAGAGTTGGCGTCGATGCCCAGCAGGAGTCAGCCGGTATGAAGTTCATTGTGACCGTCGATACGGAAGAAGACGATTGGAGCGAAGATCGAGCAACCGGGAGCCCGATCACTAATATTGGGCAGGTGCCGAAATTTCAATCTTTGTGCGAGAAATATGGGGTGAAGCCGACCTATCTGTTGACCTATCCGATTACGCAAGACCCTGAATCGGTCCGTATCTTTCGAACGATCCTGTCGAACGGGACGTGCGAAATCGGAGTCCACTGCCATCCGTGGAACACGCCTCCATACGAAGAGATAGTGACGAAGCGCAACAGCATGTTGTGCAATCTTCCAAGCGACCTCCAATGTCAGAAGCTGGTCATGCTGGATCGTGCAATTCAAGATCAGTTCGGCATTAAACCTGTGTCGTTTCGCGCGGGGCGGTGGGGCTACAGCGTGCAGATTGCCCAGCATCTAGAGAAACTCGGCTATAAAGTCGACTCTTCCGTCACTCCCTACGTCAATTGGGCCCATATGTACGGCCCAGACTTTACGGATTTTCCGCTTCACCCCTATCGCTTCCATGCCTCGAACATCAAGCGTCAAGCGGGGCAGGGCTCCATGCTCGAAGTGCCTGCAACGATTGGATTATTAGGATGGTCGAGCCCCTTGGCTGAGAAAGTCTGGAAAACATTGTGCACGGGTAAACTAGCTGTCTTTAAAGGAACAGGAGTGCTTGCCGCGCTAGGGATTATTCAAAAAGTGTGGTTGTCGCCTGAAGTCGTGGATGGCCAAATTATGATTCGATTGATCGAGCAACTGCGCGGGCAGGGTCATACTCTTTTCAATATGGTCTTTCATAGTTCATCCCTCAAGGCGGGGCTCACGCCGTTTGTGCGTTCGGCATCAGAGGAAGCGCGTCTTTATCGGCGGCTGGAGGAGGTGTTTGAGTATGTGCGTGCAGAAGGGATTCGCCCAGTAACCTTGTCCGAGGTCGGTACGGATGATGAGTAGTGTGATGTTTTGGGGGGCGCTGCTGTTTGTCTGGTACGCCTACATGGGCTACCCACTGGCCTTGCGTCTGTTGTCGATGTTCTGGGACCGACCAGTGAAGAAAGAAGCCATCACTCCACGCGTCACCTTCATCATTACGGCATTTAACGAGGAAGCGCGTATTCAGGAGAAGCTCGAAAACACGTTGCAGCTGGACTATCCAAAAGATCTGTTGGCCGTTATTGTCGCGTCTGATTGTTCAACGGATCGGACCGATGCCATCGTGTCTGCCTATGCTTCGCGTGGCGTGCAATTGGCTCGTGCGCCCGAGCGCAAGGGAAAAGAGCATGCACAGAAGCATGCCCTCCAGTTTGCAACTGGCGAGATCGTCGTGTTCTCCGACGTCGCGACGATTCTCAATCCGGATGCCGTTCGAACGATCGTGGAGAACTTTGCCGATTCCAGCGTCGGCTGTGTGAGCAGCGTGGATAGATTTATCGATCCGGACGGGAGCATCAGCGGAGAGGGCGCGTATGTCAGGTATGAAATGTTTCTTCGTGGCCTCGAGTCCAGGGTCAATACCTTGGTAGGTTTGAGCGGCTCATTTTTTGCCGCGAGGCGCGAGGTCTGTGCCGACTGGGCCACTCATTTGCAGAGCGACTTTAATACGGTGCTCAACGCCGTTCGTCTTGGCCTGCGAGGGGTGTCCGATTCCGAGAGTGTCGGCTACTACAAAAATATTGCCGATGGGCGGCGAGAATACGAACGGAAAGTTCGTACGGTGCTTCGGGGCATTTCGGTGTTCATGCAGAGCATTCCGCTCGTGAATCCATTCAGGTATGGACTGTTTGCATGGCAGTTGATCAGTCATAAGCTCTGCCGGTGGCTGGTGCCGTTTGCCATGATGCTTTTGCTGGCAAGTAATGTCGTACTCCTGAGCGAGTCGCGGTTCTATCAGGTAATGTTCGTCGCACAAGTCCTCTTTTATGGCATCGCATCAGCGGGCATTGTTTGCCATCAGGTTCTACGTCACACGATCATGAAGATTCCGTCGTTCTTTGTGCTGGTCAATCTTTCGATCTTGACCGCATGGTACCGATATGTGCGAGGGCAGCGCGTTATCTTGTGGGAGCCGTCGAAGCGATGAGAATGTCTGCCATGCAATGGGGCCGGTGCATTGCCGCGTGGGGATATTCCGCCTCGGGCGAGTATGACCGGTTCTTGCAGGGCAAGTTAAGTATTCTCATGTATCACCGGGTGCTTTCGACCAACCATCCGGACCTTGCCTGGGTGCAGCCGGGGATGTATGTGCAGCAAGACAGCTTCGAGCGACAGATCGTCTTTCTGAAGGAGCGGTTCGAAATCTTGTCTTTTGCCAACGTCCTTGAATTGTGGCGGGAGGGCCGATGGGATGCGAAGAAGCGGTATTGCACGATCACGTTTGACGACGGCTGGTTGGACAACTACCGCTATGCCTGGCCGATTTTGCAACGGTATGCCGTGCCCGCAACGATATTTCTCCCTACCTCGTGGATAGGCACCAGCCGGTGGTTTTGGCCTGATCGGCTCGGGTTTTTGTTATGTGCCGGGAACAGTGCTGCCGGATCGCGTCAATGGGGAGAAGTTCGCGCTGTCTTGAGACGGCGCGGTTTCAGAGTGCCAGACGGCCAGATACCGCCGAAGGAATTCTCGGAGCTGGTGATCCAGGCAGCGAAAGACAGAAGCGTGGAAGAGGTGGAGATGTTGATCGAGACGATCCAGGGGACGACCGGCATCGCGCTTCCTGCGGAACGGATCTTGATGAACTGGGATGAGGTGGGGGCCATGTCCCGGCAGGGGATCACATTCGGTTCGCATGCATGCACACACACGCTGTTGCCACAGTTAACCTCCGAGCAATGTGCCGGGGAACTCGCCGAATCTGTGAGAGTGCTGGAGGCAAGAGGCAGCAACACGGTGCCGGTGTTTTGCTACCCCAATGGCAGCTATAACGAGGCTATTGCAAAGCAGGTGGCTCAGGCTGGATATACGGCAGCCGTGACAACCGACTTTGGCTATGAAACAAGTCATCCGCCCAACATGCAGGCCCTCCATCGCATCGGCATTCATGATGACGTGGCGTCGGACGACGCGCTATTCGCCTGGCGGTTAGGCAGCCCGGATCGTCGAGTGAAGCGGTGGGCGAGGACTCTATTTCGGCAGTCGGGATAACATGACGGCAATAGCGGCCAACATAATCACAAACGGAAATGCCGAGCGAGCACAGGCGGCTTCGCGTACAGTCTTGCACGTTTTTTCAGGAGACTTGTGGGCTGGGGCTGAAGTGATGATTTTTAACTTGTTAAAGGAACTCCAGCATCGCCCGGGCATGACGATGGTCGCCCTCTCCCTGAATGAGGGGACATTGGCCTACAAATTGTGAGCCCTCGGCGTTGAAACGCATGTGTTGCCGGAGTCCGGTTTGTCATTTTCCGCGTTGTGTCAAAAGGCAATCCGGCTCTTTCGGCATCGAGCGATCGATGTGGTGCATGCCCATCGCTACAAGGAAAATCTGCTGGCGTGGGTGGTGGCAACGGCGCTGGGTGTGTCCTCTCGAATTTCAACCATCCATGGAATGCCTGAATGGCATGGCAGCGGCAGACAGGTTCTTGCCCGAGCAATGAGATCCTTGAACTTGACGCTCCTCAAGCGAGGGTTTTCGAAAACGGTTGCCGTGTCGCACGAGATCGAACGAATCTTACACCGGGACCACGGATTTTCGCGCAACCAACTGGTCTCCATCCATAATGGTATTCCGCTGCCACCAATGAGCGAGGTCGCGGCTGCCATGGACGGTAAAGAGGCCGGCGAGAAGACCCTGACGATTGGAACGATCGGGCGCCTCGTGCCGGTGAAGGGATTTGAGTTGTTTTTAGAAATTGCCGAGCAGGTCAGTCTGCGACTCGGGCGAGTCAAATTTGTGCTTGTCGGAGATGGCCCTGAGAAGGCAAAACTTGAGCGAATCGTGTCGGCACGAGGGCTGTATAAATATGTCGAATTCCTGCCGGTGTGCCCTGATCCATCGTGTTATTACAGGTCGTTCGATGTGTATCTGAATACGTCCGTTCATGAGGGTATCCCATTGACGATTTTAGAGGCCATGGCTTGGGCGAAGCCGGTCATCGCGGCGAACGTGGGTGGCATTCCCGAGATCGTGGAGCATGAAACAACGGGGATTTTGGTAATGGGGCGAGATCCAGAGGCGTTCACACAGTGGTGTGTGACGCTGGCCGCCGATCAAGTGCTGAGAACACAGCTGGGAGTCCAGGCCCGTGCTTCCATTGAAGAGCGGTTTGGCGTCGAAGCCATGGCCGCCTCCTATGCGGCCTTGTACGAAGGGCAATCGGCAAAGGCTGGAACAGCCTGTGTGGGGGAGCACGTGTTGGTTGGTGGTAGGTGAGGAGGAGTCATGGTAGGTGCCATATTGTCCTATCTGAGAGAATGGAAGCAGCGGCGCCATATGGCCAGCTTGCTCAAAAGAGGGTTACAAGTCGGGGAGAACACCTCGATTCTGGACGGGGTGTTTCTTGATCCTTCCCATTGTTTCTTAATCTCGATCGGAAAGAATTGCACGCTGGCTCCAGGAGTCAGAGTGTTAGCGCATGATGCCAGTACAAACCGATCGTTGGGAATAACAAAAATTGGATCAGTGATTATCAAAGATAACTCCTTTCTGGGCGACTCAACATTGGTTTTGCCCGGGGTAACGATTGGTCCCCATGCCATTGTTGGCGCAGGAGCAGTGGTGACGAAAGATATTCCGCCCAATTCGGTTGCCGCTGGAAATCCAGCCAGAGTGTTGTGCAGCTTGGATGAGTTCTTGACAAAACATCGAGCGGCAGAATCGGAAGGAAGAGTCTTTTCAACGCAGCAATACGGAATCGAATCGATCACCGAGGCGCGTAAACAAGAGTTGATTGATTGGGTGCGAACTCGCCCTGCCTATTTACGGGGACGCTCGACGGGTGATGGCGTCTAAATGGTTCTGCGGGATCATATGGGATCTTGTACGCGTATGAGTCGATGCCAGCAGTCAACGGAGCGAACGAATGAGAAGGAGTCCCCGCTAACTGCGGGGCAGCCGTGCCTTCCTGGCCGTCCTGTTAAAGTGCTGTTGGTTACGCACGATCTGAATATTGGCGGGTTGCAACGAGTTGTCGTTGATATTGCCTTGAACCTTGACCCTGCTCGGTACACAGTCTCGGTGTGTGTGTTACGGGAAGGGGGAGCTTTTGAAAAAGAATTGCGTGATGCCAAAATCATGGTTCATAGGGTGCCTGCGACGCCGGGGAAGGTCGATTACCTGGCATTTTTGAAAATCCGCCAACTGATAAAGGACATAGCGCCCGACATCGTGCATACGCATAACTCGCAGCCCTTTATCGAAGGAGCCTTGGCTGGGGTGTTTGCGGGTATGCCGGCGATGGTGCATACCGATCATGGGCGCCAGTTCCCTGATAAGCGGCGGTATATGTGGATGGAGTGGTTGGCATCGCATGTCGTATCTGACATCATCAGCGTGTCGGACGATAACAAGGCCAGCTTGGTGAAATACGAACATATCTCCGAAAGCAAGATTCGGGTCATCCCCAACGGCATCGACGAAAAGAAATATCGCATCCAAGTGGATCGCATTGCCAAACGAGCCGATCTTGGGCTAGAGCCGGATGTCTGGCCCGTGTTGGGCTGGTGTGGCCGGTTGTCTCCGGAAAAAGGCCTCATATTCCTCATCCGTGCGCTGCGCGATTTGTCATCGTCCTATCCCCGCCTGCGCCTGCTGTTAATGGGAGAGGGCGTGTTGCGTAACGAGCTGGAGGCGCAAGCCGAGGCGGAAGGAGTCGCTCCGTATGTCCGGTTTCTCGGGGCCCGTGCCGACGTGCCGGACGTCTTGCAAGTCGTGGATGTCTTTGTATTGCCTTCATTGAGGGAGGGACTTCCCTTGGTCTTGCTGGAGGCAATGGCGGCGGGAGTACCGATCGTGGCCACCGATGTGGGAGGGAACCGGCAGGCAGTTCACGAAGGGCACAACGGTTTCCTCGTGCCTTCGGAGAACCCTGCGGCCTTGGCCCAAGCCATTCGCCGCCTCATCGATGATGAAACACTGCGGACGCAGTTTTCCAGGCAGGCTCGTCAACTCTTTGAACAACACTTCACGATAGGCCGGATGGTGGAACAGTATGACCGGGTCTATAAGCAATGCCTGGCGCGCCGGCGCAAGGCGAGTTAAGGACACGAGATGTCTCTGGGAAAGCAGACAGCAAGGGCAGGGCTGTGGCTGGCGGCCTTCCGCTTTGTCACGCAGGCGGTTTCTTGGACCATTACCATCGCGATTGCCAGAATGTTAACTCCGGGCGATTACGGACTGATGGCCATGGCCAGCATCTTCACCGGCTATGTCGAGGTGTTCAGCGAAATGGGGATGGGCGCGGCGATCGTGCAGCGGCAATTGCTGTCATCGGATGAGCTGTCGAGTAACTTTTGGTTCTCCTTGCTGATCGGATGCGGTTTTGCTGGAGGCGCATTTGTGTTGGCCTATCCCACGGCCTGGCTCTTCGATAATGCTCAAGTCATTCCCCTGACGCAGGCGATTTCCGTGTTGTTTATCGTCGGAGCATTGATGGTGGTGCCGTTTAATCTGCTGACGCGCGAATTGCGGTTTCAAGCGATCGGCCTCGTTCAATTGGTAGCCGTGGTTGCGTCGAGTCTCAGCATGCTGTGGATGGCGCGTCATCAATTCGGAGTGTGGACCTTGATTGGCGGAGTCATTGTACTCCGTGTCTTGACTGTGGTTTTAGTTTTTTATGCCTCGGGATGGAAACCGAGGTGGCATTTTCGGCTTGATGATGTCAAGCCGTTTCTCAGATTCGGTTTGGGCGTCGCCGGATCACGTTCCTTGTTTTATTGTTTTCAGAAACTGGACAAAGTGATCGTAGGCAAGATGTTAGGGGTGCAGGCGTTGGGTTTTTATTCCTTTGCGCTGGAGATGGCCAGCATTCCAACCGATAAGATGATATCAATCGTCAATCAAGTGTCGTTTCCGCTCTTTTCTCGGGTGCAGCACGATCGATCGCAACTGATGGAAGTGTATACGAAGGTCACGAGATATGTCGCGCTCTTGGCTTCGCCCTTGTTTTTGGCGGGGGCTGTGTTTGGTGAAGAGATTATCTATGCCATTTTGGGCGAGCAATGGGGTCCCAGTATCTTTCTGTTTCGGACGTTTTGCGTTGTTCAAATACTCATGGCCATCGGTTCGCTTCATGGCGTTGTCCACAATGCGCTCGGTCGCCCTTATAGAATGTTGGGATTTTACGCCGTCACGATCGTCGTCATGGCGCCGGCTCTTGTTTGGGCTTCCATGTATGGAATGAATGCCTTGGCCATTCCATGGCTGACCGTCTATCCACTCCTCTGGTTCGGATGGACGGCGGTGACGATTGGAGCGTTGCAGTTGCCTTGGCGCCAATACCTCGAAGGAGGATTGTCCCCGGTCGGTTTTTCGATGCTTGTCATCGCTGCGGTGGCCGTTGTGCAAGCGATTCTCAGACAGATGGGAATATCGTCTACTAATTGGACGGTGCTGTTCCTGCAGGAGCTCTTGCTGGGTGGGATAATGTACACCGCGTATCTCTTCACACAAGAAAAAGACACGGTTGCTGAGTTGAAGAGCTTGCGAAGCGGGAATTAATCAAGACGGAATAGAGACTATGAAGCGACTGCTATTTTTCAGTCTTGGGCCGCATTTTATCGCCACGGAAATTCCTGTGCAGGAGTATTACCGCTGGCTCTCCAAGGAATTCGAAGGAGAAATCTTTGCCGTTGTGAGCCGAAAGGAGTTCAGAGAATATTCCCTGGGGAACTTCCGCCTTGTCGGTCTCTATCTTCCAAGCTGGATCCGGGAACGGACCATGTTAAGGAATTTGGCCTACGTATTATTCGTGATCATCTATGGAGCTGGTCGTCATTATTTCCGTAACAAGTTTGATGTGATTGTATGCAAGGAACCGTTGGTGACCGGTGTGTTAGCCGTGTTGCTTGGGAAGGTCTGTAGTATTAAGAAGGTAGTAGAAATAAACGGAAATTTTGAGTCGGCCTTTACCGTCAATTCTCAAAATCCAACCCTACTTGATCGCGTGAAAAAGCGGTATGCGGCCACCGTTATTCCAGCTGTGTTGACTCATGCAGACGGAGTGAAATTGGTCTATTCTAGCCAATTGAATGGTTTGACGGTCTCATTGCCGGCAGAAAAAGTCTTTGTCTTTCCAAATTTTGTCCCGATTGGGCACTTCGTTCCGTCAGATGTAGATGGGCGGTATATATTATTTTGTGGTTTCCCGTGGCATCTCAAGGGTGTCGACATCCTGATTCGTGCATTTCAACAAATTGCAGGAGAGTTCCCTCATCACCGATTGAAAATTGTTGGATATTGTCCGGACAAATCGGAATATGAAAAGCTCGCGGAAGGAAATCCTCAAATCGAGCTCTGTGACCCTGTGTGGTACGGAGC
>CXWL01001849.1_pt1 | contig 15138 bp, 16 predicted proteins | sample 590931 | NCBI WGS metagenome assembly CXWL01 (sample SAMEA3498368, study PRJEB10139) | groundwater metagenome | biome: water well; material: biofilm material | place: Germany | collected 2015-04-27 | reverse complement strand
GCCGAGCGGATCGCCGACAAGTGGGGGATCAGCCGTGCCGACACCGATGGGTTCGGCTTTGCCAGCCAGCAGCGAGCCGCGCAAGCGTGGGACGAGGACCGCTTCGCCGGCCAGTACATCCCGGTGCAGGCGCCCGATGTGGATGCCGATGGCCAGCCCACCGGAACCACGCACACGGTGGCCCGCGACGAGGGTCTGCGGGAGACCACGCTCGAGAAGTTGGCGTCGTTGAAGGCGGTCGGCCGCGACAACGGTGTGCACACCGCCGGCAACTCGAGCCAGATCAGCGACGGCGCCTCGGCGGTGTTGTTGATGACCGAGGAGAAGGCGTCCGCACTCGGCCTCACGCCGAGGGCAAGGATCGTGGACACGTGCCTGGTCGGGGTCGATCCGGTGCTGATGCTCACCGGCCCGATCGACGCGACTCGGCGGTTGCTGGCCCGTACGGGCCTGTCGATCGACGACATCGACACCTTCGAGATCAACGAGGCGTTCGCCTCGGTGGTGCTCGCATGGCAGAAGGAGGTGGGTGCCGATCCGGCGAAGACCAACCCGAACGGAGGTGCGATCGCCCTCGGTCACCCGCTCGGCGGCACCGGCGGGTTCCTGCTCACCAAGGCGCTGTACGAGCTCGAGCGCACCGCCGGCCGGTACGGCCTGGTGTCGATGTGCTGTGGTGGCGGAATCGGCACCGGCACGATCATCGAACGCCTGTGACCCGCCCGACATCTCTGTCACCGTCGCCGCCGGAGTGAACAGCCGATAGAACAGCACGAATGCGCAGCTTGATCCTGTGCGTCGCGGTCTCGCTCATGACCGCCTGCGGAAACGGTGATTCGACCGCGGCCCCCGCCTCCGACCCGACGATTCTCGAGGCCAACGCCGTTGTCGAACGCGTCGTCGACGGTGACACGGTGGTGGTGTCGATCGACGGCACGTCCGAGCACATGCGCCTGATCGGCATCGACACGCCCGAGACGGTGAAGCCGAACTCGCCGGTCGAGTGCTTCGGACCGGAGGCATCGGCGTTCACCAAGTCGCTGCTTCCGGAAGGAACCGCCGTGCGGGTCGTTCGCGATGTCGAGGCCCGCGACGACTACGACAGGCTGCTCGGCTACTTGTATCGAGCCGACGACGGTCTGTTCGTGAACCTCGAGATCATCCGTAGCGGTTACGCCAGCCTGCTCACGTTCCCACCGAACATCGCCCACGTCGACGAGTTCCGTGCCGCAGCCGAGGCCGCACGCCGCGCCGACCTCGGTCTGTGGGTGAGCTGCGCGGGATAGCGTGCGCTCGATGATCTCGTTGGCCGAACGCCTCGGGCACCCTGCCCACGCCCGTCTGCTCATCATCTCCTGCGACGACCTCGGATCCAGCCACGCAGCCAACGAAGGCGTGTATGCGGCACTGCGCGACGGCGTGGCCACGTGCGCTTCGATCATGGTTCCGGCGCCGTGGGCACGCCACGCGGCGATGGGGTACGACGACGACGACATCGGCGTGCACCTCACGCTGAACTGCGAGCACGAGCACTACCGGTGGGGTCCGATCACCCATGCCCCGTCGCTGCAGTCGGGTGAGGGCGGTTTCCCGCGCAACGTCGGCGACCTGTGGGAGCATGCCGACCCGGCCGAGGTGCTGCGTGAATGCCGCGCCCAGATCGAGCGGGCGATCGCCTGGGGGATCGATGCCACCCACCTCGCCCCGCACCTCACCTCGATCACGCTGCGCCCGGAGTTCTTCGACGTGTACATGGAGCTGGCGGTCGAGTTCCGGCTGCCGGTGCGGCTGCCCTCCACGATCTCGGCCGACGAGGCCGGCTTCCCGTTCCGCAAGCTCGCCGCCGAGGAAGGTGTGGTGTTCCCCGACCACTTCGACCACGACTGGCGGGCCGGCAGCCGCGATCGCGTGTACGACGCAGTGCGCTCGTTGCAGCCAGGCGTCACCGAGGTGCACGTTCAGCCCACCATCGACACGCCCGAAGTGCGGGCGCTCACACCGCAGGCCGATGGCTGGATCGACGACCTCCGGCTCGTCACCGTCGATCACCAGCTGCGCGAACTCATCCGCGAGAGCGGCGCGGTGCTGATCGGCTACCGGGCGCTCAGGGACGTGATGCGAGCCGGCTGATGGCTGCAGCCGCGGTGCCGTCGCGCAGCACCTCGAACAGCACGCCGGTGTGCCCGGCCGCTTTCAACTTGCCCTGCATGTAGGCGACGGTTGGATCGAGCGCGGCGTCGGCGGCGGCGATGGTGATGACCACGGTGGCATCATCGGGGCCGTCTACCGCTTCGTCGTTCTTGGCGAACGTGACCCGGTACTGCACGCTCACGACGCTGCACCGCGGGGGGACGAGGTGGTGACGCGGAGACCGGCGAACAGGTCGTCCTCGTACTCGCCGGGTGCCGGCATGCCGACGAGCGAGCGCGCCAGGATCCAGTCCTCGTAGGGGTAGACCTCGGCCAGCTGATGGTCGTCGAGCCCGAACCACCAACTCTCGTTGGGATCCACCTGTGTGGCATGGGCCTTGAGCGCCCCGGTGCGGGCCCACAGGTAGTGGCCGATGTCGAGCTTGGTGGTGATCCGCTCGTCGGCACCGGGCCGGTCGAGCCACGCCTGATCGAAGGGCGACTCCCCACGCAGGCGGATCATGCCCTCGTGCACGGCGATGAGGCGGGCCTTCGACCAGGTGGAGTAGTAGAGCTTGCTCGGCTGCCACGGCGTGCCGTGCTCTGGGTACCAGCCGGGGTCACCGGCCCGCTCGAACGCCGGGATCGAGATGTCGTGCACCTTGATGTGGTCGGGNNTCGAGCGGCGCGCTGTGGAACGAATCGGGGTGGTCGTTGGGCGGAGTGTCGACCATGCCGGAGTCGCGGTAGCCGAGCATCGCCACGCGGTGGAACCCGATCACCTCGGCCGAGCGCTTGAGCTCGTCGGGGCGGAGCCGGGCGAGCATCTCCTTGTCCTGCTCGGCGGTGAGCCCGTGGAACGGCTGGCCGGGCTCGCGCAGTGAGGCGTTCTGCAGGTCGCCTTCCTCTCCCCCGGTGCAGCACACGAGCACGGTGCGCACCCCTTGCTCACCGTACATGGCCAGCGTGGGGGCGCCTTTCGATGCTTCGTCGTCGGGGTGGGCGTGCACGGTGAGAATGCACAACGGTGATTCGCTCACCCGGCTCACGCTACCCGTCACACCACCCGGCCCGGGGACCGTCCGGCACGCCTCCGGAGCCCTAGTATTGGACCATGCGCACGCGGGCCGCTTCTTCGTTCTCGGCGGCCGCCACCGTTGCGGTCCGAACAGGCGTGCTGCTCACGCTCATCGCCGGCGCCGGGTTGCTCGCCGGCTGCAACGACGACGGACGCGTTTTGCGTCCGTCGCGTCCCGATCAGGTGGGCACGGTCTCCACCCTCGCCACCACCACGACCGGAGTTGGAGGCGCAGATGGAGACGGCGTCGACGGCCTTGAAGTCGGAGACGGAGTCGACGACGCCGGTTCCGACGAAGGTTTCGACGGCACGCTGGCGCCGGTCTCCGGTGCTCCGGCCGTGATCACCCCGCAGCTCACGGCACCGTTCGCCGACAGCGGTCCGATCGATCCTCGCTACACCTGCGACGGCGCCAACCTGTCGCCGGCGCTGTCCTGGACAGCCGCTCCCACCGGCACGGTCGAGATCGCGCTCACGATGGTCGATTCCGACGCACCCGGCTTCGTGCACTGGGCGCTGGCGGGCATCGATCCCCTGTCCATTGCGTTGGGCGAGGGAATCGTGCCCGAGTTCGCGATCCAGGGTCTGAACAGTTCGGGCACGCCGGGCTACACCGGCCCGTGTCCGCCCACAGGTTCGCACCGCTACGAGTTCACCGTCCACTACCTCGCCCAGCAGACCGAGCTCGGCGACGGTGCCGCCGGAGCAGATCTGCTCGCCGCGATCGACGGGGCCACGTTTGCCCTCGCCCGCCTCACCGGAACCTATAGTCGGGGCTGAGCGTGGCCGATACTGAGACGGCGAGAGATCTGCCACCGCACACCTCACCCCCGGGAACAACCATCGACCACACGTTGCCTCAGTTGCCGGTCGCGATCTTCGAGACCGACCGCGAAGGCCGCCTTGTAGCGGCCAACCTGGCCTTTCGCGCCCTGGCCCTAGGTGGCGAGGTGCCGTCGGCACGCACCACACCATGGTCGAACGCCCATCCGGCCGACCGCGCCACCGCCGAGGCGGCATGGCGACAGGCCAACGACACCGAGAGCGACTTCTCGTTCGAGTTCCGGGTGTGGCACCGCGACGGTCGTTTGCTGTGGGTGAAGGTGAACGCCAGCCCGATGCGCGACGAGATCGGGCGGGCCATCGGCTACGCCGGAGTGGCCACCGACGACACCGAGACGGTCACTCGACGGTCGTTGCTCGACCGGCTGCTGGGCGTGGTCGAGCCGAGCACCGACGCGGTCATCATCCTCGACCGCAACGGCGCCCCGGTGTACACCAACGAGGGCGCCCGCGCTCTCTTCGGCGCCAACGAGTCGGTCGATCTGATCCGCGATCCGTCGGTGCGGGGGCTGCTGCAGACCATCCGCGATCAACTGCCGCGCGAGTTGCTCACCTCGTCGGTCACATCGAAGTGGTCGGGCGAAGTCGGCTTCCGCGGCCCCGACGGGTTGGAACGAATCCTCGACACCGACCTGGTGATCCGCCGCGACGACCTCGGCGTGATCGAGTACTGGGGTGGCGTCATGCGCGACGTCACGGCCCGCAACCACATGCAGAGCGAGTTGCTTCGGCAGGCCACCCACGATGGTCTCACCGGCCTGCCGAACCGCATCCTGCTGCTGCGCAACACCGCCGACGCGCTGGAACGCATCCGCGGCACGCGTGGTCATGTGGCGCTGCTGTTCCTCGATCTCGACAAGCTCAAGGACGTCAACGACAACGCCGGCCACGACGTCGGCGATGCGCTGCTGGCGCAGGTCGCCAACCGCGTCGCCCACGCCACGCGTCCGGCCGATGTCATCGCCCGCATCGGCGGCGACGAGTTCGTCGTGCTGTGCAACGGCAGCATCGACGAGCACTCGGCGCTCGAGCTCGCCGAACGCATCCGTCTTGCCCTCAGCGGCAAGATGATGATCCGCGGTGTAGAGGTGGATCTCACCGTCAGCGTCGGCGTGTCGTTGGCCACCGCGGCCCAGCTCGAGGGCATCTCGTCGAGCGATGCGGCGCTCACGTTGCTGCGCAACTCCGATGCGGCGATGTACACGGCCAAGCGCCGCGGCCGGTCGCGGGTGGAGATGTACACCGAGGCGATGCGTGTCGAAGGCGCGCAGCAGAAGCAGCTCGCCGCCGAGCTCGAGCGAGCCCTCGCCAACGAGGAGCTGCGTCTCGCCTATCAGCCGATCATCTCCACGCACAGCGGCAGGGTGGTGGGTGCCGAGGCGTTGCTGCGATGGGATCATCCCTCGCTCGGGCGCCTGTTGCCGGCGCAGTTCCTGCACCTGGCCAACGAGTCCGGCGCGATCGTGCCGATCGGCGACTGGGTGATCAACCAGGCGTGCACCGACACGAGGGCATGGCTCGACGCCGGTCTGGTGGAACGCACCTTCAGCGTTCATGTGAACGTGTCGTCACGGCAGTTGCAGGAGGGCACGTTCGTGGAGCGGGTGCTGGCGATCGTGCGCTCGCTCGATCTCAATCCGCACCAGCTCACGATGGACTTCGACGAGTCCACGCTCAACGACGCGCAGAGCGGCACGGTTCGTTCGCTGCAGGCGTTGCGGCGCTTCGGTGTGCAGCTCGCACTCGACGACTTCGGTGTCGGTGTTTCGTCGCTCACCGCGCTTCGGGCGTGCGAGGCCGACGTGTTGAAGCTCGATGGAACCGTGGCCCGCAGCCTCGGCAACAACGGCGACGACGACCCGATCGTGCGGGCGATCATCCAGTTGGCCCACGCCCTGGAGATGCAGGTGGTGGCCGAGTGGGTCACCCAGGCCGATCAGCTGCACCGGCTGCGCATGCTCGGGTGCGACATGGTGCAGGGCTACCTGCTGGGCGAGCCGATCGCCGCCGAGGTGTTCGCCGCCCGCACGATGCGTAGCTGATCTCAGTCCTTCGGGCAGCAGCGCGGCAGTGCCACCGCGAACCGTGCGCCGCCCAGCGGCGACTGCTCGCACCAAGCGCGGCCGCCTTGCACCTCGGCGAAGGTTCGCACCAGGTACAAGCCCAGGCCGGAACCAGGCCCTGCCGACGAATCACCCGGTCGCGAGTAGGCGTCGAAAACCGCGCCGCGGACCGACTCGGGAACCCCTGGACCGTCATCGTCGACGGTCAGCAGCACCTCGTCGGCGCCGAGCAGAGTGGCCGACACCACGATCTTCGAGCCGCGGGGCGTGTACTTCATCGCATTCGTTATGAGGTTCGCCAGGATTCGCTCGGTGAGCACCGGGTCGGCGCTCGCCGAGAGCCCCGCCGCGAAGCTGCCGGCAACCAGCTCGTGTCCGTCGGCCTCCGCCTCGGCAAGCACCCGCTGCACCAGCGTGGCGATGTCGGTGCAGTGGTCGCTGAACGGCATCGCCCCGCGTAGCAGGCGGTCGGCGAAGGTGAGATCGGCGAGCAGCCGCGAGGTGCGCTGCGCGTCGGTGCTGATGCGCTGCGCCAGGTGGCGACGCTGGTCGTCGCTGAGCGCGTCATTGCTGCCATCGAGCAGCGTCGACATGATCGAGATCGCCGCGATCGGCGAGCTGAGGTCGTGAGAGACGGCCGAGATGATCGCCGCCTTCTCGTCGAGAGATCGGCGGAGCTGCTGTTCGCCCAGATGGCGGACGACGGCGAGTCGCAGCAAGCCCGCCGCGCGCTCGAGCAGGATGTGGATCCACTCGGATGGCTCGCCGGCTCGGGGGTGCTGAGCGACGATGCGCGTGGTCGTGCCGGCGACGGGCATGACGATCTCGACAGCCGACTGCACGGAGGTTCCCGCCGTCGCCGTCAGCCCGTCGTCGAGCTCGATCCGCACCAGCCCGTCGGCGAGCTGCCACGACAGCAGCTTGGCGATCCGGTCGGCGGTGGACTCGATTGGTAGCCCGGCGAGGAAGCTGTCGTACACGTCGTCGAGCAGCCGCCGTTCGCTCACGTCGCGCAGCACCACCACGATGCCGCCGACGTCTCCGGCATCGAGCTGGTTGTTGACGGCGACGTCGACCGCCTGCCATGCGCCGCTGGCGTTCCTGATCCGCAACGGATTGATCGCCCGAGCCCCAGGGTCGCCCCCGATGTACGGGTGTGACATCTGGGCCTCGTCGTCGAGCAGGCGGACGACACCATCGAGGTCGTCGGGGTGGATCAACTCCAGCGCCGAGGTTCCGATCAGTTGCTCGGGCCGCCATCCGCTGATGTGCTCGATCGAGGGGCTGATCCACTCGATGACAAGGTTCGCGTCGGCGAGCGCGACGGCATAGGCGCACCCCTTCGACAGACCGGCGGCAACGCGCTGAATTACCGCCGCCGTCGCGGAACGCTGCCCTTCCATCGCCATTGGTGATCCCACCCCCTTCGTGCTTCGGTGACCGGTTCTTCAGTGACTGGTTCGTCAGTGGTTGACGGCCAGCCCATCGAGGTAGTCGGCGAACTTCTCCAACGCTTCGGCGCGACGCGTGGGCAGGTGCTCTACCGACGGGTCGCTCGGGCGATAGCGCTTCAGGACCTGCCGGGCGACGGTGACCTTGTGCACCTCGTCGGGACCGTCGTAGATGCGCGCCGCACGGGCGGCGCGGTACATGCTCTCCAACGGCATGTCGGTTGTGTAGCCGAGTGACCCGTGGATCTGGATGGCCCGGTCGATCACGTTGTAGAGCACCTTCGCGCCCCAGAACTTGATGACACCGATCTCGACGCGGGCGTCGCTGTAGTGCTTGCCGGCGGCGTGGAGCTGATCCATCTTCCACGCCGCGTGGAGCGTGAGCAGCCGGGCGGCCTGCATCTCGGCGTAGCTCTCGGCGATCCAGTCCTGCACCATCTGCTTGTCGGCGAGGATCGATCCATGGGTGTAGCGCGTCAGCGCCCGCTCGCACAGCATGTCGAACGCCCGCTGGCTCTGGCCGAGCCAGCGCATCGCGTGGTGGATGCGCCCGGGGCCGAGGCGCTTCTGCGCGAGCGCGAATCCCTGGCCGATCCCGGCCTCTCCACCGACGACGTTGTCGAACGGCACCCTGACGTTCTCGTAGATGATCTCGGCATGCCCGCCGGGTTCGCCGGTCTTGTGATCGGGCTCCCCCATAGTCGGCACGTCGCGGAGGATGTTCACCCCCGGCGTGTTCGTAGGCACGATGATCATCGAGTAGTTCTTGTAGGGCATCTCGTAGTCGCCGGTCTTCACCATCACGAGGAGGAAGTCGCTGATCGACGCGTTCGACGAGAACCACTTGTGCCCGTTGATCACCCATTCGTCGCCATCGCGCAGCGCACTGGTGGTGAGCAGGGTGGGGTCGGCGCCGGCGCCGGGCTCGGTCATCGAGAAGCAGCTGCGGTACTTGCCGTCCAACAACGGTTGCATCCACTGCTCGCGTTGTGCGTCGGTGCCGCCCACCGCGATGAGCTCGGCGTTGCCGCTGTCGGGGGCGTTGTTGCCGAAGATGCTCGGCGCGTAGATGCACTGCCCGAGCACCTCGTGCATCAGGCCGAGCTTCACCTGGCCGAAGCCGAGCCCACCCATGTCGGGCGGCAAGTGCGCAGCCCACAGCCCCTGCCTACGCACTTCGGCTTTCAGTGGATCGGTGATCTGGGTGAAGCGGACGCGACCCTCGGCGCCGCGCCAGTGATCGGCAAGCGCCTCGAGCGGGATGATCTCGTCGCGCACGAACTTGCGCATCCACGCCAGCTTCGCTTCGAACTCAGGTTCGGTCTCGAAGTCCCAGGCCATGTGGCTCTCCTGTCGATGCCCGTCGCGGTGACGACGGCCGTTGCCCCCGCCTGGCGACTGTAGCCCTACCCCGGCCAGTCGATGCAGCTCACGGCCCCCGGCACGCCGGTGCTCCCGCTGCGCTCGCAACGCGTGGCGGCTCGGGAGACATCGTGACCCGAGTGTTCCGGTGCACCCGTGTGCGCCCGAAACCCTCGGGCGTGCACTGGGGACTCGGGCGGCGGGCGGGGACTCGGGTGGGGTGTTGTCTTCCGATCGGGGGTTGCCGCTGTGGATCAGTGAGTCGCTTGTGCTCAGGTCACAGGCCCGGCCGGGTGGGGTTAGCCTTCGGGCCGGCGGATAGCGACGGACGTTCGGGGCACTCCTCGGACCGAGTTCTAGGTGGTGAGGCGTGGTCATGACGAGATCGGGACGAGTGCGCGGCGACGGCACGGTGACGCGCCGGTCGAGACGACGCCCGGCGACCCGGTGGCCGGTGGCGGCGGTCGCGGCCTCGGCGGCTTTGGCGGTCGTCGGGGCGTGTGNNGGGCGTGTGCCGGCGACGGCGAGGCGATCCCGGATCTGTCGCTGTCGCCGGTGACGTCGGCGGCGACAGCCGGCTCGAGTGTGCCCGGGTCGGCCACGACGTCGAGCGATGAACCGGCCGCCACGGTCGCTTCGCCGGCGACGACGGCAACGTCGGCGGCAGGTTCGAGCGTGCCGTCGACGGAGGGTGCGTCGGCGATCACGGGGCCGATGTTCTCCGATGCGTTGGGGGTGAAGGTCGACTCGGCGCCAGGGGTGAACACCCGTGGCGACACGCGCCAGCTGTTGCCGGAAGGGCTGTTCGTGCACATCGCCTGGGAGTCCGACCCGAACGACCTCAGCGTGTTCACCGCCCAACCCGAAGACATCGAGATCCTCGAGGCCTACGCCAACGCCTCCCTCGCCTACTACACAGCGTTCCTCGGTCCGGTGACCATCGACTCGCCCGACTTCGCAAAGTACTTCGTCGACTCCGGTGCCGAGTACGGGGACAACTTCGCCGAGGCCCGCGCCGGCGGATACGTCGGCTCGCTCGGCGACGGCGTCGTACTTCGACCGTACGTGCTCGGTGATCAACGCACCGAAGCGTCAGCGGTGGTGCTCGACTGCTACCTCGAGAACCAGGAGTACGTCCTGCGCGATGGAGGCACCCCTACCCTCGGTCCGCTGGAGACGAGCGGGACGATTGCCACGATGACCAAGCAGAGCGGCCACTGGCAGGTCGACACCATCGCGACGGAGAACAAGGCATGTTTGTAGCCGCAGTCATTTCGACACTCCTCCTACTGCCCCCGATGCCTCCCCCCGGTGCTGGCGACAACGGGTCCTCCTCCGACGGGCCGCCGCCGGTGGTTTTGGCTGGTGCTCGGTCGGTGGCGGTGCGCAACGCGACGGGTGGGCTGCAGCGCTTCACCACGATCCCGCGCACGTCGGCGTTCGCCACCCACGCCGGCGGCCCCCGAGCCACCTGCACCTTCACCGCCGACCGCGACGGCTTCCTTCTCTCCAACGGCACCACCGTCGACCGCGGCACCGTCGTGACCGGCAACTACCTGTTCATCGAAGGCATCAACGTCCAACTCGACATCCCACCCGAGAACCTCCCCGCCGACGTCACCGGGATCGGCACCCTCGGCCCACTCGAAACCGCCGTGCGCACCTTCACCGTCTTCTGCGACGGCACCTACTACGACATCAACCAGTCCGGCATCATCCAGGTGCCCTACCTCGACCCGCTGCTCAACCCGCTCACCCAACTCGACGAGCTCCGCAACAACCTCCAACTCGACCGGCCGATCGTGTACACCAACCCGGTCGTCGACACCTACGGCGGCCTCGTCACCCGCTACCCCACCTGGCTCGCCATCGAAACCGACGCCTGGCGCACCCAGCGTTCGGCCCCGGTGAACTACCGCGGGGCCACACTCGTACTCATCGCCCAACCCCGCGAGCTCGACTTCACCGTCGACTTCACCCCCAACCCCGACAAACCCTCGCCCGCCTACCGCGGCACCATCAGCTGCATCCCCAACCCCGGCATCGGCCCCGACGGCGCACGCGGCATGCTCCCACCACTACCCGAACTACCCGACCAGACCGAACCAGGACCCAACGGGCCATGCATGTGGACCCCACCCGGACCCGGAACCGTCACCATCACCGCCCAGATCACCTACACCATCACGTTCTGGGTCAGCGGATACACCATGGCCGACGACGACTACCTGTGGACCTCCACACCAACCCCCTACCCCACCGGCGAGCTCAACGCGGTCAACACCAAACCCTGATCAGCAGAACCCGATCAGCCGACCAGCAACCCGATCGCCGCCAGCGAAGCAACAGCCGCGACCGCGCGCCGGGCCGCAACCGAGCGGCCGATCGCGTGACCGGCGAAGGCGGTGCACGCCAGGACGACGCCGATGGTGAACAGCAGCCCGAAGACGAAGCGAGCCCCGATCTGGTGAACCGGGTCGGAGCCGATGGTCATGCCGGCCAGCGCGCCCATGACCAGCGACGTGTACAGCAGCGAGTTGCTGATGCGTGGCGGGTCGACGCTGATCAACCCCGCGCCGACAAGTGCGGCGCCGATCACGACGGTCTCGAACCGCGACGTCTGCAACCCGGCCGCGGCGGCCACGATGCCGGCGAGGACTCCGACGACGAAGGCGCTGCCGGCCATCCACGGCTCCCGTCCGGCATGGGAGGCAATGCCGGCGAGGAGGCCGATGACCACGATCGCGAGGAGCACTCCGTAACCGTCGAACGGGTCCAACACGCCGCCCCACCAGCCATCGAGTTGTTGTGCGATGTGCGCGACCATCAGTGTGCTCCTACGCGGATCATGGGTTGTCCACGCCCGTCCGAGGCGCTCCGTGGTCCCCTTTGACAAGGGGTCTTCAGACCATACAACACCCATGACTGAAAGTGGTGTCATTTCACTGTAAGTGGTGAATCTCGCCAGGTTTCAGGCTCGGGATCGTGGCCGGCCGACGCGTTCCACCAGCTCAGATGCGATGCGAGGCAACGCGAGATGGCCCGACCGCGACCATCCAAACAGTCAAGGCGGCTAGGAGAGCTCGCCGCTCATGTCGCCGGGTCGAGCAGCACCAGCGGGATCTCACGCTCGGTCTTGGTCTGGTAGCCGGCGTAGTTCTTGTACTTCGCGGTGACCAACGGCCACAGCTCGGCTCGCTCTTCGGCAGTAGCGATGCGCGCCACCATCTTGTGCTTCGGCTCGCCCTTGGTCTCCACTTCCACTTCGGGGTGATCGCGCAGGTTCAAGAACCATGCCGGGTGGGAGTCCTCGCCGCCCTTCGAAGCGACGATCACATAGGTGTCACCGAGCTGATGCGGCGAGGTGAGCATGACCGTGCGCGGCTCGCCGCTCTTGCGGCCGACGGTGGTGAGCTTGAGCACCGGCATCTTGGCGGCCTCCCATCCCATGTGCCCGCCGCTGAACTTCAGCATCGTGCGGTGCACGCAGTTCATCGTCTTCAACATCAGGTCGCTGGGCATGGCCGCGACGGTAGCGCGACCACGGATGGATCGCATCGTGAGCCGACCTGTACGGTGAGCGCGCTCGCGCCAACCGATCTCCCGGGGGAACCATGCCACTCGATCCAGCTGTCCAAGGCCTGCTCACGTTGATGGCCGAGAGCGGCGTTCCCCCGTTGAACGAACAAACGCCGAGCGAGGCTCGCGTGAGCTTCGCCGCGGTGGCATTTCTCGGCGGCGCCGGGGCCGAGGTGGCGAGGGTCGAGGAGCGCTCGGTCGGTGGCGTCCCGGCTCTCGTGGTGACGCCCCACGGCACCGGTCCGTTCCCCGTGCTGGTATGGATCCATGGCGGCGGTTGGGTGATCGGCAGCCCCGGCGAGAGCGTTGCGACCGCGCGGGACCTCGCATCGGCCGCCGAGTGCATCGTCGTATCGCTCGACTACCGCCTGGCCCCCGAGCACGTGGCGCCGGCCGCGCTCGACGACTGCATCGCCGGCACCCGGTGGGTGCTCGACCATGCGGCCGAGATCGGCGGCGATCCGCAGCGTGTCGCAGTGGGTGGAGATTCGGCAGGTGGCAACCTGTCGGCACTCGTCGCCTTGGAGCTCGGTGACCGCTTGCGCTTCCAGGTGTTGGTGTACCCGGCGACCGATCTCACGATGGGCCATCCGTCGATCGAAGAGAACGCTGACGGCTACCTCCTCACCAAGGCATCGATGGAGTGGTTCGTCGGCCACTACCTCGAAGGCAGCGGGATGGCCGCCGGCGACGCGCGGATCTCACCGTTGTTCGCCAGCGACGATGCGCTCGCCAAGGTGGCGCCGGCACTGGTGATCACCGCCGAGTTCGATCCGCTCCGCGACGAGGGCGAGGCCTATGCGGAACGGCTGCGATCGCTCGACGTCGAGGTCACCCAACGACGGTTCGACGGGCAGATCCACGCGTTCTACTCGCTGCCGGTGGCGATACCGGCCGCACTCGAAGCGATCGCGCAGACCGCCGAGCTGCTCCGCAAGGCGTTCGCCTGATGCGACCACGAGCAGCAGCACCTCGGCGCTAGANNGAGCTGCTCCGCAAGGCGTTCGCCTGATGCGACCACGAACGGCACCTCGGCGCTAGACGCAAACCGCCATGTCGAGGCGGCGGATCGGGGTGGTGGCCGAACACGACGGCGCCGGCAGCACCCGGATGAGCCCCCACATGCCGCCCTCGGTGAACGGTCGCCGGTTGTCGCCGTAGAAGAAGTCGCCAACCTGCTGGCCGCGACCTCCGGCGCCACCGATGATGTGCACGTCGATACCCGCGTACGGCGCGATCCCCTGTGCGGCGATCTCCTGGGCACCGGGCATGTAGGGGTCGCGGGGCCAACTGAGACCGCCGGCCCTGAACACATGCGACTGCTCGGAGCCCGGTGTGGAGATGACGTGGATCTTCACCGGATCGCCGACGTAGGCCTGGATGAGCGGCGTGGCCGGTGTGCCGCCGAAGTCGTTCGTGCGCGTGCCGCCGTTGCGGTAGTTGATCACCGTCGTGCCGGACACGTCCTTCGGGTAAGGCATGAAGTCGCCTCCGATCTTCACGTCGTCGTCTTGCAGCATCAGCGTGACGTCGCGATAGCCGGGCAGGCCGGGCACGTGGACGTCGACGATCGCGCCGGTGGTAACGGCCGCACCCGTCTTCGCGTCGGTGAACGTGGCACCTCGCTCGGCGACGACGATCGCCCCGTACAGCCCGACCTTGGCCGAGTCCTCGCCGCCGTAGTCAGTGAAGACCGCTGCCTCGATCGACGGTTCGTCGGCCCACAGTCGGAACACCTGGGTCCTGCCGGGAGCCACCGTCTGTTCGGTGGTGTAGCCGACGTTGATGCCCGACGACGACGCCGACTTCGCCAACTCGCCGGCGCTGAAGCTGGCCCGCACGTCGCGCTCGTTCTTGAACGTGACGACGATGCAGTCGCCGGCGTTCACGTGCATCACCAACGGTTCGGCCACACCCCGCTTCCTTGCAGCCGCGGCGTTCGCGCTCAAGACGTACGCGGCTCGGATGCCGCGGCCTGATCCGCTCGACGCGTTCGACGAAGGCAGGTTCACCGCGCTGATCGCGAACGACTTCTGCGGAGCCCCCGCCGGGCAGGGGTTGCCGGGGTTCGTCGTCAGCGGAGGACGCGTACCGGTAGGAGTCGGCAACGCGTACGTCGTCGACGGTGCTGGGTGGTCGGTGAGAGGTTGCAGGCCGGCAACCCGGCCGGGCAGCACGCGCATGATCCCCCACGCGCCTTGCCGGAACCGGCGGGCGACGCCGTTGTGGTACAGGTAGTCGCCGGGCCGCTGCGCCGGGCCTCCGGCTCCACCGTCGAGGATCAACGTGTACCTCTCGGAGACGCCGCCGTAGATCGTGTCGGTGACCCGGCTGTACATCCGCCCGTCGCTGCCTCGCGACCGCTTCTCGAGGTAGAACTGGTGACCGTCCACCCGGAACGAGTCGATGCTGGGCCCGACGTGGATGTCGCGGATCACCACCGGATCGCCCGGATAGGCGCGCAGCAACGGCGTGCCCGGATCACCCCACATCCACGAGCTGAACCTCATCGACGGATCGAGGCCACGATCGGCGAACGGCGCCGCGTGGAGGTTGAAGGTGGAATCGGTGACCGGGTTGTCGTCGAGCGTCCAGATCACCATCTCGCGGAAGTCGCCCTCCACCAACCCTGG
>CXWL01110091.1_pt1 | contig 15140 bp, 9 predicted proteins | sample 590931 | NCBI WGS metagenome assembly CXWL01 (sample SAMEA3498368, study PRJEB10139) | groundwater metagenome | biome: water well; material: biofilm material | place: Germany | collected 2015-04-27 | reverse complement strand
TCGCCCTGGCACGCTTCGCAGCGCCCGCCCTTGACGTTGAACGAGAACCGTCCCGCGCTGTAGCCGCGTTCCTTCGCCGACGGCACCGTCGAGAACAAATCGCGGATCGGTGTGAACAGGCCGGTGTAGGTGGCCGGATTCGACCGCGGCGTGCGCCCGATCGGCGCCTGGTCGACCGAGATCACCTTGTCGAAGTGTTCCAGCCCGCTGATCGAATCGTGCGGTGCCGGCTCGGTCTGCGAACCATACAGGTGGCGCGACAGCGCCGGGTACAGCGTGTCGTTCACCAGCGACGACTTGCCCGAACCGGACACCCCGGTCACACAGGTCATCAGCCCGACCGGCAGGTTCAGCGACACCTTCTTCAGGTTGTTGCCGGTGGCGCCGGTGATCACCAGCTGCTTGTCCGGATTGGCCACATGGCGTTTCTTCGGCATGGCGATCTTCAGCGAGCCGTTCAGGTACTTCGCGGTCAGCGACTTCTTGTTCTTCAGGATCTGCGCCAGCGTGCCTTCGGCGATCACCTGGCCGCCATGCACGCCCGCGCCCGGCCCCATGTCGACGATGTAGTCGGCGGTGCGGATCGCATCTTCGTCATGCTCGACCACCAGCACTGTGTTGCCGATGTCGCGCAGGTGCTTGAGCGTCTCGATCAGGCGGTCGTTGTCGCGCTGGTGCAGGCCGATCGACGGCTCGTCGAGCACGTACATCACGCCGGTCAGGCCGGAGCCGATCTGTGACGCGAGCCGGATGCGCTGCGCTTCGCCGCCCGACAAGGTGTCGGCGCTGCGGTCGAGCGACAGGTAATCGAGGCCGACGTTATTCAGGAACTTCAGGCGCGAGATGATTTCCTTGATGACGCGGTCGGCGATGTCTTTTTTCGCGCCCTTGAGCGTGAGCTTTTCGAAGTAGTCGAGGCAATCGCGCAGCGGCTTGCTGGCGACCTCGTAGATCGCGCGCTGCTGTTTGCCGGCGCCGAGCTTGACGTAGCGCGCTTCGACGCGCAGGCGCGCGCCGTCGCATGAAGGACACTGCTTCTCGTTGATGAACTTGGCCAGCTCTTCCTTCACCGCCATCGAATCGGTCTCGCGATAGCGCCGCTGCAGGTTGACGATCACGCCTTCGAAGGTGTGCTCGCGGATCACGGTGCGGCCGCGCTCATTGACGTAGGTGAACGGGATCGAGGTCTTGCCCGAGCCGTACAGCACCGCCTTTTGCGACGCTTCCGGCAACTGCTCGAACGGCATGTCGATGTCGAATTCGTAGAACGCGGCCAGGTTCGACAGCATCTGGAAGTAGAACTGGTTGCGCCGGTCCCAGCCCTTGATCGCACCCGATGCGAGCGACAGGTTGGGGAAGGCGACGATGCGCTTCGGGTCGAAGAACTCGATGTGGCCGAGGCCATCGCACTCCGGGCACGCGCCCATCGGGTTATTGAACGAGAACAGGCGCGGCTCGAGCTCCTGCAGCGAATAGCCGCAGACGTTACACGCGAACTTGTTCGAATAGACGTGCTCCTGCGCGCTGTCCATCTCGAGCGCGACGGCGCGGCCGTCGGCCAGGCGCAGCGCGGTCTCGAAGCTCTCGGCCAGGCGCTGCTTGATCTCGGCGTTGACCTTGACCCGGTCGATCACCACGTCGATCGTGTGCTTCTCGGTCTTCTTCAGCGTCGGCATGTCGTCGATCTCGTAGATCTTCGCCGCGTGAGTGCCGCTCTGGATCCGGAAGCGCACGAAGCCCTGCGCCTGCATCGACGCGAACAGGTCAGCGTGCTCGCCCTTGCGGTTCGCCACCACCGGCGCGAGGATCATCAGCTTGGTCCCCTCCGGCATGGCGAGCACCGCGTCGACCATCTGCGACACGGTCTGCGCGGCCAGCGGATGCTCCGAATGGTCCGGGCAGTAGGGCGTGCCGACCCGCGCGTACAGCAGGCGCAGGTAGTCGTGGATTTCGGTGACCGTGCCGACGGTGGAGCGCGGGTTGTGCGAGGTCGCCTTCTGCTCGATCGAGATCGCCGGCGACAGGCCTTCGATCAGGTCGACATCCGGCTTTTCCATCAGTTGCAGGAACTGGCGCGCGTAAGCCGACAGCGACTCGACGTAGCGGCGCTGGCCTTCGGCGTACAGGGTGTCGAACGCGAGCGAGGACTTGCCCGAGCCGGACAGGCCGGTGATGACGGTCAGCTTGTTGCGGGGGAGATCGAGGTTGATGTTCTTCAGGTTGTGCGTACGGGCGCCGCGGATGCGGATCTGTTCCATGTAATATGCCTTGCTTTCAATGGGGTGGTGCGAGGCCGGCGCGCGCGACAGAACCAGCGTGAGCGGGGCCAGAACGGGGACAACCTAATACTATAGCCGTGTTTCAATTCAGGTGCGTCTGGCGGCTACGATTGCCAGAACGGGCGCAGATGGGGTGCGTATTGAGAAAAATCAAGAGGAAGCCGAATAACTACTGTATATAATAACAGTATTCATGCGGGCCGCCAACGGATGGCGAAATAGCAAATTACGTCGCACCGGGGAGGTGGCTGGCTTATAATCCTCGTTTGGAAAACCAGCGCGTCGGGGATCGCCGCCGCCGTTCACAGGGAGTAATCAATGGCATCAGTTAACAAAGTCATCATCGTGGGAAATCTCGGCCGCGATCCCGAAATCCGCTACATGCCAAGCGGTGACGCGATCGCCAACATCGCCGTGGCGACCTCGTTCAAGTCGAAGGACCGCAACACCGGCGAGCAGAAAGAGCTCACCGAGTGGCACCGCATCTCGTTCTTCGGCCGCCTGGCCGAGATCGTCGGCCAGTACCTGAAAAAAGGTTCGTCGGTCTACGTCGAAGGGCGCCTGCAGACGCGCAAGTACACAGACAAGGATGGCGTCGAGAAGTACGCGACCGACATCGTTGCCGAGAACATGCAGATGCTGGGCGGACGCCAGGGCATGGGCGGCGACGCCGGCATGGATGACGGCGGCGGCTACGAGAGCAGCGCGCCGAGCCGTCCACAGCAGCAGCAGGCACCGCGCCAGGCGCCGCCGGCCCCGGCCGCGCGTCCGCAGCCGAAGCCGGCGCCGAATTTTTCGGACATGGATGACGACATCCCGTTCTGAAATAGCTATTTAATTCTGCAAACAGAAAGCCCGCTTCTTCTACGAGGGAGTGGGTTTTTTTGTTTGCACCGCATCGCGGTTCGTTCGGTCTGCGCTAGCGGCATGGGCGCCCCGCTGATCTTGTCGGTCGAATTGCCAGATGACGGCCTCCCTTTACGCGAGACGTATCAAGCGTGTTTGCCGCGGAGTGTACGCAGCCGCTCATACAGTTCATGTTCTTCGCCCGAAAGCTGTTGCGGTATCTGCACCGCGATGGCGACATAAAAATCGCCGTGGCGCTCGCTTCCGAATTCCGGCAGTCCCTTTCCGTGCAGGCGCATGAGTGCGCCAGGCTGGGTACCGGGCGGTATCGTCACGCTGACCGAGCCATCCAGCGTCGGCACCTCGATCACGGCACCCAGCGCGGCGTCGGTCACGGCGATGGTTTGCTGCCGTATCAGGTCGGCCCCGCTCCGCTCGAAGCGCGGATCGTTGCGCGAGCGCACCACGATCAACAAATCCCCGCTCATACCGCCGGCATCGGGACTCGGCATTCCCTTGCCGGGAATGCGCAGCACCATGCCTTCCTCCACTCCGGTGGGAACGTGCACGGTCAGATTCTCTTGCTGTTCCACTTCGCCGCTGCCGTGGCATGTCGCGCATGGGTGATCGACGATGCTGCCACGCCCATGGCAATCGGGACAGGTCGTGATCTGCTGGATCAGGACATGCTCCTCTTTTTCGTGACGGCTGCGCGCGATACGGCCCGTGCCGCCACACGCCGCACACGGCTTCGGCGCAGCGCCGCCCTCCGCACCGGTGCCATGGCACATCTGACAGGACACGGGACGGGTCAGGCTGAGCTTTTCCTCGCCGCCGCTCGCCACACGCTCGAGCGGAATCACCAGCTCGACCTCGATATCGGCGCCGCGCGCCGGTCCCGCCCGACGGCGGTGGAAAAATCGCTCGAACGGGCTGGCGGCGCCAAAATCGAAATTGAGCCCGCCCAGCAGATCGTCGAAATCGATTCCGCCAAACAGGTCCTGCTGGCTGAAGCCTTCCACTCCGGAAAAGCCGCGTGCATCGTATTCGGCGCGTTTCTTCGGGTCGGACAGGATCGCATACGCTTCGGCGATTTCCTTGAAGCGTTCCTCCGCCCCGGCTTCCTTGTTGCGATCGGGGTGGTATTTCAGCGCGAGCTCGCGAAATGCATCCTTCACCGCCTTCTGGTCGGCATCTTTTGCGACGCCCAGAACCTCATAGTAATCACGCTGGGCAGCAACCATGGCTCACCTGTTCTCGTCATGCAGCGGTCGTCCGGGATCCTGCTTTGCAAACGACTCCCTGATGCTGGTCAACTCGGCCAACCTGGCGGCGACGCAGTGGTTCACGCTTCCCAAGGGGTAGTCGCCGCCGGCGCCCGCTTCGCCGGCCGGCCATCCGGTCAGGATCGCCATCGCCTGGTCGACATTGTCCAGCGCGTAGATTTGAAACTGCCCGGCTTCGGCGGCCGCCTTCACGTCCCGGCGCAGCATCAGGTGTTTGACGTTGGCGGCCGGGATGAGCACCCCTTGCTCGCCGTTTAATCCACGCGCCGCGCAGATGTCGAAGAATCCCTCGATTTTCTCGTTGACCGCGCCGATCGCCTGCACCTGGCCGGACTGATTCACCGCGCCGGTCACCGCAAGCGATTGCTTGATCGGCGCATTCGCCAGATTCGACAGCAAGACACACAATTCGGCCAGCGAGGCGCTATCGCCGTCGACCATGCCGTAGCACTGTTCGAACACCAGGCTGGCGGAAAGGGCCAGGGGCTGGTTCCTCGCATAGCGAGCGGCAAGGAACGAAGAAAGGATCAGCACGCCCTTCGAGTGGATGGCGCCGGACAGCTTCACTTCGCGCTCGATATTGACGAGTTGCCCTTCGCCCAGTCGGGTGGTTGCGGTGATACGGGTCGGCTGGGCAAAAGCGAAATCGCCCAACTGGATCACCGACAAACCGTTGATCTGGCTCGTCACCGCCCCTTCGGTGGCGATCATCAGGATGCCGCGCAGGATCGCCTCGTGCAATTGATCCCGCAACCGGTCCTGGCGGCGGATCTGGGTATCGATCGCTTGCTGCACGTGCGCCGCTTGCGCCACCTGCCGGCCGGATTCGCGCGCCCAATAATCGGCTTCGCGCAACAGATCGGCCACGCTGCGCATGTGCGTGGACAGTCGTTCCGCATCGCCCGCCAGCCGCGCGCTGTGTTCGATCACCCTTGCCACCGCGCTGCGGTCGAACGGCAGCAATGCTTCCTTGCGGACCAGGGTCGAAATCAGCCGCGCATACAGCAGGTCGGAATCGGCGTTGCGCGGCATGTACTCCTCGAAATCGGCGGCGACCTTGAACAGCTCGCCGAATTCCGGGTCGTACTCCTTCAGCAAGTAATACAGCAGGCTGTCGCCGAACAAGAATATCTTGACATGGAGCGGAATCGGCTCCGGTTCGAGCGACACGGTACTGACCAGGCTGTAGATCTGTCCCAGCGATTCGATGCGGATCTGGCGCGATTGCAGCACCCGCTTCAGGCCTTCCCAGGCGAATGGCTGCGACAACACTTTTCGCACGTCCAACAACAGATAGCCGCCGTTGGCGCGGTGCAGCGCGCCCGGCTTGATCAGCGTGAAATCGGTGACCAGGGCGCCAAGTTCGGCAATGTGCTCGACCCGTCCAACCAGGTTGCCGTAGGTCGGATTGTCTTCGCTGACGATGGGCGCACCGACGTGCTTGCCATCCGTTACCAGCACGTTCACCTGGTAGCGGTGCAAACTCTGGTGCGACATGAGTGTCATGCCGGCGATCGAGGTCGACTCTTCTTGCCTGAGAAAATTGTCCGCATGCTCGACTATGTCCTGCTGCACGATGTCGAGGTATTGCAGGACTTCGGGCAAGTCGGCGAACGTGTCGCGCAATCCGTTCACGACGTGCGCTACCACGGAACGCGTGGTCTCACGGTTGAGCTGCTTGACGCGCTCGCTGCGCTCCTTGTGCCATTGCGGGATTTGGCTCAGAATCTTTTCCAGCCGCTCCTGCAAGCGGGCGATGATGCTGGCGATCCGCGTTTTTTCTTCCTCCGCCAGTTTTTCGTATTCGCCCGGAGGAATCACTTCGTGGTTGTGCGTCGGCGCCAACGCGAATCCATCCGGGGTGCGCAGCAAAGCGACCTCTTGCTTTTCCGCATCCTCGCCCAATTCCTGGAATGCCTGGGTCTGCCGCCTGCCGAACTCTTCCTGAATCGCCCCTATCTTGGCGCGGTAGTCATCGCTCTCGAACAGCGCCGGAATGGCGGTGCGCAAATACTCGACCAACTGCTGCATCTGCAGGCGCAGGTCCTCACCCCGTCCGGACGGCAAGCTGAGCGCCTGCGGCTTGTGCGGCTGCGCGAAATTGTTGAGGTAGCACCAGTCGGCCGGCTCGTCCTCGCTTAGCGCTTTTTTCTGAAGAAACTGCCGCACCATGCTGCGCTTGCCAATGCCGGATGGGCCCACCACGAACAGGTTGTAGCCGTCGTGACGAATGCCCGCGCCGAAGCGCACGGCGTCCATCGCACGTTGCTGGCCGATGATCTCGCCCAGGTCATCGAGCTCCGCCGTGGTCTGAAAGCCGAATTGTTCGGGATCGCAGCGGTGGTAGAGCTGTTGCGGTTCCAACCGTGTCGGGGAAGTCATTCTTGTCCAGATCGATGGTCGTGCAAATGGCGAAGGCCTGTTGCGTCAACTGCTCTTGTTTTCTGTGTACTCGGCATCGACCACCTTGCCGCGCGGTCCCGATCCGCTGGGGCGCGGCTCGCCGGTCGCCGTCCCCACATTCGGCGCCGGCTGCGGGCTTTTCCAGCGCGTTTCCGAATACAGGGCGCCCTTGCCGGCTTGCCCCGATTGCGAATACAGCACCGCTCCGGCCTCCTGCAACACCTTTCTCAACCCGTCGGCGCGCTCGGTGGCGAGCCTGACGTCCTTTTTGAGCAGCGCGTCCTTGGTCTCGCGCAACGCGGTCTCGATCCGCTTCTTCAGATCGTCGGTGAACTTCTCGGCGAAGCTGGCAAGCAACTTCTCGGCTTCGTAGCAATTCGCATCCGCGCTGTTGAGCTTTTCCGCGTCGTCGCGCCGCTTCTTGTCCGCCTCCGCATAGCGCGCGGCATCGTCCACCATGCGCTTCTTGTCTTCCTCGGGCAGGCGGGTGGAACCGGTGATGCTGATCGACTGCGACTTGCCGCTGGCCGCGTCCTTGGCGGCGACGCTGAGAATGCCGTTCGAGTCGATGTCGAAACTGACTTCGATCTTCGGGACGCCGCGCGGCGCCGGCGGCAAACCGTCCAGGGTGAATTCGCCCAGGCTGGTGTTGTCGCCCGCCATCGGCCGCTCGCCCTGGAAGACATGCACCGTGACGCTCGTCTGCATATCGGCTGCGGTCGTAAATGTTTCGCTGCGCTTGACCGGGATCGGGGAATTTCGTGCAATCAGGGGCGTGGCGATGCCGCCCAGCGTTTCCACCCCGAGCGTCAGCGGCGTGACGTCCACCAGCACGATGCCGCCCACTTCGCCGCCAAGCACCCCAGCCTGGATCGCTGCGCCGGCGGCCACGCATTCCATCGGATCGACACCCATCTCAGCCTTGCGTCCGAATAAGTCCTCGAAAAAGCCGCGCACCGCCGGCATGCGGGTCGGACCGCCGACAAACACCACGCGGTCCAGTTCGCGCGGGGTGATGCCGGCATCGTGCAGCGCCTGTTCCACCGGGCCGCGGCAGCGCTCGATCACCGGCCGCACCAGACGTTCAAGCTCGGTGCGGCTGAGGTCGAGTTCAAGATGGCGCGGCTCGCCGTTGACCGCCGCCAGATACGGCAGGCTGATGTGCGTGCTGACGCTGGTGGTGAGCTCGATCTTGGCGGTCTCGGCCGCTTCGGCCAGGCGCGCCGCGGCCTTGCGGTCATTCTTCACATCGACGCCGGTCGCCATCTGGAAGCGTTCAGCGAGATGCTCGAAGATACGCTGGTTCATGTCGGTGCCGCCGAGCTGGGTGTCGCCGCTGGTGGCCTTGACTTCGAATACGCCTTTGCCAAACTCCATGATCGTGACATCGAGCGTGCCGCCACCCAGATCGATCACGACGATGCGCAATTCCTGCCCCATGCGATCGAGGCCATAGGAGAGCGAGGCGGCGGTGGGCTCATTGACCAGGCGCACCACTTCGAGGCCGGCGATGCGACAGGCGTCCTTGGTGGCGGCGCGCTGGTTGTCGTCGAAATAGGCCGGCACCGTCACCACCGCCTTGTCCACCGGCTCGCCCAGGAACGCTTCGGCGTCGCGTTTGATCTTCTGCAGCAGGAAGGCCGACAGCTGCTCGGGCGAATAGTCGCGATCCTTGAGGCGAATGGTGTCGCGCTTGCCCATCCTGCGCTTGAAGGCCGTCACCGTACCGTCCGGGTTGGCGGCGGCTTGGCGCCGCGCCGGCTCGCCCACCAGCATCTGGCCGTCGGCCGTCAGCGCGACGTAGCTGGGGAATGCTTTGCCGCCGAGACTGATGCCTTCGGCACTGGGAATAATGACCGGGCGGCCGCCGCGCAAAACCGCCGCTGCCGAATTGGAGGTGCCGAGATCGATACCAATGATAGCCATGAATATTCCCTCTTCGATTCAGATGAGGCGAGGACCGGGCAAAGCCTGTCGCATTTGACTCTGGCGGCGGGTACGGCGCGCGGCCCAGCGCATTGCCGACACCATGTCGCGTTCGCATAGCGATGCCACGTCCATTGGAAGCCGTAACACCGACACCAAAGTTGATTTGCATCAAACGCGTGGATTCTGTTTCCGAGCGAAAGTGTAGGCACCATTCAGCCGAGCGAACGGCGCAAAAAACGCTTGAAAAAAACGCGACCGTAACCGAAGCTTGCATTCCGGGATCCGGCGCGCAACCGGAGCGCCACGGCGAGCGCCAAGGGATGCCCCTTGCTCTCCCTTGCCACTTGAACCGACTTGACCCAGCCGAAGCCGCCACGCGACTACCCATGAAAACGCTCACTCAACTAGACTGGCACCATCTCCCATCCGAACAGCTGGCGCAGATCCTGGAGAGCAACCCGGTCGATGGACTATCGGAGGCCGAGGTCGCAGCAAGAATCCGGCAGTTCGGCCCGAACCAGATAAGCGCACAGAAGAGGCGCGGCGAATGGGTACGCTTCCTTTTGCAGTTTCACCAGCCGCTCATTTATATCCTGCTCGCCTCGACCGTGGTCTCCGCGGCACTGGGCAAATGGGTCGATGCGTCGGTTATCTTCGTCGTCGCCTTCGTCAATGCCGTCGTCGGCTATCTTCAGGAGGCGAAGGCAGAGAAAGCAATCGACGCGCTGGCGAACATGGTCGTCACCGAGGCCACGGTGCTGCGTGGCGGCGAGAAGCTGCGGATTGCCTCGACGCAGCTGGTGCCGGGCGACGTGGTGCTGTTGCAGTCCGGCGACCGCGTGCCGGCCGACCTGCGCCTGCTGCAACAACGCAATTTGCAGGTCGAGGAAGCGACGCTGACGGGTGAATCCGCTCCCGTGGTCAAGCAAACCGAGCCGCTGCCGGTCGAGGCCATTCTTGCCGACCGCAGCAACCTGGCCTTCACCGGTACGCTGGTCAGCACCGGCCAGGGGGCGGGCCTGGTCTTTGCCACTGGCGACAGGACCGAATTGGGCCGCATCGCGGGGATGATCAGCCTGGCGGAGGATTTTCAAACGCCTTTCACGCGCAAGATCGCCCAATTTAGCCGGCTGCTGCTGTACGTCATCCTCGGCCTGGCAGGATTGATTTTCGTTTCCGGCGTCGTGCGCGGAACGCCGTGGCCCGAGATGTTCATGGCGGCGATCGCACTGGCGGTCGGCGCCATCCCGGAAGGCTTGCCGGCAGTGGTGACCGTCACGCTGGCTGTCGGCGTGGCGCGCATGGCGCGGCGGCAGACGATCATCCGCAAGCTGCCCGCTGTCGAGACGCTCGGCAGCACCACCGTCATCTGCACCGACAAGACCGGCACCCTCACACAGAACCAGATGACGGTGCGGGAAATCCTTGCCGGCGAACGGCTCTACCACGTGACGGGCAGCGGCTACGAGCCGCTTGGAACAATCCATTTCGAGCAGGCGCCCGTCGTCGTCGGTGAAAACGTCGCGTTGATCGAAACGCTCGGTGCCGGCTTGCTGTGTAACGATTCGCGGCTGGTGCCAAACGACGCCGGGCGCACCACGGTGCAGGGTGACCCGACCGAGGCGGCGCTGATCGTGGCGGCGCAGAAGGCCGGGCTTTCCGAGCCGGACCTGCGGGGGCGCCTGCCGCGCATCGAGACGATCCCATTTGAGTCCGAATACCGATACATGGCAACGCTGCACGGTGTCGACGGCGCGCCGAAGACGATCTACGTCAAGGGTGCGGTGGAGGTAATTTTGGAAAAATGCGCGCACGCGCTCGACGAGGCGGGCCAGCTGGCGCCGCTCGATCGGGCGCGCGTGCTGCGCAGCGCCGAGGCAATGGCAGCGCGCGGCCTGCGCGTGCTCGCCTTCGCCCGGCGCGAAATGCCGTCGGCGCATAGCGGCCTCGAGCACGATCACGTGGCCGGCGGGCTCACTTTCCTCGGCCTTCAGGGCAAGCTCGATCCGCCCCGTCCCGAGGTGATCGAGGCGGTGGCCAAGTGCCGCGCCGCCGGTATCGAGGTAAAGATGATCACCGGCGATCATGTTCTCACCGCCAAGGCGATCGCCGCGCAGATCGGCCTGGGCAGCAGCACGGATACCGTCGCGCTGACAGGCAGCGAACTGGCAGCGCTTGACGACCAGCAACTGGGCGCCGCCGCCGAGCGTGCCGCCGTGTTCGCGCGCGTGGCGCCGGAGCAGAAACTGCGGCTGGTGATGGCGCTGCAAGCGCGCGGCCATGTCGTGGCGATGACCGGCGACGGCGTCAACGACGCGCCCGCGCTGAAGCGGGCCGATATCGGCGTGGCGATGGGCATTACCGGAACCGATGTCACCAAGGAGGCGGCCGACATGATCCTGACCGACGACAACTTCGCCTCGATCGAGGCGGCCGTGGAGGAAGGGCGCGCCATCTTCGACAACCTCACCAAGTTCATCCTGTGGATCCTGCCGACCAATGCCGGCGTTGCGCTGATACTGCTGGTCGCGAGTCTGTCCGGCATCACGCTGCCCATGGTGCCCACCCAATTACTTTGGCTCAATCTTGTCACCGCTCTGTTCCTGGGGCTGACGCTGGTGTTTGAGCCGAAGGAAGGCGACATCATGCTGCGCCCGCCGCGCGACCCAACAAAGCCGCTGCTGACCGGCGCTCTTCTCATGCGTACCGCCCTGGTGACGTTCATCTCACTGGCCGGCGCGTTTGGTCTGTTCGCTTGGGAGCACGGCATCGAGGGTAGCAACCTCGACGAGGCCCGCACGGCCGTCGTCAACGTGGTCGTGATGCTGCAGACGTTTTACCTGCTGAACTGCCGCAGCCGGTCGCGCACGCTGTTGTCCGTCGGTCTGTTCTCCAACCCTTGGCTGATCGCCGGCATCGCTGCCACCTGGCTGGCCCAGCTCGCCTTCACGTATGTGCCCATATTCAACCGGCTTTTCCACACCGCGCCCGTCCGCGGCGAAGCCTGGCTCTATATTATCGGCATCGGAGTGCTCACCTTCGTCGTGGTCGAGTTCGAAAAATGGATACGCTGCCGTCGCCCCGATAAGCCTAGGGGCGCGATGCCGGGGTAAGCCCGCGCATCGCCGCCGTAAAGAACTGATACTGGTTGCGCCCGGCGTTCTTCGACGCATACATCGCCTCGTCGGCGTTGCGCACCAGCTCGTCGGGCGAGGCGCCGTCGCCGGGGTAGATGGTGATGCCGATGCTGCCCGACACCACCGCTTCGCCGGCGGCCAGCGCAAACGGCTTGCGCAGTTCGTCGAGGATCTCGGCGGCGATGGTCTCGATGTGCGCCGGGCGCGTGATGTCGGTCAGGATCACGGTGAACTCGTCGCCGCCCAGGCGCGCGACGGTGTCGGTGTCGCGCACGCAGGTGCTGATGCGGCGCGCCACCTCCTGCAGCAACTGGTCGCCCGCGGCGTGGCCGAGGCGGTCGTTGACCTCCTTGAACTGGTCGAGGTCGATGAACAGCAGCGCCAGCGGCAGCCCGGTGCGCGCCGAGTGCTTGAGCTCGTGCTCGAGCCGTTCGCGAAACAGGCTGCGGTTGGGCAGGTCGGTGAGGAAGTCGTGGTTGGCGCTGCGCTGCACGCGCTCTTCGGACTGCTTGCGTTCGGTGATGTCGCGCGCGCTGCCGGCCACCGCCTCGCACTGCCCGGCGGGGTTCAGCACCGGCACCAGCAGGTATTCATAGTTGCGCTTCTCGCCCGTCTCGCGCGTGACCTCCATCTCGCCGCGGTAGGTGCTGCCGCTGGCGGCGGCGTCGCGCACATGCTGGCCGATATCGGCCACGTAGGGCGCGCACAGCGCAAAGAAGTCGGTGCCCAGCAGCTCGCCCGGGCTCTGCTTGAAGACGTCGGCGAAGGCCTGGTTGGCGTAGATCAGCGCGCCGGTCGGTTCGACCACATAGTTGAGGTCCGGCGAACTCGACAGCAGCGCATCGAACAGGCGGTTGCGCCGCTCCTTCATCTCGGTGAAGCGGGCCAGCGATTCGGCCACCGCCTGGTCGATCGCCTCGTTGAAGCGGGTGATGTCGTTGGCGGCGGCGTCGGGCACCGCCAGCTCGGCGCCGGCCAGCCGCAGCACGCTGGCGCGCAGCGCGCGGTACTCGGCGATCGTTTCGTTGACGTCGAAGCCTTCGGCAAAGCGCGAGTAGCCGTGCATTTCAGCCTCCGTCACGGTCGACGTCGGCGGCGCCTGGCCCTTCGATTTCTGTGCTTGCTGGGCCGCGCTCTGGTGCTGCTCGAGGTCGGCGGCGATGGCCAGCAGGATGCCGCGCGCATGGTCGCGCAGCGCCAGCGGTTTGAGCTCTTGCGAATGGGGGAAGGCGCGCGCGAATTCGTCCCACTGGTCGAGGATCAGTTCGATATGGCTGCGGATGAATTCCGGGAGCAGCATGGCCGCCTTCCGTCGAAAAAGGGTTAGACCGCACATCAGCGGCACATGTTCCGCCGCCGCGCGGGGCGCTCAGGCACCCTGCCGCGCGCGGCGACAAACGGTATGATTGCCGACATTCCCACTTCACATTCCCGCCGCCCCATGTTACAGACGCCTGCCTCCTTCGCCCCGCTGATGGCGCCGCAAGACCACGCCGAACCGCTGACGTTCCTGTTCCACCAGGGCAAGCTGCTGGTGCGCGAGGACGACCTGTCGCTGCCGGACGCGGCGGCGCTGGCGCAGCTGCGCCTGGCGCCGCACCAGCTGCATCCGGTCGGCCTGCTGGGCGAGCGCTACTGCCAGGCCGGCTGGGCCGCGCGCGCGCAGCTGCCGGCGGGCGGCTTCGGCTGGCGCGGGCTGCGCTCGCTGTTCGGCGCGATGGACGAGGACCTGCTGGGGCTGGCGGCGCGCGCCTCGCAGATCGCCGAATGGGCGCGCACCCACCGCTACTGCGGCGCCTGCGCCAGCGCGATGCAGCTGGCCGCCGGCGAGCGCTGCTTCAAGTGCGCGCGCTGCGGCCACCTGGCCTATCCGCGCATCTCGCCGGCCATGATGGTGCTGATCCGCAAGGGCGACGCGGTGCTGCTGGCGCTGCACAGCGCCTCGCCGACCCGGCGCTTCAGCCCGCTCGCCGGCTTCCTCGAGGCGGGCGAATCGGTGGAGGAGGCGGTGCACCGCGAAGTGTTCGAGGAAGTCGGCCTGCGGGTGCACAAGCTGCGGTATTTTTCCAGCCAGTCGTGGCCGTTCCCGCACTCGCTGATGCTGGCGTTTACGGCCGACTACCTCGACGGCGAGATCCGCGTCGACCAGACCGAAATCGCCGAGGCGCGCTGGTTCGGCCCCGACGACGCCTGGCCGGAGCGGATCGCGCACGTGTCGGTGTCGAGCCTGCTCATCGACGCGCATCGGCCGCCGGCGCGCTAGCCGAGGCGCTCACTGCCAGGGTCAGCGGCGCCTTCTCGTCGGGCTTGCCGCCGGTGCCGCGCAGCTGGATGGTGCGCTGCAGCAAGGCGAACCAGAACGGCGCGCCGAACAGCGCGGTCGACGCCGTCAGCAGCCAGCCGGCCACCTGCAGCAGGAACACCTCGTTGAACACCGGCGGGAAGCTGGTCCAGCCGATCGGCAGCGACAGCAATAGCTCGATGGTGTGCTGGTCGACGCTGGACGGCGCCGCGGCGATCTGCGCGGCCACCGCCGGGTGCTGCCACAGCGAGCGGAACAGGTGGATGCTGTCGATGTTGAACAGGATCGCCATCAGCAGCGACAACAGCAGGCTGACCATCGTCGAGCGGCGCTTGTAGGCGCCCGAGATGCGCGCCATCGCATTGTTGAACCAGCCGGCCAGCGCGTCCTGGAACGCCTTCAGGTCGCCGTCGGCGCGGCGGTAGAAGGCCTGCAGCGCGGCGCGCAGCTGCGGGTCGGGCAGGGCGTCGATATCGCGTCCCAGCTGCGGGAAATTGCCGGGCACGGTCTGGATCGCGTCGACCAGGGCGATGGCGAAGTGGAGCGGCTCGATGTAGGACGGCTTGGCGCCCAGCGCGCGCTGGTTGGCGGCCTGGCCGTCGTCGTGCGGGTTGACCAGCGCATGGGCATACAGCGCGCGCGCCAGACCGGTGAAGGCCGGATCGTTGAGCATGCTCTTGACGCCGTCGAGCAGGGTATGGGCGCGCAGGCGCAGGGCCGACGCCAGCGCCTCCTGCACGGTGCTGACGATCAGCGCCAGGGTGGCGTAGCAAAACGTGAGGCCGACCGCGACTTCCAGGACCGTGCTGCCTAACATGGCGTTCTCCCGTTGCGAAGATGATATCAACGCTAACGCAAGCCCGCCAAGGCCGAGTCCGGTTTGCGCAAACGACAACGCCGAGCCCGCTGGGGTCAGGTCTGACATTAACGCACCAGCCCGCTGGGGTCAGGTCTGACT
>CXWL01116561.1_pt1 | contig 15141 bp, 17 predicted proteins | sample 590931 | NCBI WGS metagenome assembly CXWL01 (sample SAMEA3498368, study PRJEB10139) | groundwater metagenome | biome: water well; material: biofilm material | place: Germany | collected 2015-04-27 | reverse complement strand
AAACGAAAGCCTTTCTCAGGCAACTTCCGTCCAAAACAGGTCGGAAGTGTTGATCACTCTAAACCGGCTTGGCCGGTGGAGGTGCTCGCTCGCTCTCAAGGGCGGGGAAATGCGGCAAATTCGGAAGATTGCCGCAAAAAAAAGGGGCGCAACCATTTTGATGCCGAAATTCGAGCATTAAATGCCATTGCGCTCCGTTTCAAAAATAGTTTTGCAAGAAGCTCAGATTTGAATTCATGCTGTCAGTGCGGTTAGACTTTAATGCTGCCATTTGGTAAAAAAAAAGTAATACGAAAGGGTGGCAGGCTGTGCATCACAAAGTTCTTGTAACTGGATTGGGTTGTATCAATGCATTCGGCCTTGGTGTTGGGTCGTTTTGGAATGCTATGCAAGATATGCGCTCAGCCATAGGCCAGATTCGACGCTTTGGCACAGCAGGCTACCGTACAAAAATAGGTGGCGAAATCATCGACGATGATCTTTCCGCGCTCCTCGGATTCAGTGTTGGCAATTTGTCTCGGAATGCCAAGTTTGCAGTAGCTGCTGCTCATGAAGCGTTGCTAGACAGCCAATTGCTCAATGATAAGAGCATCACATCAAGTATTGGCATCTGCTTAGGAAGCGGATTGGGGGGGATCTATTTCAGCGAGGAAGCCATGGCCTCCTTGCTCAAGGTTGGTCCGCGTGGCATCAGCCCAATGACGGTGCCATTCGTTGATCCCAATTCAATTGTGAATCAGGTCGCTATGAGGTGGGGATTGACGGGGCGTCAATTCACTGTTTCTACCGCCTGCTCCTCGAGCGCGCACGCCGTGGGTATCGCCATGGATATGATTCGAAGTGGGCGATGCGATGCTATTTTGACGGGAGGTGTCGAGGCGACGATGTCGCCGCTCATTTTCGCGGGTTTTGACAGGTTGCGCGCAATGTCGGTAAGAAATGAAACGCCGGAAACCGCATGCCGCCCCTTTTCGGGTGACCGAGATGGGTTTGTAATGTCGGAGGGTGCGGCTATGTTGTTGCTAGAAAGTGAATCGCGAGCCATGGCTAGAGGGGCGAAGATATACGCCGAGGTGATGGGGTATGGAGCTACGGGTGGAGCTTACCATTCCGTCATGCCTCGACCAGATGGTGCGGATCTGGTCGAGGCAATGCGGCTCGCGATTATTGATGCAGGGATATCTCTCGACCAGGTTGATCTTATCAACCCACACGGCACTGGTACAAAACTCAATGACGAAGCGGAACTTAGAGCACTGAAAACCGTATTTGGTACTCATTTGGACAACATTGCCATCACGCCGACTAAGCAGTTGACGGGACACATGCTAGGTGCCGCAGGCGCGTTGGAATCGCTGCATGTCGTGAAGTCAATCAGTGAATCATGTGTGACGCCCATACGCTATTGGGATGGGAACTCTGGCTTGAATATCGCCGTTGGAGCGCGCCGTCATAAAAACATTCGGGTTGCCGTCAATAATTCTTTTGGCTTTGGCAATAATAACGTCTCTCTGGTGTTTGGAGCATATCAGTGAAAATTAATCGCAATGAATTCATTTCCATGGTCAAGGAGAGCGCAGGAAGCGGCGTTAATGTTGACGATATAAAGCTTGATGATCGCTTGGGGGACATCGGCATCGACTCACTCGGCTTTGCCACCTTGCTCTGGGCAATTGAGGAGAAATTCGAGATTCAAGTCGATGACAAATATTTAGAGAGCTTGAACGGCCTATCCACAGTTTCGGATCTCATTGCAGTATTCAAGGTGCTCGGGTACGAGATTAATGTTGAACACACCGCTTGAGTGTAATGGTTTGCCTTGTATTCCGGGCAAGTGGGCGCATCAGCCATCCTGATGTTTTTGTCATTGAAAGGGGAAATCATGGATCTTGAAGTTAAGAAGATGGAGCAGGGCCCAGTGCTTGCTGCTAAAGGAGATGTTGGCCTAGGTTCGGCGGGTGGGGCTGGACCTGTCACAGTTCAGACTGGGGGTAATGGACAAGTTGGTGGTCCTGTCAACAGTAGCGGACAACCTGCTGCTGGGTACCAATGTAGTTTCTAACTGTTACCTTGGATTGATTTTGGGAGCCACGCTCTGTGGCTTCCTTTTTTGATTTCAGGGGGCGACAATAACATTGTTTTGTAATGGAGTCCTAGCGCATGTTCATTTTTCGCTTGAAAAGCAAGCTGGCATTGATGTTAGTTGTTTTGGGCTTGATGGGCGGCTGTACTAGCTTCCATTTTCGCACCGATGATTGGGGTATTGGATTGTCCGAGATGGCACAAGACAGAGCGCGCATCGATTGTCGGGCGCATATAGACAACACGGAATACCGCGATTGCATAGCGCGAGTGAATAAAAACTACGAAGACTGGAGGTTGCAGCAGAGGCGATCCGAAGAAAACACTAAACCTGAGAAATGACCTATGTTCCCTATAGATTTCATTCTCTCTCTTGGGCATCTCTTTGGCAAAGTTTTACTGGTTCCGCTTTTGGCACATGCCCAGTTGCGCAAGTCAAGGTCGTTTGAACCCTTCTTGATCGAAAACATTGGTAAAGCACTGCGCGTAAGTCAGACGCAGGCATTTGCAATCTACAAGCGCGGTGTAGCAAGCTTCATTGCACTAAGTGTTGAGTTCTTTTTTATCTCCAAGCATAGTCAGCGGGTGTTACAAAAGAAGTTAGATGCAACTAAGGTCATTGGTGCAGAACAACTCGCTGCTGTTTTTGCCTCGTCTCGTCCTGTACTCGTTATCACCATGTACATGGGCAATTTTCCGCTGGGCTTTCTTAAGCTGATGACATCCGTAAAGAGCCAGCGCAAGCTTTTTGTGTTCAAATTCAATGCCCAAAATGCCAAGGAAGATTCGTTGTTTGCTCTGTTTCGGCGCGCATCGCAGAATATTGAACCACTGCGAGCCGGAGAGGAGGGTGGAAAAAAAGCTTTCCTAGAATTACGCAAAGGCAACGTTGTTGCAATGATGGTGGATGCCGAGGTTCATGTTACTTCCAGAGCAGATGCTATCTTCTTCAATCAAAGATGTCCAATGCAAAACGGACCAGCCACGCTTGCGGTTCTGACCAAGGCGGTCATTGTACCGATCATCAATTATGTGGATTCCAATGGTCAACCCGTTGTGCGGGTAGAAGCACCGCTCTACCCAGACAAAAAATTCCCTGAAGTGTCCAATCAGCAAGTTATTGCCCGCCTGACCCAAGATATTGCGCGGCTGATGGAGTCATGGATATGGATCGATCCATCGCAAGTGCAAAGGTGGTCGAGTATCGCTCAAATAATCAATCGCAGTGAACCGATTCCCCAAGAGGATAATCATCGTCTATGAGACCTGCTACCCCAAATGACATTCCATGGATGGTTGAACGCTATCGAAACCGCAGCGACAGTAGCTACGTCATACTTTCTTCGATTCATGGGTATTCTGAATCCGAGTTGAGATCAATGCTTTCGGATGCATCTTCCATGCATGTAATGAAAGATGCAGATACTGAAGGCTTGCTTTTATCTGTCCACGATGTCGACACCATACACGGACAAGCGAGAATCCAATTATGTGCGGAGGGGGCTGGCGATGAACTCGCCGTTTTTTTGCGGCAGCTGATGCAAATACATGGAATTCGGAGATTGACCTCTTACGCGTTTCCCCATGAAGATTGTGAAATCCGCATTTTGACTGGACTTGGTTTTATAAGGGAAGCAGTGTTTCGAGAACACATTTTTCTTGCGGGGGGCTACTCGGATGTCCTTGTCTATGCCCTGCTGGAGGGGCGGTGATGATATTTCAACTACCTGGTTTGGTGGTCAATGTGCGTAAGCCAGAGATTACCGATGTTGCCCGCATGGCGCAATGGTTATCCTCGGATTCGTATGCTGACAATTTTGGTGGGATACGCGGCCCAGAGCCGGAGTTCTATGAAGTGCAAGCTGAAAGAATGCTTCAAGACAATGCAGATGATCTGTCAAGCAACAAATATTTCTTGGCGGAAGATCGTTTTACCGGACACCCGGTAGCACTGGCTATGCTTTGCAAGATTGACTGGAAAAACCGGCATGCGGAGTACGCTTACATCATCGGCGAAAGCAATTATCGCGCGAAGTTAATCGCCGGGGATATAAACGTTATCCTGTACAACTACTTTTTTAATTATTTGAATCTAAACAAGATATATGGATATGTGGTCGCTTCAAATACTCCCTCACATCGAATGAATAGCTTTGGAGGAAGCCAAGACGGAACGCTCAGAATGCATAGATTCAAAGGGGGCGTCGCGACTGATGTTCATGTATTCAGTATCACCAAGACGGAGTTCACGGGCTTTGTGAATACACACGAAAACACGCTTCTGAAAAAACATGTCACGCGAGGTTTGATTAAATGCTCAGCGGCATGATTCTATGGTTGCCGCTCATTGTGCTTCGTTCATTTATTATCGGGCGAAATACTATTTTGGTAGACGGTATGTTATTGCTGACGGGAGTGGTTTGCATCTTGGCACAGGATTTCGTTTTCCAAATTAAGGCTTCTTGGCAGCATCTGCCGGCCTATGCCGTATGTGGGATGCTTGTTTTCGCGCTGTCCGTCAGCGTTACCACGAGTCATCCCGTACGGTATCTGCGACAGGTCTTGCGGACAATCCAGTGTCGTGGAAGAAGCGTGCAGAAGCGGGTTGTGTGGAGTGCAGTGATAACCGCGCTTTCTGAAGAAATCGTTTGGCGTGTTGTCTTTCAAACAATCTTGAGTGTGGCAATCGGAACCTATGCCTCCATAGCCGTGGTTGCGGCCTCATTTGCACTTTTGCACCGCCACAGAACCACGGGGATCACCGTCCAGTTCGTTGAGTTGCTGGCTTTTTCGCTCATTCTTGGGGGGCTGTTTGCGTTGACACACGATGTGATGGCGGTCATCGTCGTACATGCCATACGTAACTACCTCATCGGGATACAGGGAGCGGACTGTGAAGCGCGGTAAGTTAGCCCTTTGGTTGGGACTGTCGCTGGTGCTTGGTGTTTTGATTGTCATAGGCAGGAATGGATACGGCCTCGGCGAAAAACATGCAGAGCTTTCCGGGCTATCGGCGGTGATGCCAACGGTCGGCCCGGTGCGGGATATTATCATCGCCAAGGGAACCGTGGCCTACGACCACCAATTCGTACTTCGGTCGCAGATCGATGGAAAGGTGGCAAGGCTCGCTGTCAAGGAAGGCGATGAGGTGGTGCGTGGGCAGCACTTGCTTCGCATAGTCGCACCACATGAAGCGGTTGATCTTGATCTGCGCAGGCTGGAACTGCAACGTGCGCAAACAAAGCTGAGTGCCATAAACAAGGAACTTACCGCCACTCGACGTTTGGTGGAGGTCGGTGGACTTCCTCAATATGAACTTGACCAGAAGATTTTGGAACGAGACACGGCAGACAAGGATCTGCAACAGGTGCGGCTGGAGATTTCCCGTCTCAATCAGACAAGAGACCTGTCAAGTCTGAAAAGCCCGGTGAAAGGGTTGGTTCTTTCTGTTCCAGTTGAAATCGGCCAGCGGATTAATACCGGGGATGAGTTGGTTTCACTGGCGGGCGGTGTCGGCCCTTACATCATGGCCTTCGTTGATGCCATGGATGTTGAGCGTATCCACATCGGCCAATCCGTCATCTTCAGCGTTCAGGAGGACAGTGGAATGCGGCGAAAGGGGCGCATCAAGGAAATCGGTCGAGCCGTCGCGAGTTCACAACGCCCCAACTCCGTGAAGGTTGTCGTTGAACCGTTAGAATCCATTCAGGATCTACGCATCTCGCAGCAACTCTACGTAGAGTTCGTAGTTTTGGAGGAAGCCTCCGTTATCCGTATACCGCGAGAACTGCTCTACGTCGAAGGCGTGCATCAAGTTGTTTATGTTCTGACCGAGCAGGGCGTGATTGCCAAACCTATCCAAACTCAATCTGGAGATGTCTCGTTTGCCAGAGTCATCTCGGGCGTGGCACTTACGGATCGACTGGTGCTCAAGCCCCAAAATTTCAGAGGCTCACCATGATCGAGCTAATCAAGATCAAGAAGCATTTCAGGATGGGTGACGGCCAACTGGAGGTTGTTCGTGGCATCGATCTGGTCATCAATAAGGGCGAGTTCGTGTCAATCATGGGCAAGTCAGGATCAGGGAAATCGACCCTCCTCAATATAATTGGCTGTCTTGACACTCCATCGGAAGGGGTATATCGCTTATTCGGCAGGGATGTTTCCTCATTGGCCGATCACGAACTTTCAGAGATACGCAGTAAACATGTTGGCTTTATTTTCCAGAGCTTCAATCTCATCGCTCGAAACACGGCGAGGAAGAATATTGAAAAACCCCTGGTATACCAAGGCATACGCGCCAAAGCGCGTGCCTTGAGAGCGACCGAAATGTTAGAGAAGGTTGGTCTATCCAACAGATCAGATCATTTTCCTTCGCAACTATCAGGCGGACAACAACAGCGGGTAGCAGTCGCCAGAGCACTCATCACCAATCCAACCTTACTCATTGCGGATGAGCCGACAGGGAATTTGGATTCGTCCACCAGCCGAGACATCATGAACTTGCTGCGGCAGATATGCAACGATGGCAAAACAGTCGTCATGGTGACGCATGACGCAACGCTTGCCAACTTCTCGGATCGGGTTGTCGAACTCTCCGACGGAAGGGTATGTTCATGAGTGGATGGGATTTTGGTTCGTCCATTCACCTGCTCGTTGCAGAAGCCTTCGAGGCACTTACGGATAATCGCTTCCGATCGGTACTCAGCCTCCTCGGTGTGGCCATCGGCATTGCTTCGATCATCGTCGTTAGCAGCATTGCATCATCCGGAAGGGAGATGGTTTTTCGAGAGCTGGAAACTTTCGGTCTCAGAACCTTCTGGGTTTTTCGAACATTTTCTTCGGATGATCGCTTGGAAAAAGACGTGGTCGGCTCTGGAATCAATACTGCTGACTTTAAAGACTTGCTTCGGCGCGAATTGCCCTCGATTTCAAGACTGTCCCCAGTCGTTGAACTGAGCAACGAAAAAGTTATTGCCTCAAAGAATACGCGAACTGTGCGTGTGCGCCTGCAAGGTGTGAGTCAAGATTTCAATCAGATCAACGGGGATGAAATTTTATCTGGGCGGTTCCTATCAGTAGAAGATGTGATTAACCACCTAGATGTTGCGGTCATCGGCCCCGGCGTGGCTGAAAAACTGTTCACAGCGGGAGGTGACCTGATTGGCCAAAAATTCAGTCTTGGAGGAGCTTGGTTTAGAGTCGTTGGCGTACTGCGGGAAAAAAGCAGGGATCTGATCACTAGTCTAGGGGCGGGCGCAGGTGAAGAAACCAGTGCCAGAATCCTGATTCCCTACACCACGCGCCAGAAAATGATTGGGGACAGCGACTTTGTAAGTTATCTCCAAGGACAAACTACGGGGCTGGATCGTTCGGGCGAGGCCATCAGCTCGATCAGTGGCGTGCTAAACATCAGACACGGAACCTCCTTCAAGTACAAAGGTGAAAGCATGTCCACATATGTGACTACCGCCAATAATATTTTAGGTGGTGTGTCGATGATTGGAATTGTTGCAGCAGCGGTCTCGCTGCTGGTGGGGGGGTTAGCCATCATGAACATCATGATTACGTCGGTGATTGAACGTACGAAAGAAATCGGTTTGCGTCGGGCGATTGGCGCATCGCAACACGCTATTCGAATGCAATTTCTTATGGAAGCGGTATTGATAAGTTCTGTAGGTGGTCTCATCGGCATATTGTTCGGCTTGGGCATCATTCGCGCGGTGGTCGCTTTTTCAACACTGGCAGTTGAGGTTTCCTTCGATGGCATTCTGCTGGCCATGTTGAGTACCTTTGCGGTGGGAATTGCTTCGGGGTATTACCCAGCATTGACCGCGTCGCGCCTAGAACCTGTCGAAGCCTTACGCCATGAGTAAGGTTTGCATTCTATTCATTGTCGCGCTCGCGCTGAATTGCGCTTCGGCATCTGCCGCAGACGATTCGCCGAAGATCGAATTGACACGAACTCCGGCTGGAACGATCTCGTTCGAGGATGCCTTGGAACTCGCGTTGCAGAATAGCCCGAAGATACGCAAGTCCAAAGTTTTGGTGGGGATTGCAAATCAGGAATGGATGCGTGCCAGAAGTGCTTTTCTGCCCAAACTGGATATTTCCTCTACTACTCAGAAAATCGAGGCATTCGGCAGCCTTCCCGGTATTGAAAGTCTTTTGCTTAGCGGTAGAAGAAATGCCTACCATTCAACGTCCAACATTCGTTTGAGTTTAAATGCCTATAACGGTGGAGCGGATCTAGCAGGTATGCGCATTGCCACCGAAAAAATCCAAGATGCTCGGCTACAGTGGCAAGTGCAGCGCGCAACCATTGCCTTGGTAGTTCTGGAGCATGTGCATGCCGTGCGCCAAGCCGAAATCGATCTGCGCATCGCCCTGTTGCATCTTGAATTGAGCGCAAAGCAACTCGACCAGGCTAACACTGGTTTATCGGTTGGCAGGGTATCTGCTTTCTCGCTTTCAGAGGCGCAGTACGACTTTAAGAGTAAGGAGTTGATCCGAACTACGAAAGAACGTGCATACCAGCACGCTTTGCGAAACCTGGTTACAGCGATTGGCGCAGAGAACGATTCATCGCGGTGGACGAGGTCATCCAGTGAATTGCGCGGGTATAGTGAGGTTCTCGCGCGCCACGATTTGGAATCCATGAGCGCAGCCAGTGAAATCGGCATTTCTGAATCCAGAATCCGGCAGGCACAGAGGGAGATCGAGCGAGCACGTAGTACCTACCTGCCCCAAGTTGATCTTTTTGCTAGAACCGACTACGCGGCGATTAGCGAATCCAATTATGACAAAGCTTTCAACGGTCAACGCAAGGACAAAGCCTTTATTGGCTTTACGCTGACTTGGAATCTGTTTGACGGCTTTAATACGACCGCAGGGGTCAATGCGGCGGCACAGCGTATTGCCAGTGCACAGGCCGACCTTGATATCACGCTCGAAGAACAACGAAAGGAAGCGGGTAATGTCATGCGGCTCCTGGAAGACAGCGAGGAAGATTTGCTGATCGAAAGCAAACACCTCGATCTGCTGCGGATGAAGCTGGATATCAGCCGCGAGAAGGTTAACCTTGGGCGACTGGATGTTGTCGCGTTTAATGCAATCGAGACGGAATGGGATGTGCAGAAGCTTGATGTCGAGCGGCGCGGCGAGCAGGTCGCCTATTACAGGGCAAAATTGCTGTTGCGGCAGGGGCGCGAATGAAGACCGTGCCATCCGGCTTGAATCCGGTTCCCATCCTGTATCTTCGTCTGGTGCGTAAGCAAAAGGTACACATTGGGGCGTACCTGCTCTTGCTGCTGTTGACGGCGGGATTGCAATTGCCAATCCCTTTCTTCATCAGCAAGCTCATCGATGGCTTGTCGCGCGGCATCAACAGCACGGCGCTCTCGATGAACATCGTTGGTATCGTGGGGCTGTCGATTTTTAGTCTGCTGCTGTCGATTCTCGGAAAAATCTACAGCGCGACACTGAATCAGCGATTTCTTCTCGACATCAGGCTGACGGTGTTCGAGGCACTGCAACAGGCTCCGCTGTGGTTCAGCCGGAAATTCGATATGAGCGATCTTCAAACCCGATTCACCGGCGATGTCGGCGTCCTCAATTATTTCCTGCCTACGGGCCTAGCCGACGCAATCCGCCACGTTTGTTTTGTGCTGGCCTTCGGTGGGGTGCTTGTTTATATGAGCCCGGCCATTGTGCTCTACATCGTGGGATTTCTACCGTTCGCGGCCATGATTTTCAGGATTGCCAGTCGACGCCTTTCGACTCTGGCCGACGAGGCGCGGGTGGGTTACGCCGAGGCGAACGCTACGATTCAGGAATCCTTGACGAGCTTGCGCGAGGGCAGGATTACCGGATCGCGCCAATTCCATTTATCAAGACTTCGAGGCTCCTTGGAAAGAAGCGAGGCGAAGCTATTCCGAACACGACGCTACAGTGCGCTGATGATCGGGGCGCTGGGAGTCATACCAGTCATGGTCACCGCGATGATCTGGATGGTGGGAGGCGCAAAGGTGGATACCCATGAGATGTCGGTCGGACAACTCGTCTCGTTCCTGCTGATCCTCTCTATGCTGTATGGACCGATCAGCGGGTTGTTTGATGCCGCCTCCGGATATGTTTATGAACTCGCCGCGTTCAGGCGCGTTGCCAGTCTGCTCTACGTGCCGTCGAATCCGGCTCAAGATCATGCTTCTACACTGGCCGAAATCACGATACCTCCCATCCTCCGTGGCGAGCATGCTCCGGTTGCGTTCGAACTGCGGGATGTTGTTTTTTCCTATCGCACCACGCCGGTCATTGAAGGACTCAATGCCGCGATCCTGGCGGGTCGGTGTACGGCGCTTGTTGGAGTCAATGGTGCGGGCAAGTCCACGTTGGTGTCGCTGATTGCGGGACTGGATTACCCATCATCCGGCACGGTCTATCTGAATAATTTTCCGTTACGCTCGTTGAGTGCCGAGTCTCTGGCTCGCCATTATGGTTATGTTCCGCAGGATGTGTTCATCTTCGGGGATTCGCTTCGCATGAATATCACGATGGGGCGGGATATTCCGGATCATCATATTCATTCCACGCTGGCGGAACTTGGCTGGGAGGCGTTCATATCCGAATGGAGCCATGGACTGGATGCGATGATTCCCGAGAACGGACGCAGCCTTTCCGGCGGACAGCGGCAAAAGATCGCAGTACTGCGAGCACTGGTAAATCGGCCTTCTGTTCTGATACTGGACGAACCCGAAAACAATCTGGACAAAGGTTCGCTCGAAAATCTGGTGCGCTACCTCGACAAACTCAAAGGGCGCTGCACCGTTGTTTTGGTAACGCACGGCAACGCTTTTCAGAACATTATCGACGCGACCTTGGATCTGTCGCCGCCTCATCGGCACGATGTGTTATCCGGCGTTGCCTTGCCTTGAGTTTATTGCGTCTGACGAAGACATGAGAGAATCTTTAGCGATTTAGGAGCCCTTGTTTATGAGCTGGATACGTTTTACTCGGTACGGTCGGAATCTTTTCTTGATGCTGTGGGTGGGGCTGCTGCTTTCCGCGTGTGCAGGGGGCGGTCATGTCCACGATCCGCTACCCGCAGGGGGCACCCCCGCTGAGCGCAAGGCATATCTCGTCTCACAAATCGATCATCTGCTCGATACCCAAGACGCATCGCAGCCGGGTGTAAGCGTGATGGTTACAAAAGACGGAGAGATCGTCTACAACCGGAGTGAGGGCGTGGCAGATATCAATCAGGGCACGCCCATCACCGCCAATACCACCTTCGATATCGCGTCAGTGGCCAAACCCATCACCGCCATTGCGGTTATGCAACTCATGGAGCAGCGCAAGCTGACATTGGAGGATTCGGTACTGAAGTGGCTTCCGGAGTTGCCCCCTACTTGGCACAACATCACGATCCATCACTTGCTCTCTCATCAGTCAGGGATTCCGGATTGCTGTTCCGGCATCTTGTTGGATAAGTTTCAAAAGCTGGACGGCGTTGAAAATCAGAAGTTACTCCGGCACTATATTGCAGATGACACCCTTTTGTTTGCACCTGGTACCAGCGCAAAGTACAGCAATAGCAATTATGTTCTCTTGGCGGAGATTATTGGCAAGGCGGCAGGCATACCTTATGCCCAATACCTGCAAGCAAATATTTTTACACCCCTTGGCATGCGTTCGACATATGTCTACGGCAACGATCCTCCTGCTGGAACTCCTGTTGCGCTTAATTATGGGCGATCCACCAAGATATACGGCATTACGTATGCATTGACTGGGCCAGTCGGCATCTTCAGCTCGACATCGGACTTGAGTGCGCTGGTGACAGGATTGCTTTCCGGAAAACTGGTTTCAGTGAATACACTACGGTTGATGACTACGGATCAATCCAAAGCCCAAGTTGACAACTCACATCTGCACTACGGGTATGGTTGGTTTGTACCGGAGCAAGGGGCTGGGCTGAGTTTTTTTGCACACCGTGGAAGCCTAGATGGATTTGTGTCGCTTGTGCGCATTAGTTACGAGAACGGTGTGGCCACGATCATTCTGAGCAATGAAGGTGATGCAACCGCACGAATCATGGATGCAGTGTTTCCTGTTATGCAAGCAACTTATAATTGAAGTGCCACACATTCACCCAAATGCATTGAGGCCGCCTAGATTATTCAATTCGCGCGCTCATGAGACCAAAGCGTTACTATCCGGCTTGGATTGGGAGCACGGGTTCGGTTTCGTGTCATTCCGGCAAAGCCTGTAAAAGATTAGGTGGGGTCTACAAGCTGTAATTTCTCTAGGATTTTATTGCTGTTGCTGGCGGTGCAAATCCGCGTAAATATGGCGGAGAAAGGCGCTTGCTTGCAGGTTGTAAGCGCAATAATGCCGCGCTCTGCGTATTCCGCGACCATTCGGCCACCCAGTCCACGGTGATTCGGCCACTGATTCCATGAGCATTCGGCCACCCATTCCACGGTGATCCGGCCACCCCTGTCAGGGAGCGACGCAAGATAATATTCACCTACCATTCGCCCTTTTTTCGGAAAGAGGGACGGATATGGAGAAGTTGTCGATGCGTAAAACCAGAGAAGTATTGCGGCTGAAATTTGAGCTCGATCTGTCAGACCGGCAGATATCAAAAAGCACCCGAGTATCCAGAAGCGCTGTCAGTGATTACCTGCGCCGCTTTGCGGCATCCGGCTTGTCCTGGCCGCTGCCGGCCGAGCTTGCCGATGCCGGCCTTGATGCGCGGCTGTTTCCTCCCCAACCCGCGCTGCCGGATGCCCTGCGCCCCGCGCCTGACTGGGCGGTGGTAAATCGGGAAATGCGCCGCAAGGGGGTCACCCTGTTCCTGCTGTGGCAGGAATATAAGGCGGACAATCCGGAAGGATTTCTCTACAGCTGGTTTTGCGACCATTACCGGGAATGGACAGGGAAGCTCGATGCCGTCATGCGCCAGGAGCACCTGGCTGGCGAAAAATGCTTCGTGGACTATTGCGGGCAAACGATGCCCGTCACCGACCGGCACACCGGCGAAATCCGCCAAGCGCAAATCTTCGTGGGCGTGATGGGCGCGTCCAACTACACCTACGCCGAAGCGACCTTTAGCCAAACCCTGCCGGACTGGATCGGCAGCCACATCCGCATGCTCGAACATTTCGGTGCGGTTCCTGAAATACTTGTGCCGGACAATCTCAAGAGCGGCGTCAGCAAAACCTGCCGCTACGAGCCCGACACCAACCCGAGCTATCGCGACTTCGCCAACCACTACGGCATCGCCGTGATTCCTGCGCGCAGTAGAAAACCGCGCGACAAAGCCAAAGTGGAATGCGGCGTGCTGGTTGTTTCCCGCTGGGTGCTGGCCTGCCTGCGCGATCACGCCTTCTTCAGTCTGGCGGAGTTGAACACGGCGATCGGCGGGCTGCTGGCGCGCTTGAACCGGCGGCCATTCAAGAAGCTGGCAGGATGCCGGGAAACACAGTTTCGCACCGTGGACTATCCGGCGATGCGCGCCCTGCCTCTGGAGCGTCATATCTTCAGCGAATGGAAGAAGGTTCGCATGGGGCTGGATTACCACGTTGATCTTGGCGATGGCCACTATTACTCGGCACCCTACAAGCTGATCGGCAAGCAACTCGATGTGAACTTCAGCGAGTATGTCGTTGAAATCCTGTATCGCGGGGAGCGTGTCGCCAGCCACGCCAGGTTGCACGGCGGCGGCAAGAAGCATCAGACACTGACCGCGCACATGCCGGAGGGGCACAGCAAAATGGCCGAGTGGACACCGGAGCGCATCGTGAGCTGGGGCGCTTCCGTCGGCGTGCATACGGGCAAACTGATCGAGGCGCTGATCAAACGCAAGCCGCATCCCCAGCAGGCGTTCCGGGCGGCGGCGGGCATCATCCGCCTGGGCAAGCACTACGGGAACGACCGGGTCGAAGCCGCCTGCCGCAGGGCCTGCCTCACCAACGCCATCAGCTACACATCCGTCGATTCCATCCTGAAGCATCGGCTGGACGAGTTGCCGCTACCGCAGGACAGCCCGCAAAGCAGCCTTCCGATATTCCACGACAACGTGCGTGGCCCCGGCTATTACCACTGATTACAACAACTGACAGGAGCATAAACATGATGCATCACCCCACGTTGGACAAACTGCAACAACTGAAACTGACCGGCATGCTCAGAGCCTTGCAAGAACAGGAAGGCATCCCGGACATCCGCGCCATGCCGTTCGAAGAGCGGCTCGGCCTGATGGTGGACAGAGAGATGACGGAGAGGGACAACCGCCGCATGCAGACCCGCCTGCGCATGGCAAAACTGAAACAGAATTCGGCGCTGGAAGACATCGACTTCAAAACCCCGCGCGGGCTGGATCGCTCTCTGGTCATGAAGCTGGCGGGCTGCGAATGGGTGGCGGAACACCTGAACGTGCTGATTACAGGCGCGACCGGTTTGGGCAAAACATTCCTTGCTTGCGCGCTGGCGCACAAAGCCTGCCGTGAAGGGTACAGCTCGCACTACGTCAGGCTGACGCGCTTGTTTCAAGAACTGGACATAGGCCGCGCCGATGGGCGCTACGCCAAGCTGATGCGGCAATTCGCCAAGGCGGATGTCCTGATATTGGACGAATGGGGGCTCGCGGTGCTCACCGACCAGCACCGGCGCGATTTGCTGGAAATACTGGACGACCGCTACAACATGCGCGCGACGATCATAACCAGCCAGTTGCCCGTAGCGCACTGGCATGAGGCGGTAGGTGATCCAACGTTGGCGGATGCCATCCTGGATCGGGTGGTACACAACGCATACAAGATCAACTTGAGCGGAAAAACCATGCGCAAGGATATGGAAAAATTGACAACAGGCAAGACAAAACCTTAACCTGAAAACCTTGCGTCGCTCCGCTCCGACTGACCCGGCCGGATGATCGTGGAGCAGGTGGCCGAATCACCGTGGAATCGGTGGCCGAATCGCGTGGAATGCGCACGCAAGGCGCACCAATAAACGTAGCGCATTGCACTATTGGTCGTACATCGGGTGCAATGCCCA
>CXWL01105486.1_pt1 | contig 15145 bp, 13 predicted proteins | sample 590931 | NCBI WGS metagenome assembly CXWL01 (sample SAMEA3498368, study PRJEB10139) | groundwater metagenome | biome: water well; material: biofilm material | place: Germany | collected 2015-04-27 | reverse complement strand
ACCGGTCCTGGGTCAAAATTCAATCAGCACCCTGGGTCAATATTCAATCGGCGCTAACACAGCGCATCTATCACGCGCTTGCCTTGGGTTTTTGTGATACCCGTTGTGCGGGTAATCTGGATGATGGTATCGGTTCTGTTCATGGTGTCGCTCCTCTGATGATATTCAAGAAGTGCATATTTTGAATGCTTATACTGCATGATGCAAGCGCAGCTAGTGATTTATGCCGTTTCTGCATAAAATGCCGCAATGGCAGCCGATCTCTTGACCCTTGGAAAACGCATCAAAGCCGAGCGCGAAGCGCAACGGCTGACGCAGCGCGAGCTTGCGCACCTGGCGCAATTCGAGCAAACCCGACTATCCAAACTGGAAAGCGGCAAATCCGATCCCGGCTTGCCTGCCTTGGAGCGGCTTGTAAATGCGCTGGGCAAAAGCATGGCGTGGCTGCTGGATGAGGCGGAGCTGGTGAAGCTGTCGGGCAAGTTGCCGCCGGAAGCGGCGGAACTGGCGAAACGCTGGCTGCTGCTGAACGATGCCGACCGCGCTGCGGTCTGGCGCATCGTGGCGGCTTTAGGGCGGCGGAATACACCAAAGGGGTGACTGTCGGTTTCAGGGAGCCACTTGGGGCGGATGGGAAGCGTGGCAGGTGAGGCGGGAACGAGCAACGCAGTGCGAGCCGCCGGAGCCTGACGCGCTGGGCGGGCGGGGGACAATCAAACAAGGGCAGTGCAACAAAAAACAGCCGTGCGGTAATTTACACATAACGGCTGATTATGCGAACCGGCAGGCGCGTAGCGGTGCATAGCACTTTGCATAATCCAGCGTTATGTTCATTTACCGCATGACAACACCGCCTTGCACCAGCGTTGAGAGGGCGCTGCACGTTCAGGCTACCAACTGCACCAGCAGCCTGCGAACGGCGAGCGCTTGATGGCGCAGCGGTCTTTTGCGGAGCCATGAAGTGCGACGGCGTGAAGCGGCTGCGGCAACGGAGGGGAACCAGCGTGTTACAGCGTAGAAGCCGATGGCGGCTTTATGCCTTCGGCGCTCTGTCCGATACCACAACGATAGCCGACAGCGCACCGCAAGCCCTTGGCGAGGTTTTTTTCGCGAAGGGCGCAGTGGTGAGGTGGCGGCGGTAACGGAGCGGACACACTTGGAACGGAGCTAAAGCAGAGGGCAGATTCACCGCCTTCTGCGCTCTGTTCGATACCAGTGCGATAGCGAAGGCGCGGGGCTTGCGGGGTTTATTGCAAGCGCCGTGACTGAGCGGTTCAAGGGTGGAAACTATGAAATTATTTTGGCGGAGTGTATTTCTGTGGGCGGCTAATTACGGCTCCACTGGCCAGGGTAACTTGTGCAGCAAAAAGATTTCGCGCAAAGTGCGCCTCGGTCACACGAATTCTGCCGGTTGCTGCATCCTCCAGCGCCTTGGATCGGTTCAGTCGGCGCTCGGGAATAGCAACATGGACTTCCTTCAGCGGGAATGCCCCTCGAACTATCCGAATTGCCGGAGCCAAGTCTGTATCGGCAGAAAATATAATGGCTTTGTCGAAAGCGTCTTCATAAGCCAGCTTCGCCAAATACATGGCAATGTTGACGTCACTTTCTTTTTCTTCATGCCCATCCCACTCATGTTTGCACTTGGGGCATTTACGAGGTTTTTTCTTGAACGTACCCATAACAGGAATGACGCCAGTTGATTTCAACACCGCCACATAGTCGCGGTGTCTATCCTGCACATCTTGCGCAGTCCAGCCAGCATAAGCTGAAAAGTAGTATGCGCCAACCAGACTGTCCTTCGTGGGGTGAATGAGAGCCTTGCTGAGTGCGGAGATGTCCAGCCACTTGAGGTAATGCTTGGTATTGGTAAATCGTTTGGTTAAGGGATCAGTATTCAACTCGTGAATGGAATGATAAAGATTGAACCCGTCTACGAAAACGATAACTCGATTTTGATTCGCCAAGTTCACACCCTGGAAATGAAACCGACCGCGCTGGCGGTCGGGGCCTCGGGAATTACCCCTCGGGATGATTGCCGACACCGCAGGGCATCGGGGCCAACAGCAGTGCTGTTGGGATGATACACCCCGGCAACGCTGGTCACCGGGACTCTACGGCATGCCCTAGAGGATGATTCAGGTGCGATTATGTAGCAATTGCTAAAAAAGTAAACCCTTTTTTAACCCCCCGAGGCAATGCGCCAACTCCCCATCCACGAATTAGACAATTAAAATGTCTGGTGTAATTCCTGTGTAATCGCGCCCGGAAAATTACACAAAACACCAGAATTCAGCAGAACTAAGGCTGGCAGCGTCACCTTGGCTTTTGCATATAAATCAAACTATTGGGAACAATCGAGAAGCCGTGATACAATGCAACCCGNNCGATCAAGGGATGCAGTGCAAGGCAAAATCGGGCGAGGAAGCGCAGTTTACATGCTGGTAAATAAGCATCCAAGCCCGATTTTAACGCCGCAATGCGCCCTTCAGCGCTTTGTGACACAGTAGGACTCAAGCGGTAGCCATGTAAACATTCGCTCAGGCGATGCGTCGGCGCGTGCGGCCATGGCGCGGTGCGCGGCGGCGAGCCGCCGCTCTCTAAAGCGGGAGCAAGCTCCCGCACTCCAGAATTATTTGTTCCATTCATTTCTGGTAGCGATTAACCGCCCGGTTGTGCTGCGTCAGCGTAGCGGAAAATTCGGAGCTGCCGTCACCGCGCCCCACAAAATAAAGAGCGTCCGTCTTCGCTGGATGCAACGCCGCCTGCAATGAGGCCAGCCCGGGCAACGCAATCGGCGTGGGCGGCAAGCCTTCACGGGTGTAGGTGTTATACGGGGTGTCGGCCAGCAAATCGCGTTTGCGCAAATTGCCATCAAATTTTTCGCCCATGCCGTAAATCACGGTTGGATCGGTTTGCAGCAGCATGCCCTTGCGCAGGCGATTGATAAAAACACCCGCTATCATGCTGCGGTCGCGCGCCTGCCCGGTTTCTTTTTCCACGATGGAGGCCAGAATCACGGCTTGATAAGGTGAATCCAGGGGAAGGCCGGGGTCGCGCGCCAGCCAGCTTTCCTGCAAATATTTCTGCATGGTCTGGTAGGCGCGCTTGAGCAAGGCCAGATCGCTGGCGCCGCTGGCAAAGTAATAAGTGTCTGGAAAAAACAGCCCTTCCGGATGATGCTCCGATGCGCCGAGGCGCTGCAATACCTCATCCTCGGATAATGTCGCGCTATCGTGGCGGATAGCCGGATTGGCATTCAATGCGGTGCGGAACTGGCCGAACGTCCAGCCTTCTATGACGCTGAATTCGCTTTGCGTCACTTTCCCCTTGGTCAAAATGCTCAACAGCTCAAGCGGGGTCACTGCGGTTTCCAACTGGTAGTTGCCGGCCTTGATCTGCGACGATTTACCGAGCAGGCGCGCCAGCCAGACAAACACCCTGTCATTTGGCAATGCACCTTCCTGTTGCAACTGGTGCGCCACCGCCTTCAGGCTGGCGCCCTGCTTGAGGGAAAACTCGAACGGCAGTGCAGGCAAGACGAGCGGGCGGGTGGCGTAATAAGCGATTGCTGCTGCCAGCAGCGCAGCCAGGAACAACACGACAAGCAACAAACGGTTAATCAGCCGCATCGCTCAACCATTCCTGCATTTGCCAGGAAATCGGGTGGCGGCTCCAAGTGCGATCCTGCAACTCGCGCACCGGCCACAGCCCGATGACGCTGTTCACCAGAAATATCTCGTCGGCAGCAAGCAGTTCGGCCAGGCTGAACCGGCCTGTGCGGCAGGGCATGCCGTGGGTGGCCGCACAGCCCATCACCCGTTCGCGCTGCACGCCCGCCACCCCGCAACACGACAGGTCCGGGGCCATCAATTCGCCGCCGCGCACCATGAACAGGTTGCTGCGCGTGCCTTCTATCACATTGCCCGGGGCATCCAGCAACACCCCTTCCGCGATACCCGCATCATTCCACTCCGCCGCAGCCAGCACATTTTCAAGGCGGTTGAGATGCTTGATGCCGGCCAGTCGCGGCTGGTGGCTCAGGCGCAGTTGGCACATCCGCGCTTTGATTCCGTGCCTTGCCCAGTCAGCCGGATAGTCGGGCATCGGGGAAACATCCCAGATGCGGGTAGGTATGGACTGTATGGAAGGTGCGTAGCCGCGCGTTCCCTCGCCACGGGTGACGGTCAGCTTCACCACCCCATCGGTGTGCTGCTTGAGCAAACCGTTTAATTCAGAGGAAAGCAATGCAGCGTCCGGGCAAGTAATGCCTAGCGCGGCGCAGTCATGCTGGAGTTTTTTGTAATGCAGCGGCCAGTGTAGTGCGCGGCCATCGGATACGCGCAGGGTGCGAAACACCCCATCACCGTAAAGCAGGCCGCGATCGCGGATGCTGATCGAGTTAGCGGGTATACCGTTGACCAGCATCGTAGCGAGAAGAACTCAACCCCGTTAAATCTTGCCGAACACCAGCGAGCCGTTGGTTCCGCCGAAACCGAAGTTGTTGTTCACCGCGACATTGATCTTCATGTCGCGCGCAGCATTCGCGCAGTAATCCAGATCACACTCCGGGTCTTGCTCGAAGATATTGATGGTCGGCGGCGAAATCTGGTGGTGGACCGCCAATGCGCAGAACACCGACTCCACCCCACCCGCGCCGCCCAACAAATGCCCGGTCATGGATTTGGTGGAATTCACTACCAGCTTGCTGGCATGGTCGCCAAATGCCAGCTTGATCGCATCGGTTTCGTTCTTGTCGCCCAGCGGGGTCGAAGTGCCGTGCGCGTTGATGTACTGCACGTCTTGCGGGTTCAACCCGGCGTTGCGCAACGCATTCAACATGCTGCGCTTCGGGCCATCCGTGTTCGGCGCGGTGATATGGTAAGCGTCCCCGCTCATGCCATAACCGGTCAGCTCCGCATAAATCCTGGCTCCGCGCGCCCTGGCGTGCTCGTACTCTTCCAGCACCATCACGCCCGCGCCTTCGCCCATCACGAAGCCATCCCTATCCTTGTCCCAGGGGCGGCTGGCTGTAGCCGGATCATCGTTGCGCGTGCTGAGTGCGCGAGCGGCAGAAAAACCGCCCACCGCCAATGCGCTCACCGTCGCCTCTGATCCTCCGGCTATCATCACGTCCGCATCGCCATACTCGATGATGCGCGCCGATTCGCCTATACAGTGCGTGCCGGTGGTGCAGGCAGAGACCATCGCCAGGTTCGGGCCTTTCAACCCGTACATGACGGACAGATTGCCGGCAATCATGTTGATAATGGTGCCCGGAATAAAGAACGGCGAAATCTTGCGCGGCCCGGAGGCAAGATAATCCTTGTGCGTATCCTCGATCATCGGCAAACCGCCGATGCCGGAACCGATGTTCACGCCGATGCGCTCGGCATTCTGCTCGGAAACCTCCAGGCCGGAATCCTTGAACGCTTCCATGCCGGCCACCAGGCCGAAATGGATGAACCTGTCCATCCGGCGCGCATCCTTGGCGGGAAGAAACTGCGTGACATCGAAATCTTTCACTTCGCCGGCAATCTGCGCCGCCAGCGCGCCGGCATCGAAGTGTGTGATTCTGGCAATACCGGATTTCCCCGCGACGATGTTCTGCCAGACCGTGGGAATCCCTATTCCGACCGGAGAAATAATCCCCAGACCGGTAATGACGACTCTGCGTTTAGACAAACTGACTCCGCTAACTGGGAACGGGGAAAAGAGATTATTTCTGGTGGGTGTTGACGTAGTCTATGGCCTGTTGCACGGTGGTGATTTTTTCCGCATCTTCATCCGGAATTTCGCATTCAAATTCCTCTTCCAGCGCCATTACCAGTTCAACCGTATCCAGGGAATCTGCGCCCAGATCATTGACGAACGAGGACTCGTTCTTGACTTCTGACTCGTTTACGCCAAGTTGTTCGGCAACGATTTTCTTGATGCGTTGTTCGATGTTGGACATGTAACTCTCCCTACTTATGGTTGTAAATTCAAAAAAGCAGCGCGCATTCTACCAAACTTGCCCGGATTTCCAAACCGGATGGTGAATTTGTTTCAAATTGCACGTTTGTCTGTTGCGAAGGATCATCAGACCGCTTGCTACAAGCCCCTATGCGAAATATGCAGAGGGGCGATGGCGAAGCCCTCTGTTATCATTGCGCCATGCTCAACATCCAGAACTTGACTTACCTGCAAGGCGGCACCCCGCTGTTTCAGCAGACCAATTTGCAGGCGTTCGCCAACCAGCGCATCGGGTTGGTGGGCAAGAACGGCTGCGGCAAATCCACCCTGTTCCGCCTGATACGCGGCGAACTCAAACCAGATGGCGGCGAGGCTTCGCTGCAAAGCGGCAAGACTATCGCCTATGTCGAACAGGAAATCGCCAACTCCGCGCAGCCCGCGCTGGAGTTTGTGCTGGACGGCGATGTCCGGTTGCGCCAGTTGGAAAAAATCCTGCTGCGGGAACAGCATGACACCGCGTGGTTTGAAGCCCAACAGCACTTTGAGACTATTGATGGTTATGGCGCCAAGGCGCGTGCCGCACAACTGTTGAATGGGCTGGGCTTCGCCAGCGGCACACTGGAACGCCCGGTGACCAGTTTCTCCGGCGGCTGGCGCATGCGCCTCAATCTGGCGCGCGCGCTGATGCACCGGGCCGATCTGCTGCTGCTCGACGAACCCACCAACCACCTCGACCTCGAAGCGATACTCTGGCTGGAGCAATACCTGTCGCGCTACCCCGGCAGCATCCTGCTGGTCTCGCATGACCGCGAATTCCTCAACGCCACCGTCAACCGCATCGCCCACGTCCACGACTGCATCATAGACAGCTATGCCGGTGATTACGACGACTTCGAGCGCGCCCGCGCCGAAAAAATCGCACTACAGAACCAGGCGTTCCAGACGCAACAGGCGAAAATCGCGCATCTGGAAGACTTCGTGCGCCGCTTCCGCGCCAAGGCGACCAAGGCCAAACAGGCGCAAAGCCGCGTCAAGGCGCTGGAGCGAATCACGCGCATCGCCCCCGCGCATGTCGCCGACGGCCATTTCGAGCTGGAGATCGAAGCGCCGGAGCGCAGCCCCGACCTGTTGCTGCGCGCAGAAAAAATGGGCTTCGCCTATGGCGACAATAAATTGTTCCAGAATATCGAACTGATGCTGCGTGCCGGTGCGCGCATCGCCCTGCTTGGGCCGAACGGTGCGGGCAAATCCACGCTGATCAAACTGCTGGTCGGCGAACTCCAGCCCACATCGGGCAAGCTTGAAGTCACCCCGGACATCCGCATCGGCTACTTCGCCCAGCATCAACTGGAAAATCTGGCCAGCGCAGCCACGCCACTGCAACACATGGAGCGGCTCGCCCCCAAGGAGACCACGCTGGCGCTGCGCACCTTCCTCGGCCGCTTCGGGCTGGCTGGCGACAGCGAAGATCGCCCGGTGGCAAGCTTTTCCGGCGGCGAGAAGAGCCGTCTCGCACTCGCGCTGCTGGCCTGGCAAAAACCGCATCTGCTGCTGCTCGACGAGCCCACCAACCACCTCGACCTGGACATGCGCGACGCGCTCACCATCGCGCTGGAGGAATACACCGGCGCGGTGGTGCTGGTCTCCCACGACCGCAGCCTGATCCGCGCCGTGGCCGACGAACTGTGGCTGGTAGCCGACGGCAATGCCAAACTGTTCGACGGCGATCTGGAAGACTACAGGAACTGGATCGAAGCGCGCCGCCCGCGCGAAACGGTGCAAGTGCAGAAAGAACAATCGCGCCCCGCCGCGCCCAAGACTAACAGGAAGGCGCTACAGTCGAAGCAGACCAAGCTCGAAAACGAGCTGAACAAGACGCAAACCGAACTGACAGAAATCAATTGCCAGCTCGGCGACCCGGTCACCTATGCCGATTGCAGCAGCGATTTCATCGCCGGCCTGAACGTCCGGCGCGAGAGCCTGGAAAGCAAAGTCGCGGAACTGGAAGAAAGCTGGCTGGAACTGGAGATGAGTTTAGAGGAAGAACTTGAGGGTGGTGCCGGGTGCAAGAATCGAACTTGCGACTAAGCGTTACGAGTGCCTTGTTTTACCATTAGAACTAACCCGGCCTTGCCATATCCTAAAAGGCGTTTGGCGAGCGGCTGAATTATAACCCACACTTTGCGCCGCTTGGGAGATCCAATCCGCCAATCTCATATCTCCCCTGCCGTAGCCCCCGTTGCGAACCCGGCATGTTCCCCCAGCGCATGAAATTAGTGGGGAGGATTGAGCGCTCTGGGCAACGGGAAGACCACGTTCTCGCTGATGCCATGCAGCTCCCGCACGCACGCTGCACCCAATTGTTTCAGCCGCTCAATCACCTCCTGCACCAGCACATCCGGTGCGGATGCCCCTGCGGTGATGCCGACATGCCGCTTGCCTTGCAGCCACTCCGCTTGAAGTTCGTTTGCATTATCCACCAGGTAGGCAGGCACATTCATGTTGCGCGCCACCTCGCGCAACCGGTTGGAATTTGAACTGTTGATCGAGCCCACTACGATCACCACATCGCATTGCTTGGCCATTAGCTTGACCGCGTCCTGGCGGTTTTGCGTGGCAAAGCAAATATCGTCTTTCCTGGGGCCGGTGATGGCGGGAAAGCGCGCCTTCAGCGCGGCAATGATGGTGCTGGCATCGTCCACCGAGAGCGTGGTCTGCGTGACAAAGGCCAGATTATTTTCGTCATTGACCACAAGGCGCCGCACATCGGCAGGCGATTCCACCAGATACATGCCGCCGTTGCTCTGGCCCATTGTGCCTTCCACTTCCGGATGACCGGCATGGCCGATCATGATGATTTCCTTGCCCTGCTCGCGCAAACGCGCAACCTCGATATGCACCTTGGTCACCAGCGGGCAGGTCGCGTCAAACACGGTCAGCCCGCGCGCCTCGGCTTCGCGCCGCACGGATTGCGGCACGCCATGCGCGCTGAATATGAGTATGCTGCCAGGCGGCACATCGGCCAAGCTTTCGATGAACACCGCGCCCTTCTGGCGCAAACCGTTCACCACAAACGTGTTATGCACCACCTCGTGGCGCACATAAATGGGCGCGCCATGCAACGCAAGGGCGCGTTCGACGATCTCGATGGCACGGTCAACGCCCGCACAGAAACCGCGTGGATTGGCAAGCAGCAAATCCATCAGATCTTCTCCGGTTTATGCGTGAAGCTATCCCATAACATCAGCGCCGCGCCGCATGAAATGGCGGAATCCGCAACATTGAATGCCGGGAAATGATGGTTGTCCCAGTGAAAATCCAGGAAGTCCACCACATAGCCATAAGCGATGCGGTCTATCAGATTGCCCAGCGCGCCACCCAATATCAGCGCAAGCGCGAAACAAAACAGCCCCTGCCCTTCGTGCTTGCGCAGCAGCCACACAATCCATACCGAGGCGACAACGGCAATCGCCGTAAACAGCCAGCGCTGCCACCCTCCCGCATCGTTGAGCATACTGAACGCCGCGCCGGTGTTATGCGCCAGCACCAGATTGAACACGCCAAGGATGGGAAGGCTTTCAGCATAGGCAAAGTGATTGGTGACCCACACCTTGCTGAGTTGGTCGAGAATAATGACCAGCGCGGAAAGACTTAGCCAGCGCAACACGCTCTGCCCCTTGCCGCTGCCTTGTTCGTCATTCCCGCGCAGGCGGGAACCCAGCCTAACAAATGCCTCGCGTAGCGGACAAAACCCCTCAAAGGATCCGCTTCGCGGGAGTTTTTAAACCCACTGGATTCCCGCCTGATGAAACTTCTAGCCATTCGACTAAGCTGGCAAAGAACGCCAGCAAAGTCGCTGGTTATGCGCGGGAATGACGGATCAGGCATAGTGACGCACCTCACCATCGCCGAACAGATTGGAAACGCAACGCCCGCACAATGCCGGATGGCCGGAGTCACTACCCACATCGGCGCGGTAATGCCAGCAACGTTCGCACTTTTGATGAGAACTTGCTGCCACACCTGCCTCATCTGCACCACTTGTAGCTCTTCCTAAAGTTGCGCGCGAAACGATTAGCACAAGGCGCAATTCATCTCCCAGTGAAGCCAATGCCTCATATGTTTCACCTGCCGCATAAATATCCACTTCCGCCTGTAACGACGAACCAATTCTCCCAGCAGAACGAATTTCCTCTAGCTGTTTGGTTATCCATCCGCGAACTCCTCGAATCAAAGCCCACTTTGCCGATAGGCTGGCAGCAGCATCTTTCGGAAGTTCGTGCCATTGCTGCTCGAACACACTGACATCCTGTTTGCCGCTCAATGTTTCCCACACCTCCTCGCCGGTAAAGCTGAGTATCGGCGCGATCAGGCGCGCCAGGCTGTGGGTGATGTGGTATAGCGCATTCTGCGCGGAGCGGCGTGCCTTGGAATTTTCCCCGGCGGTGTAAAGGCGGTCTTTCAGAATATCCAGATAGAAGCCGCCCAAATCTTCGGAACAGAAAGTCTGCAATTTCTGCGCAACAAGATGGAACTCGTAAGTTGAATAAGCACCCGTAACTTCCTCCTGAAGGCGCCGGGTTATCGCCAGCGCATAACGATCTATTTCCAGCCACTGCTCCACCGGCAAGGCATGTTGCTGCGGATCGAAATCTGAAATATTGGCCAGCAGGAAACGCAAGGTATTGCGGATGCGCCGGTAGCTTTCCACCACGCGCTTGAGGATTTCGTCGGAGATGGTCAGTTCGCCGGAATAGTCGGTCAAGGCCGCCCACAGGCGCAGTATGTCGGCGCCGAGCGTATCGAAAACCTTCTGTGGGGCAATGACATTTCCCTTGGATTTGCTCATCTTGTGGCCGTGCCCATCCACCACGAAGCCGTGCGTCAGCAAGGCCTTGTACGGCGCGCGGCCATTCATGGCGCATGAAGTCAGCAGCGAGCTCTGGAACCATCCGCGATGCTGGTCGGAGCCTTCCAGATACAAGTCAGCCGGGAAACCCAATTCGTCACGTTGGCGCAGCACGGCTTCATGCGTCACACCGGAATCGAACCACACGTCCAGCGTGTCGGTGAGTTTGCGGTAGTGCGCCGCTTCCTCGCCGAGCAAGTCCACGGAATTCAAGCTGAACCACGCTTCGATGCCTTCCCGCTCGACGCGCAATGCGATTTGCTCCAGCAATTCCAGAGTGCGCGGATGCAATTGCAGGGTTTCCTTGTGCATGAAGAACGGCATCGGCACACCCCAGTTGCGCTGGCGCGACACGCACCAGTCGGGACGATTGCGAATCATCGCCTCCAGCCGCGCCTTGCCCCATGCCGGGTAGAACTGCGTGGCTTCAACGGCCTGGTTGGCGAGATCGCGCAAGCTTAAATCCCCCCTCCCCCCATTTTGATAAAAGGGGGTATCCGCCGCATGCCTGCTGTCAGCGATCAAGGCGGCGGCTTCATGCTCCCCACTTTCGGAAAGAGAGGCTGGAGGAGATTTCTGTTCCATCCCGATGAACCACTGCGGCGTGGAGCGAAAGATGATGGGTGTCTTGTGCCGCCAACAGTGCGGGTAACTGTGCTGCACTTTTTCCAGGTGCAATAAATGGCCGCTGGCTTGCAGCGTATTGACCACTACATCGTTGGCCTTCCACACGAACAAGCCGCCGACCAGCGGCGCGGCGGCGACAAACTTACCGTCATCCCCAACCGGATTATCGTTTGGCAAATCATATTTCTGGCCGACAAAATAATCGTCGAGGCCGTGCGCCGGTGCGGTGTGTACCAGGCCCGTGCCCGCTTCCAGCGTGACATGCTCGCCACAGATGATGGGCACGATGCGGTCGTAGAACGGATGCTGCAACGGCAACAGTTCCAGTGCCGCGCCTTTGCAATGGCCTGTAACTTCGCCGCCCAACTGATAACGCTGCAGGCAGCTTTCCATCAACTCGGCGACCAGCAACAAATAACCTTTGCCGGTTTTGACCAGGCGATACTCATGCCCTGGATGCACACACACCGCCTGATTGGCGGGCAGCGTCCACGGCGTGGTGGTCCAGATCACCGCGTACACCCTGGCATCGCCCGGCAGCGATACGCCGAATGCCCTGTCGAGAGCAATCTTGTCCCTGACTTCAAACGCCACATCAATCGCGGGAGAAGTTTTGTCCTCGTATTCCACTTCCGCCTCGGCCAGCGCGGACTGGCAATCCAGGCACCAGTTCACCGGCTTGCGCCCCTGGTAGAGATAACCGCGTTCGAATATCTTGCCCAGGGCGCGGATGATGTCGGCCTCGGTCTTGAAATTCATGGTGAGATAAGGATGATCCCAATCGCCAAGCACGCCCAGGCGGATGAAGTCCTTCTTCTGCCGCTCGATTTGTTCTGCGGCATATTCCCGGCACAACTCGCGGAAACGCGCGGGGTCAATCGCCTTGCCGTGCTTCTTCTCCACCTGCAATTCTATCGGCAGGCCGTGGCAATCCCACCCCGGCACATAAGGCGCATCGAAGCCCGCCAGCGTCTTGCTCTTGACGATGATGTCCTTGAGGATTTTGTTCACCGCATGGCCGATGTGAATGTCGCCGTTCGCATACGGCGGGCCATCGTGCAGGATGAATTTTGGCTTCCCCTGCTTGGCTGCGCGTATCTTTTGATAGCGTTGCTGCGCCTGCCAGCGCGCCACCATCTGCGGCTCGCGCTTGGCGAGGTCGCCGCGCATCGGGAACAGCGTATCGGGGAGATTTAAGGTGTTCTTGTAATCAGTCATGTCCCATAAACCACTGCTTTGCATTCTGCACGTCCAGCGCAATTTGCCGCGTCAGCGTTTCCACATCGGGGTATTTTTCTTCGTCGCGCAGCTTGTGCAAAAAATCCACGCGCATGTGCTTGTTGTAAATCTGGCGCACAAAATCGAATACGTGTACTTCCAGCACCGGCCTGCCGTCCGTCCTCATCGTCGGGCGCACGCCCAGGCTCGCCACCCCCTGCATGGGCGGCATGTCGTCGCCCTGCACCCGCACCACAAAAATACCTGACACCGGCGGGCGGTTGTGCTTCAACTGGATATTGGCGGTCGGGAAACCGAGCCGCTTGCCCATGCCGTCGCCATGTTCCACGCGCCCGCTGATGCTGTAGGGCCGCCCGAGATAGGACTGCGCCACGCGCATATTTCCCTCCGCCAGCGCGGTGCGCACCGCCGTGCTGGAAATGCGCACGCCGCCGTGCAGCACACTGTGCATGGCCTGCACCTCAAAGCCGTGCTGCGAGCCGATTTTTTCCATCAGCGCAAAATCGCCCGCGCGCTTGCTGCCGAAACGAAAATCGTCGCCGATCAGCACAAATCTGGACGATAGCTTTTCATGCAAGGCATGGATGAAATCGGCCGCACTCATCTGCGCAAAACGCGCATTGAAGCGGCACACATGCACGCGATCCATGCCGAGTGCCGCGAACAGTTCCAGTTTCTCGCGCATGTTGGTCAGCCGCGTCGGCGCCTGCTGCGGCGTGAAAAATTCGCGCGGATGCGGCTCGAATACCATCACCGCCGCCGGCAGCGCGCGCGCGCGCGCTGCCGCACGCAATTGTTCGAGCAATGCCTGATGGCCGAGATGCACGCCATCGAAGTTTCCGATGGTCAGCGCAACCGGCTGTGCGACAGAAGGATGAAGTCCGCGAAAGATCAGCATAGAGGGGGCGGATTATACCGTAGGGTGCATAAACGCACCCTACCGATAACGGTGCAAACAGTTTCAGCATCGAGGGCGTCCGTGTAAATCCGTGTTCATCCGTGGCCCAACTACGTTTTCCCGGATGAATGGTTTTTACATGGCGAAGGATTATTCCGATTGCGCCTTGCCTGCTGAATTTCGCGGCTAATCAGGAATGTTACAAGTCTTCCTGGTCCAGGTCGAAAGCCTTGTGCAACACGCGCACGGCCAGCTCCAGGTATTTTTCGTCTATCACCACGGAAATCTTGATCTCCGAGGTGGAGATCATCTGGATGTTGATACCCTCTTCCGCGAGGGTGCGGAACATTTTGCTGGCGATGCCCACGTGCGAGCGCATGCCGACACCGACCACCGATACCTTGGCGGTTTTGTTGTCGCCGATCACATCGCGTGCGCCGATGTGTTTCTGCACCTGCTTCTTCAGGATATCCATCGCCTTGTCAAACTCGTTGCGATGCACGGTGAAGGAGAAGTCGGTGGACCCGTCCACGCCGACGTTCTGGATGATCATGTCCACGTCAACATTGGCCTCGCTCACCGGGCCGAGTATCTGGTATGCGATGCCCGGCTTGTCCGGCACGCCGAGCACGGTGATCTTGGCCTCATCGCGGTTGAACGCGATGCCCGAAATAATTGCTTGTTCCATTTTGTCGTCTTCCTCAAAAGTAATCAGCGTGCCCTCGCCCGGATCGTCCAGAAACGACGACAGCACGCGCAATTTAACCTTGTATTTCCCGGCAAACTCGACCGAGCGAATTTGCAGCACCTTGGAACCAAGGCTGGCCATCTCCAGCATTTCCTCGAAGGTGATGCTCTTCAGGCGGCGCGCTTCCGGCACCAGGCGCGGGTCGGTGGTGTAAACGCCGTCCACGTCGGTGTAAATCTGGCACTCGTCGGCGCGCAGCGCGGCGGCAACGGCCACTCCGGTGGTATCCGAACCGCCGCGCCCCAGCGTGGTGATGTTGCCGGCTTCATCCACACCCTGAAAACCCGCCACCACCACCACGCAGTCATTGGCCAGGTCGGCGCGGATATTCTGCTCATCTATGCTGAGGATGCGCGCCTTGGTGTAGGCGCTGTCGGTAAGAATCCTGACTTGCCCGCCGGTGTAGCTTTTGGCTTTCATGCCCTCCACCATCAGCGCCATGGAGAGCAGACCTATGGTCACCTGCTCTCCGGTGGAAACCAGCACGTCGAGTTCGCGCGGGTCGGGCTGCGCCTGAATTTCCTTCGCCAGCGCAATCAGACGGTTGGTCTCGCCGCTCATGGCTGAAACCACCACCACCACCTGATGCCCCTGCGCCTTGTATTTCGCCACCCGGCGCGCCACGCCCCTGATGCGCTCCGCGCTGCCGACTGAAGTGCCGCCATACTTCTGAACAATTAAAGCCACGATTTTTCCATGCCCAGGTTACAAAACGGGGTGGATTCTAACCTAAAACGAGCATACAACCCAAGCTCCGAACGCGTCCGTG
>CXWL01000318.1_pt1 | contig 15146 bp, 10 predicted proteins | sample 590931 | NCBI WGS metagenome assembly CXWL01 (sample SAMEA3498368, study PRJEB10139) | groundwater metagenome | biome: water well; material: biofilm material | place: Germany | collected 2015-04-27 | reverse complement strand
TGGCCTGTGGTCGAGTTGGCCGATGCGTCGGTCCTCTTGGTGGCGGATATCGATCGTGGAGGAGTATTCGCGCAGATCATCGGGACACTCGATTTATTAGAACCTCACGAACGTGCGCGCGTGTGCGGCGTGATTGTGAATAAGTTCCGCGGCGATCGGCGTCTCTTTGAAGATGGCGTCCGTATGCTTGAGGCCCGTACGGGCCTGCCGGTGTTGGGAGTCGTTCCCTATCTGCGCGATCTTCGATTGGATCAAGAGGATAGTCTCGATCTCGCTCGTTCCCGGTCGGTTCAGTTCAAGCCTGATCTCATAAACGTGTCCGTGGTCCTGCTTCCCCGCATGAGCAACTTCACGGACTTCAATGCCTTGGCCGCTGAAAAGGATGTGGCGCTCCGGTTTGCCGCGTCGCCAGCTGATCTGCAAGGGGCTGACGTGGTGATGCTTCCTGGAAGCAAAAATACGCTTGCAGACCTCGACTATCTTGTTAAAGCAGGATTTTCGATTGCCTTAGACTCTCATGTGAACAGAGGGGGCGAGTTGGTTGGAATATGCGGTGGGTATCAGATGCTTGGACAGGAGATCTCCGACCCCAAGGGATTGGAGGGAGGAGGAACCGCACAGGGGTTTGCATTTCTCGATGTCAAGACGGAGCTCGATGCGCCAAAGATCTGTCGCCAAGTTCAAGCCACGTCACTCCTTCATGGTGTGGAACTGCACACGCCCATTCGGGGCTATGAAATCCACTTGGGGCGTACCAGGCGAGGCGCCGACACAGCGTGTTTTCAGATCGAGGCTGCTGAAGCCTGGGCTGGCCAAGCGGCGGGTGATGAAGGAGCGGCAAGTGAGAATGGTCTGATCTGGGGCACCAGCATTCATGGTTTTTTTGATCAACCTGAGTTTCGTCGGAGTTGGCTAAACCGCTCACGGGGCCGGAAGGGACTCTCACCTATTTCGCCGCATGAGTCTGAACTCGTGACGACACAACTTCATGCTGAGCTGGACCGCTGGGCAGATCATCTGCAACAGCACCTGAATATGGATCTGGTCTATGCTGCGTTAGCCGTACCGTAGCGACGAGCGTTTCTATTGTTCGCCTCGCCAGTGTGTATGGTGGATTGGCATTGGGATGGTTGAGTAGGAGGATCGCCCTCCGCCAGCAGCACATCCGCCTTGCCTCCTGCTTGTGACTCCGGGATTCATTTCCGGACCGTCGATCTTCTCCCTCGATACGATTTATCTTATCTATATCTATGACCGTGGATACAGCGGCCTCATCTTCCTGGTCTACCATCCTGGTTTGGTCCCTCTCGAGTTTCTCCTTCCCGTGATCTAGACAACTCAGGATGGTGGGGGTGCCCTCTGCTCATTGGTTCCCCGTGCCGTTGGGCTCAATGACCAAGGCCCCGTCGTCGTGCATGTTCTTCCGATTGGGAACGTTCGAGCATCCAGCTCATAGGGGTCCATACGGAGGGTGAGGCCTCAAGGTCTGAGACCTGCGCGTAGGGTCTGTGATGGCATGGTCGGAATTCAGAGAATGAAATGCCAAATCCATGTTGTCTGCTACACTTTTCCCGATAGGCGAGAGGCATGAGCAGAATGATGTAGATTATCAAACGATGGGGAAGGGACATCTCGATCGAAGAGATGGTGATGCCGAAGTCTGTGCTTGTGATGTGTGATGGTCATTTTTTGCCAGGACGACATCATTTTGTCACAAGGTGAACAGTTCGGTGCTGGAGTGACAGGAAGGATGTCTGTGCAAGAGTGAATAGTAACCACTTGAAACAGCGTGATAATTCAATGGTATCTGTAGTGGTGACTGCATAAGTATTCAGTCGAGCACAACCTTTGCACTATCGCCGCGTGATGAAGACTTTAACAGCGATGTTTCAGCGGGAATATACGGGTGAGAACTGATGGCTGCTTGGCACCAAGAGGGCAGAATGGCGAATGATGGGATGGAATCGTATTCCGAGGCATCAATGAGGAGGAAGGGCATGAAACAGACACGTCTGAGTTGGCGAATGGTAAGTGGGGTAGCTGTGGCAGCCCTGGCGCTCTATGCGAGTCCGGTCATGGCCGGGAATGAGGCGGAAGTGGCAGAGCACTTGATCGAGTTGGTCAAAATCGGCCGTGGCATTTTGTCGGAGCAGATGAAGAATATCAATGACCCGGCCAAGGCCGATAAGGGGTTTACCGGCGATTACATGTCCAGCCAGGTCGTGGAACGATTTAAAAAATCGACGAAACTCGATCTGCGGATTCCCAACGTCGTGCCGCAAGCGAATCTCTATCTCGCCTTAGTCCAAGCGGAGAAGGAAGTGGTGGACGAAGCCCAGCCGATTATCAACAAGCCAGGTATCTCCTTCAAGGGATTCATTCCCGCCGTGTTTGCCCGGAGAGTCGGAGAGCAGTTCTACAAGAAGTCTGGTGTCCGTATGAAGCTGACGGGGATCGACTACCGGAATGCCAATAATAAGCCGGATGACTTTGAGGCGGAAGTCTTGCGGATGTTCAACGATCCGCGTCACCCCAAGGGACAATCCTACGTGCGGAATACGATGGTCGATGGCAAGCCGGTGCTTCGCATGATGGACCCGGAATATGCCGGTCCAACCTGCCTGGGTTGTCATGGTTCACCGAAGGGCGAGCGCGATGTGACCGGCATGAAGAAAGAGGGATGGAAAGAAGGGGAATTGGCAGGGGCGATCAGCGTGGTGCTGCCGCTGAAATAGCGTCAAGAGATTGGACCTGACCGAGATATGAGATAGCACGCATTCACGTTACATCACCAAAGGAGCGCGCAAGATGAGCAAGATTGTCGTGGTCGATGATTCGTACGCCGAGCTGCAGTTGATCGAAGGATGCCTCAAGGCGGCTAATTACACCGTGGTGTCCTTTCCGAATACCGAGAAGCTCGAAGACAAAGTGGCCAGCGAGAAGCCTGATCTCATCGTGATGGACGTCGTGATGCCGGGCCGCAACGGGTTCCAAGCCTGTCGAGATTTGAAGGGCGATGAGCGTTGCAAGAATGTTCCGATCATTCTCTGCACCTCGAAAGGCAACGAGAGCGATAAGTTCTGGGGGCAACAGCAAGGAGCAAACGGCCACATTGTGAAGCCGTTCAAAAACGAAGAGCTGCTTGCGGCCATTAAGCGAGTGATGGGCTAAGGCAATGGCATCGATGCAGCATGTCATGACCGTGGATTCCAGCAGGCCAGCGTCTGGCGCTTCAAGCTCAGGGGCCGGCCCGAGTCATTCGTCTGGATCGGCGACCATTCGTGCCGCCATCATCTCCATGGGAGGGGAACTCTTCACGATCGATCTGCGGAGCGTACGCGAAGTGTTCGTCGTGGAATCCATCACACCGGTTCCCGGGATGCCTTCAGGCCTGGTGGGAGTCACGAACCTGCGCGGGACGGTGATTCCGTTGCTCGATCTACGGATGATGTTTTCGCTCAACGCAGAGACCACGCTGCAATATGCCGTCGTCGTGAAACATGGGAATTGGCAAGTGGGTGTATTGGTGGATACGGTGCCAGAAATCCGCACCCTCTCAAAGGACCAATTCATGCCGGCTCCAACCGGCACGGGGGAGGCCGAGTTTCCCTTTGTGTCGACGGTGGTCAAACTCGAGGACCGGTTACGGGGAGTGTTAGAAACCGCAGCGGTGCTCTCGCACTTCGAGAGCGCAGGGTAAGTATGCGGAAACGTCACTATGACAAGCAGTTCACGACATGAATGCATCGATCGCTAGCTAGCTAGAAGGAGGAGGTTCCCATGGCGAGGCCTACTGTACTGCAACGGTTTGAGGACTTAAAAACACAGACGAAGCTGTTGACGGCCTTCGGCGTCGTCAGCGTCATCATCGTGATTATGAGCTCGTTGGGTGTGTGGACCAATAAACGCATCAGCCAACAGACTGACGCGATCTACGCCGACTACACCATCCCGCTGGTCGACTTTAGCACAATGATGTTTAACATCAATAAGTACCATGAGACGCTCCAAGACCTTGCCAGAGCGCCTCGTGCCGCGGACTTTAAAATCGACACGGCTAAGCTAGGACCGTTCAAGCAGGAGATCGATCGGCTGGTCGCCGCATACGAGGCGACAATCTTGCGTGTCTCGAGCACCGGTCGAGATGAAACGAAAGACCTTGCCCAGTTGAAGGCGGCCCTCGCCACGTTCTATCAGCAGGCAGATGCCGGCGTCGCCGCCATCGCCGAAAGCTTCGAGTCGAAGACCTTGTCAGTCGGGCAAGCGCAACAGATGCGGGAGTTGGGCCAGCTGGCGTTGACGGTCAGTATCGCGCCGGCCTATGACGCGCTGACCGGGCGCCATGCCGAACAGGTTAAAACGATGCATGATGTTGCCAAGGACCTCAGCGAAGAGGCCAAATCGCTCGCTGCGAATGCGACCTTTGCACTGATAGTCGGCGGAATAGTTGCGGTGTTGTTGGGATTGTCGATCGGGTACTGGGTGGCGCATAAATTGGCGCTGGGTATTGGACAGGTTGCGCACGTTGCACAGTTGGCGGCCAGCGGCAACTACCAAGCTCGCGCCAAGATTACGTCAAAGGACGAACTCGGACAGATGGCCGCTTCGTTCAATGCCATGTTGGATCGTATTACAGCGCTGGTGACGTCGGAGTCCGAGCGCGACGACATGCAAAAACGGTTGATGAGCTTTCTGGTCTTGGTCTCGGACGTCGGTAAAGGAGATTTGACGAAACGCGGTGAGGTGACGGCAGACATGTTCGGCAACCTTGCAGACGGGTTCAACCTCATGGTGACCCGGTTCGGGCAGTTGTTGAAACAGGTTCGAGAGGCTGCCGAACGCGTCAACAAATCAGCAGGGACCCTTCGGGAAAGCGCCGGACAAATGGCCGGAACCGCGAAGCACCAAGCGGATGAATCCACGAAGACGCTGGGCGCAGTCGAACAATTGGCCACATCCATGCGTCAGGTTGCGGAAACTGCCGGCGCCTCTTCGGAATCGGCGAAGCAAGTGTTGCAAGCAACGGAACGCGGACGAGTGGCCGTGGAAGAAACCGTGCAGGACATGCACAGCATTCGTTCAGCTGTGCAACGTATGTCGAAGCAAGTCAAGGCGCTCGGCGACCGGTCCTTGGAAATTTCGCAGATCGTGTCGACGATTCGAGATATTGCCAATCAGACGAACCTGCTCGCGTTGAACGCAGCCATCGAGGCGGCCGGCGCCGGCGAGGCTGGAGCCCGATTCGCCGTCGTCGCCGATCAGGTCAGAAAACTGGCCGAAAGTTCGACGCAAGCGACGCGAGAAATCGCCGATCTTGTGAAGGTGATTCAGACGGAAACGCAAGACGCGGTGGTCGCGATGGAGCAGGAAACTCAGGCGGTGGAAGCCGGATCGGCCTCCGCGCTGCGTACCGGTGAAGTGTTCAATGAAATTTCAGGAATCGCCCAACGTTCGTCAGAGTTGGCACAGACCATTGCCAGCGCGGCGGTCACCCAGACCGCGTCGACGGACCAGGTGGGTCGCTCGATTAAGGACTTCTCCGGCGGCGCCGCGGCGACGCAAAAAGTGACGGACTCTGCGCGCGTGACCGTCGAAGATATGGCGAAGCTCGCCGAAGGGCTGACGTCTTCCGTCGCCCAGTTTAAATTGGTCTAGGTCGGCTTCCCGGAGCATCCTCTGGATGCTCCGGGTACGAAAGGATAGGGATGAGCTCCGAACTTGACCGAGACGGCCTCGTTGATATTTTCGTCGCTGAAGCGACGGAAGCGATGGACATCCTCACGAAGGCACTTCATCCATCTGATGGGACGCCGCCGACATCCGCGCAACTGCAAGAGCAGTATGTCTGGGCACATAAAATTCGCGGGGCATCAGGGCTCTACGGATACGAGGGGTTAGCCCTATTGGGGGCATTGCTGGAGTCCACTTTGGAAGAGGCGCCGTCTATCGAGGCCGCGCACTGGCCGAAGGCATTGGAGGCCTTACGTGGGATGGTGACCTCGTTCGAGTCTCAATTGAAAGTTGTTGCACAAGGCGGCGCTGAAGACCCCTCCGTGAGTGCGAGATGGAAAGACGAAGTGGCTAAACTATTCCCGTCTCTGCCTGCTCTGGTTCCATCAGAAGCAACCCTATTCACACCGGACTATCTCGTCCCGACTCTCGATCCTGAGGTCTTGTCGTATTTCGCTCCGGAAGCGGAGGAGTACCTGCAGACTATTGAGTCGCTCCTGCATCGTCTGCGTCATGACTCCAAGGATGGAGAGACCATCCAGACGCTCTATCGCACCGCCCATACACTGAAAGGGTCTGCGCACACAATCGGCTTTAAGGTCGTCGGCGACATGGCTCATCCGGTTGAAGATTGCATGATCGCGATTCGTGAGGGACGAGCGACTATGTCGTCAACGTTGGTCGGGGCGATCAGTCGAGCGGTGGAGGTGATTCGTCTGCTCATGCGTCGAGACGACGAGAATATTGCTCAATTGCAGCATGATGTGCCAGAAGTCACTCAGGCGCTTGAACAAATTCGCAGTGGGAAAGGTATTGCGGTGGAGGCTCCGGCGGTTGCTCCGGTCGTATCGGTAGTGCCCGTTGCGGCGGCTGTCGTGGATCGTCCTGAGGCATCTGCCATTCCTGAGGCAGGATCGTCACCTGCCTCGAGTCCTCTGACGGATGAGTATCTGCTGCCGCTTCTGGATGCCGAAGTGCTCTCGTATTTTGCTCCGGAAGCCCAGGAGTACCTCGAATCCCTTGAAGCGCAGCTGCTACGTCTTGAGAAGGAACAGCACAATCCTGAAGTGATCAATCAGCTCTTTCGGACCGCCCATACGCTCAAGGGGTCTGCCTACACGGTTGGATTCCAGTCCATCGGCGATTTGACACACTATGTCGAAGATTTTATGGGGGCGGTGCGCGAGGGGCGTGTCAAGATTCTCCCAGGGCATACGGATGTATTGTTACGATCGGTGGATGTGGTTCGCCTGTTGATGCGGAGAGACTCTTCATCTCTCGACATGCTGCGCCAGCGATTTGCTGTCGCGATGCAAGGACTCAAGCAGCTCGATCAGCCAATGGCGGCTCAGGCCGTTGAGTCGGGGCCTGCCGTTCATCCGATTGAAGCGCCGGTAGAGCAGGATGCACACGATCAACAAGACAACGAGCCTGCGAAGTCGGCGGAAGGTAAAGCGGCGGAAGATCGTGAAGTCATCCGCGTGAGCCGCGATCGGTTGGAACGATTGTTGAATCTGGTGGGTGAGCTGGTCATCGGCCGAGGTCGGCTCGAGCAGCGGCTACATATGCTGGAGAATCTTTCTCAGCAAGTTTTAGCCTGCAAAGGACGTTTGGTCGAATCGGTTCGTTCGTTTGAGGAGAAACATACCTTCACGCTTCCGGCCGCCTCCTCAAGCCAGGCGACCGTCCCGTTTCAGGGAGTGGCCGGTCTCAGTGACTTCGGTAGTCTTGAATTCGATAAGTACGACGATTTCAATATTTTGGCCCGCCGCATCAGCGAGGTCACGGCGGATATTACCGAGTCGATGACGCAATTGAGCGGATCGATTCGCCGTTCGCATGAAGACATGAGCCACTTGGCACAATTGACGCTGGGTATGCGGGATGAAATTGCCCGGGCCCGTATGGTGCCGGTCGGCACGCCGTTCACCCGGTTCCGCCGCGCCACACGCGAGATGGCACGGGCGACTGGGAAAGAGGTGACGTTGGTCACCTCCGGTGAACATACCGAAGTGGACACGGGCGTCGTAGAGCGGCTGGTCGATCCGTTGGTGCACCTCGTGCGCAACGCGGTCTATCACGGGATCGAGCCTGCGGCGGTTCGCGTGTCGAAGGGAAAGCCTGCGGCCGGGACGATTTATCTCCATGCGGCGCATCGCGGGAATGCCGTATTGATCGAAGTAGAAGACGATGGAGCGGGGCTTGACGTTGAAAAAATCCGGGCCAAGGCGGTGGAGCGAGGGTTGATTCGCCCAGAGGTGGCCCGCGTGTTACCGGAATCAGAAGCGATCAAGTTTATTTTCATGCCGGGATTCTCGACGGCTGACCAGATCGGTGATCAGGCCGGGCGGGGGGTTGGCATGGATGTGGTAAAACGTGTCATTGAAAGCATGAACGGCCACATCGATGTCGAATCCATCCGAGGTGTGGGGACGAAGTTCACCTTGAATCTCCCTCTGACATTGCTGATTGCCACGGCGCTCATGGTGAAGGCCGGGAGTGAGCGTTATGCGATTCCGTTGCCGGCGGTGCGCGAAGTCACGATGCTGACTGCCAGTTCGCATCAACGCATGGGTGAACGGTCGATTTTGCATATCGGCGATGAAGCGATCGAGGTGCAGCCGCTCCAGCAGCTACTCACTCGAGTCAGTGTGCCGGTGGAAATCGGGAGACCGGTTGTCATCGTGCGAACGGCCGCTGGCATGATCGGCTTACTGGTTGATGAATTACTCGGTCGTCAGGAAGTCGTCATTAAGCCCTTGGGGTCGTTTAAGTCGTTGGATCGTTCCAGTTTCGGTGGCGCGACCATCGATCCGGAAGGTCGCGTGGTCCTCGTGTTGGACCCGGCTCGACTGCTGGCGCGAGAGGCGCCAGTCGCGGCGGAAGCGGAGTTGTCATTAGATGCCTCAGCCTCAACAGAAGCCATGATCCCATACGTCGAGGCGTCAGAGCCGAAGGCATCGGAACCGTTGATTCTCTTAATCGACGATTCCTTGAGCATCCGGAAGTTCGTGGGCCGGATGTTGGAGTCTGCCGGGTATAAAGTCGATACCGCGGTGGATGGAGAAGAGGGACTCCGTAAAGCATCGGCGCAAAACTACCGACTAATCCTTACCGATCTTGAGATGCCGAAGCTCAATGGCTATGAAGTGATCCAGGGATTACGCAGCCGGGCGCAGACGCAGCAGACGCCGATTATCGTGATGACGACTAGAGCCGGAGATAAGCATCGGCAAATGGCGCTGAACATCGGCGCGAGCTCGTATATTCCCAAGCCGGTAGAAGAGCGGGCCTTGATTCAGGAAATTGAACGCTGGATCGGTAAAGAGGCCACCGTGCGTCAATAGGCTCTATACCGCCTGATTCTTCGAATGGTTGTTGTTGCGAGTTGTTGTCAGAACTGGAACGATCATGAGTTTACGAGGTCATCACAAGTCGACGAAGGCGCTCATAGAGACGGCCAGTTTCTTGGTCGTTCGTCTGGGGGGGAGTTATCTGGCATTGCCTGCAGATGGCGTCCATGGTGTGCTCACGCCCGAAGAGACCGGCCAGGAACAGGCTGTGACGGCGGCGGGGATGCTCTACCAGCCGGTTGATCTTGCTTACTTGCTCTCGGTGGTGGTCGATCTATCCGGTCTTGAAGTACGGACGGTGTTGTATTCGAACGGGCATTCACATGGCGCGATTCGCGTCGAGCAGGTGGTCGGCTTGACGGACGTCGAACGAAAGAACTGTCTTCCGTTGCCGCCGCAGTTTCAATGCGATGAACGAAGGTGGTTTGGGGGGATGATGCTGTATGAGGACCTTCTTGTGTTGATCGTGAATCCTGCGTGGATGCTGGGAGAGTTGGCCGAGGTGGTATCTGTGGCCGGGGGAGAAACTTCTCAGCTGATCATCGCTGGTCCGCTTACAGTTGGTGGATCGTGCTGAGGGCGGCTCGAGGACAGCAGCAGATTCAGGCCACGAAACGGTCGTGGAATGTGGTGGTCTTCTCCATTGGTGGGATGAAGTTGGCCGCACGGACGGAAGATGTGGGGGGCGTGTCACCCTGGACTGACAGTATTCCTGTGCCGAGTCGGACACCGTTCGTGCAGGCGATGCAGAAACGGGACCATGAGGTCATGCCGGTGTATGAATTGGCGAACAGACTGAGTCGCATCTTACAGGGCGATTCATTGCTGTGCCTGGTCGCTCGCCATGTCGATGGACCGATGGCGATCTGTATTGATGCGGCGGTACCTTCTCTCGAAACCGTTGATGCCGCTGCGATTCGACCCACTATCGGCGGTGATCTTGAAACGCTCGGGTCAGTCACGATTGGTGGAGATGATGTTGAGATCGTGGCCTTGCAACGATTGGGACGGTTGGGATAGGACCTCGTACGAGGTTCAGGGTAAATGGGGAAAGGAAGCTGAGATGCCAAATGTGCTGGTTGCCGATGACAGTATTGCCGTTCGGAAAGTCGCGGAGCGGTTGCTGACGGAGGCTGGATTTGGAGTCACGCTCGCTGCCAATGGTGAAGAGGCGTTGGCCTATTTGGCCAAAGAGAAGCCTGACTTAGTCGTCTCCGACGTGATCATGCCGGATAAGAGCGGGTACGAAGTCTGCGCCTTTGTGCGTGCGCAGAGTGGATTGGCGAACACCCCGGTGCTCTTGATCTCCGGTATTGTCAACGAGGAGGTGACCAGGCAAGCTGAATCCTGTCACGCCGACGGAGTCTTGAAAAAGCCGTTCCAGGGTACATCTCTCAAGGATCGCGTGCTTGAGTTATTGGCCAAGAGACAAGCGCCAGTTGCTCCTGCTCCGAAGCATGTTGAGCCGGTGCCAGAGACGGTTGAACCGATTCATAGTGCGCGTGTCAGCGACGAACAATTGGAAACGTATCGGCAGGCGGCTGCGCGATTGAAACCGCTTGAGGAAGAACTTCAGGTTGAACGAGACCGATCGGCACAACTCACTCAACGAGTGGCGCAGCTTGAGGGGCAGTCGGGCAACATGAAGGAACTCGAGTCGATGCTGGCCCGAGAGCGAGAGCAGGCGGCTCAGTTGAAGAAAAAGCTTGCGGAAACGGAGCAGGCGACTGCCCGGGTGCAGGAGCTCGAATCTGAATTGAAAGATGAGCGAGAGCAGGCGGCCGAGGCCAAGAAACAGGGAGTCGTGGTTGAGAGTCTGACGGCCCGTGTTCAGGAACTGGAAGAGGCTCTTCAGAAAGAACGCGAGGGCAGGGCACAAGAGGCTTCAGGTCTCGCCGAGGTGCAGAAGCGTGCAAGTCGTGTCCAGGAGATGGAGGCGACATTGCATGCCGAGCGCCAGGCAGCCACGCAACTGGTCCAGCAGATGACGGCGATGGAAAAGACCGTGGCCCGGTCTCAAGAGATGGCGCAGCAATTGGCACAAGAACAGGAACGTTCAAGCGACGTGACGCGCCGGGCGGCTGAGGCTGAATGCCACGCAGCCGCTCAACTGGCGCAGGAACAAGCGCAAGTGCAGGAACTCTCTCGGCGTGTGGCTGAGCATGAACAGGTTGTTGCACGGATGAGCATGTTGGAACAAACATTGGCTGCCGAACAAGAAAAGAATCACGACCTTGCTGCGCGCCTTTCCGACTCCCAACGTGCATCGGAGCGAGTCCAGGAGTTTGAATCGTTGCTTCAGACTGAGCGAGAACGGAATAGCCTTCTGGCCAAGCGTGCAACTGACACTGAACAGGCAGCCGAGCAGGCGACCAAACGGTTTGAAGAGATGGCGACCAAGCTTGGCGAGATCGCAGGGCTGGCCTCTCAGCTGGGGAGTGGAAAACGGCGGTCCTGAACCGATATGCCTCCCGTAAGAACTGTCACAGTCGTGAAGGACTGAGGTTATGGCTGCTGAGACGACAGATGATTTCCAGAAAGAGCTAATCGATCTCTTTGTTCAGGAGGCACAAGAATGGCTTCAGAACATCCACGTCGCCCTTGATGAGTTGCAACAGGGCCCAGCGCCGGAACGGCATGCCAAACTCATCGGGATCATTTCGGCAGGAGTAACGAATCTCGGCGGATCCGCGGCCACAATCAATCTCCCAGATGTCGAGCAGGCCAGTTTCAAGGCTATTCCCTTTATCGAAGCCCTCCGGGATCCGACCAAATCGCTTTCCGTTCAGGACTTTCTCTCCCTCTGTAAGCAGTTAGGACAGATTCATACGGCCTTGACCCAGGCCACGGGCATCTCCTTTGAAGATGACGGGAGTGGCGCAGCGGCTGAGGCCGCCTACACGAGTCTCTCATCTGTTGATTTTCTGCAGGCCTTACAGGCGCTAGAGGAGAGACAGCCATCGGTGGCCATGTCCGGACGGAACGTGATTCTGGCCATGATCGAGCAGATAGAAGGGCAGGTTCAGGCCGGCGTTGGGCAAGTGGATGCCACGGTGATCCAGGGCTATCTGACGCGCGTGTCCGAAGCGGAAGAGTTGTTTCTGCAAGCGATTGGCAAGCAGGTACCAGCGATTTCTGAGAAGCTAAATGTTCTCGGACAAGACGTACAGGAACCCGCTTCGCGTATGGCAGCCCTCGACGTATCACTCCAGGACGTGGCACGGCTTCGCATCGAAGCGCAACAGGTGAACGCGGGGGCGGCCATGATGTTTTTTACAGGGCTGCACAGTTTACTGACGGTGGTGGCGCAGCGTCGAGTGCGTCTGGCTGCTGCACGGGTGGAAACAGTGAAGGCACGGCTTCACATCGTGGGTACAGCGATCCTCGAGTGGGCGGAGCATGGGCGTGCTCAGCGTGCCGCGATCAATCAGTTGCTTCCCTCTAGCCAGTCGTGAGCGATGCGCCTGAATCCCGCAAAGCGGTTCGTTGAGATGCCCGAGGGAGTCGCAATCGACGAGCGAAGATGATGGCCCAATGACGACAGACGTGGATTATACGAAGTATTGGGGGCTCCAAACCCTCCCGTTCGACAATGTGCCGGACCCGCGATTCTATGTGCCCTGCACCCAGCATGACACGGCCTATCAGTGGCTGAGTTATGGGATTCAGACCCGCAAGGGCATGCTCCTGCTCACAGGCGACATCGGGTGCGGAAAAACGTTGCTCAGCCGACGACTGATCGGCGGGCTGTCGCCTGCACAGTATGATATTGCGCTTGTGGCCAATCCCGCATTGTCTCCCTCAGAATTGTTGGATGAGGTGTTGTCTCAGTTCGGACTCGACCCCGTGCGATCCAAAGCAGGACGATTGCAGCAGCTCAATGAGCGACTGCAGTTGAATGCACAACGTGGAATCAGTTCGGTCTTGATCGTGGATGAAGCTCAAGCGATTGAACGGGTCAAAGGATTTGAGGAGCTGCGATTACTGACGAACTTCCAACTCAATGACCGATTCTTGTTAACCGTGGTGTTGATCGGTCAGCCTGAATTGCGTCATCGTGTCGCGAACATTCCACAACTGAACCAGCGCATTGCGGTTCGTGCCCACCTGGGCCCCTTCACGGCCGAGGAGACGGCGTCATATATGAAGGCTCGCATGGGCATCGCGACTCATCGGACAGATGTTTTTACGAAAGAGGCAGTGGCAGCCATTTATGAGCAGACTCAAGGGATTGGGCGGCTGATCAATGCACTCTGCGATCAGTGCCTCTTTGCCGGATCCCTCGAAAACATGGTAGAGATCGATGTCCGACTTGTTCAGCGGGTCGGTCAATGCCTATGATCCATTGTTGAATGTTTAAGAAGAACGGCCGAAGGCCATGAAGGAATACAACGTGCCTGATTGGTATCAGATTGCACAGGAGCACCTGACAGGCGTGGCGTTGGCCGTCCAGCGGCAGGACACACTCGACTTGGAGCCCGTATCTACTCTGGCGACAGGTATTGTGGAGGCACTCAAGAGAAGTGACCAATTGCTCGTGCAGGCGATGAGTGGCCCCGCCGGTTCTCCGCTGATTACGAATCTCGTGAATGTCGGGATTGTCGCAACGAAGGTCGGTGCCGGGCTGGGTTACCACGGGAAAGAGTTGGAGCGGTTGACGTTCGCAGCGCTCCTGCATGACATCGGTCTGTTTGCCGTACCGCAATCGGTCATCAGTAAATCCAGTCGGTTGACCCATGATGAGCGGATGTTGATTGAACAGCATCCGGATCTCGGCTATGAGGCGATTCGAAAGGCTGGTCCACAATACGAGTGGCTGGCGCAAGTGGTGCGCCAAGCACATGAGCGGTGGAACGGGCAGGGATACCCTAACAAACTGAAGGGGCGGCAGATCAGCGAGTTTGCCCAAATCATCGGGGTCGTGGATGTTTTCGATGCCCTGGTGAGCCCGCGGGGCTATCGCCGTCGATATTTTCCGCACGAAGCGGTCCGAGAATTGATGGTGGCGGAACGAACGGCATTCCCTCGCGAGGTGGTGAAAGCCTTGGTCGAACAACTGTCGGCCTATCCGCTCGGCACCTCGGTGCGGTTGACCACCGGAGAGGTGGGGACCGTGAAGCGCGTCAATACGAACTACCCGCTTCGTCCTATGGTATGGATCGAGGGTGATCCAGTCCGCGGCCAGGAACCACGGCAACTTGATTTGAGCTTGACCCCGCTCGTGTCCATCGTTCAAACGCTTGAACCGCCTGACGTCGCGCGTTTGTCCTTTCCGACAATTGAGAAGAGTCCAATGCCATCTGCGGTCGTTCCCGCGGCATCCGATCAGTTCACATCGTTATTGGAAGGGTTGGATGCGCTGGCCAGCGCGATTCAAGGCGCTGTCGAGTCCAAGACTCCTGTACGAGAACAGGAGTCGACGTCGTTGTCGGGTGAGCGGAGATGGCCTGTGCGTTCTTCTGCGCAGAATCTGACGGATCCAAGCTTTGAGAAAGAAGTGATCGGGCTCTTTGCCCTCGAAGCCCATGAATGGCTGGCTCAAATTCAAGCGGCGTTGAGACAACTGGGTGAAGGGACGCACGAAACGATGCGTCCGAAGCTCTATGGGATTCTCTTGCACGGTATTACTAATCTTGCCAAGTCCGCGGCAACGGTGCAATTCCATACGATTGAGCAAATGGCCTCGAACCTGCTTCCTATTCTCCACGATGTGGGACGTCAGGAGCCGCGTGCGATGACGGCAGCGCTCCTGTCGCTTCAAGAGGGGTTGGATCGGATCAATGTGGCTGTGCGTCGTTTAGCCGGCGACCAAGAGAGCGGCCCGGCTGAACAGGATGGCATGTCTGTTGGACCGGAGGAAGAGTCCCTGCAGGCGTTTCCTGATATTGCCGCGTATGAACCTCCCGTTCCGTTGGATCAGTCTCCAGTGAGCACCGGGTCTTCCAGCCCACCGCTTCTTCATGCGCTACGGGATCTGCAGCAGGCTCGAGCCCGCTCGATGCAGCCGGCGCGCGATGTCTTGGAGGCCGTGATCAGCCGAGCCGAGCGGGAAGCCAATCATCT
>CXWL01000678.1_pt1 | contig 15147 bp, 8 predicted proteins | sample 590931 | NCBI WGS metagenome assembly CXWL01 (sample SAMEA3498368, study PRJEB10139) | groundwater metagenome | biome: water well; material: biofilm material | place: Germany | collected 2015-04-27 | reverse complement strand
TCGCATAATCGACCATACCTCTTTCTGCGTGAGTTTATGCTGTTCGACCGTGAGAACCAGCTCTTCCGATAGGCGCTGGAGCTTGCTCAGCGCCTGCTCAAACTCGGTCATCGACGATTTCCCGGTGAGAGCATCATGGAAGTTGCTCACCACTTGATCCAAGGCACCAGCCTTGTCTGGAGCAATGTCCCTCACCGCATGACGAAACACCGTGTAGTTGGCGGCATTCCAAATCAGTCGCCCCGGCTTTCTCCCCGTATAGTCCTTCACGCGCCACCGCTGGAGTTTCTTCTCCCCCTCTGAAACGCCCCGCACCCGGTCCACCACGTCATGATGGCAGGCATAACAATCGAAGTAGATCAGATCGGGCCCCAGAACGGCGCGGGATTTTCGTGACGCCGACAACAACTCCAACTGATGACGAAGCGTCACGGCCTGGCCGACCACCCACGTTTTGGCACCAAGCCAATCCCGCTCGGCCTTTTCTTTGGGCGGCAACCAATGAACGGGCATGAGGGCGCTGAACGCATCCAATTCGAAGTTCAAGCGCGGATGACCCGCCCCAATCAATTCGTGGTCAACAATCGCCTTATCGGTACCCAGATGGCACACCAGGCACCGCTCCGCCCGCTTGACTAAATTCTTCGTGTCGAGCATCCCGAAGGCGGCCCCCTTTTTCTTATCCCAATCCTTGCGGGTGTGCGGCCCCAGCCATTGCTCGGCAGGTCCATGGCAGCCCTCGCACGTCACGCCTTCCTGGAGTTCATAGTTGGCCCCCTTGCGGTTATCCTCAACCGGGACCGCATGGCAGGCCAGACATCGGGGCTCGGACTCGGCATTCTTAATGCCAAGATTCTTAGCCATACGCTGGGAGTCAGCGGTCTTCAGATTTTCAAAGGCCTTCGAATGCCCGAAGTCGATGATCGAGTCCGGGTTTCTCGAATCAGGTGGCGTCTCCGCATTCCAGAGCCAACGAAAATACTCATCCTGCTTGATGGGGAATTTCCTCTTCTTCGGATCCAATTGGCCATGGCATCCAGGCCCACCACATGACGCCGCCCCCATAAACTTGTAGAGATCAGGCGATTTGTCTTTGGGCGGCGCGAGCGGCGTCTCAGGCGTTTGAGCGTGTGAATCAAAGCCGACCTGGAACCAACATCCCAGCACCATAAAGAAAACGGTACTGACCATCACACCGATCAAGCGAACACTGGACTTTGTTAATGGCTTCATCTCAACCACACCTTTTCCAAATAAGGCAGTCCCATGTGACACTCCACTGCCCGGTGACAACTGGCACTCTCGGGAGACAAACGATGGATGTGCCGACTTGACGTCTTGGTCCCCATTTGGTCACCATCTGGGGAACTCGGAATATGAGACTCTTTCTGAAGCGCTCATGCCCCCCAGCCCCATCGGCCAATCGAGCATCGACCACACGGAGAACGGACACAGAAGGGCAGCCTCGATTTAGCATAGCAACCAACACAGGGGAGGGATCGAGCACCAGAAGGGGTCGTTGCCGCTGCGTAGTCACGCGTAAGACCCGCCGGCACAAAATTACAAACACCGTCGCTGTGAGTCAGCGAATTTCGCCTGCCTGTCGAAGTGGATCGGTATGGAAGAGCGGAATGTCTCCGCTCACCGTGCGGAGCATCAACGGCAGGCAATCCAAGGGGACCCTTACGTTCATCCATACTCAGAGCGGAAACCGCCAGGAAACCAACCATGGGCACTCCAAGAAGCCAGCAGAAGAGACGTGGATGCGGTCCACAAGAAACGGGGCCAAGACTACGGCTTCTGAATGGAGAATGCAATCCGTGTACGGGGAAATGTGTACGGGGGAAAGGACGGGCTTGCACTACGGTAGGTCGAAGGGGCTTTACCCCAAACGCAGGCCAGACACGTCCCCGCTACGATAAATTTGAGCCTGAGATGCAACCGTCAGGAATCACAGCAAAGAACGCTTCGTGGGACTAGCTCACACCTACGTGAACGCCCCTTTCGCGTAGGTCCCTTGTTTTTGGCGCAAGGAGAGAGTGGCACAGCGGAATATCACTTGTCTGATTTGGGAGAAGGCCCTGTGGGTTCTTCCTGTGGCTGGACCGTCCCTCCCCAACCGGCGCAGTCCGCCTTGCCAGCCCGAACGGGTCCGCGCTCTGTCAGAGTAGGTGACCGCCTCATCAGAGGCGCCGAATCTGTCCGGGGAGCAGACAATCAACCATCTCTTGAGAACTTGTAGCTGCTGGAGCTATCCGCTGAGTTCGTTCGACCCTGATTCTGGGTCGGCCGAGGCACAACCCAGCAGAGCGCCGACCATTACGCAAAGCACGCCCCCAGGGACTCCCCTGACAACGGCAATCACAGTCGCATTGTTCATGGCCCTAAGCCTCCTGTTGAGGTTTTCAAACATTCCTTCTATGATGCGCGCCATAAATTCATGCACCTCAACGGCATGGTACTCCAAGCCGCCGAGTGGGGGAGAGGAACTGATGGTGGCCTCATAACATTCGCAGACGAACTCACGGAGAAGAACCGCAATGAGCAACCACGCACAAGGCCCCCGGATAAATTTCCTGAAATGGACCATCTTCTCTGCTGGCCTCTTCCTGCTCCAGCTACAGACGCTTGATGCATCGGCCCAAGTCCTCAACCAACAAGTCAATGCGCTGCTGGCCAATAACTGCGCAGGCCTCGGCACCGGCGGATTTCCAACGCCGAATCTCGCAGGACTGGGCCCGAACCTCACCGCGCTCTGCAATACACCCCAAACGCAGGGTGCCAACTCCGCCGGCGGCGGCGCGGCATCCGTGCAAGGTTCTGCGGCGTCAATCTTGAACCGCGCATTGCTCGGTCGACTCGAAGATGTCAAAAACGAAGAGCGCGAGGGAGCCCCACAGCAATCTTCTCTGCTCTTCAATCCTCTTGGGATGATGTCGATGGCCAACATCCGCAATCTCAATGTCTCATCACCGTTTTATGCCGCGACGACCGCAGGCGGAGGGTCGACCGCGGCCTTTGCGACGGGCAGCCAGAGCCGGTGGAAAGGTCTCGGCTTCTTCGCCTCCGGCCTCGTGGAATCGCTCAATCGCGACATTACAACCTTTCAAGATGGATACAAATCGACGATTCTCGGATTCTCTGCGGGCGTAGACTACCGTTTCAGCAAGAGCGTGGTCGCCGGATTAGTCGGAAACTTCTCGAACACAGATGGTGAGTTCAGAGGAGGCGGAACGTTCAGCACCAACTCCTATGGCGGCCTCGCCTTTGCTTCAATCCTGCCGACCGACAGGACCTTCATCCAAATGACGGCCGGATACAACCGAAACAACTATCTCGTGTCCCGTTTCGCCACCGCCCAAGTATCGTCCGTCGCGATTGGGAACGATCGGACCCTCAATGCATTCGCCTCAAGCAATTCAAATGGTAGCGTGGCGAATCTCGGCATCCTGACAGGCTATGACCATCCAATCGGACGTTTTGTGGTCGGCCCACGAGCGGGAGTCAATTACAGCCAGACCCACATCAGTAACTATGCGGAGAATGGTGGAGGCGGAATCGGCTTGAAGTATGACGACCAAGACATCCACTCGCTGCAAAGCACCGTGGGCCTGCAGGGATCAACCACCTATAGCACGAGGGCCGGCGTGATCGTCCACCAAGTCAACGCGGATTACATTCACGAATTTGCGAATTCGCAGCGGCACATTGGAGTCCAGTTCACCGAAGACCAACGAGCAACCCCCACGAAGTTTGCGTTCCAGAACGACGTGCCGGTCCGAAACTATGTGAATCTGGGAACGGGCCTCGTGGCAGTTCTCCCCAATGGCTGGCAGCCGTTCGTGAACTTCCGCGCCATGGTCGGGAACAATCAATTCAATAACTATGCGGGAACATTCGGACTTCGCATTGAACTCTAGCTACAGGGGAATGGGCTCAAGGGCAGTGGGACACAAAAAGAAGAACAAAAGAGGCCGCCTCACCTCTAGGGTGAAATACACGTAATCACTCCAGGATGGAAGCCCTGCATATGGCGCCACCCAACGAAAGATGGGTAGCAGCAGCGGACGGTTAACCTCTAGGATGCGACCTGGCACTCATGTCTAAAATGAGTACCAGACATTACCGGTGGTTTACCGAAGCGTGGTAACAGCATTCTAATAATTAATGGGGAGACCCTTCATGGGAAACAAAAGGATGATCTTCACGGCATACATACTCCTCCTCACGCTGGCCGTGACAGGCTGTTCAGGAGGCGGCAATAGTGCACCACCCACTACCGCACCTGCGCCTGCCAGTGGCGCACCAGTCGCCAACGCCGGGCCCGACCAAGGAAATATCCCTCAGAGCACCCTCGTGACATTGAACGGCAGCGCGAGCACCAATCCAAGCGGCACGCCACTCACGTATGCATGGGCCTTCACCTCAATCCCCCCTGGCAGCACGGCGGTCTTGGCCAACGCCACGGCCATATCGCCCTCCTTCACCGCGGATCGCATTGGTGACTATATCGTCCAACTCACCGTCAACAACGGGACCGTGAGTAGTGCACCGGATACCGTGCTTATCAGCTCAGGAAATACGCCGCCGACCGCCAATGCCGGCCCCGACCAAGGCAGCAAAGCCCCTGGATCGCTCATTACCCTAAACGGCAGCGCCAGTACCGATCCCAACGGCAATCTTCTCACATACAGCTGGACGTTTATCTCCAAACCCGCTACCAGCGCCGCAGTGCTCGTGAATGCCAGTAGCGTGACACCGACCTTCACCGTCGACCGCCACGGCGACTATGTCGTGCAACTGATTGTCAACGATGGCACCGTGAACAGTGCACCCGACAGCGTGATCGTCACAACCAATAATGTCGCACCAGTAGCCAACGCCGGCGCCAATCAAGGCAACGTACTACACAACGCACTCGTAACCCTCGACGGCAGTGGCAGTAGCGATGCCAACGGTGATCCGCTCACCTATAGCTGGTCATTCACCGCCAAGCCAGCCAGCAGTACGACGACCCTGACGACTCCCGCCAGCATAACACCGACCTTTATCGCCGACCGTGTTGGCAACTATATCGTGCAGCTCACTGTGAGCGATGGCATCGTGAACAGCTCGGCTACCGTCACCATTACCAGCAACAACGTAGCCCCCATAGCCAATGCTGGGCTCGACAAGGCCGCCGCGGCTAATGCTCTCGTCATCTTGAGCGGCAGTGGGAGTAGCGATGCCAACGGTGATCCGCTGACTTACAGCTGGGCGTTTAACTCCAAGCCCGCTACCAGCGCCGCGGTGCTCGTGAATGCCAACAGCGTATCGCCCTCCTTCACTCCTGATCGTGCCGGCGACTATGTCGTGCAGCTGATTGTAAACGATGGCACCGTGAACAGCACGCCCGATAGCGTGTTGATCACCACCGGCAATGTGGCACCGGCAGCCAATGCCGGCCCCGACCAAGGCAGCAAAGCCCCGGGATCGCTCATCACCCTGAACGGCAGCCTAAGCTCAGATGCCAACAATGATCCGCTCACCTATAGCTGGTCATTCACCGCCAAGCCAGCCGGCAGCACGGCGGTCCTGACGAATCCCACCAGCGTGTCGCCGACCTTTACGGTGGATCGAGCGGGGCAGTATGTCGCCCAACTGATCGTCAACGATGGCACGGTCAACAGCACGCAGGCAGACAGCGTGATCGTCACCACCAACAACGTGGCCCCCGTCGCCAATGCCGGGCCCGATCAACCGGGCATCGCACCAAACACATCCATTACCTTAACCGGTAGTGGCAGTAGCGATGCCAATGGGGATCCGCTCACCTATAGCTGGTCTCTCACCAAACCAGCCGGCAGTAACGCGGTCCTGGCGAATGCCACCACCGTGTCACCAACATTTACGGTGGATCGAGCGGGGCAGTATATCGCCCAACTGATCGTCAACGATGGCACGGTCAACAGCACAAACACCGACAGCATCGTGGTCACGACCAACGACGTTGCCCCAGTCGCCAATGCGGGTGCGGATCTAACGGTCCCCGTGTGCCGCACCGTGACCCTGAGCGGCAGCGGAAGCTTCGACCCGAATGGGGTCAGCCCACTATCATACACATGGACCCTTCCAACAAAACCCAGTGCCACCCAATCAACGAGCAATACCATAATACCCAGCTCAGCAACCTTGGCGAGCCCCTTGACCGTTAATCCATCATTCGTCGCAGACTTCTTGGGGCTCTATGCGGCACAACTCACCGTGGGCGACGGTGTCGTGACAAGCCCATCTGACTCAGTCAATGTCACCGCCCAAGAAACCTACATTGGAACTTTGGCGACTATACAATCTACCTATACAACTCAGTGCTTGGGATGTCATTTCATCGGAGCACTTGGCAGTTCTTTGAATCGAAATTCTTCCAAGCAAGGGCTTGGGGTGAATCCAAGATTTGGAAACGGCCTAGTTCACAATGGCAATAGCTTGACCGCCAACCAAATCCTGGACATGTGCGTCTTCTTTCAGTCCCACTAAGAAACAGGTTGATATGAGTACTGGATCAAGACGTAGCGCGAGGAGGCATCACATGGTGGGCATCCGTTTAGAACTGATCGGGCGGTGTGTTCTCGGTCTGGTGCTGTGCTCGGCGACTCTAAGCGCCTGCGGCGCGGGCGATAATGCTACACCAACCTCCTCGACCACTGCACCGGCCATCGCCGGCACAACCGTGCAAGTCTCGGTCACAGCTCGTGATACGGTTGGTGATACACTCCACTACCGTTGGGCCGCGACTGAAGGCACCATCAATAACGTCGATGCCCCTTCGACCACTTGGACGATCCCACCAGGGTCAGGCCTGCAATTCGCCTACGTGCTGGTTTCAGACAATAATGGGGGCTATACGGAAAGTCGCGCAGCGGCGTTGACCCAGACCGCTGTCTCGCCGCAATCACAGCCATCATCGGGTCCTCCAGGCGACTCTGGAAAGGGGTTTATCTGGGGCACCCTCTATTACGAGGGATTTGGCAGGCAAGTATACCTGCCTGATTGGGACGTACAAGTCACGGGGGCAAGCGGTACCTTTACCACCACGACAGATAAGAAGGGCGAGTTTTTCTTTCCTGGCCTTACTGTAGCCGCCCCATATTCTTTTAGCTACAAGGTCCCTGGCCAAATTAGTTTTACTCCGGGCCAGTCGATTCCTACTTCAGCCATCCCAACCAGCCCGAGCGCCTCTACCTATAGCCGACAAAAAGTGACATTGGCTGGAACCCTCCTGATCGCTGGATCGGTTCGCATGGCGGATAACTCCTATTGCGGAATTCGTGATGAGTTTTTCACCGGTATACCGATCGGTCCCGGTCAGCAACCGCTGGATACACCCGTCTCCGGCACAGCGGAGCTGCTCGACCAAAATAACAATACCGTAGGCACTCCAAGCTCGCGGCCGCGCGCCACCGTCAACCACTATGGGGACTATCTCATTGTCCTGAATCAACTGGCCTCGGCCCCCGTGGGCCCCAAAGTACGCATCCGTTGTGAAAGTCTGATCGACGATCGATCTGTGAACCTCACAGCCCCCCTGTCAGGTCAGCAGAATGGACCTTCTTTTACATTGCCCAATGCGCGTCCCGTCGTGGACAACATGACCGTCACGCTTGGCGGCCAGAACATCGGACGCCCTGATTTGCCGGCACCCACTGTACTCAAGAGTATTCCTGAGATGGACCTGGCCCCTGGCGACGACGCCTTCCTCACATTTAAAGGCATTGACACGAGAAAGGGCGCCTGTGCGTACTACCACAAGATCGGGGCCGTGGAAGGATGCGACAATGCCGGATTCCCTACCGGCAAGCAACTGACGCTCGATCAGTGGAAACAGAACTTCAATCTCTCGCCCTTTCATAACGGTGATCCCGCAGAGCCAGAATACAAAGCGATCTACATGAATAAGTTCGATCTCAACTTTGCACGAGACATGCAAGGACTGAAGCGAACGAATGGCGACCTGGCCTATAACGTGTGCAACTACCCTGGTCCCCAGAATGTAAACGACCCGCTGGGAGCCCCTCGCACGATCGGCGATGAAACCGAGGCCGATATCAATCTCTCCATTGAAAATGCTCGACGCGGCATCGGCATGATCGCCTGCGTCGCGATGGACTATTCCGTCACGCCCGGGCTCAACGGAGGGCAACCTTTTACCAAATTTTACACGTTTGGTCCCACCGGCAAACTCCTGCTGTCCATCAGCCTCGATGGAAGACGAGAAAAGTTCATACCCGGAAGCTGTACGGCCTGCCACGGCGGCGACTTCTACGGCGGAAAATTCCCCGATAACTATGCCCGAACCGTTGGCAACCCCACAGACACTGGAGCGGGACGCGCCAATATCGAATCGTACTTTCTGCCGTTCGACGTCGGCAATTTCAAGTTCTCTACCCAAACGGCGGGCCTCAAAAGGGCAGACCTGCTGCCGGCATTCTTTAAGTTGAATACGCTGCTGCAAGGCACTACAGGAAATCCAAAGGCGGTCTCCGACGATGTCAGCGCTCTCATAACCCAATGGTATGCCGGCCCTCTTGCGCCCCCTGAGCACAACTCCATCGCGCCCCCAGCGTATGACCCAAGTATCGTTGTGAATGCCCTAGGCCAGAGCCAGCAGCAAAGCTGTGGGGCTTGTCACGCTTACAACGCTGTTTCTCTCTACAAAGAGGTGGTCGGTCCTTCCTGCCAAACTTGCCACTCGTCGAATGCCATTGTGCCTGATTCGCAGGCGGGTGGGTCGCCTCGAATGACATTTTTCCAGAGGCCTCCCTCACATTATCTGAAGCCGCCAGTCATCGGCATTAGTGGTGCTCACACGGTCTGTGGTGGATCCAGTGACCTCAAGATGAACCATATGATGCCCAATACGTTGGCGACATTTGAACGATTTTGGCTGAGCAGAGAGCCTGGGAAAGGCCCAAACCAGATTGACCGCCTCTTTTCTTTTAGTGGAGTTGGGACTGCCTGCAGCGGCACCAAACCCCTTGAACACAAGGCACTATAACGCTTCGAAGCGCGCCTCATAACACCGTTCGTGTGGACACCGGGCAATGGAAGACTTCCACAGCCTGGTGTCCACATCCCTATACCCCCATCAGACTCACCGTATGATGCAGCTACTTTGCTTCATGGCATGAAGCTGCTACCACATGATTCAGGCAAGAATGCGAGGGAGAATTAATCTACGTGACCGACGTTATCGGCCTGGGATCGGGGTAAAGACAAAATCGCCGAAGCCTTCGTGGCCGGCCATATGGATGGGAGCGTACGTGGGGACCTGTTCGAATTTCATCCGCGCGGCGGTTTGCATCACCCGAGCACGCACCGCCCAGAAGAGCCGCTCGGTTTCTAATGGCGCCCTGTTCTCAGACAAGATATTGATGAAGGCCGTGGCGAACAGGGAATGTCCTTCGCCGCCGTCGTCGAGCACAGGCTTCGCTCCGCCCGAGGTCAGGGCCGTGCGAATCCTTCGTTCAGCCATTTCCTGTAACAGGGTGGTGCGGGTTTGGTCTGGGAGATCCGCTGCCAATTGACCGATGGTGGAACGTGACAGCTTGCCGGCAAAGCAGGAATCGGCCACGACTAACACCTGTCGCGCCGGAATGAGTTGCAACAGATCCGTGAGCGCCGGAAACCCGACCCAGTCGGTGTTATCCAACAGATCGCCCTCGATGGGAATCCAGTACCCCCGGTCGATCTGCGGTTCCAGATACCCATGCCCGGCATAGTAGATAAGCAGGTGGTCTCGCTCGGTGAGGGTCTTGCGATATTCGTTGAGTGCCTTCAAGATTTCTTTTCTCGTCGTATCCTTCAACAACGTTACACGAAACCCGTAGCGGTCTTTCAACACTGAGGCAACAGACTCTGCATCGGCCCCTGCCGTATTGAGCGGCGTCCACTGTCGGTAGCGGTCGTTCCCTACGACCAAGGCATGGTACCCGCCAAGCCCCGTATTCGCCTCCACGCCGTCCGTTGCTGTGGCCGCTGCGCTTGCATCTGTCAGAAACAGACGGACGGTGCCGCGCTTCCCTTGGGTATCTTCCGCCACGATATCGGCCGGAACGCCTCGCTGGCCCGGCATTCGCTCCCCGGGAGAGATTGTAAACAGACCTTGCTCATCCGCCGATACAGGTTTGTTGTTGATGGACAATGACCGCAGCCCTGCCGACGCATTCACGCGCCCAGTCACCGTTACGGTCCGCCCCTGTCCGATCACAACTGGAGTGCGACCCTCCTCAAGTCTGATCCCGCGCGTCAGCACCACCGGAGGATCCACGATCTGGATGCTGGGACCTGGAACCCCAAGATCACGAGGACCGCCTTGTTGCACCTTAGCCTTAGCAACTTGTTGCCTAAGCTCATCCTTCATCGTGGCAACACGACCTTGCAACTGACCCACTTCACGCTCCCGTTCGGCGACCATGCGCGCTTGCCTATCAGGGCCTGCGCCGGCCCCCTTCGATTCGCTACCCGCGCTTCCCGCCTCTTTCGTGGAAGCCGGCTGGCCACCGCCAGCGGCTGACACTCCCAATTTCAATTGTTCGAGTTTTCGGCGCTCCTCTTCCAGCAGACTAGTCCGTTCGGTGAGTTGCGTGCGTATCGCCTCGAGTTCCCGTTGCAATCCTTTAATTTGCGCATGCGCTCCCTCAGATAAATCTGCTGACTTCCCGATAGCCTTGTCGCCTTGACCCGTAAGTTGCGCCAAACTTGCCTCTCGCAAGCCGGACGCCTTGCCATACCACGTATAGGCATTTTCAGCACTTTTCTCCACGCCTAACCCTTGCTCGTACAAACGCCCAAGATTCATCGCTGCCCGGCTCACTCCACGATCCGCCGCCTGCCGATACCATGACGCAGCTTGAGCATAGTTCGGCTGACCTTCGGCCCCCTTCTCGTACAACACACCGACATAATGCTGTGCATCGGGGTCACCACTCTGCGCGGCACTCATCCACACTTTCAAAGCCGTCCCATAGTCCGCACGATCCAAGGCCACGTACTCACCTCCCCGGATTGCGCAGTCCTCGGCCGTAGTCCGGATGGGCCGACGCTCCGTCACATATGTGATGCGAGTCCCAAGCTGTCGAATTTGACCAGGGAGGAGGCAATCCACGACATCGAATGGATCAGCCGTACGCGGATCTTTTAATTCAAGGCCCGAGAGTCCTGCGCCAGGATCAGACGCACATCCTAGCAGGAGTCCTAGAATCAGACCGGTGAGAGAAACTGCATCAACATGTCTCATAGAAAATCCTATTCTGTTCCCACCGTTGTGTCATGCGAATGGCAGTCTACCTAGAAACGAAGACAGTTCCAAGTAGCACCCAGATCTTCTCTTCTGTGACCACTCAAACGCCCCTGGATTTTCACCCTTCTATACTGGTATTGGTGTACGTCCGATATCGCTAAAGAACACTATCGGATTGCTACTCCTCACGACACCACCAACCACCGAGAATACAATGACACCATCTTCACTTCCCTGGATCGGCACAGGCCTGACGGACACAGGGCGAGTTCGAACCTCCAACCAAGATGCCTTTGCGATCGACAATGAACGAGGCCTCTGGGTGATTGCAGATGGAATGGGAGGACATGTTGGAGGGAATATCGCCAGTGAGCTGGCTGTTGCTTCAATCGTAAACCATGTGCGCACCTCCACTCAACCATGGCCCTATTCAGGCAATCTGCTCCAGCACGCCACGACAGTCTTGACTGATGCGATTACTGCCGGAAAGACCGCCATTCAAGAGCGGATCGCGAGGGCACCTGAACTGAGTAGCATGGGAACGACTGTGGTCGCAGCCTGGCTCTGCCCATTCCCTATGCCATCTGTGGCTATCGCCCACGTGGGCGATAGCCGCGCCTATATGATACGCGAGGAACAACTGGTAGCGTTGAGCACCGATCACTCCCTGGTGCAGCAACTCGTGATCGAAGGTCAGATTACCCTCGAAGAATCGTTGGGTCACCCCAAAAAAAATGTCTTGGTGCGAGCCCTCGGACTCAATTACCCCTCGACCCCAGACATCGCGCTGCATCCACTTGGTCCCCACGACATCGTGCTGCTATGCACCGATGGCCTCATGAAAATGATTTCCGAAGAAGACATCTTATCCGTAATCCTGAAATTCAGGAACTCTCCGGAACAGGCCTGTCAGCATCTCATCTCTCGGGCCAATGCCGCAGGGGGGAAAGACAACACCACGGTGCTACTCCTTACCCCAAGTACGCACGCCTGATTGAAACTGTGCACAGCCAACTACCCGGGAAAGGGCTGCTTGGTAGCTCAGGGCAATGGAAGACAAACGCGAAATCTCCGATGCATTTTACCTGCGGCCTTGTGGCCTAATCCGTTTGGTCGCCCCTCATTGCGACAGAGGATCTCTACCCACCGCCACCTTTCAGCCTCACCACCAGGACTCCGTCCCGGATCGTGACGAGCACGGCAGAGACACGCGGATCGTTCGACACTGTTCGATTCAGCTCTTGAATGGCCGCCGTCTTCTCATCCGGCGGCGGCTGCTTCAGCACATCGCCGTCCCAGAGGACGTTATCGATGAGGATGACACCAGTCGGCGAGAGCAGATCCAACGCCCGGCGATAGTAATTCAGATAGTTCACCTTGTCGGCGTCGATAAAGATCAGATCGAACGGCCCCGTGAGCTCGCGCATCGTATCGAGCGCCGGCCCCATGCGAACCTCGATCTTTTTGCCGATCGGCGATCGTGAGAAATACTGGCGCGCAAGCGCGGAGGACTCTTCATCGACCTCGCAGGTGATCACCGTTCCATCCGCCGGTAACGCTTCCGCAAAGCAGAGGGCGCTATAGCCGGTGAACATGCCGATCTCCAGCACCCGCCTGGCACCCACCAGCTGCGCCATCATTTTCAGAAAGGCCCCTTCGAGCGGCCCAACCAACATCTGCGGAGACTCCATGCGCCGCTGCGTCTCTTCCCGCAAGGCGCGACAGAGGTCCGACTCCGGCATAGAATGGGCCTGGGCATAGGCTTCGATGTCGGCAGAAACTAGAGTCTTCATTCCTCGGGCTCACTCCTGGTTTGAAAACGGCTGGTTCGTTGCGTACACTGCCTCGAACGTGCAAATCAGCGCGATCATACCATGACGATTCCTGGAGGAGACACCCTACCGTGAAGACCCTGAAGACTGTGGAAGATTTGACGACCAGACTCTTGGAGATCCAACGCATTAACAGCGCGGCCGCACTCCTCTCGTGGGATCAGGAAACCTACATGCCGACCGGCGGGGGGGAAGCCCGCGCCGAACAGATTTCGACGCTCCAAGGCATTGCGCACCAGAAGCTCGTCTCACCGGACATTGAACGATTACTCGCCGCCTGGATCGATTCAGAGACTGGTGAGATGCGTGATAGCCCCGGAGATGCTTGGGACGAGCCCTCTCGATCGTTGCTCCGTGAAGTGTGGCGTGACTATAGTCGCGCCAAAAAACTCCCCTCAGATTTTGTGGTGACGCTCAGCCGGGAATGTTCGCTGGCACAGCAAGTCTGGGCCGAGGCGAAGAAGGCGAGCAACTTCGCTATGTTTCTGCCGAACCTGCGCACCATCCTGTCGCTCAAGCGGCAGGAAGCCCAGTATCTCGGGTATAAGGACTCGCCCTACGATGCACTGCTGGACGTGTATGAACCGGGGTCGACCATCGCCGCACTCCGCCCCTTGTTCGCGCAAGTCAAAGCGCGTCTCGTTCCGCTGCTGCAGAAGATTCAGAACAGTTCAGTGCAAATCGACGATGCCGCGCTCTTCCGCAGCTTCGACGTGACCCGACAGATGGAATTCGGCCGGTTAGTCTTGATTGCCATGGGCTACGACTTCGAACGGGGACGCCTCGATCTGTCAGCCCATCCCTTCACGACCTCCTTTCACCCGACGGACGTGCGCGTCACGACGCGTGTCTTCGAACATGATCTGCAATCCTGCTTATTCAGCTGTATCCATGAAGGAGGCCATGGCCTCTACGACCAGGGACTCGACACGCGCTACTACGGGACGCCGCTCGGCGATTCAGTCTCGCTGGGCATTCACGAAAGCCAGTCGCGCATGTGGGAGAACTGCGTGGGCCGCTCGCGATCCTTCTGGCGCTTTTTCTATCCCCTGCTGCAACAGACGTTTCCTCAGCAATTGGGTGCGCTCGATGGGGAGCAATTCTATGCGGCCATCAATCGCGTCAAACCGTCGATGATTCGAGTCGAAGCCGACGAGCTCACCTACAATCTCCACATCATGCTGCGGTTTGAAATCGAACAGGATCTTATCGAAGGGCGGACGAACCCGGAGGATCTGCCGGGGATCTGGAACCGGAAGATGGAAGAATACCTGGGCATCGTCCCCGCGAACGATGCGGAAGGGGTGCTGCAAGACGTGCATTGGTCGTTCGGCGCCTTCGGCTACTTCCCGACCTACACGCTCGGAAACCTGTACTCCGTTCAATTCTACGAACAGGCCCAGCGGGAAATTCCACGGCTGGAGGAAAACATTACGGCAGGGCAACTCATCGAACTGCGACGCTGGCTCGAGCAAAAGATTCATCGCTGGGGCCGGATGTTCACGCCGGACCACCTGGCCCAACGCGTGACGGGAAAGAGCCTCGACCCTGAACCGTTTCTATCGTATGTCGAGAAGAAATATGGCGAGATCTACNNTAGCCCATCGCCTGATTGAGCTTGGCGAGCGCCGGCGCAGGCAGCAGAAACTCCGACTGCACCTCGATTCGGGACGGCACCAGAAGCGTCGTATGGAAAACAATATCACGAATCGCGATCTTAAATTCAGGATCCTGAGGCGTACTGAGTTCAACTGACTCGACCGACTGGGTAATGGCTCCGCTATCTTGAGGGCCATAGACCGTCACGACCGCCTTCAGAATCTCCACGACCTTCTCGTTCGTCTCAACCCCCTCAATACCCTTCTCCAACAAGGGAATGGCCTCTTCCCGGGCCTGGTCAGACAGGGTAAAGTTTTCCACCCGCTCTTTCCGGCGCAATGAGGTGAGATCGTTGTCGAGATCCTTGCTGAACGCCCCGTAGGCGAACCGGAAGAATTCAAAGTGGAAGCCCTTGAATCCCTTGCCGAACATTTGCAG
>CXWL01076383.1_pt1 | contig 15152 bp, 15 predicted proteins | sample 590931 | NCBI WGS metagenome assembly CXWL01 (sample SAMEA3498368, study PRJEB10139) | groundwater metagenome | biome: water well; material: biofilm material | place: Germany | collected 2015-04-27 | reverse complement strand
AGCGCATCCGCGAGATCGCGCAGGAAAATCATGTGCCGATTCTGGAAGCCCCGCCTCTGGCCCGCGCGCTGCACAAACATACCGATCTAGGTGAGTCTATCCCCGAAGCCCTTTATATCGCCGTCGCCGAAGTGCTGGCTTATGTTTATCAACTGCGCCGCTACGAAAAACAAGGCGGGGCGCGCCCGCAGGAGCCGGGTGATTTGCCGGTTCCGGCAGAGCTTGATCCGGCAGGTGATAAGGACTAAGGGCTGAGGACTGAGGAAAATCAGGGACAGAGCGAGAGTTTCTACTCAGCTCTCATACCTCAGTCCTCAAACCTGTATTTAAGAGGAAATGAGCCATGAATCTGCTAGCCATACAAAACTTCATTAAGCGCGCCGGATTGACCGGCATGGCCGGCCCGGTGCTGATCGTGTTGATCCTGGCGATGATGGTGCTGCCGTTGCCGCCGATGCTGCTGGACATTTTGTTCACTTTCAATATCGCGGTTTCCATCATGGTGCTGCTGGTCAGCATGAATACCAGCAAGGCCCTGGATTTTGCGGTTTTCCCCACCGTACTGCTGATTACTACTTTGTTGCGGCTGTCGCTGAATGTGGCTTCCACGCGCATCGTGTTGCTGGAAGGTCACACCGGACCGGATGCGGCGGGCAAGGTGATCGAATCGTTCGGCCATTTTCTGGTGGGCGGAAACTATGCCGTGGGTATCGTGGTGTTTGCGATCCTGGTGGTCATCAACTTCGTGGTGATTACCAAAGGCGCCGGGCGTATCGCCGAGGTGGGCGCGCGCTTTACTCTGGACGCGATGCCGGGCAAGCAGATGGCGATCGATGCGGATTTGAATGCGGGTTTGATCGGCGAAGATGTGGCGCGCAAGCGCCGCGCCGAGATTTCACAGGAAGCCGATTTCTACGGCGCGATGGATGGCGCCAGCAAGTTCGTGCGCGGCGATGCGGTGGCGGGCATCATCATCCTGTTCATCAACATCATCGGCGGCCTGATCGTGGGCGTGTTGCAGCACAATCTCGATATCGCCGTGGCAGCAAAAAATTATACCCTGCTGACCATCGGTGACGGATTGGTGGCGCAGATCCCGGCGCTGGTGATTTCCACAGCCGCCGGCTTGGTGGTGAGCCGTGTAGCCAGCGATGAAAACATCGGCCAGCAACTGGTTGGGCAATTGTTCAAGCAACCGCAGGTTATTGTGCTGACCGCTGTGATTATTGGCGCGATGGGGCTGATTCCCGGCATGCCGCACTTTGCTTTCATATCGTTGGCCGCCGCGATGGGCGGTTTAGCCTATTACTTGACGCAAGAAGATGAGAAGGAGGCAGCTCAGGAGCAATCTGCCACTGCCGTAGTGGCGCCGGTTCCGGCAGAATCGCCCGAGGCAAGCTGGGAGGACGTAGCGCAGGTGGATGTGTTGGGACTGGAGGTTGGCTACCGGCTGATCTCGTTGGTGGATAAGGCGCAGGACGGGGATTTGTTGCGGCGCATCAAGGGAATCCGAAAAAAATTCACCCAGGATATCGGTTTCCTGCCGCCGCCCGTGCATATCCGCGACAACCTGGATCTGCGCCCGAACGGTTATCGCATCACCCTCAAAGGCGTGGAGGTCGGCAGCAGCGAGGCATATCCTAATCTGCTTCTCGCCATCAATCCCGGCAGTGTGACGGGCGCGTTGCCGGGCACGCAGACGCGCGATCCGGCCTTTGGTTTGCCCGCGATCTGGATTGAAGCAGCGCAGCGTGACCAGGCGCAAGTGATGGGCTACACGGTGGTTGATCCGGGCACGGTGGTGGCAACCCATCTGAGCCATCTGATCAGCACCCGATCAGCTGAGCTGCTCGGTCGGCAAGAGGTGCAGCAACTGCTGGATCACCTTGGCAAGGTTGCGCCAAAACTGGTCGAGGATTTGGTGCCCAAGACATTGCCGCTGGGAACGGTGCAAAAAGTTTTGCAAAACCTGCTGGAAGAAGGCATGCATATCCGGGACATGCGCACCATTGTGGAAACGCTGGCGGAGAACGCGCCACGCACGCAGGACACTTATCAGCTTACCGCGTTGGTGAGGGTGGCGTTGGGGCCTGCCATCGTGCAGCAGTTCTACCAGGCCGCGCAGGAACTGCAGGTGATCGGCATGGACAAGGAACTGGAATACATCCTGATCCAGGCGATGCAGTCCAGCCAGAACGGGATCGGCATCGAGCCGGGGTTGGCGGATGTCGTGCTGCGTGAAACCCGCGCTGCTGCCGAGATGCAGGAGCAAATGGGCTTGCCGGCGGTGATGCTGGTGCCTGCGCAGTTGCGCGATTTGTTGTCGCGCTTTCTGAAGCGCGCAATACCGGGCATCAGGGTGATTTCACATGATGAGGTGCCGGATTTCAAAACCATCCGGGTGACCGCTTTGGTAGGAGGTAGACCATGAAAATCAGAAAATTTATCGCCCCGACGACGCGCCAGGCGCTGAGAGATATTCGCAACGAATTAGGCGAAGAGGCGATGATTCTGTCTAATCGCGAAGTGGATGGGAAGGTGGAAATCATCGCCCTGGCCGGCGAAGCGATGCAGCAGTTGACTGAAAGTGTGATTGCGGAAGGGCCAAAGCGCGCGCTGCCATATGCGGATGCCTTGCTGAAATCCGCAAAGTCCCCCGGCAAGCCAGTTGCGCAATCCAAGCACTTATCCCAGGCCAACGGGCATGGCGGCAGCGCCATCACGGAAAATGAACCCCGCCGTGCCCGTTCCCTCTCTCCTACCTCACCCCAAGCGTGGGAGAGCGATGGGATGTCGCTTCGCGATGCTCACGATAAACATGCGCTGCCGGCCAGGGTGGAACCAGTTCCATCCTTGTCAGGGAATGACAATATTCTGGTCGAGATCAAATCAATGCACGGAATGCTGCAACAACAGCTTGCCACCTTGTCCTGGAATCATGTGCAGCAGAGTGATCCGCAGAGTGCGGGCTTGTTGCGCAAGATGCTGAATTCCGGTTTCAGTGCGCAGCTTGCTCGGCAGTTGCTGGGTAAGATGCCAGCCGGGAACGCGCAAGGCAAGTCGTGGGTGAAGCAGGTCTTGAAGCACAATTTGCACACAGCGAGCGAAGCGGATGGCATCGTTGCGAAGGGGGGGGTGTACGCATTGATAGGGCCGACTGGTGTGGGCAAAACCACTACCACAGCCAAGTTGGCGGCTCGTGCAGTGGTGCGCTACGGCGCGGACAAGGTCGCTTTGCTGACCACCGACAGTTACCGGATAGGGGCCTACGAGCAACTGAAAATTTACGGCAAGATTCTCGGCGTGGCCGTTCATGCGGTGAAGGATACCAGTGATTTGCGCCTGACCCTTTCCGCGTTAAAACACAAACATCTGGTGTTGATTGATACGGTGGGCATGGGCCAGCGCGACGAGCGCGTGGGTGACCAGAACGAGATGTTTGATGTGGCTGGGGTGAAACGCTTGCTGTTATTGAATGCCACCAGTGGTGGTGATACTTTGGAAGATGTGGTGCGGAAATACCATAGCGACAAGGTTATCGGTTGCATTGTCACCAAGCTGGACGAGGCGGTGCATATCGGATCGGTGCTGGATGTGGTGGTGCGCCATCGCCTGGTGATGCACTATGCGGCGAATGGCCAGCGTGTGCCTGAAGATTTGCACCCCATCAATCTTGATTATCTGTTGCACCGCGCCTTTAGATCAGCGGAAGAAGAAACCCCGTTCTCTTTGAATGAAATGGAATTTCCGTTATTGATGGCTGCGGAAGGGTCGCCGCAAACCCCCGTAAGGGGGACGCCGCCAGACACTCGCCCTTCGGGCGGTCTTGGCGCAGTCGGCGGGGTACCCACCGGCGTACTCCTTGCGGGTGCAGGCAATTCCAGCATGGCGGCGTCAAATGCGTTCTGACAGCGGATCCGATCAGGCTGAAGGGCTGCGCCGTTTGCTGTTGCGCAATCATACCCGTGTCATAACGGTTGTGGCGGGCAAGCCCGGCGTGGGGCGCACCAGCGCGACCATCAATCTTGCGGCGGCATTGGCCCGTTCCGGCAAAGGTGTGATGGTGCTGGACGAGAATCATGCCCCAGACAATTTGACGAACCGCTTGGGATTGTTCGCAAGGCATGATTTGCTGGATGTCCTGCAAGGCAAATGCAAACCGCGCGAGGCGCTCCTGGACACCGGCGGATTCTCGGTGCTGCCGACCGCAAGAGCGATGAGCGCGCTGACGATGTTGAATCAGGCCGAGCAGCAGCGGCTGGAAAATGCGCTGGCCGAAGTCAACAGCGGCGTAGATGTGATGCTGGTGGATGCCGCGATGCCGTCTGGGCGTGCTGCCATCACATCAAGTTTGGTCTCCGGGGCAAGTTTGCTGGTGGTGATGGATGCGACAGAATCCGGTATTACCGGGAGCTATGCCTTGATCAAGAGGCTGGTGTTGGAGAATGCACGATTGCAGTTTGAAATCATGGTGAACAAGGCTGCCGACGAACGGGCAGCATTGAAGGTATTCGGCAACATGCACCAAGTGGCCCGACGCAACTTGGCTGCGCGTCTGGAGTATTTGGGCCACGTTCCGCCAGACGGCAAGCTCAAGAGGGCGGCGCAATTGGGCAGGTCAGTGGTGGAGGCTTTCCCCTCAGCCGATTCATCCAAGTCCTACCTGGAATTGGCGCGATGCTTGATGCGATTGCCTATCCGGCACGACGAGCCGACGGTTGAAATTCCGGGCACGATGCAAATTATCATCAAGCATATAACGCGTCAACACTGCGGAGAAATGCCACTCGTTGTAAACTAGCGAGATGTACAACGCATCCGGATTAAACGACAAGGATCATTGCTTGCGCGAATATGCTCCGCTGGTAAAACGGCTCGCGCACCAGATGATGACCAAGCTGCCCTACAGCGTGCAGATCGACGACATAATTCAGGCCGGCATGATGGGGCTGCTGGATGCGGTAAACCGCTATGACGAATTTCACGGGGCGCAGTTCGAGACCTATGCAACGCAGCGCATTCGCGGCGCGATGCTGGATGAATTGCGCGGGGCCGATTGGTTGCCGCGCAGCCTGAGGCGCAATATGCGGCAAATCGAGGGGGCTATCAGCCGCTTGCAACAGAAGCTGGGCAGATCGCCAAATGAAACCGAGATTGCCAAGGAGTTGGGGATACCCATTGCCGAATACCAGCAGATGCTGCAGGAGTCGCGCGGTGCGCAGTTGGTCTATTTCGAAGATTTTAATAGTGAGGATCACGACGATTTTTTTGAGCGGTTCGAGTTCAGCAGCAATGAAGACCCTCTGGACTTGCTGGAGGATGAGCGTTTCAAGGCGGAATTGGTGCGTGCCATCGAGAGCCTGCCGGAGAGGGAACGGATGCTGATGGGTATGATTTACGAGCAAGAGATGAATTTGCGCGAAGTTGGCGAGGTGCTGGGCGTGAGCGAATCGCGCGTTTCACAGTTGCATAGCCAGGCAGTAGCGAGGCTGCGCAGCTGGTTGAAAGGTTATTGACCCCGGAACACTACGAAAACACGGACGATACGTAGCAAAAATGAATTGCACATTATTCAGCGCCATCCAAAATGTTGAGATCAAAAGGCTCAGCAGCGCCGTTTTTCTCAGCGTATGCCATGTTGCTAGTGGTTGCGGATTGAGGTTTTAGGGTTATGGATAGGCTCACGTTGTTAGGATTGGTGGTAGGTCTGACCGGCATCATGGCCGGCCAGATACTGGAGGGAGGNNGAGTTGATCAAGCAGTTGACCGGCTGGAGTGTGCTGGCTCGCAAAGATGGCATCCTGGCATTGGAAGGGCGCTTGAACACCATCAACGATCCTTTTCTGCTCAAGGGGATGCAGTTGTTGGTGGACGGTAACAGCGCCGAAAAAATCCGGGAAATTCTGGACGTGGACACGCATTCATGGGAGCAGTTGCGCTGGCAATCGGCGCGCGTATGGGAAGCGGCTGCCGGGTATTCTCCCACCATCGGCATTATCGGTGCGGTATTGGGATTGATGCATGTCATGCAGAATCTCAGCGATCCGGGCAAATTGGGTGGCGGCATCGCCGTGGCATTCGTTGCGACAATCTACGGTGTGGCATTTGCCAACCTGCTGTTCCTGCCGGTTGCAAACAAGCTGAAATCTATTATCATGCAGCAGAGCCACATGCGCGAAATGATTATAGACGGCCTGGCAGGGATCGCCAGCGGAGATAATCCGCGCCTGGTCGAAATCAAGCTGCAAAGCTATTTAGATTAAGGCACGCTCGGAGGTTCTGATAATGGCCCGCCGAAGCAAGCGCATCGAGCATGACAACCACGATCGGTGGCTAATTTCCTACGCCGATTTCGTCACCTTGCTGTTCGCCTTTTTCGTGGTCATGTATTCCATCTCCTCGGTGAATGAAGGGAAGTACAAAACCTTCAGCGATTCGTTGAGCATTGCCTTTAACAATAAACCAGGTTCTGCCACTATCACCGACGTGCAAAATCAGCAGGAGCAAATGCTCAAGACATTGGTGGACAGGCGCACCGCGCGCTTGGTCGAGCAACAGCGCAAGAACCAGGAACGCATGAAAAACCTGACCCATGGATTGAGCCAGGTGATGGCAACCCTGATAAATCAACGCATGGTCAGCATCAACCAGACCAGGCGTGGAGTGGTCATCGATATCAGCGCGAGCACATTGTTCAGGACAGGTGAGGCGGCGTTGCAGCCGGGCATGTTGGATGTTTTGCGTCAGGTAGCTGCCGTGTTGAGCACGGAAGATCTGCCTATCGAGGTAGAAGGGCATACGGATGATATACCCATCTCAACCGCGCAGTTTCCTTCCAATTGGGAATTATCTTCCGCGCGCGCCAGCAGCGTGGTCAGGATGCTGATTGATAATGGGGTAGCGGCAAAGCGTCTGGCTGTGGTGGGTTTGGCTTCGAACCAGCCGCTGGCGTCCAACGACAGCCCGGAGAATCGCGCCAGAAATCGGCGTGTGACTATCACGATAGTGTCGCCGGAAATAGAGCGAGGGGCAGGGGGCGGGGAGCAGGGCGCTTTGTAATTCCGGGCGCGTTATTTTTGCAACAATAGAACTTGCCCGCTCATTGGCAATCAGACCTTGCTCAAATAACGTGGTGAGCGCAGGTTCAGGCCGTGTCAACGACGAAGTGGCTCACTCGTTTAATGGACTCTAACAGCGAAAGGAATATCATGAAAATTATCAAAGCAACTGCGTTTGCAGCCATGACCCTTACCAGCCTGGTTGCCTATGCGGGAACGCCTATCATAAACCTTAGCATTGGAGGCGAAATCAGCCCGGGCGTCTATGGTCAAGTTCAATTTGGCAGCGCCCCTCCACCGCCGGTTTTTTATCCTCAGCCGGTGATAATCAGGCGGCATTCGTCGGCAGTGGACGTCCCCCCTCTCTATTTGCATGTCCCACCGGGTCACGCGAGAAAATGGGACAGGCATTGCCACAGATACGATGCCTGTGGTCGGCCTGTGTACTTCGTGAAATCTGCGGAATATGAACCGGGTTACCGTAGCCACAAGAGCAAGAAACACAGGGATGAAGGACGTAGGGACGAGGGGCGCAGGTACGAAGATCACAGAGATGAAGGCCATAAGGGCAAAGGGTACAGAGACTGAGAGGTTGTTGCTAGGATGCTGGCGCAGGAAAGCTGAGAGCTGGTGATGATTCTGTTTGGAGTTGGAACAGTTCAAAAGATTGAACAGATGGAAGTGCAAAACGAAAACGCCGCCTGCAAGTAGGCGGCGTTTTCATTTATCTTGCCTCTTCTTTGCCCATGCGCATATGGCTGAGATACACAACAATGGTTCAATCTGCATCGTGCCGAGTCTATAATGAACTGTATTTTTCGTTGTATCTCAGCAGCTTGTTAGTCTTACTGTGTCACAAAGCGATCAAGGGATGCAGTGCAAGGCAAAATCAGGCGAAAAAGCGGAGTTTACAAGTAGTAAATGAGCATTTTGAGCCCGATTTTAACGCCGCAATGCGCCCTTCAGCACTTTGTGACACAGTAAGATTAGGATCGCCTATGCCTGGGCGGCCAGTGCCGGAAAACTGCATGAATAGCCGCACAATGCATCGTTGCGTGCCTGCGTGTCATTACCGCGCACCGTGTTGATGCAATCGTATATAATCCTGCGCTGTTAATTATTTACCGTTCACGCAATGCTGGAAATATGCAACCTTGCCTGTACCCGCGGTGACCACCAACTGTTTTCCGGCTTGAATTTTTCGCTGTCTGATGGCGAGTTGATGCAGGTGCAGGGCGAAAATGGAAAAGGGAAAACCAGCCTCTTGCGCATGCTATGCGGTTTTCTTGCGCCTGCTGAGGGAGAAATCCGCTGGCGCGGGCAAAACATCCGTGACCTGGACGAGGAATACTTTGCCGAGATGGTTTATCTCGGCCACCTGAATGCCATCAAGGATGAATTGAATGCGTTGGAGAACTTGCACATCAGCGCCGGCCTTGCGGGCTGCGAGGTGGACGAAAAACAGGCCATCGCGGCATTGCGCCACATGGGATTGCGCGGACGTGAAACTTTACCGGTCAAGGTGCTGTCACAAGGCCAGCGTCGGCGTGTGGCGCTGGCGCGTTTGCTGGTCGGCAATGCCCCTCTATGGATACTGGATGAGCCGCTCACCGCGCTGGATGTGGGCGCGGTAGGGTTGATGCAGGAACTGATCGGCGAGCACCTGGCAAAAAACGGTATGGTGATCTTCACCACACACCAGCCGCTGGAAGTCGCGGGTGTGGAAACACGGCGATTGACGCTGGTATGAAGAAACTGTCGCTGTTCGGCTTATTGGGCTTGGTGATCAGCCGCGATTTGATGCTGGCAATGCGCCGTCGTGCAGATGTGCTGACCACGCTGATATTTTTTGTCATGGTGGTGAGCCTGTTCCCTCTCGGGGTCGGGCCGGAAATGGACATGTTGCGCAAGATGGCGGCCGGGGTAGTTTGGGTGGCCGCATTGCTGGCCTCCATGCTGGCATTGGGGCGGATGTTTTCGGCTGATTATTTGGATGGCACGCTGGAGCAAATGCTGTTGGCTCCACAGCCATTGTCGGTGCTGGTATTGGGCAAAATTTTGGCGCACTGGATGTTGTCCGGCCTGCCGTTGGCGCTGATGGCGCCCGTGCTGGGCTTGCAGTTTGACATGTCGCCAGAAGCGTTGTGGGTATTGATTGCGAGCCTGCTGCTCGGCACGCCGATACTCAGCATGATAGGGGCGGTCGGTGCGGCACTGACGTTGGGACTGCGCGGCGGAGGGGTGCTGGTGTCGTTGCTGGTGCTACCGTTGTGCATCCCGGTGCTGATTTTCGGGACGGGCGCGGTGGAAGCCGTTTCCAGCGGCATGAGCGTGTCCCCGCATTTATTATTGTTGGGGGCGTTGCTGGTTCTGGCATCGGCTTTTACGCCCTGGGTCACCGCCTTCGCGTTGCGCATTTCGATGGAATAATTAACACTGCGATTTCATGCATCTTTTTAATGGAGTGACACGTTGTCTATAAACTGGTTCAAGTATTCCGCACCTTCCACCTTCTATGGATTGGCCGGCAAGCTGGTGCCGTGGTTTGCGTCGTCATCCGCAATCCTGTTTGCATATGGCCTGTATATCGGCTTCTTCGTGGCGCCTACCGATGTGCAGCAGAGCGAAGCCTACCGCATCATCTTTATCCATGTGCCAGCTTCCATCCTGTCCATGTTCATCTACCTGATCATGGCGGGCTATGCCGCTCTTGGGTTGATTTTCAATACCCGTCTGTCTTCCATGATGGCTTCCGCGCTGGCGCCGACCGGCGCGCTGTTTGCCTTCATCTCGTTATGGACTGGCGCATTGTGGGGCAAGCCGATGTGGGGCGCATGGTGGGTGTGGGATGCGCGCCTGACCTCCGAGCTTATCCTGTTGTTTCTTTACCTGGGCTTCATCGCACTGCATGCCTCGATTGACGACCCGCGCCGCGCGGACCGCGCCAGCGCGCTGCTCGCCATCATCGGTTCGGTCAACGTGCCGATTATTTATTTCTCGGTAAAGTGGTGGAATACGCTGCATCAGGGCGCCACCATCAAATTCACCGGCACCAGCATGCACGCCGCCATGCAGCAGGCCATGTTCACCGTGCTGGTAGCCTGTTGGTTGTATGCCATCGCGATGGCGCTGGCGCGCGTGCGCAGCATCATTCTGGAACGTGAACGCAACACCGAGTGGGTGGACGAATTGCCGGAGGTGAGGCTATGAACTGGGGTGAATTTTTTGCCATGAAGGGTTATGGCTTCTATGTATGGGGTTCGTATGGCGTAGCGCTGCTGATATTCATCGTTGAAACTGCGATGGTGCGCCATAGAAGGATAATCACCTTGCGCCAATTGCGCCTGCTGCGCGATGCAGGAAAAGAGGAATAGGAAAAATATGAAACCGCGTCAGAAAAAATTTACATACATCATCATTGCTCTTGTTGCATTGGGTGCGGCTGTAGGGTTGGTGTTATATGCGCTGAAAAACAATGTCAGCCTGTATTTCACCCCGACCCAGGTTTATAACAAGGAAGCACCGCAAGGCCGCAGCTTCCGCATAGGCGGACTGGTAGAGCCCGGCAGCGTAAAGCGCCAAGATAAAGAGGTGACAGTGCATTTCAACATAACCGACAACGCGCGCAGCATGCCGGTGATATACAAGGGCATCCTGCCGGATCTGTTCAAGGAAGGCAAAGGCGTAGTGGCGCAGGGCAAGATTGAATCCGACAACATGTTCCACGCCGAGGAAGTGCTGGCGAAGCACGACGAAAACTATATGCCACCCGAAGCCCAGGATGCGTTGGACCAGGCTGCCAAGGCCAAATCCGCAGCAGGCACCGCCGCTTCATCAGTTGCCGTACCCTGAAACCGACAAGAAAACTTATTGGGGCGGAACAACAATACTGTAGCCAGCACAGGGCAGAAAACTGTGCTGACTGCGGTTCAATATTTCATGACCAAGCAGAGACTGAAAAAACAAGCACTGCCCCTGGTTCCTGAATTGCAGAAAAATAATTAGACATGACACTATTCTGGATAATTTGCGCGCTGTTGCTGGCGGTTGCTTTGCTGTTTGTTGTGTTGCCGCTATGGCGCAGCGCGTGGAAGGGGCACCAGGTTCAGCGCGATGCCGTCAACCTGGATATCTTCCGCGATCAAATTGCCGAGATGGATGCAGACTTGCGCTATGGCCTGCTCACACCGGAGATGCACGAGCAGGGCAAGCGCGAATTGCAGGCCCGTTTGCTGCAAGAGGTAAACGCCAATGATGGGAATGCAGGTCACACGCCGCACAACCCCGATAAAACAAAGGTAATTGGGCTGGCTATATTCCTGTTGCTCGCGTCGGTTGGTGTGTATTGGATGACAGGCAATCCGGATGCGGTGCTGCCCCAGGCTGGGGGTTATATGGCGGCTGGTTATGGCACGGTAAACTCGGAAGCCGCGCTCAAGGATCTGAGGGATAAGCTGGCGAAAAATGCGCAAGACGCGGATAGCCTGCTGCTGCTGGCACGTTCCTATGCCGAAATGGAACGCTACGCTGACGCAGCCAGGGCATATGACAAGTTGACCCAGTTGGAGCCCAATGAAGCGGAGCTGTGGGCCGAATTCGCTGATGCACTGGCAATGGCGAGCGGGCAGAGCTTGGCCGGACATCCAACTTTATTGCTGGATAAGGCGCTGAAACTCGACCCGAAAAACCCCAAGGCTCTTGCCTTGTCCGGCTCGGCAGCAATGGGGCGCGGTGATTTCCCTGCCGCCATCCGTTACTGGGAGAGCGTGCTCAAAATGGTGCCCAAGGATTCCGAGGACGCGAAAATGATTGTTGGCGGCATCCAGCAGGCGCGCGATTTAATTGCACAAGGCAAGGGCGGTAAGCCCATGACCGCGCAGCACGCACCGATGGCAGAGGGGAAAAAACCTTTAACCGCAGGCAGCGAACGCATCACGGGTTCAGTCACATTGAGTGCTGCACTGGCGGGAAAAGCCAGGCCGAATGACAACCTGTTTGTGCTGGCGCGTGCGGTGAACGGCCCCAAGGTGCCGCTTGCGGTTGTCCGTGCGCAAGTGAAGGATCTGCCCTTGAAGTTCACATTGGACGACAGCTTGGCGATGACGCCACAAATGAAGCTGTCGTCTTTCGACGAAGTGGTTGTGATCGCCCGCGTGTCCAGATCCGGCGATGCCATAGCGCAACCCGGCGATTTTCAGGGCATGAGCGCAGCCATTAAACCCGGCAGCAGCGGGGTGAGGTTCAGCATAGATAACGTAATAAAATAAAACGAGATCATTTGGCTGGCTAAAGTTATAGCCCCGATCCTTGATCTCGATCATTCCAACGCCGCCGCCGTTTCGCCGGATTGGCAAACCGCTATCAATTCCGAACAACCCGCAATGACCGGCAAACATTTCACGCCCTGACAAACCCAGGCACTGACATCCTGCGCCCAAGGTTTCTCCAGCGTCTGCGGCAAGCCAGCAATTTTGCCTTCAAGCGCCAGGATCAGGGTGCCCGGCCAATAGTGCCGCAACAATTGTCGGTGCCATGCTGCGCTTGCCCCCGGCGCACTGTGCAGGATAACGATTTGCGGCGGCGTGAGATGTTCCTGCAACGCCATCAACATACTTATGAAACCCGCCGGTTGCCGCGCAATCGTTGGATAATAAAGTGCCAGCGTGCGCACGGCGGCTTCGAGGTAGCGCGCCTCTCCCAGCAGATGGCCGAGGCGCTGCAAGGCGAACGCCGCGATGCCATTGCCGGACGGCATGGCATTGTCATGGCCGGGCTTGGGGCGATGGATGAGTTTTTCGTGGTCGTGGCTGGTGAAGAAAAAGCCGCCCTCCCGCGTATCCGCAAACTGTTCCAGCAACACGTCGGCGAGTGCGCGGGCAAATTCCAGATCAGCCGGGCGGAACTCCGCTTGCAGCAATTCCAGCAGTGCGTCCAGCATGAAGGCATAGTCGTCCAGATAGGCATTCAGGTGCGCCTTGCCGTCCTTGCAGGTCGCCAGCAGGCGACCGTTCTGCCACATCGCGGCGCGGATGAAATCCGCCGCGCGCTGTGCCGAGGCTATCCATATTGGTTCGCCCAGCATCCTTCCCGCGTGCGCCATGCCTTTAATCATCAGCGCATTCCAACTGACCAGAATTTTTTCGTCGCGGCCCGGACGCACCCGGCCCGCACGCGCGGCGAACAGTTTTTGCTGCGCGCTGGTGAGAAGTTGCGCGGCCTGGTCCAGCGGCAGATGGCGCGCTTGTGCAATGGCGTCCAACGGCTGGGCAACAAACAGATTCCAATGTTGGCTTTCAAAATTGGGCCGCTGATCCAGGCCGTAGCGGGCGGCTGCGATGGCATACTCCTCAGCGCTCAACAGGTTGGCGGCATGCTCCGGTGTCCACACGTAAAACTTGCCTTCCTCGTGTTCGGAATCCGCATCCAGGCTCGAATAATAACCGCCTTGCGGCGACTGCATCTCGCGCATGGCCCAGCCTGCAATACCTTGCGCCACGCGCTTGAACACTGCCTCGCCGGTCAGCACACAGGCATCGGTGTAAAGCGCCAGCAGCGGGCCGTTGTCGTACAGCATTTTTTCGAAGTGGGGAATGGCCCAGCGCTCATCCACGCTGTAGCGGCAAAAACCGCCACCCAATTGATCATGGATGCCGCCATCCGCCATTTTGCGCAGCGTGTGGAGCGCCATGCTGCGCGCCTCCGGGTCACCGCCACGCGCGGCGTGCCTTAACAAAAATTCCATTCCAGCAGGTTGCGGAAACTTGGGCGCGCCGCCAAAGCCGCCATAAACAGGATCGAAAGCCTGACGCAATTCACTGCATGCCTCAGCCAGCGGCGTTTTGCTGAAACTGACATGATCTTCCGCGCTCGGCAGCATTGCGCCAAAGGAATGCAATAGCGACGCATTTTGATTGGCAATATCATCACGCCGTGTGTGATACACCCCGGCCACATGCTCCAGCAACTGCACAAAGCCGGGCAGGTTGTAGCGCGCCTCTTTGGGAAAATAAGTGCCACCGAAGAACGGCGTCTGATCTGGCGTCAGAAACAGAGTGAGCGGCCAGCCGCCGCTGCGCTGCGTCAGCATGGCATGGGCGGCCTGGTAAATATGATCGAGATCGGGGCGCTCTTCGCGATCCACCTTGATGTTGATGAACAGCCGGTTCATCACCGCCGCAACTTCGGCATCCTCGAACGACTCATGCGCCATGACATGGCACCAGTGGCAGGCGGAATAACCGATGGAAAGCAGGATCGGCTTATTTTGCGCGCGCGCGTGGCGCAACGCTTCCACGCCCCACGGAAACCAATCCACCGGGTTCATGGCATGCTGCTGCAAATAGGGACTGGTTTCTTCGGCGAGGCGGTTGGGCATGGTTGGCTTACCCTTGGTTATTCAATGGGAGTAATTCAATGCGCACATCTTACCTATTTAACGTGAACGTCGCGAAGCGACACCACATCACTCTCCCCCTCTGGGCGACATACATGATTTTCTCAACGACGGATGAGCTTATATAACTCGAACCACAGCACACTGCACAGCCCGGCAGCGAGACACAACACGAGCTGGAAAGGGGTGAGCGGAGCGAAGTGGAACATCTCGCGCAGGAAGGGCGAGTGCAGCGCCAGCAGAAGGAAGCCGGATGCTCCCCCCAGTATCCACCACAGCGCGGGGTTGTGGCTGTTGAGCGTGCGCAGCAGGGTGTGCTGCCAGGAACGGTTGACCAGGATCAAGCCGAGGTTGCCGAAAATCAGCGTGGAAAATGCCAGCGCGCGCGCTTCTATTTCCGGTGCACCATGGTTCAGCGCGTAGCCCAGCACCACGAGTGCGGCGAGCATCAACAATATGCCTTGCAGCAGGCTGAGCAGGAGGGTGCGGGCGCCGAACATGGGTTCGTGCGGGTCACGCGGCGGCCGTTGCATGATGCCGCGCTCCGCCGGTTCGGCCTCGAAGGCAATGGCACATGAAGGATTGATAATCATTTCCAGAAACACGATATGCACCGGGGCGAGCACCGGCGGCCAGCCGAGCAGCAGCGGCACCAGCGACAGGCCGATAATGGGGATGTGCACGGCAAGGCTGTAGGCCAT